>Ga0008833_1001323_pt1 | contig 11596 bp, 8 predicted proteins | sample HotLakConsoUCCLE_FD_62216 | JGI IMG/M metagenome (GOLD analysis project Ga0008833, IMG submission 62216) | Hypersaline microbial mat communities from Hot Lake, Washington, USA - Hot Lake Consortium UCC-LE | ecosystem: Environmental > Aquatic > Non-marine Saline and Alkaline > Hypersaline >... | reverse complement strand
GGCCGAGGGCTTGCCGCAAGGCGCGCCGACCGCGTGACAGGCGCGAGGTGACGGTGCCCATCGGCAAGCCGGTCTCGGCTGCGATCTCGGCGTAGCTCAACCCCTTGATGGCGCGCAGGCGCAACAGGAGCTGCTGGTCATCGGGCAGGTCCGAAAGCGCGCGCAGGGCGTCCTTGGCGGCGTCGGTTGCGGGTTTGGGTTTCGGTTTGGGTGGGGGCGGGGCGGCGCGGGTTTCGGGCTTTCGCTTCGGTGGATCGGCGGTGTCGGTCGGGGTGTCCGCGGCTTCGGCAGCGCCGCCGCGGGTGCGCGCGCAGGAGCGCAGGGTGGCGAAGGCATAGGCCCGCAGGTCGGTGACCGGCGCGGCATCGGAAGATCCCGCGCGCGACATCGCCAGCAGTGACCACACGCGCAAGAGCGTCTCTTGCACCAGATCATCGGCATCCTCGTTCGACCGGCTGAGCCTGCGCGCGCTGCGGCGCAGGTCGGGCAAGAGGGCCATGAAGGCTTTCGAGGAAGCGGGGTGAAGGCCGCCGGGGATCGGCTCGGGCATCGGGCAGGGCTCGCGCAGGTCTGGACTGTGGCGACAGCACCACGCATCGCGCCCGCCGTGACAAGCCCCCGGGTGCTGCGGCGCGGGATTGGGCCAAGCCTTGCCACAGGCGGGCGGCGTTCCGCCCTGCTACGTCGGGGGTGTTGCCCATCCGGCAAGACGTTGCAGGGCAGGCGGGCATGATCCGGCAGATCTTTGCCGATGGATCGGTGGCGGATGGTCCATGGAACATTTCCGTCCCGGGGTCGTTGTACCGACGAAACCGGGCGATGGCGCCCGGACCGCGACACCGAGTTGAGCCGATGCCAGGGAGACCCCGATCATGACCATCCGTGCTGCGTCATCGCCCTTGGCCGCTGCGATCCTCGCCTTCGGGCTGGTCGAAAGCGGTCAGGCCATCGGGCAGGTGCAAAGCCTCGACCTGGATGCCGACGGGGTCGTCAGCTATGCGGAGATGGCCGTTCTGGTGCCGGGGTTCAGCGAACGCGCCTTTGACGCGATCGACACGAATGGCGACGGGGTTCTCAGCTTTGAAGAGTTGACCGAGGCGGTGGAGGACGGGCGCTTGTCGCTCGGCTGAGACCGCCAGGGTCGACGGGGGCGCAGGGCATGGCAGACGCCCTGCGCCCTCGATACCGTGTTCATCCGGATCGAACGCGCCGCGCCGGTGTGATCCGGGCACGGTCCGATCCGGGCACCATAACGTCCGGGAACTGTCTCGGCGGATCAGAACCCGCGCGCGATCGCCGCGACGCCGGTGCGCGCCAGCCGAACCTCGCCCAGTGGGCGCATGAGTTCGCAGAAGGCATCGACCTTTTCAGGGGTGCCGGTGATCTCGAACACGAAGCTTTGCAGGGTCGAATCCACCACGTTGGCGCGGAAGATCTCGGCGATGCGCAGCGCCTCCACCCGGTGCTCGCCCTTGGCGACCACCTTGATCAGGGCCAGTTCGCGGCTGACGAAGGCGCCGTCGACGGTCAGGTCATGAACCTCGTGCACCGGCACCATGCGGTCGAGCTGCATCTTGATCTGGTTGATCACCTGCGGCGTGCCGCTGGTCACGATGGTGATGCGCGAGCGGTGCCCCTCGCGGTCGACCTCGGCCACGGTCAGGCTTTCGATGTTGTAGCCGCGCCCCGAGAACAGGCCGATCACGCGCGCCAGTACCCCGGCCTCGTTTTGCACCAGCACGGCGAGCGTGTGGGTTTCCACCACGTCCGACATGTGGCTGCGAAGGTCATAGGCAGAGTGGCTCGACGAGCCTTTCTCGATGTTCAGCGGCGGCATGGGGCAGGGCCCTTTCGTAAACGAAGCGACCCGCCCGGTTTAGCCGGGCGGGTCGCGGTGGAAAAGGCCCAATTCGGGCTTATTCGGCGGGGGCCGCAGCCCGGATCGCCGCCCGTTCGGTCTTGAGCCCCATCGAGATGCAGACGCACAGCGCCAGAAGCACGACCGCGAAGGGCAGGCCGGTCGAGATCACCATGGATTGCAACGAGGCAAGGCCACCCGCCGAGAGCAGCAGCACCATCGCCACCGCCCCCTCGAAGGTGCACCAGAACACACGCTGCGGCACCGGCGCGTCGATCTTGCCGCCCGCGGTGATCGTGTCGATCACCAGGCTGCCGCTGTCCGACGAGGTGACGAAGAACACGATCACCAGCACGATGCCGACCAGCGAGGTGATGCTCGCAAGCGGCAACTGGCCCAGCATCTCGAACAGCTTCAGTTCCAGCGGCGCGTTGATGACGCCCTCGAACCCGTTGCCGAGATACTGCTGGATCGCGGTGCCGCCGAAGACGGCCATCCACAAGACGCAGACGAGCGACGGGATCAGCAGCACACAGGTGATGAACTCGCGCACCGTGCGGCCGCGGCTGACCCGGGCGATGAACATGCCGACGAAGGGCGACCAGCTGATCCACCAGGCCCAGTAGAACGACGTCCAGCCCTGCACGAAGTTCGTGTCTTCGCGGCCGAACGGGTTCGACAGCGCGGGCAGGTATTCACCGTAGGCCAGAAGTGCGCTGAAGAACCCGCCGATCACGTCCATCGTCGCGCCCGCCAGCAGAACGAAGACGAGCAAGATCACCGCAAGAGCCATGTTCAGTTCGGACAGGCGCTTGACCCCGCCATCGAGGCCCCGAAGGACCGAGATCAGCGCGACCAGGGTGATGACCGCGATGAGCAGCACCAGAAGCGCGCCTGAATCCACCACGCCGCTGTCCTCGGTATTGCCGAAGGGCATGCCGAGGAAGGTCCGCGTGCCTTCCTCTGCCACGCCGGAGCCGTAGAGCAGCGTCAGGCCATTGGCCGCCTGCGTCGCGCCGAAGCCGAGCGAGGTGGCAAGACCGAAGAGCGTGGCGAAGACCGCGAGGATGTCGATGACATGGCCGGGCCAGCCCCAGATACGCTCTCCGAGGATCGGGTAGAAGGCGGAGCGGATGGTGAGCGGCAGACCCTTGTTGTAGCTGAACAGCGCCAGCGCCAGCGCCACGACGGCATAGATCGCCCAGGGGTGCAGGCCCCAGTGGTAGATCGTGGCGGCCATGCCCAGCCGCACCGCCTCGGCCTCGTTGCCGGCGGCGCCGCCCAGCGGGGCCCAGTCGGTGCGCAGCCCGTCCTCGCCGGTGGTGACACCGTCAAGCGCGGCGGAGAAGTGACCGGTGGGTTCCGCCACGCCGTAGAACATCAGGCCGATGCCCATGCCCGCGGCGAACAGCATCGCAAACCAGCCCACATAGCCGTAATCGGGCGTCGCGTCCGCGCCGCCAAGCCGGACCGAGCCGACCGGCAGCACGATCAGCGCGAGGCAGAACAGCACGACGATGTTGCCGACCGACAAGAAGAACCAGTCGAAGGTGCCCGTCACGAAGGTGAAGAGCGCGTTGAACACCGCGCCCGCCTGGTCGGGCAGGGCGAGCGTGAAGAACACGAAGGCCGCCACGGTCAGCCCCGAGACCATGAAGACCGGGTTGTGGATGTCGAAACCGAAGGGGCCGACGGACCCTTCGACATTGTGCTGCCCGATGTCGTATTCGGTTTCGATCGGGTGGTGGTGGCCGTCGGGTTCCGGAATCCCCTGGGCGTTCGTGGTGTCTGTGTCCGTCATTGGAGCGCCCCCTGCGACCGGGGCTGCGCGTCTGCGCGCCGTGTCCATCGCCGGGTGCTGCCGACGCGGCCGGATCGTGGCGCGACGGTTAACCTGATGCTGGTCATCATGATCCCCTCAATCTGTTCTTTGTGTCATTGGCGCATCGTGTGGGAAATGCGCCCGCCGAACATGGTGCGGGACGACGGGCAATGCCCGATTGCGACACGTTTCGTGTCGCTTTCACGCTATCAGACGGGCGCCCGGATACAAGCCCCGCGGATTTCTGCCGATCCCCGCGGAATTCTTCGCGGATTTCGGCCGGTCGTTCGTTCGGTTTGCGGCATGAAGAAACGGGCCCCGAAGGACCCGTTCGTGTCGTCTGCCGCCCCCGGCAATAACAGGGCGCGCCGGATCAGACCAGCACGCCGCCGCCCGCGCCGATGGCGTCGCGGGTGTCGGCCTCGCCCAGCAGCATCTCGTTGTGGGCCTTGCCGGACGGGATCATCGGGAAACAGTTCTCGTGCTTTTCCACCAGGCAGTCGAAGATCACCGGGCCGTCGTGATCCAGCATCTCCATGATCGCGTCATCGAGGTCGGCGGGGTCGGCGCAGCGGATGCCCTTGGCGTTGAAGGCTTCGGCGAGCTTGACGAAATCGGGCAGCGCCTCGGACCAGCTGTGGGAATAGCGCTCGCCGTGCAGAAGCTCTTGCCACTGGCGCACCATGCCGAGGCGTTCGTTGTTGAGGATGAACTGCTTGACCGGCAGACGGTACTGGGTCGCGGTGCCCATTTCTTGCATGTTCATCAGCCACGACGCTTCGCCCGCCACGTTGATGACCAACGCGTCGGGATGCGCGATCTGTACCCCGATGGACGCGGGGGTGCCGTAGCCCATGGTGCCGAGCCCGCCGGAGGTCATCCAGCGGTTGGGGTCTTCGAAGCCCAGGAACTGCGCCGCCCACATCTGGTGTTGGCCGACCTCGGTGCAGATGTAGCGGTCATGTTTCTTGGTCAGCGCCTCGAGCCGTTCCAGCGCGTATTGCGGCTTGATGACCGTCTCGGAGTTCTTGTAGCGCAGGCACTTGACCGCGCGCCAGTCCGCGATCTGCGACCACCAGCCCTTGAGCGCCGCCGTGTTGGTCTTGCGCCCGCGCGCGGTCCAGACGCGCAGCACCTCTTCCAGCACGGTGCCGACGTCGCCGATGATCGGGAAATCGGCGTGGATAACCTTGTTGATCGAGGACGGGTCGATGTCGATGTGGCCCTTGCGCGAATTCGGGCTGAAATCGGCGATGCGCCCGGTGATCCGGTCGTCGAAGCGGGCGCCGACATTGATCATCAGGTCGCAGCCGTGCATCGCCATGTTGGCCTCGTAAAGGCCGTGCATGCCCAGCATGCCCAGCCACCTGTCGCCCGAGGCCGGGTAGCTGCCCAGCCCCATCAGCGTCGAGGTGATCGGGAACCCCGTCGCCTCGACGAGGTCGCGCAGGAGCGCGCTGGCGCGCGGGCCTGAGTTGATGACGCCGCCGCCGGTATAGAACACCGGGCGCTCGGCCTGTTCCATCGCCTCGACCAGCGCCTCGATCATTGCGGGGTCGCCCTTGGTGCGGGGCTGGTAGTGGCTGACCTTGGCCTTGGGGATCTCGACATAGGCGCCGGTGGCGAATTGCACGTCCTTGGGGATGTCCACCAGCACCGGGCCGGGGCGGCCGCTTTTGGCGATGTGAAACGCCTGGTGGATGGTGTCGGCCAGGTTGTCGGTGTCCTTCACCAGCCAGTTCATCTTGGTGCAGGGCCGGGTGATGCCGACGGTGTCGGCCTCCTGGAAGGCATCGGAGCCGATCATGAAGGTCGGGACCTGGCCGGTCAGGACGACCAGCGGGATCGAATCCATCAGCGCGTCGACAAGGCCGGTGACGGCGTTGGTGGCGCCGGGGCCGGAGGTGACCAGCACGACGCCGGGCTTGCCGGTCGACCGCGCATACCCCTCGGCGGCGTGGACGGCGCCCTGTTCGTGGCGGACGAGGATGTGGCGGATCGCGTTTTGCTGGAAAATCTCGTCATAGATCGGAAGCACGGCGCCGCCGGGATAGCCGAATACGACTTCGACGCCCTGGTCCTTCAGAGCCTCGACCACCATCTTCGCGCCGGTCATCTGCCGTGTCATCGCGTCTGTCCTTTTCATTGTCGACGTCGTTGTCGTCTGCGGTTCAAAGCCTGCGGGGGCAAGGCGGCGATTTGACACAAAAAAGCCCTCGGGGGCGATCCGAGGGCGCATGAGCGAACGGTATGGTTGCCGTCAACGACCCATGCGCTGGCACCCTACGTCTACGAAAATGTCGGTCATGGTCGTCGCCTTTCCCACGCGTGACGCACAGTTAGGCTTGGGGCGGGGCAAGGTCAACCGCGAAAGCCGCCAAACATGTCGCAACGGGCGCGAGTTGCGCAATCATCCGAAAAAGTGACAGCGGCGGCTGGCAAGAATCGTGCGCAGGTGGCGCGTCCGGGGGCGGTTTGCGGGGCGGTTTGGTGCGGATCGGGTGTGCCGGGGTGTGGCCGTTTGCGCTAACGCGGCACAACCTGCGGGTGAATGGGCGTTCATATCGGCATTTTGGTAAGATCATTTTACAAAAATCACCCATTCGGCATCGAAAACCTGTTTTCTGACGCGATGGCCTTCGCTAACGTGCGGACACTTGTGGGGGAAAACCACAGCCGTGGTCCGAGGGGGGTCGCGGGAACAGCAAATATCCGGGGAGGATACCATATGGATCGTCGCTCATTTCTGAGAACGTCCGCGCTTGGCGGCGCCGCCGCTGCTACCACCACCTTGGCCGCACCGGCCTATGCGCAGGGCAACCGCAGCCTGACGCTCGTCACCTCGGTGCCGGACGGGTTCGCGGTGTTCGATGATGCGGTGCAACTGGCCATCGACTACATCGCCGCCATGACGGACGGCCAGCTGACCTTCAACAAGAACGCCGCCGGCACGCTCGTGGGCGCTTTCGAGGTGTTCGACGCCGTGTCCGCAGGGCAGGCCGACGTGTATCACTCGGCCGAATACTACTTCCTGAACCAGCACCCGGCGCTGGCGTTCATGACCTCGGTTCCGTTCGGCATGACGTCGCAGGAAATCGCCAACTGGTACTATCGTCGCGGCGGGCAGGAACTGCACGACAACCTGTCGTCGCTGTTCAACCTCAAGCCGCTGATGTGCGGCCAGACGGCGATGCAGCCCGGCGGCTGGTTCAACATCGAGATCAACTCGGCCGAAGACCTGCAGGGCCTGCGTTTCCGCATGCCGGGGCAGGGTGGCCAGGTGCTGGGCCGTCTCGGCGCGTCGGTGCAGAACATTCCCGGCGGCGAGATCTACCAGGCGCTGTCCTCGGGCCAGATCGACGGCGCGGAGTGGATCGGCCCCTACGCCGACGAGCGTCTCGGCTTCCAGGAGGTCACGTCGAACTACTACACCGCAGGCTTCCACGAGCCGGGCTCGGCCCTGCACATGGTGTTCAACCTCGAGGTCTGGGAATCGCTGACGGCCCAGCAGCAGGCGATCTGCAAGGTCGCGTGCGAGGCCGCCCATGCGCAGAACACCGCGCTGTCGCTGGCCGAAAACGGTGCAGCTCTGGCCCGTCTGCAGTCCGAAGGCGTGCAGGTTCGGGAATTCCCCGATGACGTATGGGATGCCTTTGGCCGCGCCTCGGCCGAGGTCAACGCCGAGAACATGGATGACCCGCTCTACGCCGAGATTGCGGAAAGCTACTTCGCATCGATGGAAGAATCCTCGAACTGGTACGAGATCGGCGATGGCGAATACATGCGCCAGCGCAACCGTGTGAACGCGGGCTGATCTGATCCCGACACCCATCGCGTCCGGCCCTTTCGGGGGCTGGACGATCATCTTGCGCGTGGCCTAAACACACGCGGTGCGCCCGATGCGGGGGCTTTGAGCCAGGGGACGACTGCATGTTCGACTTCATCTTGTGGGTGCTGCAGAACTTGGCGCTCGCGCCCTACAACCTGTTCATGGCGATCATCAACCCTGGGGCCTGGCTGGACTGGAGCAACCCCGAGGCGGTGATGCGCTTCATCTACTACGGCGCCTCGGTCGAGTTCTTCTTTGTCGTCTTCACCAGTTTCATCGTCATCACCGCGGTCGGCATCGTCTGGAACCGCGAGATCCTGTGGTTCGGCGTGCGCGTCCTAGAAGGCTTCGCCAACGGCATCGGCCGGCTGGCGGCCTGGGCCGGGCTCTTGATGGTGATGCAGCAGGTGATGATCATCTTCTTGCAGCGGATCTTTCGCGCGTCGGCGATCGAGCTCGGGCCGCTTGGCGCGTCGTTCGGGCAGGATCTGAGCTGGTGGGCCGAGTCGCTGAAGTTCGAGAATGCGCTCGTGGTGTGCCTGTGCGTGTCCTACACCTTCGTGCAGGGCGGGCATGTGCGGGTCGATCTGGTCTATTCGGCGGTGAAGTTCCGCACGAAAAAGGTCATCGACATGGTCGGCAGCCTCATTTTCATGATGCCCGCCATCATCATCACCTATCTCTATGCCTGGTTCTTCATGTGGCGCCACCTGATGACGCCGGCCGTGACCTCGACCAGCGATCTGGAGCGGATGCTGATGCAGGCCCGGATCTTCCGCTGGAGCGTGGAAACCATCGGTCCCAGCCCGAACGGCTTCAACGCCTATTTCCTCTTCAAGGTGCTGATCGTCGCCTTCTGCGTCGTCGTCTTCTTGCAGGCCATAGCCGTGTTCTGGCGCTCCTTCCTCGAATGGTACGAGGGCGAGGAGAGCGAGGGCAAATATCTCGACCGCGACAAGACCGGCGACGAGGCGGAAGACCTTGAACATGCCATTCACACGGGATCGACCTGATCCAACAACACGACGCAGCGATCGAACGCGCGTGAGCCAAGGGGACACGAGAGCATGCTTTTCGGATTGGATGGGGTCGAGGTCGGTCTGATCATCGTCTTCCTGACCCTCTTCGCAGGGATCATGACGGGCTTTCCGGTGGCCTTCGCCATCGCGGGCGCCGGCGTCATCTCCTTCGCGATCATCGCCGCGCTCGACAGTGCGGGGCTTCTGATCCACCAGGCGATCGACACCGGGTCGGACGCATACCGGGCACTGGTCGCCGACGGGGTGGTGCGCGACGCCATCTCGGTCTTCCGATACCCCGAATTGCCGCGGGTCGAAGAGGCTCTGTTCCCCGGCGGCTGGGAACAGGCGATGGAGCGCAACATCTCGTTCATCGTCAACCGCATGAACGAGCGTGTCATCGCCGGCCAGTCGATCGAGACGCTGCTGGCGGTGCTGATGTTCGTGATGATGGGCATCGTTCTGGAACGCTCGAAGATCGCCGAGGATCTGCTGACCACCATGGCGCGGGTCTTTGGCCCGCTGCCGGGCGGTCTGGCGGTGTCGATCGTGATCGTCGGCGCGTTCCTTGCCGCCTCGACCGGGATCGTGGGGGCGACGGTCGTCACCATGGGCCTGCTCGCCCTGCCGACGATGTTGCGCAACAACTACTCGCCGGAACTGGCGACCGGCGTGATCGCCGCATCTGGCACGTTGGGGCAGATCATCCCGCCCTCGATCGTCATCGTGCTTCTGGGCACGCTGGTGGGTGACCTGTACGCGACCGGGCAGGAAACCCGCGCCAATCTGGCGGGCTGCACTGACGCGCTGACCTTCCTCGGGGAACCGGCGGTGCTGTCGGTCGGCACGCTGTTCCAGGCGGCGCTGCTGCCCGGCCTGTTCCTTGCCTTCCTCTATGGGGCCTATGCCTTCGGCTTCGCCATGTTCCGCCCGTCCGCCGCGCCGCCGGTGCAAATCTCCGGCAGCGGCGGGGAGCCTGTGACGCGGGGCGAGGCGCTGACCTGGTATCTGGCCGCGCCGGTCGGCCTGATCTTGCTGGTGGTGATCGGCGCGAATGCCGGCCTCGTCGGCAGCCAGACGATCAGCGTGTCGGATTACGCCGAGCGCGATGGCGCGCGCGTCTTGCGCACCAACGTGTCCGAGCAATGTCAGGCCTCGATGATCGACCTGCACGGGCAGGAGACTTGGGACAACGCCGTGGCGCAACGCGCCGCGATGGCCGAAGCCGGGGTTTCGGGCGATGCCGTCCTTCTGACGCTCGACGAGCTTGGCGCGGCCCGCGAGTCGGCGCTGACCAATGCGGCGCCGATCGGGACGGGCGTGGCGACCATCTTTACCCTGCTGTCGTTGGTGCTGATCCTGGCACGGGGCGTGTCGCCCTCGTCGAACCCGGCCCCGCTGATCGCCGGGGGGCTGGGCGTGGTGCTGGCGCTGATCTTCGACGTCTTGTTCATCGGGCCTTTGACCGGCACCGGGGCGACCTTCATGATCCTCGCCATCCCGATGATCCTGACGCTCTACGGCTGTCGCGTTGCGATGGGGCGACTGGCGCAGAACGACCTGTTGCGGGTGGTGTTCCCGCCGCTGGTGCTGATCGTCGCGGTGCTGGGCTCGATCCTTGGCGGCATCACCAACCCGACGCCCGCCGCGGCGCTTGGCGCGGCTGGGGCGATCATGCTGGCGGCCTACCGCAAGCTGAAGGAAGAGAACGGCAAATCCAAGATCGTGATCTGGTCCAGTTTCGCGCTGGTGATCATGATCCTTGTCGGGGTGAACTTCGATCTGCGGGTCACGCGGTCCGATGTGCCCTTCGAGGATTGGGTGGCCTTCGTCATCGCGCAGATCGCCTATCACTTCGCCTTTTTCGGGCTGCTGTTCAGCTGCTGGGTGCTGTTCCGCACCAATGTCCTCAGCCCCGTGGTGCGCGAGACCGCCAAGGTCACCTCGATGGTGTTCACCATCTTGATCGGCTCGCAGCTGCTGAACCTCGTGCTGATCTCCTTCGGGGGGGAGCATTACATCCAGCAATACCTGCGCAGCTTCGACAACGAACTGATCGTGTTCCTTGTCGTCATGGTGATCTTGTTCATCCTCGGCTTCGTGCTCGATTTCCTGGAGATCATCTACATCGTGATCCCGATCGTCGGGCCGGTGATCTACGGCGGCACGCTTGACCCGGCCTGGGTCACGATCATGATCGCGGTGAACCTGCAGACCTCGTTCCTGACCCCGCCCTTCGGCTTTGCGCTGTTCTATCTCAGGGGGGTGGCGCCAAAGACCGTGACGACCGGGCATATCTACCGAGGCGTGATCCCCTTTGTCGGCATCCAGGTGATCGGCCTGGGCCTGCTGTGGCTGTTCCCGGGCATCGTGACGATCCTGCCCGACCTGCTGCGCTAGGGCGATTTTGGGCTGCGGGGCAGGGGGCGCGACCGCCTCCTGCCCGCGGGCTCAGGGCTGCGGCGCTGGGCCCAGCAGATCCCACAGGTTGCCCCACGGGTCGCGCCATTGCGCGACGCGGCCATAGACCTCGTCGCGCGGCGGTTCGAGGAACAGGCCGCCTGCCACCACGATCCGCGCCGCGTCGCGGTCGAAGTCATCCGTTTCAAGGAAAAAGCCGACCCGGTCCCCGGCCTGCGCCCCGATCGCCGCGCGCTGCGCTTCGGTGGTCGGCACGGCCAGCACCAGCGAAGTGACCGCGCCGCCGGGCGGCGCGACGGTCACCCAGCGCTTGCGGCCCTGGTCGATGTCGCAAAGGCAGGTCCAGCCAAGACCGATGACGAAAAACCGTAGGCCGCTGTCGTAGTCATCGACCAGCAGCGTGACGTGGCGCAGCACTCAATCCTCGGCGCGCAGGTCGGGAAGGGCAATCTGCGCGACCTGCTGCGCGATCGGATCGACCGACAGCGGGTGCGTCTGGTTGGAATAGCTGTCGGGGTCGCGGATCGCCTCCCACCGGCCGCCGACATAGACCTCGAGCGCCGGGAACCGCGCCTTGTAGCCCATCTTGGACGAGCCGGGCACCCAGTAGCCGAGGTAGACGTAAGGAAGCCCCGCCTCGCGGGCGA
>Ga0008833_1001322_pt1 | contig 11604 bp, 11 predicted proteins | sample HotLakConsoUCCLE_FD_62216 | JGI IMG/M metagenome (GOLD analysis project Ga0008833, IMG submission 62216) | Hypersaline microbial mat communities from Hot Lake, Washington, USA - Hot Lake Consortium UCC-LE | ecosystem: Environmental > Aquatic > Non-marine Saline and Alkaline > Hypersaline >... | reverse complement strand
CAGCCGAGGAAGACGATGTGCTGTTCCTGGCGCGCCGCGCGTGTCACCGCCGACAGCATGCCGGCCTCGGAGCTCTCGACGAGTTCGAAGCCGCTCAGCCCGAACTGGTCGGCCTCGATCATGTCGAGGATCAGCCGGTTGCCGTCATTGCCGGGTTCGATGCCGTGGATCTGGCCGTCGAGTTCATCGCTGAATTCAGCGATGTCCTCGAAACTCTGCAGACCGGCCTCGTACGTATAGGCGGGCACCGCCAGCGTGTACTTGGCACCGGTGAGGTTGGTGGTGATCGTCTCCACCGAGCCGTCCTCGCGATAGGGCGCGATGTCGGCTTCCATGGTCGGCATCCAGTTGCCGAGGAACACGTCGATGTCGCCGCTGGACAGCGAGGTGTAGGTCACCGGCACCGAGAGCAGCTGCGTGTCGGGCGTATAGCCAAGGGCCTCGAGGACCACGGAGGTCGTGGCCGTCGTGGCGGTGATGTCGGTCCAGCCCACATCCGAGAAACGGACGGTCTGGCAAGCCTCAGGATCGGAGGCCAGAGCCATCCCACTGCCCAGTGCGGTGGAGAGGCTGAAGGTGGCGGCAAGAATTGCATTGCGGGACATATGGTCGTCTCCCTGTTTTCTTGTTTCGTGGTGAAAGGCCGACCAGGCGCGTTTCCGGCCGGCCTCAAGAAAGGTGGCGCAGAGCCAAACACCATTTCGCAGGCGTTTCAAGCTTCAAGGACCGGAACATGTGCCGCGCTTTTCCGTGGAAGAGCGGCGTTCGGCTCTCGCGCCGGCTATCATGGCGATATTAATGGGCCATGGCCAAGCTCTATTTCCACTATTCGGCGATGAATGCCGGCAAGTCGACGCTGCTTCTGCAGGCGGCCCACAACTACCGCGAACGCGGCATGACGGCGCTGCTTTTCACCGCGGCGCTCGACGACCGCGCCGGCGAAGGCGCCATCGCCTCGCGCATCGGGCTGAAGGCCAGCGCCGACACCTTCACCGCTCAGGACGATCTCTTCGACGCCATTTCGAGGCGCGCGGCCTCCGCGCCAGTTCACTGCGTCTTCGTGGACGAGGCGCAATTCCTGACCGAGAACCAGGTCTGGCAGCTCGCGCGTGTCGCCGACCGGCTCGACGTGCCCGTCATGTGCTACGGGCTCAGGACCGACTTCCAGGGCAAGCTCTTCCCCGGTTCCGAGGCACTGCTCGCGCTGGCCGACCATCTGCGCGAGATAAGAACGCTCTGCCGTTGCGGCCGCAAGGCGACGATGGTGGTCAGGCTTGGCCCGGACGGCAAGGTGGCGCGCCAGGGCGCGCAGGTGGTGATCGGCGGCGAGGACCGCTACATCTCGCTCTGCCGCAGGCACTGGGAAGAAGAGATGGGCCGTATCGCCCCGGAGGACATGATCGGTTTTGCACGGGAGTGAAGCGGCATACATTGTGGCAGCATCGCGGGGTTCCTATCTGATACCGGTGGCGGCCGGTAGCGCGGGCCCGGCATCTTGACCCGGCTGAAGGGGGCGGCACATGTTCGAACGGCTGAAGGAGTTCCTGGCACGCGTGTGGGCGGCGTTGGTACGCGTCTGGCGCACCTTCTTCACCTGGCTCTTCGCACCGTTCGTGCGGGGCGGTTCCTGGGTCTATGGGCGTCGCTGGTGGATCAAGGGGCCGATCATCGCCCTGATCGTCCTCCTGATCGTGTCCTACTGCTATTTCTTCGTCCAGACGCAGCGCTGGACCGGCTTCGATCCGAACTACGTGGCCCAACTGAGCTTCATGGCGGCACCCGCCGATACTGCGGAGACGGAATCCGTGGGAACGGATGACGGCGTGCTGCGCACCTGCACGCGCTCGGGCATTGCGGAAGCGTCCGCCACGCTCATCGACTTCAACGTCAACCAGAACGCATGGATTTCCTCCATGCTGCTCTACAGGATGGGCTTCTTCGGCATCTCCTGGGACAACACTCCCTTCTTCGACAACAAGGCCTCCTTCCAGCGTGGCGTGAACCAGGCGGTGCGCCGGACGACGGTGGAGCTCGTCGACTCGCTTGGCCGTGTTCGCGGCACCAGCCAGGTCGACCAGGCGCTGCAGAACGCACGCGGCGCCATGCAGTTTGACGAGTACACCTGGTATTTCGGTCTCGATCCGTTCGGACCCAAGACGCCGACGCCGAGCTTCTACCGTTCCGCGATCCGCGACCTCAACACCTTCAACGAAAGGCTGGCCTCCTGTCAGGCGGTGCTCGACGCGCGCGCCGACAACCTCGTCCAGTTCCTCGACCGCATCGCCAACGACATCGGCTCCACCTCGGCCATCCTTCGCGAGCGTTCGGAGAACTACAATTCCGGCTGGTTCGACACGCGTGCCGACGACCGCTTCTGGTTCGCCTACGGCCAGCTCTATGGCTATCACGGCATCCTGCTCGGCGCGCGGCACGACTTCCAGGATGTGATCGCCACGCGCGGTCTGGAGGCGTTGTGGCAGTCGATGGAAGACCAGATGACCTCGGCCCTGCGCATCCAGCCTTTCATCATCTCGAACGGCCGCGAGGATGGCTGGATCATGCCGACCCATCTCGCCACGATGGGCTTCTACATCCTGCGCTTCCGCTCCAATCTGGTCGAGGTGCGCCAGGTCCTCGACCGGTAACCGACCGCTACGAGAAGCGGGTAGGCGACAGCGCGGCGATCAGCGTTTCGGTGTCGGCGGGCGGGGTCCGCCCGTCGACGAGCGCGGCGGCCAGCGCCGAGAGCGCGGGCGCGGTCTGCATGCCGTAGCCGCCCTGCCCGGCCAGCCAGAAGAAGCCTTCCGCCGCCGCGTCGAAGCCCGCCACCGGGGTGCGGTCGGGCGCGAAGGTGCGCAGCCCCGCCCAGCTCGATTCCACCCGCGTGACAGCCAAGGTCACCGCCTGCTCGAAGCGGTGCAGCCCTTCGGCCAGCACCATGTCGTCAACGAACGCGTCATGCGGTTCGACCGGGTCTTCGTCGGCCGGCGAAACGAGCAGCCTTCCGGCCTCCGGCTTGACGTACCAGTTGTCGCCGGCTTCCGCCGTCAGGGGCCAGTCGCGCGTGTCGTATCCGCTGGGCACCGGCAGCACCGCCATCGAGCGGCGCATCGGCACCAGTCCGACTTCGGCCGCACCGCATAGACGAGCGACCCGATCGGCCCAGGCGCCGGCCGCATTCACGACGATGCGCGCGGATATGCGCCCCTTGGGCGTGTCGAGCTGCCAGCGGCCAGCCTCCCGGCTCGCCCGCTCCAATGGCGCATCGAGGATCAGCCGCGCGCCGGCACCCCGCGCACGCCGCAGCCAGCCCTGGTGCAGGGCGTCGACATCGATGTCGCTGGCCCCCTCCTCGATCGCCGCACCACTCAACCAGGCGCGGTCGAGGATCGGCATCGCTTCCACCGCCGCGTCGGGATCGATCTCGCGCAGGCCTTCGGAAGCCGCGAGCAGCCCGTCCAGATCACCGCGCGTCTCGGGGTTACACACGAACAGGATGCGGCGCGGCGAAAGCAATGGGGCGGGGAATTCGCGTGCCCCCTCTTGGCGATAGAAGCGGCCGCTGGCGCGAGTCAGGCCCCGAATGGTCTCGTTGCCGTAATTCTGAATGAAGACAGCGGCAGAGCGACCGGTCGAGTGGTGGCCGGGACGGGACTCCTGATCGAGCAAGATCGCACCCGAAGCATCCGCAAGATGAGCCGCCATACCGGCCCCCGCAATGCCTGCCCCGATGATCGCCAGCTCGCATTCGATCCGTTCGGCCACTTTTTTCTCCCTCTCTCGAAATCAGCAAAACCCCAGCCGCAAAAGGCTTCGCGAGTCCCGCAGATTCGTTCACGGAAGCCTGCCTCGCAATTCTTGACACATGGAATCTTGACGTGAGTCCCACGCTTTCCTATCCGTTGGCACAGGCAAGGTTGTCAGCTGATTCGCACCGCTTCAGGAGGGAATCAGAGACTGGACGGAAAGCGGTATGCGGCGGCTTACCGGTGTTTCGCCATCGTCCTGCCAGAGTGTCTGCCCGTTCGATCGAACGTGCAAGTTTCACGTAAGTTGTTGCGTAGCCACACCTTGGGAGCCTTTCAGGTCCCCGAGGACGAGGACGGATTCTGCGCGAGGGGCCTTAAGGCAATATGAGCATCGACGCATCCCACACGCTCAGGCAGGCCGGCTACCAACCGACACTGAGCCGCGGCGAACTGGTCGAGTTCATGCGGGAGATTTCCGCCAGACTGGGCGCCGAACACTACGTGGTGGTGCAGTGCCTTTCCGGACGCGCCAACGAAGACAGCCGCATCCTGGCCTGCAACTGGATCTACGATGCGCTCCAGGCCATCGGGCAGGAGCATCTGGCGCGCATCGTGCGCAGCCACCTGGCCACCGCGCTCGGGTGCCGGGCCCGGCCCTTCGCCCTGGAGTGCCTGGCCGGCCTCCTGCCGCCAACGGTGGTTGAAGAACTCGAGCGACATAGGCACCAGGCTTTCGCCTGCCAGCAGTTGCAGATCGGCCAGGCGCGCTTCGGCATCCTGTTTTCGGCTCCCGCCTGCGGGGGGTTCGAAGAAGAGGCCATTGCCCACGCCCACATGATTTCGTCCTATGCCCTTTCGCGGATCACCCCCGAATTGATCGTAGAGCCGGGCGACCCCCTGTCGGAGCGCGAGCGCGAATGTCTGCGCTGGGTCTCCGAGGGCAAGACGACGGACGAGGTGGCTATGATCCTCGGCGTCTCGTCGAACACGGTCAACAGCTACGTTACGCACGCCATACAGAAACTGTCGGCCAGCAATCGCGCCATGGCCATGGCGACCGCCATCAGAAACGGACTTATCTAGGGGATCGAAAATGGGACGGGTGGGGGCACTCGCGAAACTGGAGGAGGGCGGCGCGGCGGATTTCGTTGCTCTGGCACCGTCGCCCAGCGGTCCGGTCCAAAAGAGGATGCGCGCCATCGCAGCGGCCCTGGGCGCAACCGATTTCTGCCTTTTTTCGGTCTTGGCCTTGGCCGACAGCCTGCGGCTGGTGCCGCTTGCCAGTTCCAGCGCCGATTATGCGTCGGGCCTCAAGCGCCAGCACGTCAGCCTGGCCGAGGTCGTGGGCGCCGCCACCCCGGCCGTCTGGCTGGCGGCGGGTTCCGAGGCGCCCAAATCGCTGTCGCGTTGGACGCGGCGGATCGACGGTCCGGTCAACGGACAGACGGGCGGCATCGCCTTCCCTCTCGCATCCGAGCGCGGCGGCACTGGCATTGCGGTCTTTGCAACGCGGATGGGCCTGAACGACGAGGCGCTGAGCGCCGCCCACATCGATTGTTATGCCCTGTTCGACGAATTCGCGCGCTCCCGCATCAGCGCAGAAGCAGGCCTTCCGCCGCTTTCCAAACGGGAACTGGAATGCCTCAAACTTACGGCCGACGGTCTGACGAGCGACGAAATTGCCCAGCGCCTCGGGCTGTCGGTTCACACCGCCAACCAGTATCTCGCCAACACGACGCAGAAGCTGAATGCAGTCAACCGCATGCATGCGGTAGCCAAGGCATTGCGGGGCGGCCTGTTCGATTGATCTGGCAGGCCGGGCGTCACGGCTCAGGCCGCACGCCCTGCCTCGATGCCCCAGCTCTTTCGGATACGGGCATCCTCGAGCGCACCCGCCAGATAGGCGGTATTGTCGTCCGGATCTTCGGCGGGGCTGTCGAAGGATACGTAGTTCACCTCCACGGCTGCTGCCTCATCGCCCATGTGCAAGGTGAAATAGACGCAGGCACCGGCCGGCCGCAGTTCCAGGTCGAGCATGATCGACGGCTTGGCCTCCCAGGCCACCCGTGCATCCCCTCCATGACCGAGCAAAAGCGTGCCCGGCATGAGATACAATTCGGACGCCGACTGCACGATATCGGCAATACTGGAAAAGCGCTCCAGCCGGATAAAGGCGATGTAGTCGGCGACATCCACCATGCGGAGTTCGCTGACCACATCCTTGATGGCCTCGGCTACGACGATTTCCCGATCTATGGAGTTTGGCTGGCGGTTCATGAAACACCCTTAACCGGCGAAGATTGCGCGGTCCTTGCGTAAATGGTGCGGACCAGTTCGGCGATGGCCTGATAGAACTGGGCGGGGATCATCTGGTCGATCTTGACCTGGTCGTACATCGAGCGGGCGAGCTGGACTTCCTCGAAGACGGGGATGCCGTGCTCCTCGGCCACTTCCCTGATCTTCAGCGCGACAAGGTCCTGCCCCTTCGCGACGACGACCGGGGCGGCATTCTCGCTGCGCACATAGCGCAGCGCGATCGCATAGTGGGTCGGATTGGCAATCACCAATGTCGCCTGCGGCACCGCTTGCATCATGCGCTTGCGCGCCCGATCGCGCTGCAGCGAACGCATGCGGGCCTTGACGATGGGATCGCCGTCGTTCTGCTTGATCTCGTCCTTGATCTCCTGGCGCGTCATGCGGAGATCCTCACGCCAATGGTAGCGCGACCAAAGCAGATCTGCGCCCGCGATGATCACCATGACGGACGCGATGGTGATGACGATCTCGACGCCGATGTCGCGGATAACCGAGGTAAAGGCCATGGGATGGGTGATCATTCCGGCCAGGAGCCGATCCTGCGCCGCGCTCATCGCGAAGACGAGAAAACCACCCACCACGAGAATCTTGCCGACCGACTTCGCGAATTCGACCCAGCCCTTCTTGCCGAACAGACGTTCCCAGCCCTTTTTCAGTGAGATTCGCGACATCTGCGGCTGGATACGCTTCAGCACGAAACTCGGGACGTTCTGCACCACCGATGCGGCAATGCCCGCCAGCATCAGCAGGAACATCAGCGAGCCAAGCAGCTTGGCCAGTTCCAGAAAGACCAGACGCTGGAGAAGGATCGCGTCATGCGCGGCACCGAGTTTGAATTCGTCGGCGCGTTCGATGAACATCGACAGGAAAGAGCCGAGCTGTGCGGCGCTTGGCTGAGCAAAAAAGATCATGAAGGCCAGGATTGCCAGGAAGGAGGCAAAGGACGGCAATTCGCGCGCGAAGGGCACCTCGCCCTTGTCGATGGAGTCACGGATCTTCTTTTCCGTGGCCTCTTCTGTTTTGCTGTCCTTGTCGGCTTCTTCGGCCACGCCGTCCCCCTAGATCCGCCTCAGGCGGCGAGATCGCGAGATGGCAGTTCGAGCTGGCCGGCAGCGGCCAGATCGAGCGCGGTCGAGGAGATCGATTTGCGCGCAAGCTGGATCTCCTCGTCGCCGAGATCGACCTCCATGGACAGTTCGGCCTCTATCATGCGGCGGGCGCGGGCGCTGAGCGAACCCAGCACGGCCTCCACGATTTCGGGATCGGCATCGCGCAGCGCCAGCGCGACGGTCTCGCTCGACAGATCGTCGAACAGACGTACCAGCGCCTTCTTGCTGAGCCCCAGTATGTCCTCGAAGGTGAACAACTTGGCGCGGACCGCATCGAGATTGCGAAGGCCGCTCTTTTCGAGATCGTCCATCACCTCTTCCATTTCGTCCTTGTCGAACTCACGCAGGACGCTGGCGACGCGGGTCTCGCCTTCGGAGCTGTTGCGGGCGAACATGTCGCCGGCGACGCGCTGCTGAAGCTGCTTTTCCAGCAGCGTGCGCATGGCCGGTTTCACCTGGGTCATGGAAAGCATGCGCTTGACGATCTCGCTTCGCAGCGGCCGTTCGAATTCGCGCAGCGCCAGCGCCGACTGGCGCGGCGAGAGATTGCTCAGCACATAGGCGATCGACTGGGGATGTTCCTTGGCCAGCAGGCCTGCCAACTGTCCGGGCTCCAGCTTCTCAAGCTGCGGCCAGACCGACGGCGATTCCTCGACGCGGCCAGGCCGGTTGCGCCCGATAAGCGCATCGAATTCTTCCGGCGGCAGCGATTCGTTGAGGATGGTGTCCATCTGGTCGCCCGAATCGAGCAGGCCGGCACCCTCGGTGAACTCCGATTCAAACTCCGCAACGATCTTTTCCAGCTCGTTCTGGGGGATCGTCCTCAGCTTGCGCGCGGCATCCAGAAGTGCCTTCAGTTCTTCCTGCTTGAAGAATTTCAGCAAACGTCCGGCAGCGGGCTTGCCCATTGCCACGAGGATCGCGGCCGCCTTCTGCGACTGCGTGAGACCTCGGGTAGAACTGGTCGCTGCTTTGGACATTTCGGTCATGGCTGGACGATCTTCGACTACCTGTTCTTCAGCCCTGGCGGCTGGAATCGACGATATGGGTCAGCTTGATGCCGAAGCGGGAGGGATCGTTGTCGAGAACCGTGACCTCGCCAGATGCGATCTTGCGGCCATTGACCACGACATCGACCGGCTCACCGATCCTGCGATCAAGGGCAACTGTGGAACCCTTCTGCAGGGCCATCAGCTCCGATACAGGCATCTCCGTGCTGCCGAGAACGATCTGCACATCCACCGGGATATCCATGATGACGCTATGGTTCTCATGCGTCGCTGCAGCGCCGAAAGCCCCCAGCCCAATACCCTCGTCGGTCGCCGCAGCGCCCTCGTGAAGCACGTCACGCAATTCGTCGATGGCTGCGCTCAGCTGATCTTCTTCATCATCTTCGGTCGGCACGGCGTTGGCGTTGGGGTCCATCAACTCACTCCGGTCAGTTGCCCTGCGTGCGGGGCATCATTTGTTCACCAGCCGGTCGAGGAAGTCTTTTCCGGCATCGAAAGGCTGGCGTACGCGAACCGTAAAGTGATTCCCCAGCTTTCCGAACTCACATACGAAAATAGTCTTGCGCCGGGCTGACAGGCGCGTCTGCGCCTGTGCATTGTCCGGCATCTCGATGGTCTGGCCGACCTGCCAGTTTGCGATCTCGCCCAGCGTGAATTTCGCCAACGGCACGGTCGCTTCGAGATTGACGTTGGAGCGCATCACCTCCTCGCTGAAGCGCGCCCTCCACTTCGATGCCAGGAGCGGGCTGTCGGCTTCGGCTATCCCGTCGGCGCGATGAGCCAGCAGCACGCGCTGCGGCATCAGCACCGAGATGAGGCCCGAGGCCATGGGAGAGTGGATGCGGAATTCGAGGATCGCGGCCGGGCCGTCGCGCCTTGGCATGCGCGGGATTTCCGAGCCTGTGATGACCTCACCCAGCGGGAAGGTGATGCCCAGAGCACGTTCGCCCGAGCCGTCGAAGCTCTTTGCGATGACCTCGAAGATGTCCGCGAGCATGGTCTGCTCGATGCCTGAAAGGTTGCGCTCGATCTGCGCCACCGAGATGTCGGGATCGCCGCCGAACGCCGCGCTGACAAGAAGCGCAGTGGCATCGGCATCGATCATGATGGTCAGCGCGTCGGAAGAGGAGGCCGACGGCGCGACGCAGATGGCCATGTGCGAGGGCTCGGTCGGCAGTGCATCGGCGAACCGCGTCACCTTGGCCGATTTGAGCTCCATGTCGAGGGCGAAGGCCAGCCGCTCGTTGATGTCGCCCAGCATCGCTCCGCGGACGCGCAGTCCGAGCGCCTTGGCCGATGCAATGACCTGCTGCGGCTCGCCGGTCTTGCCCAGCAGGCTCTCCACCACGTGATTGCGTGCGGTCTCGCCAGCGGTGTTCATCGGATTGCACTTCCGTCTGCGTTAAGCGGCATGGTTCACGCCGCCTTCTTGGCTTCTGCACTGCTGCCGGTGTTGAGCGTGCTCTGCTCCACGGCGTCGATGGAAGGCCGGTCGTGCGAAGAAATCGTCTTGCGACCAAACTCGATCGCCACCTGCGGCAGGGAGCCGTTCATGTAGGCGAGCAGCGTCTGCTTGACGATGATGTAGAGGCGCATGCGCTTGTCGCGCACATATTTCATCTTCACGGCGAGCGGACCGGCGAGCGCATAGGCCAGGAAGATGCCCAGGAACGACCCGACGAGCGCCGCGCCGATCAAGCCGCCCAGAATCTCGGGCGACTGGTCGATGGCACCCATGGCCTTGATGATGCCGAGGATGGCGGCGACGATGCCCAACGCCGGCAGGCCGTCGGCGGCCGTCTGCATGGCGTGGCTGGGCTTGAGCAGGTCGTGACGGATTGTCTGGATCTCCTCGTCCATCAACGCTTCGATCTCGAAGGGCCGTGCGTTGCCGATGATGATGATGCGGCAGTAGTCGCAAATGAAATGCGTCAGGTGATCGTCGGCCAGCACCTTAGGATAAGCTTGGAATATCACTGATTCCTGGGGCGCGTCGATATGGGCTTCGACCTCATTACGCGACTTGGTGCGCAATTCACGCATAAGGCTGTGCAAAACGCCGAGAACCTCGAGATAGTCGTGCTCCTTGGGAATGTTATTCTTCAAAACCTCCAGCAGCGCCCGGCCCGTATCCTTCACCGTCGAGAACGAGTTCGCGATCAGATAGATGCCCAGGGCCGCGCCGCCGATGATGACGAGCTCCCATGGCTGCATCAGGACGCTCATATAGCCGCCCATCGCCATGTAGCCGCCGATCACGCAGCCGAATGTAACGACTAACCCGATGATGATGCCCAAGGATCCAGACCCCGCAAACCCGATTCAATGATCTGGAACTAGCGGCCATGGCTTGCGCGAGGCTTGAAGCGGCGCAAGTCACCCCTGGATCACCTGTCCTCGTGTCCGGCGATGGCAAAAGCCTCGCGCAAGGAAGGGACTCTAGAGAGACAAGCTGCCGGCAACCGCCTCTGGAGGCGACACGTGATCAATACCTTTACGAGCTACCAGCTGATAGCGCGCGACATGAACCAGTCGCTCGACCGCGTTCAAAGCCAGCCCATGGTCCAGCGCGAGACGGAATATTACCGGGAAAACATTTCCAAGGTGAAATCGGTCGACGATTTTCTCGACGACGACCGCCTGTTCCGCTACGCGATGAAGGCGCATGGCCTGGAGGATATGGCCTATGCCAAGGCCTTCATGCGCAAGGTGCTGGACGAAGGCATCGACAATCCCGATGCCTTCGCCAACAAGTTGACCGACACGCGCTATAGGGACTTCGCCAAGAGCTTCAACTTCGTGCGGCATGGCGAAGACGCCACCATCTACAACGCCGCTCAGCAGACCACCGTGCAGAACTACATCCTTCAAGCGACGTCCAACGGCGTGTCGATAGACAATCCGATTCTGAAGGAGAACACCGACTACTACATGGCCAACATAAGGTCGGTGCGGTCGATCGACGACTTCCTGAGTGACGACCGGATTTTCCACTACGCCATGCGCGCCAAGGGTTTCGACGGCGAGTTGCCCTCCAAGGATGTTGTGCGCACCATGCTGGAAGGGGGCATCGACGACCCCGACAGCCCCGCCAACCTGAGCAGCGACGAGCGCTTCGCTAAGCTGGTGGAGACCTTCAACTTCGCCCGCTACGGCGAGGACGCGACCACCATCAGCGCGGCGCAGAAACCCGCCGTCGACAAATACATGCGCCAGACGCTGGAAGAGGACGCCGGCCGGGAGAACGAGGGCGTCCGCCTTGCGCTCTATTTCGAGCGCATGGCGCCGAACATGACGAGCTATTTCGAGATACTGGGCGACCGCGCCGTCGGCTCGGTGGTGCGCACGATCCTCGGCCTGCCGGATTCCGTCGCGCAACTCGACGTCGACAAGCAGGCCGATCTGATCAAGTCGCGGCTT
>Ga0008833_1001317_pt1 | contig 11637 bp, 9 predicted proteins | sample HotLakConsoUCCLE_FD_62216 | JGI IMG/M metagenome (GOLD analysis project Ga0008833, IMG submission 62216) | Hypersaline microbial mat communities from Hot Lake, Washington, USA - Hot Lake Consortium UCC-LE | ecosystem: Environmental > Aquatic > Non-marine Saline and Alkaline > Hypersaline >... | reverse complement strand
ACCTTGACATACCATCTTGGATTTCGCATTGTCCAAGGTATGAACAAATGTCCGTCTGACGAACAATGACTGGGAAGTTTGGGCGCAATCAAATGAAACCTGATATGAACAATACGTACGGATCCGACGGTATTTTTAATAACGTAACGTGCTTGATAAATGGTGAGTGGATAAATCCTGAATTAATGATTCATCGTCCAATAATAGATCCTTCAAACGAACAACTGATTGGGAGTGTTGCTTTAGCAGATAAAAAATATATTGATCTGTCTATTGAATCGGCTTATCACGCATTTAACAATTGGAAGAATACACATATCTGGACGCGAGCCGAGATACTGAAAAGCGCTGCGAGAGCGCTGCGTGCTGATTGCGCCCAATGCGCGCGTGTTCTTAGCTTGGAGCAGGGCAAGCCAGTTGCCGAGGCTCTGCGCGAGATCGGCATGGCCGCCGACCATTTCGATTGGGCCGCAGAGGAAGCAACAAGGCTGACTGGCCAGATTCTTCCAGCCCGCCCGGCAGGTACGATCAGCGTGATCGAGCATCAGCCGGTTGGTGTCGTTGCCGCCTTCACGCCGTGGAATTTTCCAGCGCTTCAGATTGCTGCGAAGGTCGCCTACGCGCTGGCCGCTGGCTGCACGGTCGTGCTTAAGCCCTCTGAGGAAGCGCCCAGTATCGCGATGCTAATTGTTGAGGCGCTGAACGAGGCGGGCCTGCCGGCCGGCGCCATCAACATGGTTTTCGGAGAGCCGGCAGAGGTATCGGAACGTTGGCTAGCCTCGCCGAAGGTCAGTGCCGTGTCATTCACAGGTTCGACGCGCGTGGGTAAACTACTTGCACCGATGGCAGCGGCCTCATTGAAGCGAATGACGCTTGAACTGGGCGGGCACGCCCCGGTTATTGTCTATCCCGACTTTTCTCCTAAGGAAGCGGCGGCGCTGGCCGGCTCCGTCAAGTTTCGCAACGCGGGACAGGCATGCGTATCGCCCAGCCGTTTCTTTGTTCATGAGCAGATTGTGGATGAGTTCACACAGGAAATGGTTGCGTTTGCGAAGGCACTCAGGCTTGGCCCTGGCATTGAGGAAGCGACCACATTGGGGCCTCTTGTCAACCGCTCGCGCGTAGATGCGGCAGCCGGAATGGTACGCGACGCGCTTGACCGAGGCGCGGTACTGCAATTCGGCGGCGGTCAGCCTGCAAACAAAAACAAGGGCTTCTTCTTCGAGCCGACGGTGCTTTCCAATGTCGCCCTGGATAGCCGGGTCATGATCGAGGAGCCCTTCGCACCGATCGCACCCATCGTGGCTTTCCGCGATGACGACGACGTTGTGGGCATGGCCAATAACGTTGAATATGGCCTCGGTGCCTATGTTCTGTGCAACGACCCAGCGCTCGCTGACCGCACTGCAGATGGCCTCGAAACCGGAATGGTGGGCATTAACAATTTCGCGCTTGCTGGCGCCGATACGCCCTTTGGCGGGGTGAAGTCCAGTGGACTCGGCCGTGAGGGGGGGCCTGGCGCGCTCGACGAATTCCTCCAGAAGAAATTGATTAAGCGGGTCGTTGTGGCCTGAGCGCCTGCAATGAATGGGTCAGAGAAGGAGAATAGATCAGTGGGCAAAGCAGCGGAACTGGGTCCCAACAGTCGGCTTATCGGAGTGGCGGGGTCGCGAGCGCAACTTGCGACCCCGGCGCTGATAATCGACTTGGATGTGTTCGAACAAAATGCGCGAAAGATGGCTGGCATTTTCGCTAATCGTGCAGAGAATTTGCGACCCCATGCAAAGATGCACAAATGCGCAACAATCGCCAAGAAGCAGATTGAACTTGGCGCACTCGGCGTGTGCTGTGCAAAGCCAAGTGAGGCGATCGCGCTTGCTCAAGCCGGGATCTCAAGCTTGCTGCTAACTTCCCCTGTTGTCGACCCCTACAAGGTAAGCAGGCTGGTCGAACTCAGAAGCGGCCTTTCGGAATTGATATTCGCGGTCGACAGCAAGAACACCGTCGATTTGTTATCGGCGGCGGCAAGCTCAGCGGGAACGACGATACCCGTGCTTGTAGATGTCGGTGTGGGTAGCAATCGCACAGGGGCGCGTGACACCGCTTCCGCTGTCGCACTCGGACAGTATATCACGACGCATGCCGATCTCGAACTGCTGGGGATGCAATGCTATGCGGGCCATGTCCAGCATATAGAGGACGCCGGCGCGCGGGAGGCTGAGGCAAACCGCGTGCTTGCTGGAATTGCGGAGACGAAATCTGCGCTGACGCAAGGCCATGGAGAATTGCGCATAGTGTCCGGCGGCGGGACCGGCTCTTACGATATTGATCTCAAGTCTGGTGTCTTCACCGAGTTCCAAGTCGGCTCCTATCTCTTCATGGACGTCGAATACAACGCCGTCAAAAGGCATGATGGAACGCCTGGACCCTTCTCCACTTCGCTATTTGTCCAGACGACGGTATTGAGTGCCAATGTCGAGGGTAGGGCGACGACCGACGCTGGTTACAAGTCCTTCGCCATGGATGGTCCGCGCCCAGTGATCGTTTCTGGCTGCCCGCAAGAAGCTGACTACAAGTTCCTAGGAGACGAGCACGGCTGGGTGCATCTGCCTCCAGGAGCCGACGCACTGAAGCCCGGTGACGTGCTTACCTGCGTCACACCGCACTGCGATCCCACCGTCAATCTCTACGATTACTACCATGTTGTGCAGGGCGACATACTAGTCGACATTTGGCCGATAGAGGCACGGGGATGCAATTGGTAGCGGCAATCATGGACTGGTGAGATCATGCAAAAGGCATTCCGTCATATCTGTCACGGTCTGATGCTGCTCGGCGGCCTCGGCATTGTTCTGATGATGGTGAACGTCACTTCGGACGTGGTGCTGAAAGCGATCTGGAACACGCCGATCCAAAGCACGATAGAAATATCCTCCTACTACTATATGGTCGCCATCGTGATGCTGCCGATGGCGCTGATCGAACTAGAAGACGAGCAGATCGTCGTTGACCTGCTGTTCAACCACTATCCGGACTGGCTGCAGCGCGCTTGTCTGACCATGGCGTCCGCGGCGGCAATGGGCATTTTGGCGGTCATGACCTGGCGAACCGGCCAGGACGCAATCCGTGCTTTCCGTGTCGGTGAGGTGGTGATGGGCAACCGCGATATCATCGTGTGGCCCTCGCGCTGCATGCTACCGCTGGGTTTCGGCATGGCGACGGTTGCCGCCGGCCTGCGCATGGTGCTGGCCGCGTTGGGCAGGCCTATCAGCAAGAAGCACGAGGCCGACGCATGACCAATCTGGAGCTCGGCTGGATCGGTATCGGATGCCTGCTCGGGCTGCTGGCCCTGCGCGTTTCCATCGGCGTGTCCCTGATGATCGTTTCCTTTGTCGGTATCTGGATCATGCTCAACCTGCCAGCTGCCTTCGGTATAGTCAGCGCACTGCCGTTCAACCTGATTGGCGATTGGTCGCTGACCGCCATTCCCATGTTTCTGTTCATGGGATTCATCGCCGCCAATACCGGCATGACGGCGGGGGCATTCGACCTACTCAGGCTGGTGTTGGCACGCATTCCTGGCGGGTTAGCGTCCGCAGCGGTTGGGGCTTGCGGACTATTTGCCGCGGCTTCGGGATCAAGCATTGCCACCACCGCCGCAATGTCGCGCATCGCGGTCCCAGAAATGTTGAAAGCCGGATATCATCCGTCGCTGGCTACTGGCGTCGTCGCGGCCTCTGGCACGCTGGGCTCGCTCATTCCACCATCAATCCTGATGGTACTCTACGGCATCTTTACTGAACAGTCGATCGGCAAGCTCTTTATCGCCGGCATCATACCGGGCATCCTGTCAGCTTTCATCTACATGATTATGATCACCGTGCGCTGCAGCTATAATCCTAGACTCGCGCCCTGCGTCGTGGTCGAGTTTAACCGGTCCAGGTTGTTCCGTCTGTTTCTCTCGGTTTGGCCCTTCCCCTTTCTTGTGTTCGGTGTTCTGGGGGGCATTTTTACCGGCTACTTCACACCGACAGAGGCGGGCTCCGTTGGTGCGGCGTTGGCGCTGTTAGTAGCCATCTTGCGAGGCCAGGCGAAATTGGACGCGCTTTGGCTGGCGGTGCGGCAGACGGTTGTTGCAACCTCTTCCATCTTTTTTCTGACCATCGGGGCAGTCATGTTCACCCGCTTCATGGGACTGTCCGGCGTGCCAGAATTCATGTCAAATGCCATGCTGGCGATATCCGACAACAAGATCTTCGTCATTGTGATGGTAGCTCTACTTTACGTACTGCTCGGCATGTTCATTGATGGTATCGGGTTAATGCTGCTTACGCTGCCTATTTTGCTACCTGTGCTGGAGGCAGCGGACGTGAACCTTATCTGGTTCGGCATCATTACTATCAAGCTTCTGGAGATCGGGCTCGTTACACCTCCTGTCGGACTAAATCTCTACGTTCTTCACAGTGCGCTTTCCGGACAGGTTCGGCTCGGGCACATCCTTTCAGGTGCCACATGGTTCATTGCAATGGATCTGGTGACCCTCACTCTTCTGATCGCCTTTCCGGCGATCAGCCTCTACCTGCCATCGTTGATGGCAGGATAAATCAACCGGAAAAACGAAAGGGAAGAGCAATGCTATACTTCAGGTCTATAACTGCTGCGCTGGTTGCCGTATTGGGTGCAACTCCGGGAATAGCGGCCGAATACAATGCCAACCACTTTTTCGCCGAGCGTCATTCGCTGGTGCTCGGTCCATATGTAGAATTCGCCGATAAGGTTGCAGAAGCGACTAACGGAGAAATCATCTTCCGTGTCTTCTCTGGCGGTTCTCTCGTTCCTGCAAATGCCTCGCTGCAGGGCGTCCGAGACGGAGTTTCCCATGTAACATACCACGCGGGAACCTATACGTCAGCCGAACTTCCTGTGGAGAATTTGATCAGTAATATGGTCTTCTATAACACCGATCCTATGGTGCTGGCATTGGCTTCAACCGAATTCAGTATGACCAATGACCAAGCACTTGCCGAGTGGCGGAAGAACGGGGTCGTCTTTGGTGGCGGTTATGCGACGCCGGAGTATAAACTGATGTGCAACAAACCTATTGAGACGCTCATTGATCTTGAGGGCAAGCGAATTAGAGACCCCGGTGGCGCCTGGTCGCGGTTTACAGAATTTGTTAACGCTGTTCCTGTTTCGATTCCTTCCAGCGAAATGTACACGGGACTCGATACTGGCGCGCTTGATTGCAACATGTCACCAGGGGACGCACTTGTAAGTTTTAGCCTACATGATGTTGTCACTCATATGAACACGCTAGCAATCGGAAACTACTTCTCTGGATTTCTTTGGGGATATAACACGACTTTCTGGCAGAACCTTACAGATGAACAGCGTTCGGTACTTTTGCAACAGATGGCACATTCCTTGGTTGAAGGACAGGTCGCTTACAGTGCCGCAGCTCAATCGGCTATCGATGACGCGCGAGAAAGTGGAATGGCAATTTCTGAGCCAGACGAAGCGCTCAAGGCAGCTTTAGCGCGGTTCGCCGAGGCCGATCAGGCTACATTGCTTGATACTGCCCGCGATCGGGGTGTTGATAATCCAGAGGAAATTCTCGAAGAATTCAAGGACATCATCGATCGGTGGGACGATTTACTAAACGGTGTCGATCGCACTAACGTAGAGGCGATTGTCGAAATCGCAAAGGCTCAACTTTACAACAAAATCGATTCTAGTACCTATGGCATCGATTGAGTCACGCATCTTGAATTGGGACACCAGCTACCAATTGGCTGGTGTCCCGTAATTTACCCATGAGACACGATGATTCGGATGAACCAGTCCAATTCCTGTTGCCGGTCCAAAAATGCGATGACTATTGGCAACTTATCTAGGTATGACGCGTGGATATGAACTCAGAAGACAGACATGGCAACTCGGAGAACGTGCGCTCCGTCACGCGAGCGTTCAAGATATTGGAGGTATTTGGTGATGGTACAACTGGCCTGACACTTAGCGAAATTGCAAAAGCATCATCACTAACGCGCGGTACGGCCCGACGGTTACTTTTGACGTTACATTCTATAGGATATGTTAGTGTTGATCGAAGCCGCTTCGTATTGTCGCCAAAGGTATTGACCTTGGCGCATTCTTATCTTTCAGCAGTTGGCCTAACAGACGTTATACGTCAAATCGCGCCAGACATTATCGAAGACAGTGAGCACATCTCTGCCTCAGCAGCGGTGCTCGATGACGGGGATATTGTGTTTGTCTACGGTCAACCTGCAAATGGAATAATCCGTTCCTATGTTGCCGTTGGACAGAGGCTGCCCGCGTATTCGACTTCGATGGGTCGCGTGTTGCTCGCGCATCAACCATCTGAGAAAATTCAGGAAATTTTGTTCGATAGCACGATTGCTAAGCTTACTACCTACACGGAAGTGGATCCATGCGCGATCCAACGATCGATATATTTGGCGAAAGAGAACGGTTATTCGATATGTGATCGAGAATTTGACGTTACGATTAAATCGTTAGCCGTCCCTATTTTCGATCACAATGGAGCATGTATCGCTGCGATAAGTATCAGTTGCCACAACCTAAATATTAATTTCGATGATGTTGTTGAGATATTTCTTCCCAAGCTTCAGCGCGCATCGATCCAGATTTCACGAAATTTAAGGATTTAGAATGTTTTCGATTCGAGGTATTTGGCGTTTGACTGCTATTCGCGGGAAGAGTTGTGACCAATGTCAAATCGTTGTCTGCGCTAGATATCGGAACATTGATGCCAAGAAGACGCATCAATATCTTTTGTCGGGATTTTGAGCATGGCATCCGAAAAGTACGTTGAAGCGTTGGGTCAACTATTGTCCGTTTGGGGAGCCGACAGAATGCTTCCATCAAAGTTGGGGGGGGCGGGCAAAAACCATGAATTGTGGTCAAGGGTGATAAGGGCGGCTGGGAAAGATTTGACGTCTGAACACGACCACCATTTTTTCGTACGAACGTTGTCTCAACAAAAGTCCGCTCGATGTGAAGGCTATATTGTTGATCTAGTAACGAGACGTGAGGAACATCAAGATAACGTGGCGGTCAATTCCGCGGATGATATACTTCATTGTGAGATTGCACCAGTAGTACGAGCGATCAATAAACGAGATATATCGGCCGTTGAATTGACTGCGTCGGCGATAGATCGACTACGAGAAGTTGGTTGCAACACTAATGTGGCTATATATATTGACGACGAAATGTCGTTACGCAAAGCAGAGAGTATTGATAGAAGAATCAAGGGCAATGCTGATTTGGGCGCTCTTGCTGGTATCCCAATGGCACACAAAGCGCTTCTATGTAGTCGCGAACTGCGATGTTCGGATGGGATCTCTGAAAAATTGTTGGATAGATGCCCCTCATCATCAACTGCACTAAGATTATTGGAAGAGTCTGGTACAATTTCTATTGGCCAACTCAATCTGACTGAAATGGCGCTTGATGCTACGGGTTTGAATGCGAACTTAGGGTATTGCCGAAACCCTTGGGATTCGGAATCTTTGTCGGGTGGTTCGTCAAGCGGGAGCGGCGTAGCCATTGCCACGCGTTCGGTATTTGGATCGCTTGGCACGGACACTGCCGGATCGATTCGAACGCCCGCAGCACTCTGCGGTGTAACTGGACTGAAGCCAACATACGGCCGAGTCAGCTGTCACGGTGTTTTACCGGTTAGTAACTCCCATGATCATGTTGGTCCCATAGCCAAGTCGGCCAGGGACTGCCGACTGATTTTGCAGGCAATTTTGGAAAGAGAATGTTCTGAGAATACATCGCCTATAAACTCGCTTCAGACGATTGTGCACCCCGTTGGCAGGAAGATAAGAATTGGAGTTCCGCATAAATATTTTCATTCTACAGTGTGCGATGAGCTTAGGGAGAATCTTGAACAAAGTTTGTCTGTATTGAATGATCTTGGCTATGAGATATGCGACGTCAAGGAATTCGACTATGACGAATTGAACGCATTAAGTTCATTTATTATTCGAACAGAGGCGTTGTCTAATTACCTATTTGTAGCAGATCGCATGAAAGTGCCTCCGTCAGAAAGAATATTGAACGTTTTACAACAGGGATTGGGTATCCCATTCTCTGTTTATGATTGCGCGATGCGTTTACGGGGACTAAGGCTATCACAATTTCTTTGTGAAATCATGGATGGTATCGACCTAATCCACGTTCCGACAACTCGTATTATAACACCGTTAATCGATAAATGCCTTAATGAACACGAGGTTTTTGAAGAATGTTCATTGGAACTTACTCGTTTTACTAGGCCGTTCAATTTTTTGGGCCTTCCGGCGTTGGTGTTACCATGTGGGCTGCATAGGGGGATGTCAGGAAAGGAACTTCCGCAGGCCTTTCAACTTGTTGGACGGCCATACTCCGAGAGCCTTCTTTTTGAGGTAGGCATAGCATTTCAGCAAGCGACGGCATGGCACATGAAGATTCCGTCGTCTATGGGTACCAAAAATCCTGGTGCCTGACCTACATTCATGCTGTCTGCGGGCAATGATCCGCCGGAAGCCACTTAGTCCGCCCTTGGCCTGCCCCTGAAAAGTTCTCTTGTCTTATGCATTTTCGGCCGTTGCGAGCATAAGAGGTGCCCGACCTGGTTGGCCAACCAGGTCGGGCGGAAGGGGGATGGATCGAAGTTGTCTCGGTCGTGGAGGACCGTCGATTAGTGTGATCACCCCTTTCTTTTCCACCATACCTGGACGGAAACCAGGGCTTCGGGCCCGGATGACAAGAGTAGGACAGCGGAAAAGATGGACAACACTCTACCTCAAACGGTTGGCATCGACATCTCAAAAGCGGTTCTTGATGTATACGCCCATCCTGCAGGCAGCGAGCGCCAGTTCGCCAATACCATCAAGGGCCACAGTGAGCTGATAGACTGGCTCGCGCAATGGCAGATCGATCGGATCGCCTATGAAGCTACTGGCGCTTACCATCGCTTGCTCGAGCAGGCTCTGGCGGATCTGCCATGTGTCAAGCTTAATCCGGCTCGCGCACGGCGGTTCGCACAAGCGGCAGGGACTCTCGCTAAGACGGATAAAATCGATGCGGTAATCCTGGCCCGCATGGCGACAACGCTCCAGCCTCCCGTGCGCCCGGCTAGTACACCTCAACAGGCCGCGCTCGCGGAATTGATCAGCGCTCGCGATGGCTTGGTCCGCGATAAGATTGCGCTTCAAAATCAAGAAAAGAACCTGACGTTGCCTCTTCTCAAGCGTCAGCACAGAAGGCGCCTCGATCAGATCGAGAGGCACATCGAACAGGTCGATGCCGAGCTTGCCACGATCATCGCGGCTGATCCGGAGTTGGCGCGCCGGCACGAAATCATCTCCAGCATAGCCGGGGTAGGCACACGTACCGCCGACCAGCTGGTCGCTACCATGCCAGAGCTAGGAGCACTCGATCCCAAACAAGCTGCTTCCCTTGCAGGTCTGGCTCCTGTGGCCCGTCAATCGGGGCAATGGAAAGGACGCAGTTTTATCCAAGGGGGAAGGGCGAACGTGAGACGGGCGCTTTACATGCCGGCCCTCGTGGCCGCCCGCTACAATCCCGATCTCAAGGAAAAATATGAAAGTCTCATCGCCTCCGGGAAACCGGCGAAGGTCGCTGTGGTCACGCTTATGCGTAAGCTCATCGTGATGGCCAACGCCCTCATCAAAGCCGATCGCCTGTGGGTCGAAAAACGTGCTTGATCACAACGGAAACTAATCGCATTGCACGGGAACGTCACGGCCCTCCAAAAAGAGCGACCTGCTCGGCGGCATCCAACTCGCCCCAAAAGCCGTCTGTGGCGATGACCAGCACGCCGCCCTCTTCGACCGTCATCTTGATCACGTCCGGGCGCATGAATTCGCGCGCCCGAAAACTGCGCGTTAGCCGGTGCCGTGCCGCGACGCCCGCAATTTCCGGGACAGGCCTGTCGCCGGTGATGTCGGCAAGCGTATGCGGCTGGGTCAGCTGTCGCTTGGCACTTAAACGGGGTCTTCCTCAATTTGTGTGGTGGGCGGTCGCTGGCTGCTCTACCCATGTCATAGACGGCCAAACGTAGACCAAAACAGCCGATTGGGGTCGCTTGGGCGCTGCAAAATTTCCACGCTCGGTGTCGCTTGGCACTTAAACGCAAGAATGCGCCGATAAAGGTCGATGTGGGCAGTTAATTTGAGAATTCCGACGATCCGATTCTCAAATTAAGTGCATCTGTGAAGAGGCCTGCGGCTTAGGTGCGTGGGCGATCAAGTTCTCGGCAGCGAGAGTGAACCGGGTCCTGTTCTCACCCATCATGTGACCGCGCAGCATTCGGAGCATTTCTGGTCCGGCAAGCTCGACGATGGCTACTCCTGCCAGCAGTGCCGGCCGCAGGTGCAGCGGCAGGATTGGTCTTGCAGGCGAGGGCAGATTTTCCTCTTGCCGGGCGACGACATGGTCGAAATCGGGAACGATTGCGCCAAGCACTCGGAAGCGCCAGAGGTCGTGCTCGCGAGGGAAGGGTCTCGGCACACGTCGCATCAGCAGGAGCCGGGCTATCTCGGCCGGCGATGTCCAGGTTCCGGTACCGCGCTCGGCTTCATCGTCGAGGAGCTTCTCGCCACGAAGAGCTGCGCCGCGATATTGCTTGAAAGGGGAGGGGCGTTTGTGCCCGCTTTCGTCGCGAAGCAGGTGGACACCTCGAAGAACCGTCGTTTTTTCGAACCGGTGGCACTGGGATGAAGGTGGGGACGGCGTGAAGCGCGGTGAACGCGGTGGCTTGGGTCGCTGAAGATGTTGCTGGCTGCCGATCCCTGCGTCGCGGCGTCGTCCTGGCCGCCGTCTCCGTCATGCGGGCGCAGTTCGGCCCTGATGCCAAACGAAGCGGGTGAGGTTGTAGGCGAGGTTGGCCATGCCGATCTTGGTCGTGGCCCGCGACATGCCGATTGTGCGCACGAACAGTCCCATCCTCGACTTCTGCTGCGCGAAGACATGCTCAACGAAGGCGCGGATCTTGGAGCGCCGGCCGTTGGCCCGTGACGTCGCCTCGCTCATAGGCCGGCCCTTGGGCTTCTTGTGGTGGATGTCGGAGACGTAGCCGTTCTTCTCCAGCCACTCTTCATTCTTCTTCGAGCGGTAGGCGGTGTCGGCCCAGACTGTCGAGCCGGTGTTGCCGCGATTGAGCACGTTGCGGAGTTGCGCCCCGTCATAGGCCGAGGCGCTGGTGACGTTCCATCCGCGGATGAAGCCGTGGCGGCGATCGATGGAGGCATGGTTCTTGTAGCCAAAGGAAGGAATGGCGATGTCGCGCTGCTGCTTCTTTCCGTCCTCTGCTACCTTGGCCTTCGAGAACTTCACGGTCCAGCGGGCGTCCCGATCCTTCTGCCGCAGCTTGGCAGGCTTCTCCTTCCATGCGTCCGGAACCTTGTCCGCCTTGATGTCGGCCTTCTCGGCGTCGGTGTTGCGTTGCTTCGGCGCCGCCACGATCGTCGCGTCAACGATTTGACCGCCCATCGCGAGGTAGCCTGCCTTGGTGAGGTGTTTGTCGAAGCGGGCAAACAGGTTCTCGACCGCCTTCGCCTGCGTGAGGTGTTCGCGGAACAG
>Ga0008833_1001315_pt1 | contig 11662 bp, 11 predicted proteins | sample HotLakConsoUCCLE_FD_62216 | JGI IMG/M metagenome (GOLD analysis project Ga0008833, IMG submission 62216) | Hypersaline microbial mat communities from Hot Lake, Washington, USA - Hot Lake Consortium UCC-LE | ecosystem: Environmental > Aquatic > Non-marine Saline and Alkaline > Hypersaline >... | reverse complement strand
ACGGCACTCATGGAGCTCGGGCCCCTGGTGGGCCTCGTGCGGTGCTTATCCTCCTGGTCACGGCGCAGTGGCTGGCTTGGCAGAAGGGTATGCGAGAGATCTGGCTAGTGCTGAAAGTCTGACACTTGGTACCGGGCGACGGCAAGAACCGACCCCAATGCGGTCGGAAGGCGAAGCCTGGCATCATGCCAGAAGCGGTCATTGGAGTCTGCGCACGGACTGGCTAGTTTCGCGCCCAAATGGCGGCCGTTGGGGTCGGCTTGCGCGCTGCCAAAGCCATCAGTGACAGTAGCAACGCTTTGCAATGCTACATATGTGTCATTCCTTTTGGGGATAGGCCTCCTTCGCACCGTCAACGGAATACATGGTGTGGCTGATCTGATCCGTTGGGACACAGACGCGAGCGCATATTGACGTAGGCACAAGCTCATGACATTTTGCGCGTGGACCGACCGGTCTAATACAGAAATGAATGGACTTGATCGAGGCCCATTCGTCCAAGGCTACCGAGAGGAGATGTTGTCATGATTACAGCAATCGAAACCCGGCGCTTCGAGAAGCCCGACGACCTGCTTGATATGAAGGAAAACGGCAGTATTGCCATCGTCAAGACGGGGACCGGAGCGACCGGTATGCACGCCGTGTTCGAACCGGGCTGGACTTGGGAGAAGGACGAAAAGCCTCTTCTCGGCAATCCGGACTCCTGCCCAATGCATCACACCGGCTATTGCATGGCGGGTACTCTTGTCGTCCGCATGCTCGATACCGGAGCGAACACGAAGATCGCGCCCGGCGACTTCTTTGAGATTCCGCCTGGCCACGATGCCTATGTCGAAGGCGACAGTCGCGTAGAACTGATCCTGTTCGCACCGCCAGAACACCAGCATTGACCTTGGCGTCACCCAGTGCCTGCGACGTGGACGCCGACGCCACCGCTTGCCCAGGCGACCGACGCTACTTTCATGCTACGCTCGAAGATCGTGCCGATCGGCAGATAATCAAGGGCCTTTTCCGAAGCCGTCCCGCGCGTCGCGGGGCGGCCTTGACCATCGGCGCCGGGCAACCGATCTTCCAGGCACGATGATGAATAACCGGACCCTTTCTCGATGAGTGATTCCACCAAGGAACGTATGCTCGATGCGGGGCTGAATCTGCTCCTGCGCCACGGCTACAACGACCTCGGCATCCAGGCGGTGCTCAAAAAGACGGGTATGCCGAAGGGTTCGTTCTATCATCACTTCGTCAGTAAGGAGGATTTCGCCCTCCAGGTGGTCGACCGCTACATGAACGAGGTCCACGATGGCCTCGACGAGTCGCTAGGCAACCATTCACTTGCGCCGCTCGACCGAGTTCGCAAATTCTTCGAAGCAACGCGCGACAAATATCACGAGGATGGCTATCTTGGATGCATGCTCGGCGGTCTCGGCCAGGAGCTTTCTGGCGTCAGCCCCGTCTTTCAGGAGAAGATCGAAGCGTGCCTGAGTGCCATCTCCAGCCGCATTGCTACCTGCATGGAGCAAGCGCAAGCCGACGGTGATCTGCCGCCAGACGCGGATCCGCGCCACATGGCTAATTTGGTGGTCAATTGCTGGGAGGGCGCTGCCCTGCGCAGCCGCCTGCGGCGGGACCCGGCGCCGCTCAATGCAATGCTCGACTTCTATTTCTCGGCAGTTGCTACGGAAGCGAAATCCTGATCCCTGCAACACCCCGATTGGCGCGTCGTCGTCAAGTGCCGCCGCGGGCTTACCCTCCCCGCGACGGCAGCTACTTAGCCCCGCACAGGGCCTCAGTTGCGCGGGTGAGGTCGGGGGTCGACGTAGTTGACCTTGATCGGTGCAGCAGCACCGTCTCTTCCTCGAACCACATTGTGCATGTGATCGGCGGGAACTGTGACAAACGACCCCGCCGGCACGCGTATACCCTCCGATTTGTCCAACTCCGGGCTGAAGCCGACATGCATCGTCCTTCGACCACTGTGAGGGATTTCGGCGCGGGATGGGTGTGGCTGTGGATGTCAAAGCCCTCGGGCCGTAATTCCATCGGTTATCGGCCGGCACGGCCACCCAAATGCATAGGGCAACCTGCCGGATCCGTTGAGACACAGACGCGAGCGTATATTGACACAGGCCCAATCCGCTGACATCTTGCAATTAGACCGACCGGTCTAATGCTGCCATGAATGTCCGTCATCGAGGCCCATTCCGCCTTTGGCTGATCGAGAGGAGATGAGGTCATGACTGCAATCGAGACCCGCCGCTTCGACAAACCCGACGAACTGCTCGACATGCCTGCGTAATTCGCACCAATGACGATAATGGCAAACGCCGAAGCAAAGGAGCACGACATGCCACCCGTGGACATACAGTTGATTGAGGGCGTTTTCGATGCCGAGCAGAAACGACGAATGATCGAGGAGGTGACCGAAACGATGGTCCGTATCGAGGGCGAGTGCCTACGCAGCATGACCTGGGTCCGTGTCCAGGAAGTCCCGAGCGGCGCATGGGGGATTGGCGGAAAGCCCATAACCTCCGATTACGTCAAAGCCGTACGGGTACAGGTCCCTTGAACGGCTCTTGCGGAGCGGCGGGGCCGACGCAATCAGGCAGAGCTTTGCGTCGACCTTCTGGCTAGGACTGGCAGGTAGTAGGGCGCGGAAATGGTCGTCTGGCTGCTCGATCGGGGTGTGATCCCGACAGCACTTGCTGAATCCGCCCGCGCTATCCTTGGCTGAGCGACCGCAACTGCCTGCAGGCACTCGACCTGGCCGTCGATACCATCGCCTGTGTGGCACGCACCACCGAGGCGGCGGCGCAGGCTAGGGATGTGAGCAATCTGTTCTAGCGTCTACGGACACGGGACTCTTTGCAGCGCGGCCCACTCGCATCCAGATCCGAGATGGCGACGAATCTGGCTGCGACTGAAAAGCTGCACGGCTCGAAAAGCACCAGCAGCTCGCGGCGGCAAAGCCCATACCTACAAAGGTTGCGGAAACTGCGGTGTCCCGTGCCTTTCTAACGTGAGTCGTGGGAGATGCGCCGATGACCGGCAGCGACGCGCCAGCCCTGCGGTGACCTAGCAATCTCTCATCTTGAACTTCGGCTCACGACCTCATCCCGGTCGTTTAGCTTGGTTTGCCCGCGGCCCGAAACCGGCCATCGAAGGGCATCCGAATTTCGGCTCGAACGGGGCCAATGAACGAATGCTGACCGGCAGCAGTCGGTTGAAGTTATCGGTTAGCGGACCCTGGTTCGTCCTGCTCGGACGCACTCCCGGATGCCAACTGGGTGCCTATTTTCTAGGCATCGATGCGCATCGCAACAAAATGATGCGATCCCGAGAATTTACGATTGACACCTCCTATCGTTTGCCAGACACTATTCCGATAAATGCAACTGTTCCGATTTGAGGAACCTTTAGTGTCGGATGTAATACACCGTACAGAAGCCGATACGGCTGCCTCCAGCAGCCTTCAGACGGTATCGCGGGCAGCGCGCGTGCTGCTCGCCTTTCGGGAGAAGGAGACCTGGACGGTCTCTAGCTGCGCCCGCAAGCTCGACGTTTCCAAGAGCATGGCGCACCGTCTTCTGGCGACGCTGGCCGAAGAGAGGCTGGTGGCATTCGACCCGCAGGTGAAGGCCTATCGGCTGGGCCCGGCGATTTTCGAGCTCTACCGCGCGGCGGTCGAAGGGCCAGGCGTCGTGGACGTGGTCGGGCCGCTGGTGCGCGAGGCTGCCGAGCGCACGTCGGAGACGATTACCTTCTGCAAGATCCACGGCATGAAGGGTGTCTGCGTCGATTTCGCCGACAGCCCGCATGCCATGCGCATGACGGTGCGGCGCGGCGAGGAGTATGCGCTGAATGCTGGCGCCATCGGAAAATGTCTCCTCGCCTACCAGCCGCCGGAGTTCCTCGATGCGCTGGCTGCGTCGGGCAATATCAGCGGCTACACTGAGAATACCATTCTCGATCCCTCGCGGCTGCGGGCCGAGCTAGAGACGATCCGCGCGCAGGGCGTCGCCTTCAGCAAGAGCGAGATCACGCCCGGCGCAAGCTCGCTCGGCGTCCCGATCATCGAGGCCGACGGCAAGGTCGACTACTGCCTCGCCGCGTCCGGGCCGACGCAACGGTTCGACGAGAAGAAGGCCGAGATCGCCGAGATCCTGATTTCGATCGCCGACATGATTTCCAAGCTGCTCAACAGCGGCAGAGACGCTTCGCCCATTTCTGGAGGACGATAATGCTATTCAACAAAAAACGAGCAGACGAACTGCTCGCCGCAGGCGGAATTGACGCGATCATCGGGACGTCGAAGGAAAACGTCGCCTACATCACCGGCCACGATAATCCTACCCAGGCCTTGATGAAGAACTCGCTGATCTTTGCCGTGTATGCTCCGGGCAAAGAGCCCGTCGCGTCGGCGATCATCCCGACGCTCGAAGTGGAAACCTTCGTCCAGACCAAATCCTGGGTGGACGACGTCTATCTCGTCGGCCTCTTTTCTCGCGCCCAGCAGTCCAACGTCGCGATGGACGAGATGGGCCAGGCCGGACGCCAGCTGATCGACAAGGCCCACACGGCTGCCACCGCCATGGAGGCGCTGAAGCACGCTATCGAAAGCCGCGGCCTGCAGGCGGCGCGCATCGCGGTCGACGAGAGCTCGCTTTCGTTCAGCGACTGGGCGGCGATCAAGGACATGTTCCCGCAGGCGGACATTGTGCCTGGAAATGTGCTGCTATGGACTGTGCGTATGGTGAAGACGCCGGAAGAAATCCGGCGCCTGCGCATCTCGTCGCAGATCGCCGAGCGTGCGGTGGCATCTGCGCTTGCCGAACTGCGGCCCGGCATGTCGGAGCTGGAGCTGATGTCGGCCTACAACGCGCATGTGTCGCGCGAGGCCGCCATCCCGTCCTTTGCGATGTTCGGCACCGGCACGCGGACCTCGCAGCCGCATCTGATCTCGTCCGACAAGCGCGTGGCCGAAGGCGACCTCATTCGATGGGATGTCGGCTGCACCTATGAGATGTACCATTCCGATACCGCCCGCGCAGTCGTGTTCGGAAAGCCGCAGGACCACCAGACCCGGGTCTGGAGCCTGCTCGCCGAAGGCGTCGAGGCAGCGATCGGCCTGGTGCGCCCAGGCGCCAGCCCGGCCGAGATCCACCGCGCCGCGATTGGACCGCTCGAGCGGTCGGGGCTGCCGGACTACAAGCGTTTCCATTGCGGCCACGGCATCGGCATCTCGATCTACGATCCGCCGATCGTCACCGAAGCCGATTCCAGCAAGTCGGTGTTCCGCGTGCCGGTCGCCGAAGGCGGGCTCGAACCTGGCATGGTCCTCAACATCGAGGTCGGCTACTACCAGCAGGGTTTCCAGGGTTTCCTCTGCGAAGACACGATGCTGGTGACCGAGACCGGCGTCGAACGGTTCACGACGGCTTCCAAGAAGCTGTCGCTGGACGACTATCTGTCGAACTGATCGGCAGGCGGACATGTCCAGGCAATCTGCAAATTACGGTCTCACCATGCCAGGTCTGGCATGGCTCGCGGTGTTCTTTCTCGTGCCTATGCTGGCGCTATTCGTCTACAGCTTCTGGTCGGTCGCAAACTACCAGATCGTGACCGGTTTTTCGCTGCACAATTATACCAAGGCACTCGGCAGCTTCATCTATCTGGAAATCACGATCCGGACGATCCGCATCGCCCTAGTAACGACCGTCCTGTCGCTGCTGATCGCCTATCCGGTCGCCTACTATCTCGCACGGAAAACCAAGAAGAGCCGGCTGACCCTGCTGATGTTGGTCATCATGCCGCTATGGACCAGCTATCTGGTCCGTACATTTGCCTGGGCGCTGATCCTCGGGCGCAACGGCATCATCAACCAGGCGATGCAGGGGGTGGGCCTGACCGACGCTCCCGTCGATTGGCTGCTCTACAGCGAGTTCGCCGTGACGCTGGCACTCGTCCACATCTACATGCCGTTCATGGTGCTGCCGATCTTCGCGGTGCTGGAAAAGTTCGACGGCCGGCTGCTGGAGGCCGCCCGGGACATGGGCGCCTCCCGGTTCCGCGCCTTCGTGACGATTACCCTGCCGCTCAGCGTTCCCGGCATCGTCGCTGGCTGCCTGTTCGTCTTCGTGCCTGCGCTTGGAGCCTATGTCACGCCAGAACTGCTCGGCGGCACCGGCGGCCTGATGCTCGGCAATGTCATTGCCCAGCAGTTCGGCGGCACGTTCGAATATCCCTTCGGGTCAGCGCTGACCGTCCTGATGGTGGTGGTCGTTGCGGCGATCGTCAGCCTCAGCCTGCGCTACAGCAGCATCGGGAGGGCCTAGGATGCAACGCGTCGATCTTAGCGGACCCCTCCTCGCGATCTGGTTCTGGACCGTCATCCTGTTCCTGTTTGCGCCGCTCTTCGTCGTCATCATGTTTTCCTTCAACCCGTCGGAAATCTCGGTGCTGCCGCTGCGCGGCTTCACCTTCGACTGGTATGCAAAACTCTTCCAGAACGAGCAGATCGGCACAGCACTGGTCAACAGCCTGTCGGTCGCCGCAGTTACGGTCGTCCTTTCGGTCGTGCTCGGGGTGTCCGTGGCGATCGGCATTTCGCGTCAGCGCGGCAAGCTCAGCAGCGGCTTGCTCGCCTTCGCGGCGGCGCCGATGATCCTGCCGCGACTGATCCTCGGCGTCTCGCTCCTGACCTTCATTGACGCACTCGGCCTGCGGCTGTCGCTCTGGACAGTGATGATCGGCCACAGCCTGATCGGCATTCCCTACGTCATCCTGATCGTCAATGCGCGTCTGGCCAGCTTCGACCACAATCTGGAGGAGGCCGCGCGCGACCTCGGCGCCGGCTTCTTCACGGTAATTCGGACGATCACCTTGCCGATCATCAAGCCGGCCATCTTCGCCGCCGCGCTAATCTCCTTCACGCTGTCGTTCGACGACGTGGTCGTCGCTTTCTTCACGACCGGCGTCGACAACACATTGCCCATGCTGCTGTGGGGGCTTCTGCGGCACGGGATCACGCCAGAGGTGAATGCCCTGGCATCGGTCACGCTTCTGGTGAGCGGGCTGACCGCAGTCGTAGCTGAACTGATGCTGCGCTTGAGCGTCCGTTCACCAAGCTCAAAATCAACAAAGGAAAATGACAATGGGTGAGACCAGAGATTTCAACATGCTCGTGCCCTCGAGCATATCCCGCCGCAACCTCCTGAAGCTCGTCGGCGCCGCCGCGGCGACGGCGGGTGTCGGTATTAACATGGCGCAGGCAGAGGCGACGCTCAACCTCTTCACCTGGACGACCTATGGCGAAGAGGCCTTCGTCGAGTTCTCCGCGGAAGGCGGTTTCACGATCCGGCCGACCTTCTATTCGACGTCGGACGAGATGATGGCCAAGCTGCGTGGCGGCGGCACCCGGCTCTACGACATGGCCGTGCCGATCCAGAGCTTCGTTCCGCTGATGGCCGAGCTCGGTCTCATCGAGCCGATGGACAAGTCGCGCTTCACCAACATATCCGGCCTGTTCCCCGATTTCGTCGGCACGCCGGAATGGGAGTTCGATGACAAGTTCTACGGCGTGCCGTTTGTCTGGGGCGCCAATGCCATCGCCTACAACCGCGCCGAGACCGGCGAGATCGATAGCCTTGACGCGCTGTTCGACCCGAAGTTCTCCGGCAAAATAGGCATCCGCGACGAGCCCGAGGACAGCCTTGCGATCGGCGCGCTGAAGCTCGGCATCAAGAACCCCTACCAGATGGACGAAGCGGCACTGCAGGAAGTCAAGAAGCTGATGATCTCGCAGAAGCCGCTGGTGCGCGCCTACTGGCGCTCCATCGCCGACGTGCAGACCATGCTTGCCTCGGGCGAGATCGTCGTCTCCTGGGCCTTCCTCGCCATCGTCAAGCCGCTGCGTGACCAGGGCCTCGACATCGGCTGGGTCTGGCCGAAGGAAGGCGCGATCGGCTGGAACGAAGGCATCGCGCTCGTTGCCGGGTCGCAGAACAAGGCGGCAGTGGAAGACTACGCCAACCTGACGATCTCGCCCGAATACGGGAAGATGATGGGCGAGAAGTCGCGCTATGCAACGAGCTCGCGCCTCGCCGTCGAGCAGATGGACCCGGCGCTGGTCAAGGATCTCGGGATCGACCCGAGCACGATGAGCCAGCTCGTCTTCAAGCAGCATCTGCCCAACCGTGCGCGCTGGGTCGAAATCTGGAATGAGGTCAAAGCGGCATGATTGACTCTGCTTCCATTGCAGATGTCGAGTTGAAGTCGGTCACAAAGCGCTTCGGCGACTTTGTGGCCGTCAACAAAATCGATCTGAGCATTTCCGCCGGCAAGTTCGTGACGCTGCTCGGCCCGTCGGGCTGCGGCAAGACGACGACGCTGCGCATGATCGCCGGCTTCGAGCATCCATCGCAAGGCGAGGTGCTGATACGCGGCAAGGACGTGTCCGCGGCAAAGCTTCGCGAAAAGCAGACGCGGATGGTCTTCCAATCCTATGCGCTGTTTCCGCATATGACGGTCGCGGCCAACGTCGCCTACGGGCTGCGGATGCTGAAGGTGGCCAAGCCGGAAATCAGCGCTCGTGTGGCCGAGAGCCTCGAGCTCATCGGCATTCCGGACAAGGCGGGCAGCTATCCGGCAGAACTCTCGGGCGGCCAGCAACAGCGCGTCGCGCTGGCGCGGGCGCTCGTCACCCGCCCGGCGGTGCTGCTGCTCGACGAGCCGCTCGGAGCCCTTGACCTCAAGATGCGCCGGCGCATGCAGACGGAACTGAAAAGCCTGCAGCGCGATGTCGGCATCACCTTCGTCTATGTCACACACGACCAGGAAGAGGCGCTGGCGCTGTCGGACGAGATCGTCGTCATGCAGGACGGCATCATAGTCCAACGCGGCACACCGGAAGAGATCTACCGCCGACCGCTGACCGCCTATGTCGCCGATTTCATCGGCGAGACGAACATCATCCGCCCGCAGACGCCGGGCGGGACGATTGTTGCGATCCGGCCCGAGCACCTCGTGATCCATGCCGGCGAGGGCACAGCGCTTGGCGCAATGCGTGGCGTCGTGGACGACATCCGCTTCATGGGGCCGTTCCACCGCGTCTTCATCCGGACGCTCGGCGGCGAGCATGTGCGGGCGGACGTCCGCACCGACCCGCCTGCCATCGGAACGAACGTGTCGCTCACCTGGAGCGACCAAGAAGCCGTCCATCTTTCAAACTGACAAGGAGCCGTCATGACCTTCACCATCGTTGCGCGATCCGAAGACCTTCAGCTCACTGGCATCGCGATGGCGACGAGCTCGCCTGCAGTCGGCAACCGCTGCTCCTTTGCCAATCCAGGCGCGGCCGTGGCGTTCCAGTCGGTTGCCGAGCCGCGGCTCGGCGCGTTCGGGCTCAAGCTGATGTCGATGGGCTACTCGGCCGAAAAGGCGCTGAAGGAGCTGGTCGACAGCGATCCGGGCCGCGGCTCGCGACAGATCGGCATCATCGACGAGGACGGCCGGACCGCAGTCTATACGGGCGAACACAATATCGACTGGGCCGGCCATATCGAAGGTGACGGTTTCATCGCCATGGGCAATGTGCTCGCGGGTCCGCGCGTGGTCGAGGCGATCGCCGATGGCTATCTCTCCTCGGCGGGCAAACCCTTCGAAGACCGGCTGATCTGCGCCATCGAGGCCGGACGTGACGCCGGCGGCCAGGAGGAAGGCCAAGCGTCGGCGAGCATCCTGACCTTCGGCCGCGAATCCTATTCGCGCTGCGACCTAAGGGTCGATCTCCACGCCGAGCCAATTGCAGAGCTGCGCCGCGTCTATGACTGGTATGAGCCGCTGGTGCCATATTTCGTCGAGCGCGCCCGCAACCACGAGATCGGCCGCTTCAAGGACTACCTCAAGAAACACGGCCACCATCGCGAATTCAGCACGCGCCCGCCAGTCATCCGATAAGCGCTTCTCGAGCGCAGATGATCAAGCAGGCGCCCGCATTGAGGCAGACCTAGGCAGCCTGCGGTCTGCAAGCCGGGGTAGCCTGCTTGATGTGCCCGCAAACCTCCGGACCAGAAGTCTGTCATCGCCTATCCCAGTGGCGTCCCTCGCGGGGGTCGTTGAAAACTCTTGATACTGTCCGAGCATAGAACGTGGGCACGGGTGTTGTGCTTCAGCAACGCTCAGGGCCGACACGGAAAACCAAGCTTTGGGCGGCTCGATGAATGGCAGCTCTCAGAAAGTCACGCGGCCGACTTGAACGACCGGAAAGGGGGCGCGTTGCCGGCATAAGCTCGGTGACCGAGTTGGGGCCGCTTTCCCAGGGTGGTCGCCTGAAACTTGCCATTCCGCTTCCCACCCCGTTGGAGCCGTTCGGCGCCGCCGTGCGAGCCGCGAATCTGAATCGGCAGCAACCGACGCTATTGCGGTCGTTCCGACGTCAACGATTGCACCACAAAACATGCCGTTCGATCTATCTGCGGAATCATGTGGGCATCGTGTTCTTTCTCATTCCAACCGGATCGCAATTTTCCCCTTAGCCCGCTTGGTCGCCAGATAACTCATGGCCTTCGGTACATCCTCCAGCGAAAGCGAGCGGCTAATCACCGACCGGATTTGTCCGGCGGCGTGCATCTGTCCCAAAGTCGCCAAATCATCCTGGATGATCTCGGCGATCTTGAATGTCGTTTTCTTGCCTGACCCGCCCAGCAGCCATCGACCAAAAAGCAAGCTTATAAGCAAATGTGGGATGTTGAGGGCGACAAGCACCCAGCGTCCATGGTCGGCGAGTATGCGCCCAATCGCGCCTGGCCCCCGATTAGCCACCAGGTCGATGACGACGTCATAGCGCACCTTTTTCGCCGTGAAGTCAGTGGATGTGTAGTCAATAACGTGATCGGCGCCCAGACCCTTAACCAGCTCTGCATTGGCAGCGCTGCAAACGCCGGTCACCTCAGCGCCAAAAGTTTTTGCAAGCTGGACTGCATAGGTGCCGACGCCACCCGATGCGCCGTTTATCAGCACTTTTTCGCCGACCCGGACGTGACCCCAATCACGCACGGCTTGCAGCGCCGTGAGCCCGGCTATTCCGACAACTCCCGCTTCCTCAACGGTCATTTCATCCGGTCTGTGAGTCAGCATATTTGGCTGCGCGAGCGCGTACTGTGCGAAAGCCCCGAAATTGATATTTCCAAAGACGGATTCGCCGAGCTTAAAGTCTTGCACCTGATCGCCAACCGCTAGCACCGTCCCGGCAATGTCGGCGCCTAAAATCCGAACGCTTGGCTTGAAGAGTGCGGGGAGGCGAACGGGCCAGGGGCGCCCGGTCAACTGAGCCAGATCGAAAGGATTCACCGAGGTTGCCTTAACCTCGACCAGCACTTGATCGGCTGCTGTTTTGGGCCTGTCGACCTGGGAGATTTGCATGGCGCTCGGACCGCCATACCTCTCTCTGGTTACGGCCAGCATCGTCTGCTTCAACTTGTGCTCCTGTTCCGTTGGGTCCCGGTTTGCTCGTCCTATCCCTTTGGGCGAGCTTGCGAAACTTTGCTCCCAACTGGATAATGCATGCTGATGCCGTGCTCCATGTCCGGATGTTGCACGCCCTCGCTTTGGTGCAACAGGAGGTCATCGGTGTTCGGCGCTACGGTTGCGGTGGGGATTGTTTCGG
>Ga0008833_1001314_pt1 | contig 11665 bp, 6 predicted proteins | sample HotLakConsoUCCLE_FD_62216 | JGI IMG/M metagenome (GOLD analysis project Ga0008833, IMG submission 62216) | Hypersaline microbial mat communities from Hot Lake, Washington, USA - Hot Lake Consortium UCC-LE | ecosystem: Environmental > Aquatic > Non-marine Saline and Alkaline > Hypersaline >... | reverse complement strand
CGCCCTGTCACGAAAATGAAGTGCTCGATACCGGCCTCGCGGGCCTCCTCGAGGACATATTGGATGATCGGCCGGTCGACCACGGTCAGCATCTCCTTGGGGATCGCCTTGGTGGCCGGCAGGAACCTCGTTCCCAGCCCCGCGACGGGAAACACGGCCTTTCTCACTTTCTTCATTCATTCACTCCGGAACTTTTGCTTGACCGTCGCCACGTTCCACGGATCGTGGCGACATGGGCTCGGATGCACGGTCATTATCATGCCGATTTTGACCTCTATTCAATGTTACGTCGAATCTTGCGTTCCGCTCACGCCATTCTCCAGCAGGGAGGCCTATGGTAAACTCTTTCCTAACCGGCATGGACGAAAAAGGGACTTCAAGACTTTCCGAGGAGGTGAGCATGTTCCCTAACACGATCGTCGGTCGAACGGCAGCCGGCCTTGCGGTCCTGATGGTCACGGCGGCCCTGCTTTTCTCGTCCGCGCCAGCCCATGCCGACGCGGCCTTTCAGCGATGGGTGCAGGAATTCCGCGGCGTCGCCGGCCAGAACGGCATATCCGGCACCACTTACGACCGCGCCTTTGCCGGCATCGGTGCGCCAGATTCCGAAGTTCTCCAACTGGCCAACAACCAGCCCGAATTTAACGCGCCGGTCTGGCAGTATTTCGACAATCAGGTGAACGAGGAATCGATCGCCAATGGCCGTGCCCTGGCGCAGCAGCACTCTCGGCTGCTCGACGCCGTCGAGCAGCGCTTCGGCGTCAGCCGCTTTATCGTGCTGGCAATCTGGTCGATCGAATCGCGCTACGGCGAAGCGCTGACCAACCCGCGCCAGGTGCGCAGCACCATCCGCTCGCTTGCCACGCTCGCCTATGCCGATCAGCGCCGCCAGCGCTTCGGCCGCCAGCAGCTCATCGCTGCGCTCAAGATCCTGCAGAACGGTGATGTCGACGTCAGCCAGATGACCGGGTCCTGGGCAGGCGCAATGGGCCATACTCAGTTCATCCCCACCAGCTACGAGGCATGGGCCGTCGACATGGACGGCAATGGCCGCCGCGACATCTGGAACTCCATTCCCGATGCGCTCGGCTCAGCAGCCAACCTGCTGCGCGCCAATGGTTGGCGCTCGGGCCAGGCATGGGGTTACGAGGTCAGGTTGCCTGAAGGTCGCAAGTTCCCCGGCGGAACGATGAGCCTTGCAGAATGGGAGCGCATCGGGGTGGTGCGAACCAACGGCCAGGCCTATCCGCGTCCGGGTGACCGCGCGGAGTTGAAGGTCCCCCAGGGCCGCGACGGCATCGCCTTCCTGGTCCTTCACAACTACAACATGCTCAAGCGCTACAACAACTCGGACATGTATGCGCTGTCAGTCGGCATGCTGGCAGACCAGATCGCCGGTCACGGCGCCTATAGCCGCGACTGGAGCCGTCCTTTCACCCGTCTGTCCTTCGCCGAAGCCCAGGAACTGCAGCAGCGGCTGTCCAGCGCGGGATATTATGACGGCGCCATAGACGGAAGGATCGGGCCTGCGTCCCGAGCCGCCATCATGGCGTTCCAGGAGCGGCAGGGCCTTTCCGCGGATGGGCATCCGAGCAAGGAAGTGCTCAGCCGTTTGCGGACCAGGTAGAAGGACAGCGTCCAAGTGATCGCCCGTCGGATCATTGCTAGAATATTGGTGGCGGCAAGCCTGGGGGTTGCCGCCACATTTGGCGGGACGTCTTCCTGGCTCCCCGGCTCGACGGCCATGGCGCAGGAGCAGGAGCAGGAGCGCTCGTCCGGCGGCGGTCTTCTCCGCTTGCTTTTCGGCAGCAGGCCAGCCGTTCAGGAAGCGCCCCCGGCGGCACAGCCGCAACAACGGCCGAGACGCCAGCAACAACGCTCCACCAGCCAGCCGCGAGCGCAATCGGCACCGGCTACGGGGGATGTCGAAAAAACCGAGGATGCCCGCAAGGTACTCGTCCTCGGCGATTTTGTGGCGGGTGGGCTCGCCGAAGGGCTGGAGGTCGCCTTCGCGGAGAATGCCGAGGTCATCGTCGCTTCGCAGACCAACGGTTCATCCGGCCTCGTACGTGACGACTTCTTCAACTGGCCCGAGAGTATCACGGGTTTCCTCGAGGAAGAGGAGCCGGACGTCGTCATCATTATGATTGGGGCCAATGACCGCCAGCAGATGTTCGTCGAGGGGAACCGGGAGGAACCCCGCTCGGAAGCCTGGATGGGCGAGTACGAAGCCCGCATTCGCAAGCTGGCGACGGCCGTGCGGGAGCACGAGACTCATCTCGTCTGGGTCGGAATGGTGCCGTTCCGCTTCCGCAGCATGACCTCCGACATGATTGCCTTCAATGATCTCTACCGCCGGGTGACCGAAGAGCTCGGCGGCGAATATGTCGACGTCTGGGGTGGCTTCGTGGACGAAGAGGGAAATTTCGCCAGTCACGGTCCAGACATGAACGGCCAGCCGGCGCAGCTGCGTGCCGGGGACGGCATCAACATCACCCGCGCTGGCAAACGGACGCTGGCGTTCTTTCTGGAGAAGCCGCTCAGCCGGCTGCTGGCTGACGGCAATACGCCGGCGCTCGCCAGCTTCGGTCCGGAGCTGCCGGCGGATTTCGACGCGGAGGACGTCGACCTGTCGCGCATCGAGCGCACCCAGCCCGTAGCTCTCGGCGATCGAGGGATGTTGGGTGCGGGCGAGCTTTTGGGAGGAAACTTGGCGGAGACCCCGGAGCTGGCCGGTGCGCGCGAACCGCAAGGGGATACCGGCGCCAACAGCTCCGTGCCTGGCCGCGCTGACGACTTCTCGCTGCGCCGTCGGCCCGCTCCTGCAGGCGATCGACCGGCCGACCTCTAGCTGTAGGCTGAGTTCAGCGGGGCAGGAGGCTCGTTCCCATCAACGCCTCGTCGATCGCCCGGGCCGCCTGACGCCCCTCGCGGATTGCCCACACGACCAGTGACTGGCCGCGGCGAACGTCGCCTGCCGCATAGAGGCGGTCGACGCTGGTGCGATAGTCGCGGTCGTTGGCCGCGACATTGGTCGAGCGCCTGGCATCTGTTTCGGTCTTCAGCTCGTCACCGAGTTCCGAAAGCACGCCGGTCCCGAGAACGCCGGCAAAGCCGATCGCGATGAAGGCCAGGTCGGCCTTGATGATGAACTCCGTTCCGGCGATCGGCTTGCGGCTGTCATCGACCTCGCAGCACTTCACCCCGGTCAGTTCGCCTTCCTCGCCGACAAATTCGAGCGTCGCGACCTGGAACTCGCGCTGCGCCCCTTCGGCCTGGCTTGAGGAGGTTCGCATCTTGGTCGCCCAGTAAGGCCAGACCGTCAGCTTGTCCTCCTTGACCGGTGGCTGCGGACGAATGTCGAGCTGGGTCACGCGGACGGCACCCTGCCGGAATGCGGTGCCGACGCAATCGGAGGCGGTGTCGCCGCCGCCTACCACCACGACACGCTTGCCGCCTGCCAGAATCGGCTCGGACGGCCAGGCCGTCGACTGGATGTTCTCGCGACCGACCCGCTTGTTCTGCTGCACGAGATAGGGCATCGCATCATGCACGCCCCTCAGCTCCCGGCCCGGCATGTCCGACGGACGCGGGATCTCCGAGCCACCGCAATAAAGAACGGCTTCGTATTCGGCGAGCAGCTCCGCGACGGACTTGTCGACACCCACATTGACGTTGCAGAAGAACGTCACGCCCTCGCCTTGCATCTGATCGACGCGGCGGTCGATATAGTGCTTCTCGATCTTGAAGTCCGGAATCCCGAACCGCATCAACCCGCCTGGACGGCTCTCGCGTTCGTAGACATGGACGTCGTGCCCTGCCCTGCCGAGCTGCTGGGCTGCGGCCATGCCTGCCGGGCCGGAGCCGATGATCGCGACCTTCTTGCCCGTCTTTTGTTCAGCCGGGTGGGGGCGCACGAAGCCGTTCTCATAAGCCTTGTCGGCAATCGCCTGCTCGATCGTCTTGATGGCAACAGGCACATCCTCGAGATTCAGCGTGCAGGCCTCCTCGCACGGCGCCGGGCAGATGCGGCCGGTCCAGTCGGGAAAATTGTTCGTCGAATGCAGGTTGCGGATCGCGTTGTCCCAGTCGCCCTGATAGACGAGGTCGTTCCAGTCGGGGATCTGGTTGTGGATCGGACAGCCCGTCGGACCGTGGCAATACGGTATGCCGCAATCCATGCAGCGCGCGGCCTGTTTTGCGACCTCGCCATCCGACATGGGAAGCGTGAATTCCTTGAAATGACGGATACGATCAGAGGCCGGCTGGTACTTGTGCACCTGCCGGTCGATCTCGAGAAATCCAGTTACCTTGCCCATTCTACATCTCACTCATTCGAGCCAGCGTGGCGGCACGCAGGGCGGGCCGCGGCTCTGATAATCAATCCGGAAGCTACTCGGCTGCCAGGCCCATCCTCATCCGCTCCATTTCCTCGAGCGCGCGGCGATACTCGACCGGCATCACTTTCCGGAACTTCGGACGGTAGTCCGTCCAGTTGTCGAGAATCGTCCTGGCGCGCTCGGAGCCGGTATAGGCCAGATGGTTCGAGATGAGTTGGTAGAGCCGCTCGTCGTCATGCGCCGTCATGTCGGCTTCGACGTCGACGCGGCCCTTGTGGTCGATGTCACCACCATGGTGGTGCAGCTTTTCGAGAATGTCGTCCTCTTCCGGAACCGGCTCGAGTTCGACCATCGCCATGTTGCACCGCTCGGCAAAGTCGCCTGCCTCGTCCAGCACATAGGCGACGCCGCCCGACATGCCGGCGGCGAAGTTGCGCCCGGTCTGGCCGATGACGACGACCACACCGCCGGTCATGTATTCGCAGCCATGGTCGCCCACGCCCTCGACTACGGCGACGGCACCGGAGTTACGGACCGCGAAACGCTCGCCTGCCACGCCGCGGAAATAGCACTCACCCTCGATCGCACCGTAGAGAACAGTGTTGCCGACGATGATTGAGTCTTCCGGGACGATCCTCGAATTATCGGGCGGACGAACAACGATGCGACCACCCGACAGCCCCTTGCCCACATAGTCGTTGCCATCGCCGATGAGTTCGAAGGTCACGCCCCGCGCCAGGAACGCGCCAAACGACTGACCGGCCGTGCCGGTGAGGCGGACCTTGATGGTGTCGTGACGCAGGCCCCTGTGGCCGAAGCGCTTGGCGATCTCGCCGGACAGCATGGCGCCCGTGGTGCGATCCGTGTTGAGGATCGGCACCTCTATCTCCACCGGCTGTCGCGATTCCAGTGCCGGCCCGGCCGCTTCGATCAGGCGGCGGTCCAGAACGTCCTCGATCGGATGCTCCTGCCGCTTCGTCCAGCGGATCTCGTTCGCGGCGGCTTCCGGGCGGTAAAACACCTTGGAAAAATCCAGCCCATGCGCCTTCCAGTGATGATCGATCAACTCCTGCTTGGTCAAGAGATCGGAGTGGCCGACGATCTCGTCCAGCTTGCGCACGCCCATGGAGGCCATGATCTCGCGCACTTCCTCGGCAACGAAGAAGAAGAAGTTGATGACGTCCTCTGGCGTGCCCTTGAAGCGCTTGCGCAGGACCGGGTCCTGGGTAGCGATCCCCACCGGGCAGGTGTTGAGGTGGCACTTGCGCATCATCAGACAGCCGGCCGCGATCAGCGGCGCCGTGGCGAAGCCGAACTCGTCGGCTCCCAGCAGTGCGCCGATGATGACGTCACGGCCGGTTCGCAGGCCGCCGTCGACCTGAAGCGCGATGCGCGAGCGCAGGCCATTGAGCACCAGTGTCTGATGCGTTTCGGCTAGGCCCATCTCCCAGGGGCTGCCGGCATGCTTGATCGATGTCAGGGGCGAAGCGCCAGTACCGCCATCGAAACCGGCAATGGTGATGTGGTCGGCCCGCGCCTTGGCGACGCCGGCCGCAACCGTGCCGACGCCAACCTCCGAGACGAGCTTGACGGAAATGTCGGCCCGGGGATTGACGTTCTTCAGATCGTAGATCAGCTGCGCCAGATCCTCGATCGAATAGATGTCGTGATGCGGCGGCGGCGAGATCAGGCCTACGCCGGGCGTCGAATGCCGCGTCTTGGCGATGGTCGCGTCGACCTTGTGACCGGGCAGCTGGCCGCCCTCGCCGGGCTTGGCGCCCTGCGCGACCTTGATCTGGATCATGTCCGAATTGACCAGATATTCGGTCGTCACGCCGAATCGGCCCGAGGCGACCTGCTTGATCGCCGAGCGTTCCGGATTGGCCGAGCCATCAGCCAGCGGCACGAAGCGGTCCGGCTCCTCGCCGCCTTCACCGGTGTTCGACTTGCCACCTATGGCATTCATGGCACGCGCCAGCGTCACATGCGCTTCGCGGCTGATCGCCCCGAAGGAGATGGCCCCGGTGGAGAAGCGCTTCACGATATCGACGGCTGGCTCGACCTCGTCCAGCGGCACCGCGTTGCGCCCCATCTCTTCGGCAGTCTTGATGCCGAACAAACCTCTGATGGTGTGCGCAGCCGCCGCATGGCTGTCGATCTGCGTGGCGTATTCGCGATAGGTATCCCACGAATTCTTGCGCACGGCGTGCTGCAGCATCGCCACCGCGTCCGGCGTCCAGATATGGGCCTCGCCGCGCATGCGATACATGTATTCGCCGCCGACTTCGAGCGAATTACGAAGCACGGGATCCGAGCTGAACGCCGCCGCGTGACGCATCACCGTTTCGCGCGCCACTTCCTCCAGACCAACACCTTCGATGGTGGTCGCGGTGCCGGTGAAATACTGCTCGACGAACTCCGAACTCAGGCCCACGGCATCGAAAATCTGGGCGCCGCAATAGGACTGGTAGGTCGAGATGCCCATCTTGGACATGACCTTGAGGATGCCCTTGCCGATCGACTTGATGTAGCGCTCGACGACTTCCTGGATGTCGACTTCCGGCGGAAATTCCTTGCGCCGGTGCATGTCGAGAAGTGTATCGAAGGCGAGGTAGGGGTTGATCGCCTCGGCGCCGAAGCCCGCAAGGCAGCAGAAATGATGCACCTCTCGCGGCTCGCCGGATTCCACGACCAGGCCGACAGACGTGCGCAGTCCCTTGCGGATGAGGTGATGGTGGACCGCCGCGGTGGCAAGCAGCACCGGAATGGCAATGCGGTCGCTGCCCAGCTGGCGGTCGGACAGGATGATGATGTTGTAGCCACCGGCGACCGCTGCCTCGGCCCGCTCGCACAGGCGCTCGAGCGCGCCGCGAAGCCCGGCGTCGCCCTCCACCGATGAATAGGTGATGTCGATCGTCTTGGTGTCGAAACGATCCTCGGTGTGGCCGATGGACCGGATCTTCTCGAGATCGCCATTGGTAAGGATAGGCTGACGGACTTCGAGTCGCTTGCGCCGGGACGATCCCACGAGGTCGAAGATGTTCGGCCGCGGCCCGATAAAGGAGACAAGGCTCATCACCAGTTCCTCGCGGATCGGATCGATCGGCGGATTGGTGACCTGAGCAAAGTTCTGCTTGAAATAGGTGTAGAGCAGCTTCGACTTGTCCGACATCGCCGAAATCGGCGTGTCGGTGCCCATCGAGCCCACCGCTTCCTGGCCGGTCGTGGCCATCGGCGCCATGAGGAGCTTGAGGTCTTCCTGCGTATAGCCGAAGGCCTGCTGGCGGTCGAGAAGCGAAACGTCCTTGCGCAGCGCGCGCGGCTCGACCGGCTTCAGTTCCTCAAGGATAAGCTGGGTGTTCTTCAACCAGTTGCGATAGGGGTGCTTGGACGCAATCTCGGACTTCACCTCCTCGTCCGAGACGATACGTCCCTTCTCCAGATCGATCAGCAGCATCCGGCCCGGCTGCAGTCGCCACTTGGTGACGATCTTGTCTTCATCCACCGGCAACACGCCGGCCTCGGAAGCCATGATGACCCGGTCGTCGGTCGTCACGATATAGCGCGCCGGCCGCAAGCCGTTGCGGTCCAGCGTCGCGCCGATCTGCCGGCCGTCGGTGAAGGCCACGGCGGCGGGGCCGTCCCATGGCTCCATCAGGGCTGCGTGATACTCGTAAAAGGCGCGCCGCTCTTCGCTCATCAGCTTGTTGCCGGCCCAGGCCTCCGGGATCAGCATCATCATGGCGTGGGCAAGCGAGTAGCCGCCCTGGAACAGGAATTCGAGCGCGTTGTCGAAACACGCCGTATCGGACTGCCCCTCATAGGAGATCGGCCAAAGCTTCGAGATGTCGTTGCCGAACAGCTCGGAATCGACCGATGCCTGACGGGCGGCCATCCAGTTGACGTTGCCGCGCAGCGTGTTGATCTCGCCATTATGCGCCACCATCCGGTAGGGATGGGCGAGCTTCCAGGACGGAAACGTGTTGGTCGAGAACCGCTGATGCACCAGTACCAGCGCTGTCTCGAAGCGGGGATCCTTCAGATCCTGATAGTAGGCACCGACCTGGTAGGCCAGGAACATGCCCTTGTAGACGATGGTGCGCGCCGAGAGAGAGACGATATAGGCGCCGTCCTCCTTGCCGCCGGCTTCCGCGAAGATGCGCCCGGAAACAACCTTGCGCAGGATGTAGAGCCGCCGCTCGTAGTCGTCGTCGCTCTCGAGCCCGTCGGGCCGCCCGAAGAAGGCCTGCCGGTGGACGGGTTCCGCTGCCGCGATGTGGGGAGCTTCCGAAAGAGAGGAATTGTCGACCGGAACATCGCGGAAGGCGAGCAGCGGCATGCCCTCGGACTGCGCGACCTCCCGCACGATATCCTCGATATGCGCGCGATGAGCCTCGTCCTGCGGCATGAAGATGTGGCCGACGGCGTAGTCACCTGCCTCGGGCAGTTGCACGCCCTGGGCTGCCATCTCCTCGCGGAAGAAGCGATCTGGGATTTGAACGAGCAATCCGGCGCCGTCGCCCATCAGTGGATCGGCGCCCACCGCACCGCGATGGGTCAGGTTCTCGAGCATGGCCAGGCCGTCGACCACGATCTGGTGCGACCGGACATTCTTCATGTTGGCGATGAAGCCTACACCGCAGGCGTCGTGCTCGTTTCGGGGATCGTACAGGCCGATGGAGGTCGAGCCTTTGGGCATGGCAACAACCGATTTCGCCGACGCGGAACGCGCTGCGGGCGACATGGGTGACGGCATCTGCCTCATGGTCTCATCCTCCGTTCCCGCACCGCAAATGGGGCGGTCAGTCTGTCGTCCGGGCTGCCCTGGCTGGCGCTGTCCCGGTTGTGCACGGCAAATCCTTCGAAAGGCCGGAACGACATCACCGGCATTGACCGGCTCCGTCGGGGTAGTCCACGTCGCGGCACGGCTGCACCCGCACCTTCGACCGCGCCAGCCTCGTTCCGGGCCTCCGCATATCATAGGGCCAGAAACCGCGCCAGCAACGGTCAATTAAGACAGCAATGCTGTCCTAAATGGCGATATGCCAGAAAAGCGACAGGTGCACAAGACTTAAACGCGAATATGTGGGGCGCTTGCCGCAACAATATTATGTCAGATGCCATTTCGCCGACATTTACGGTCGCTGATCAGTTCCCGGCGCGCGCCAAGTGGCGCATCGGCCATTGAGGATTTGCATCACCCATGTAGATTGGCCGCCCACCCCACCCCTCACGCTGCGGTCCCTCATCATATGTATTTTGCCTCAGACAACTGGGCAGGCGCCCATCCTTCCATCGCGCAAAGCCTCGTCACCCACGCTGCCGGCTACGCGCCGGCCTACGGCACGAGTGACCTCGACCGGCGCGTCGAAACGATCTTTTCGGAAATTTTCGAGCGCGAAGTCTTCGTCTTCTTCGTCAGCACAGGCACCGCAGCGAATGCACTGGCCTATTCCGCCATATCGAGGCCGGGGGGCGTGATGTTTGCCCATCGCGAAGCGCACATGATCGAGGACGAATGCGGCGCTCCCGAATTCCTGTCCGACGGCGGCAGGCTCTGTCCGGTCGACGGACCGTTGGGCCGAATGGACCCCAAGGGTCTGGAAACCGCGATCGGCCGCTATCCTGCCGATTTCGTGCATCACGGACGACCCGTCGGCGTGACCCTGACACAGGCATCCGAGATCGGTACGGTCTACAGCCTCGACGAGATCGGCACCATTGCCGGGGTATGCCGGCGCCACAAGCTGCCGCTGCACATGGATGGCGCGCGCTTTGCCAACGCGCTGGTCTCGCTCGGCTGCACGCCGGCCGAGATGACGTGGAGATCGGGCGTCGACATGGTGTCATTCGGCGGCACCAAGAATGGCTGCTGGTGCGCCGAGGCATTGGTGATCTTCGATCCCCATCTCGCCGCCGAATTCCCGTTCGTCCGCAAGCGGGCAGCCCAGCTCTTCTCGAAATCACGCTTCGTGGCGGCACAGTTCGAAGCCTATTTCGAAAACGGCTTGTGGCTGGAAATGGCCGGCCACGCCAATGCCATGGCGGCGAAGCTGGCCGATCACGTCGAGGCTTCAGCCGATGCCCGTCTCGGCTGGCGCCCGCAGGCCAACGAGGTCTTTCCCATCATGAAGCGGGAAAAGCTCGCCCGTCTCAAGGATCAGGGCGCGTTCATCCACGAATGGGGTGTGCCGGCCGGACTGGACGAGAAGTTCGGCGATGACGAGGTGCTGTGCCGTCTGGTGGCGAGCTTCGCCACGCGGGAGGAGGACGTCGCCGCATTCGCCAAGGCGTTGGGGTAAGGGCAGACGACCGGGAGCGCATCCGCTCAATTGCCCCTGGACGGGCTGAAGGTGCTGGCCTTCGAGCAATATGGCGCGGGTCCTTTCGGCACGCAGTTCCTGGCCGATCTCGGGGCGGAGGTCATCAAGGTCGAGTCGCCGCTTGATGGCGGCGACATGGCACGTTCGGTCGGTCCGCATTTTCTGGCCGAGGACGGGGCAAGCGATGCCAGCCTCTTCTTCCAGGCCTTCAACCGCAACAAGAGATCCATCACGCTGGACATCACAAAGCCGGAAGGGCGCGCGGTGCTCGAGCGTCTGGTGGGCAAGGTCGACGCGGTCGCCTGCAATCTGCGCGGCGACGTGCCCGCGCGCCTAGGCCTTTCCTACGAAGCCCTGTCAAAGACCAATCCCAAGCTCGTCTGCGCCTTCCTTTCGGCCTATGGTCGTGAGGGCTCGCGCGCCAACTGGCCGGGTTACGATTTCCTGATGCAGGCGGAGGCCGGCTACTTTTCGCTGACCGGCGAAGCCGACACGCCGCCGGCCCGCATGGGTCTGTCGATGGTCGACATGATGACGGGGCTGGGACAGGCATTTGCTCTTGTCAGCGCCGTCATGAAGGCGCGCGAGACCGGCAAGGGCTGCGACATCGACATTTCGCTCTTCGACCTCGCCTGCTTCAACCTGTCCTATCTGTCGGCCTGGTATCTCAACAAGGGCCATGTCCAGGAGCGCGTAGCCCGCTCCGGCCATCCCTCGCTGGTGCCCTGCCAGCTCTACAAGACCGGCGATGGCTGGATCTATCTCATGTGCAACAAGGAGAAGTTCTGGCCCATTCTCTGCGACCTGATCGGCCGACCGGAACTGGCGCAGGATCCGCGCTTCCTGACCTTCCGGGAGCGGCTCGAAAATCGCGACACCGTGCTCGAAATCCTGGACGAGGCGCTGTCGGCTCGGACCACGGCCGAATGGCTGGCGCTTTTCGGCGGCAAGGTGCCCGCAGCACCCGTGAACGATCTCAGGCAAGCCCTGGACAACCCGTTC
>Ga0008833_1001311_pt1 | contig 11682 bp, 6 predicted proteins | sample HotLakConsoUCCLE_FD_62216 | JGI IMG/M metagenome (GOLD analysis project Ga0008833, IMG submission 62216) | Hypersaline microbial mat communities from Hot Lake, Washington, USA - Hot Lake Consortium UCC-LE | ecosystem: Environmental > Aquatic > Non-marine Saline and Alkaline > Hypersaline >... | reverse complement strand
GCTGATAGGAATTTGCTTTTGGGCGGCGGTAGCCGCTAGCGGGGTGAGGGTTGAGCTGATAGGAATTTGCTTTTGGGCGGCGGTAGCCGCTAGCGGGGTGAGGGTTGAAGGGAGAGGGGGCATCCGAAGGATGAATTAGAAATTTTGGCTGATAGGAATTTGCTTTTGGGCGGCGGTAGCCGCTAGCGGGGTGAGGGTTGACAGTTTTTCAGTGATCAGTTCGCCGGTTGTGGGTTTGGAGTCCAGGGCGTTGGTTCTACAAAATCTGGCTGCGTTGCGTTTTCATGGGGCAGGGGTCTTCTCATCGTCTTGGTTGCTTAGCTGCTTCAAATAATCCGCCAGGGCTTTGCCCTGGAGTCCGTATCCCGGGGAAGGGGGGAGGGCGGATTGGTTTTCGGAAATGTCTTTGTGGAGGGTTTTGAAGGGCTGCTCGTATTTCGAATCGATGTCGAAGATGATTGTGGTGAGCTTGTGTTCGTTGATAGACTGGAGGTATTCGAGGATACAGCGGAGCTCGTTTTCCGGGAAACTGTGCAGGTAATGGAAATGGGTGAAGTGCAGGGTCTTGATGTGCTCGGCTTGCACGGCGTCCAGGAGGTCTTTGATGAGAAAGGCACTGTTTTCTCGGCCATGTGTTTGCGGCACAAGAAAGGCGGTGGGCCTCAGCTCTCTGAGGACGCAGACCTCTCCCCGGTCATTTCAGGCCTGGCAGGCGCGGCTGAGGAACCGACTGTCGTAATGGTAACAGCCGGCCACCGAGGACAAGGGTGTGAAGCCCGAGGCGTTGGCGGTCAGGGATACGGCGTCGGCATTATCGACAGGTAATAGTGTGTTGGTGATTCGAATTTGCAGCTTATTCATTAATTGAAGAATCTGAGTTTTTCCGCTTGTAGAAAATAGAGATTAGCGCTGTTAGAAAAGCTCCGCACTTACAATTTTCAAGAAGCTGCAATCGCTTTCGTAGCGGCAGTTTTTACGTCACTGAAGAAGATTGGATCTACGTTTTCGAGGATGTCGGCGGACACGTCGAAGAAGTTTCGCTGGTTGCTCAGGGGGATTAGGGCTCGGCGGGCTCCGTTCTCCATGGCGACTTGCAGGGGTTCGGCCAGAGAGTTCACCGGTTTGATGTTTCCCTGAATGCTGAGATCGCCGAGGATGACCATGGCGGGCTGAACTGGATTTTTTCGGAGTGCGGACATGATGGCAATGACCACTGCAATTCCAGCTTCGCAGGGAATTCGGTTGGCGAGCAGATCAATCGCCTCAACGTGGAAGTCGGTGGTATCGAAGGCACTGGCAATACCGAGCGGCACTTTGCTTCCCTGGAGAAAGCCAAAGGCGCGGTTGATTGCTTCTTTCATGGCTGAGTTTGCCCCGCCGGCGTGACGGAGTTTTCCGGTACCCGCCGAGGTGCCGACTTCGATGCGATAGAGCCCGGCTTTGCCTCCCGGTTCAACGCACCCGGCGTAAACGGATCCCGGAGCGAGTGGATCGGTGCTGATGAGTTCCCGGCCGCCTTCTTCCGGGACTCCGACGTATCGCTCCTCAGTAGTCTCGTTGTCGCGGTAGGAAAAAGCAGTCTGGTGATACTCGAAGGAGCCCATTTTCTTGAGCTGCTCTTTGACGCGTCGCCGTCCTTCCATCGCAATATCCAGCAGCTCGGCCAACTCCTCGCGCGTGAAATCGCCGTGGGGGTAGACCAGCTTGATCATGCCGGAGAGCGTTTTGCGGACGGCCTTGACGTCGCGGGCGTTGAGGTGGGAGCCGAACGAGAAGTAGCGGTCGGACGCATCAGTAAAGGAATGCCTGCGCAGCTCGCGAAGCGCCTCGGCGAAGTAGTCGACGACGAAGCCGTGATGATCGGTAAAATACTCGATCCGCATCTTTGGAATTTCCCAGCCGGGGATGTAGTAGTGGATACGATCCAGGAAGGCCATATCCTCGCGGATGACATCCGGCAGAGGCATAAAGAGGTGCGACGAGCGGACCATCGTTTCCACCGGTTGGTTTGTGTTGCCGAAGAGGGCGATGGATGCTTTTCCAGACAGAGAGTCTTTACCGCGGGCAAAGGAGCCCGATTCGCAGTAGGTTTTCAGTGTAGTGACCACTTCCTTGGGCATTTTTTCAAGATCCGCTACCTCGTCAAAGGCGACGGCATCCCAGAGCCCGACCAACCCGATTTTACTGCTCGCCATGTTGTAAAATAGATTGGCCACCGTGGTGGGGCCGGTCATGAGGATGGCGTAGGGGCTCAACTCCTGATAACCATACGACTTTCCCGTCCCACGTGGTCCGAGCTCAACGAGGTTATAGTTGGATTCACAGAGCGGAATGAGCCGCAGCAAAAAGAGCAGCTTGAGCCGACGGTCGAAGTGCGAAGGCTCCATCCCGATGGAACGGATAAGAACATCCAACCACTCGTCGGTGGTGAATTCACCCCTCCCGCGTTTGTAATCCTGTAGATCGAAGTTGGCCAGCTGCACAGGCTTGAGGCTCTCGATCCAAAAGGGTGAGCGTTTTCCTTTGGCTTCCTCGTCATACTGGTGGCGGATTTCCACTTCTGCCCACACGCCGCCGGTGAGCAGGCGATCATACTCGCGCACGTAGCGTTCCGGAACATGAATATGTTTGTGCCCGAAATGAAAACACTCCGCCCAGAATTTGTCATCGTCGGAGAGGTAGCGCACGGTGATTTTGTCGATGAAGGTGTGCTTCTCCTTCTCCTTGACCAGTGCCTGAGCTTTATTGGCCTCATCCGAGCGAATGAAGCTCTCGGCGAGGATGTTGTTCACGGCGCGTAGGCCGGCATCAATGGCGGCGGGATCATCGGTGGCGCAGTATTTCCCCAAGAGATATTCGAGGACAAATACCGGTACGTTGGCCCCGACCTTTATTTTGCGCACCAGATCCTTGCGGACCACGCATCCGGGGAAGGCATCGGAGAGTTTCTTATCGAGAGAATCGTCGTTCATAAATTGTAGGATTAAAAGGCCAGTCGAACCGGAAGGTCCGGATGTTTCATTAAAGGTTTGTCAGTCTTACTGTCGAGCAATCGGAGAGAAACTGATTTCAGATCATTGGTTGCACTAAGCATGATCGTGACGGCGTTCGGACGGCCCGGTTCGAGGAGGATTTCACGACTGGCTTCGTCAAAGCCGTAGGCCGCCATCAGGGCGTGTCCCACCGATGATTTTCCACTGTTGACCTCCAGCTGCACGGTGATCGGTTCCGGGGCAAACATCTCCTCCTGCTCCAGGGTCGCGGTAATGGAGAAGACTCGGTTGGTCACCGCTTGGCGGGCAAATTGCAGGGTGATCCGACCGGCTGCACTTGCCGGAGCCTTCGCTGTTTTGGCCTTGAGGTGGATGACGGGGATGACCTGCTCCTGCAATGAGGCACCGCCATGAAAGTAGCTCCCCACACCTCCTCTTATCTTGAAAGTGCCCAGGGTGCGGGGGAAGGCGCATTCCAGCCCTCCACCCAACTCCAGCGCACTGGCGGGCACACGGAAAAATCCATCGCCATTGGAGCCACCCCGGCCGATCCAGCAACGCGCGTGCAGCTCGACGGTGTCGCCACCGGGGGCATCCATCTTCAGTCCCGACTCCAGCCCTTCAGCGAAGATGTAGCCATGATCCGCCGCCACGACGAAGTCAGTAAAGCCAATGGTGGCTAGGTTGCGCACCCCACGGCGCAATCTCTCCAAAACTTCGTCCATGTAAACGCGGGCTTCGTCCTCATCTTCGCCCTCTTCGCCGAAGCGATCAATTTCCTGCGAGGTAACCACGAGCAACGATGCATCGGCCAGCATTTTCTTCTTTTTGGGTGTGATCCGCTGCACATCTTTCAGCTTGACGACCTGCGTCGCCGCATCGGTTTTGGCCTTCAGCCAGTCCATGCGCGCAGCCCGCTCGCGCACATTGCGATCGCCCAGCATCACCTGAAGTTTGCCACCATGTTTCCCGAGCACGAGACCATTTTCAGCCCCCGGCATAAGGGCTGCCATGCCCACCGGAGTGATGCCGGGTAGTTGCGCCTGCGAGGGTTGAATCGAGGCCGAGAAGTCGTCGCCGAGGCTTTGCAACCATTCGACCGCCATTTCGTAGCGGAAGGCATCGACCAGCAAGTAAACCGTGCGTTTGTTGCTAGTCCGCAGCGGCGCCACCATTTCTTTGAATACGCCCGTCTGGGCTTGGGCCAGAGACGAGGTAAAGCCGCTGGTTTCCAACGCACGGGAGTAGGCTTCCGCCATCGCCTCCAGTGCGTTCAGGTAGGCAGTGCGGCAGCGGGCCATGAACGGTTCCCATGCCGGGCCTTCTACTTCGGCCTCAAAGAAAAACCGTGCATACCGGCTTTCCAGGTGGCGGGCGAGGGTATCCACCCGCATCCACGGCTCGGCGTGGGCGGTGTAGGCTTGGATGAGTTCATCCAGGGCCCATTTGCGCTTGCGGACGGTGGCGGTGACCTCGCTGGCACGGGTGAGCAGTTCAGCGGCCGTTTCCACCAGCGACCATTGCAGGAGCAGATCCGGTTGTAGGCGGCTCCAAAAGCCGTTCTTCCGCTGCTTGGCGAGCGCTCCCACTTCGCCCACTTCACCGGCGGAGATCGCTTTGACTTTTCGTTGAATCAAAGTCCGGTCGGCGGTGACGAACGTTTCGAGGGTGGCCAGTTGCGCATCCGATGCGTCCGCAATCACGGCCACAGCATCCACTTTGGCGGCGGCTCCAGCGTAGGCTTCCTGCAGGTCGAAGCGGTTACGCCAACTGGAGCCAATGTGCAGGATGGTATCGCGGAGCACCGGTTTTTCCGGTGGCGTGTGGCCGTCAATTTCGGGCAAGTCCATCAGGATGGCAGTCTCCATCAGCAGGAGGTAGTTTGCCAGCGCATCGCGGAGGGCTTCCGGCGCATCGTGTTGGCCCGCAAACCCGGTCTCGGCGTGGAGGAGTTCCCGCAACTCGCCCAATCCTTTCTTTTCCATCAACTTTGTATCGAGAGTGTGATCGGACAAGAAAGCGAGGATGAGTTCAATCGGCGAGGCTTGGCCGAAGATGAGCTTGAGGGCACCCGAAGCTCCCGCCCCCGCTTCTCCCGCCATATTTTCGAGGTCGGCAAAGGTCAGGAGGCCTTCCTCGGTTTGGCGGGCGTAGTGGGTGGCTTTTTCCGGTGCCAGCCGGGTAAAGACGCGTTCGGCCAGCACCGCGAGGCGGGTGTTGCGCTCATTTTCCGCCGCTCCTGGCTCCACCACGATGCCGGCGGTTTCGGCCTCGACCAGCGCGTGTTGGCTATCGCTGCGCGGGCGGGGGATGTAGAGCAGCAGGCGGGGCGGCACCTCGCGGTCGGCGATGGGTTTGCCATCCTCACCGATCCACTCCATCAACGGCTCGATCTCGGCGCGCAGCCGAAAGTAGGTGTCGGTGAACTGAAAGACACGCACGTCGTCCAGGTTCAGCTTGTCCAAGGCCGATGCATAGGCGGCATCGGGATCATACCACACCACGATGCCGTGCTCATCGATTTGGCGGGCGAGGAGCTGCCGGAGGGTTTGCAAGATGGGTGAGGGTCTGTTTTTCATGATGCGAGGGATCAGGCCGAGAGCCAGTAGCAGGCGAGCGGAGCGGGAATGGAAAGGATGCGGCCGGATAGCGGGGTTCGCTCACACCCCTTTCGCGCCGAGGTCGGCTGGAGCAGACCGAAGTCCTCCCAGCGCTGGGAGATGACATAGCCGTGTTCGGCCCCCGCTCTTCCATGAAGAGCCGCAGGCCTTTTAATTTGCTCACGGTGGAGCCTGTGTCCTGATACTTCACCTCGAAGGGGACCAGGCGGTCTCCGAGCTGTGCGATCACATCCACTTCCACATTTCTGTTTGCTTTATCCTGCCAGTAGGAAAAGACTGGTTGGTCGGCATAGTATCGGGTAAACAGGTGCTTGAAGAAAGCGGTCTCCACGGCCGCACCGAGCCGGTCAGGTTTCTCCAGCAGCCGCCGCCCGAGCAAAAGCACCGCGCCGGGCAGAGCGGCATCCGCCAGATACAGCTTCGAGCGCCCGCGCAGCACTTCCTTTCCGTAGCCAAAGGGGCGCAGACGGTAAATGAGATGAGTCGCCTCGAATAGATCGAGAAAGTTGTTCACCGACTGGCGGTTGATCCCGTCCAGCTCCCGCGAGAGTGTGGGCACGTCGAGAATACCCCCGTCGTGGTAACAGAGGTAGAGAAAGATTTTTTCCACCTCCAGCACACGGCGGACGCCGTAAAGAGCGGTCATATCCCGCTTCAGCACTTTATCGACGATATCTTCCCGCAGCAGCCGCTGGCAACGGGTGAGGTCGTTGACCATGGCCGGTTCGGGGAAGCCGCCGCGCAGCAGATACTCATGAAAATGGGCGGTCAGTGGCCGCGCCAGTTTGGCGGTGGCGGTGAACTCCCCCGGCCCCCAGTGAAAGACCTCGCGCAGCGACCGCACCGTCGGCAGGGCCGGGATCTCGATCTGGCGCAACCGCAGGTATTCGGCGAAGGAAAGGGTCGGCAGCGGTATGGTTTCCCACCGTCCCACGCCTGACTCCACGGCCCCGTCCCGCAGGGGAGTGGCGGAACCCGTCGCCGCGATCCGCCGACCCCCGTGAAAATCCGCCTGGTGCTTCAGCCAGGTCTGCCAGTCGGGCACAAACTGAATCTCGTCCAGAAAAAGAAACCTCGAATGGCCGGGAACCGGCGGATACAGCTCCTCCCAGGCCTGCATCGTCCGGTCCAGCCCCGCCAGCTTGAGAATCGGATGGTCGAAGGTCGCGTAGAGAATGTTGGCCGCCGGAAAGCCCCCGTTCACCATCCTGCGGATAGCTTGGCGAAAAAGCGTCGTTTTGCCGACCTGCCGGGCTCCAGTCAGCAGCAGCGTGCGCCGCTTGCCGGAGTCTTCGATCCATTCCCGAATCTGCTGGGTCGCCGATCGCTCCCAGTCTGGCAGGTCCGCCACCGGCTGGCCACTCCACCAGGGATTGAATTCCTGAAGAACGGAAAAAAGCTCATTCTTGGGGACATCCATGCTTATTTTATTCGAATAGGTAAATCATGCTTAGCTTAATTTAACGATTTAAGTCAATATCAAGTTTGCGGTCCCGGTTGCTGCGTCTTTCAGAAAAGCGTAGCAGTGCTCCATCGGTATGCCAGTTTCCAAAAAACGACGTTTTTCAATTTTTTTATGTAGCGATCACACACGGCTGGCGAGCGGGGGGAACCGCATCAAAACATCTTCTCCTGCCGGTCCTCCGTCTCTGCCTTGGCTTTCCGTCCGCGCTTTTTGGCGGTTTTCTTGGGCGGGACAGCCGGGCAGAGGTGTTCCAGGCCGTGGGCGATGGCGAAGCTGCGGTTGGTGCGGCAGGCGTCGGTGACGCGGTCGGGCCAGTGGCGCATGGCCTGGTGCGCCCACTCGAATTTCTCAGCTTCGAGGGCCTTCCAGGCCTTGGCGGGGTCGTTGGGGCTGGTGCCGGTTTCCTTCCAGCTCGGGAATAGGTCGTGGAGGGGGGCGGCGTTGAGGACCACGCCGTCGTCGATGCAGGAGGTGTATCCGGTGTCGATGTGGGCCTTCAGACGTGTGGCGAACTCGCGGAGATCGTCGCCCATCTCCTCCAGCTTCTGGAGTTCCTTGGCTTTGGCACGGTTGGTGGCAGCGGACGGGCGCAGGTCGGTGATCTCGCGTTCCAGCAGGTTGAGGCGCTCGGTAACGAAATCGCGCAGCGTGTGCAGGGTGTTGGGGCCGATCTTCTCGTGGAAAACCCAGAGTGTGTAGTGCTTCTTCGGCGACTGAAAGGGCCAGTAAACAGGGCGCTTGCGGTAGAGCTGGTGGTGGTATTTCCAGAACGAGGCGGACGGCGTGCCGGTGAAGCGGTCGAGCCAGCCGCGCAGGGCCTCAACCGGGTCTCCCTCGGTGTCGGTGGCGAGGCGGATGCGCTCGCGGGCCTCCGAGGCGCCGAGCATGAGTTCGAGGCAGGCGACGGTGCGGGCGGCGATGTCCTGCTTGTGCCCATCCTCGCAGGGCATGATGCCGTCCGGGTCGATGAGCTTGCGAATCTCGGCGACAGTGGTATCGGGGAAATCGCCGCAGCCGAGTCCGCCGGGTTTGCCGATCTCGAAGCGGTCGAGCACGGTGCCGAACGCGTAGGAAACCCAGCTCCGCGCCCAGTCGGTTGGGCTGAGGTCGCCGGTGGCATCGTTGTCTTCTTCTTCGTCGCCCGGTGCTTCGATGTCCGCAGCTTCTTCGTCACCGCCGGAGGCAGAGGGCCGATTCAACTCGCGGTCGATGGCGGCCAGGTCCTCTTCACTCAGGCCATAGAGACGAGAGATTCCGGCGTCGATTTCGGCTTCGATGGCTGTGAGATTTGTTGTGGCTTCTTCTTTACTCTGTCTTGAAAATGGTGGGTTGCGAAAATCAAAGGTAACCTCGTTCATTCTGCTAAATTCACGCGATATCTCGATCGCTTCAATTACTCTTTGCGCGAGTTCTTTGTCCTCGCTCTGTGCGTAGGGGAGCCTGCTTAGATCACCAGGCTGAAAATTCACGGTTGGGTTAATCAAGCGCAACAGGAACAACCCTAATTTCGAGTTTAGAAGCGCAAGCACTAGGTCGATTGATCCGCCGAAAACTGAGCATCCTGCATAATCAAACATAAAGCCTCCAGGTGACAGCCTTGCGCTAAAAGAGCTTGAAGTAAGGAAGGAATAGGTGACTCCCTTCGCGAAGTTATAGTCAAGATTCTGTAGGTAACGAGACCAATGCTTACCGTTGTTGCGGATAACACAAAATGCCTTCAGCTCTTCGCCGTCCTTATGCCAATTCAAACACCAGAATTGATTGCCATACCACTTCTTGAACTTACCCCCTTTCATATACGGGAACCACTTGCCCCTTGATCCAGCAGCTTGCTCGCAAGATTCAAAGCCTCGATTTAAAGCAGAAAGGCCAGGCTCCCACCAAAACCTTATGAATCGCGTATTGTTGCCCGTGTTTTGCCCCGACGCAGGAGTTGAAAATGTGTCGAGTCTTGGAAGATCTGCGAACAATGAACGAATTTTTCGGTCGATCCAATAGACCCACGGTGCTTTAGGGACGACATTGAAGTCGGACTGGAGGTAGTAGAAGACTTGATGATCATCATCGCCTCGGCGCAGAGCTGCGAGGGAGGCTTCAAAGGCGAGGCGTTTGGCCTCGGCATCGCGTTCCTTGACGAGTCGGAAGTAGGTGCCCACCTGACCCTCCCGCTTCTTCGCCGCCGGCTCCCGCCGCAGGACAAAGGCAGCGGTTTGCAGAGTGCCGGGATTGCCGACGGCGAACAGGCCTCCACCGAAGTGGGCGAGAGTTTCAACGGCGACTTCCTCTCTCAATCGTTCCCGGAGTCCTTCGTAGCTGCTGATGAACATGAAGGAGTGCATCGTGAGCATGCCCATGAGTCCCTCGGGGGCGAGGAGTTCCTGGCAGCGCATAATGAAGGCGGCGTAGAGGTCGCCTTTGCCCTCCTTGTATTCCTGCTCCATGAGGGTGGAGAGCCGCTTGTTCATCTTGCGCCCGGAGAGGTAGGGCGGATTGGTGGTGACGACGTCGTAGCGCTGGTCGATGAGGCTGAGGAAGCGCAGGCCCTTGGCGGCCTCGCGGGCGAAGAGGCCGGCGTGCTGGCCCTCGGCTCGGGTCTCCCGCACGAAGTGGTCGAGGTGCCCCAGAATCTGGCTGGTGAGAATGTCGAAGAACTCCTCCACGCCCTCCCGTGTTTTGAATTGCTCGGGATGGATGCCTGGGAGTTGCTCAAGCAGATTGCCGGAGCGTTGCCGCTCGGCCTCGACGAGTTGCTCAATGTCTTTTTCCAGACGCAGCAGCGAACCGAGATGCGGCGAGTCCTTTACCCGGTCGGCAAGGCGGCGGAGGATCCGCTCGTAGATCGGGTGGCTGAACTCGGTCTGGTCGATAAAGGCGTCGAGCTGGCCGCCGGTGATCTGCTCGATGTTGGCGGAGGCCAGGTTGCGATCGGTGACCGCCGCCTTGGGGTTAAGCATCCGCGCCTTAAGAATGAGCGTGAGGGCGGAGAGCTGGACGGCGCGGGTGTCGATGTCAATGCCATGAATGTTGCGGGCGAGGATGAGTTCCGGGATTGCCTCCTCGGTGGCGGCTGAGGGTTGGTCCGGCCAGCCGGGTTTGCCGGCGTTTTCCCGTTCCTCACGATACATCTCGGCGAAGAGGTCGAAGGCGAGCAGGCCGAAATGCATGGAGCCGCAGCAGGGATCGAGGAAGGTGATTTCACTGATCGGGCGAACGTCGCGCTTTTGCGGGTGCTTGGGCGGGACGTAGTATCCGAGCGACTGCGCGAGGCGGCTGTCGGGGTGCATTTCCATCCAAATGCGACCAAGGGTGTTCTCGACGAGGAAGCGCACGACCCAGCGGATGGTGAAGAGCTGGGTGACGGCGGGGATGTCTTCGGGCTCGAACTTTCTTTTGTCGGTGCGGGCGGCGGCGAAGGCGGCTTCGAGTTCTTCGGCACTGAAACCCTGATAGACCCAGCCAATCGTTTCCTCATTCCCGGCCGTCCATGCCTCGGCGAGGTCGGCGGCGTTCATGGACTCGACCAGTTCCTTGAGCACGGCGGGACGCGGGCAGAGGCGGCTGGCGAGGGTGTCGGGATCGAAGAGGACGGAGACCTCGGCGGCGAGCTGTCCGCACTGCCAGAGGAGGAACTGGCGATAGGCGGCATCGATCGGGCCTTCGGCCAGGGCATTGACGGGGGTGCTGCCGGGAATGCTGGCCAGTTCCTTCACGTCGGTGAGCCAGAAGATAAAGGCGTTGGATTTATGGAGCTTGGCCAGGGTAGCCTTGAGGATGCCACGCTCCTCCATCATGCGGAAGGCGACGGCACGGTTGAGCCAGGTGAAGGCGGTCTCGCGCTTGAGTTTTGCCCGCGCTTTGGCCGCATCGACGCCGGCTTCCGCCTCCTCGGCAACGTAGGCTTCGAGCAGTTTCCGGGTTTCGGCGGCTTCCGGCAGCGAGAGCGCGGTGCCGCTGCCGAAATTGCCATCCGTCAGCCAGCCGTAAAGGCCCTGAAGCTGTTCCTCTGTTTCCCGCTCCAGCGTAGCGCGGGCGGTGAGGGTGAAGGACTGGATGCGGGCGATGAGTTTGTCGTTCATTTTTTATCTAGCTCGGGAGGGCTTGGATGCGGGATTCGAGGGCGGCGAGCGTTTCCAAAATGGATTTGATCGAGGGCGGCTGGGTGAAGAACATGGGCTGCATTGCGCGGTGGTCCGCTGCTAATGCGGGCAGGCGTGCCTCGGGGGGCAGTAAGCGGAAGGAGGCGGGCTCGGCCAAATCATAGCGGGCCCAGGCGGAGCGAAAGTAAACCGATTTGTGGGCGACTACCCGTTGCCGGAGGGTGGTGTCTTGCAAGGCATGATCAGCCACGGGGGTGGTGGCCAATCGGGCGAGGTCATAGTAGTGGCGGGCGTAACGGGCGGGCATCGGCTGCTCCGTCGCACGATGGGCCTCGGCGTGCAGCAGGGTGGCCTTTTCCCAGAATGTGCGTTCGGCGGCCAAGGCCCGCACCGTGGCCTGACCGAGCGGCTGGCCGATACCTTCTCCGATATAAGATAAGATGTTGTGCGACTCGGATGGCCAATGATCAGAGCGGGCACCCAGCTCAATGCGAACCGAGGGAAGC
>Ga0008833_1001310_pt1 | contig 11701 bp, 8 predicted proteins | sample HotLakConsoUCCLE_FD_62216 | JGI IMG/M metagenome (GOLD analysis project Ga0008833, IMG submission 62216) | Hypersaline microbial mat communities from Hot Lake, Washington, USA - Hot Lake Consortium UCC-LE | ecosystem: Environmental > Aquatic > Non-marine Saline and Alkaline > Hypersaline >... | reverse complement strand
ATCCCGGCCAGGGGCCCGAGGCCCACGGTCACCACGAAGATCAGCGCCCAGATCAGGTCGGGGATGGTCCGCCCCACCGAGATCACGAAGCGCGCGAGGGTCCGCACCAATGCGTTGGGCGCGGTGTTGCGCGCCGCCAGGAGCGCCAGCGGCACCGAGAGCAGGCAGCCGAAGGTCACGCCGACCACGGCGATGTTGAGCGTCTCCAGCATCGCGTCGGCGATGTTGAGCGAGCCGGAGAAATCGGGCGGCACGGCCTGCCCGAGAAAGCGGACCAGGTTGCCCGCGCCGCGGATCAGCCGGTCGATCGAGACCTCGGAGGCGATTAGGCCTTGAATGAAGAAGGCGGCGAAGCCGAGGACGAGCACCCAGGTCAGGGCCGAGGGCGCGCGGAACCGCGGCGGCAGGTCGGGTCGTTCGGTCATGCGGCCGCTCCTTCGGTCTGGGCGTCCACGCGCGTCATGCCGGTGTAGAGCGCATCGAGCCTGTCGCGATCGGCCTCGGCCACGGGCGCGTCGATCTCGATCCGGCCGGCCTTCATGCCGATGATGCGGTCGGCATAGTCCCGCGCGAGGTCGAGCTGGTGCAGCGTGCAAAGCATGCTCAGTCCCTCCTCCCGCACGATGCGCCAGAGCAGGTCCAGCACCTCGCGCCCGGCCATCGGGTCGAGGCTGGCGACCGGTTCGTCGGCGATCACGACCCCGGGCGCCTGCATCAGCATCCGCGCGATGGCCACCCGCTGCTGCTGCCCGCCCGAAAGCGCGGCAGGCCGGTGCTTGGCGCGGTCGGCCATGCCGACCCGGTCGAGACACTCCATCGCGCGGGCGCGCTCCTCCGCGCTGGCCGTGAGGCCGAGGCAGGACAGAAGGCCGAGGCGCTGACGCCCCATCGCGCCCAGAAGGACGTTCTGGAACGCGCTCAGTTGCGGGACGAGGTGGAACTGCTGGAACACGTATCCCATGCTCTTGCGAATCTGGCGCAGCTTGCGCCCCGTGGCCGCCGTGACATCCTCGCCATGAATGCGGATCGTGCCCGACTGCACGGGTTCGAGCCCGTTCAGGCTGCGCATCAGGGTCGATTTCCCGCAACCGTTCGCACCCAGCAGAACGACGCCCTGCCCGGCCGGAACCTCGAAGGACACGCCGCGCAGGACCTGAAGCTTGCCATAGGCGAGATGAACCTCGTTCGCGGCGATGGCCACTGTCATGTCGGCTGTCCTTTCGCATCACGCCGCATGGAACAAGGGCGGCCGGTCATGTCGACCGGCCGCCCCGTCCGGCTTCGATTCGATCAGTCGTCGAGCGGAATGCCCGCGACCTCGTAGGCCTCGCGCACCATGTCGTAGATCGCCGGGTCGGTCTCGAAGGACATGTAGGCGTCACGCTCGATGAACTTCTCGGCGTTGCGCTCGGTTTCCGTGAGGCTCTCCCACAGCACGTCCGAATGCTCGGCGAGGGTCGCGCGCAGCGCGTCGCGGCAGTCCTGCGGCAGCGAGGCGCGCATCACCACCGGGTCGCCGGGCAGCGTGTCGGTCTGGGCCAGCAGGCGATACTCGGTGTCGGGGTCCTGCTCGCGGATCGCGTCCCAGTCCTTGTTGCCGCCACCCATCGCGTCGACGTCGTCGTTGATCAGGACCTGGATGCGCGCGTCGCCGGCCATGATGATCTCGGCATCGGCTTCGGGGTCGAGGCCGGCCTCGGCCATGAGCATCATCGGGAAGATGTGACCGGAGGTGGAGCCGGCATCCTTGAGCGCCACGCGCTTGCCCTTCAGGTCGGCCAGCGTCTGGATGTCGCTGTCGGCCTTCACGACGAAGCTGGAGCCGTAATGCGGACGCACGATGGAGAACAGGATGTCCATCTCGGCGAGCTGCTGGAACAGCACGAATTCGGACGGGCCGGCGAAGACGAACTCGACCTCGTCGAACTGCAGCGCGGTGCCCGCGGCGGTGCGGTTCGACAGCGGATAGAGCACGAGTTCGACACCGGTCAGCTCTTCGAAGGTCTCGGCGAAGGGGCCGAAGGCTTCCGACAGATCGCCCATGCCCTCGATGCCGGTGTCAGCCATGCGCAGCGGCGCGGGGCACGAGTCCGCCACCGACTGGGCCGAGGCGCTGGCAGCCAGAAGGGAGGTTGCCAGAGCGACTGGCAGGGCGAGGTTGTGGATCTTGAACATGTTCAGGCTTCCCGTTGCTGAGATTGCGTGCAGCGGGTAACAACCCGATATGACGATCATGTAACCAGTTCTTCATATTCAAATGACAGCCAACCGCATCAAGGCGGGGAGTGCCCCACCGGGTGGTGCAGGTGGCCGCCAGCGGAGCCTTTGGCGTAGCGCAGCGCGCGGCCGGGCTGGCGGCCACCTGCACTTGCAGCGCGGCGGCGTGGGTCTGCTCGTGAAGGCCGGCTCCCACGCCGGATTCGCGAGATGAAGCCCTCACTCCGCTTTTGCGCGACAAGGCCCGGCGTCAGGCCTGTGCTCTTGCCGGGTCCGGCAGGGCTCCGACAACCGGAACTGCGGCCCGCTTTCCATGATCCCGGGCTTCGAGCCAGATCGGACCGCGATCCCCGGCCTGTGGCCTCGGACGACTTGTTGCCTGCGATTGTGGCATCATCCCAGCGGGAAGTGGCACGCGTGGCGGCGCCCGTCGGGCATTGTCACGGAAGCCGGCTTCTCCGCCCGGCAAAGATCGCGCGCGAAGGGGCAGCGCCCGGCGAAATCGCACCCCCTGGGACGGTTGAGCAGGCTGGGCACCTCGCCCGAGATCGACACATGCACGCGGCGGCGGTCCGGATCGGGCTGCGGTACGCCTTCGACAAGCGCCTGCGTGTAGGGATGCACCGGGCGCGCGAACACCTCGTCGGTGCGGCCCTCCTCGACGATGCGGCCCAGATACATGATCGCCAGCCGGTCGGCGATATGGCGCACCACAGGCAGGTTGTGCGTGATGATGAGGTAGCCCAGCCCGTGTTCCGCCTGAAGATCGGCCATCAGGTTCAGGATTTCGCCCTGGACCGACACATCCAGCCCCGCGGTGGGCTCGTCGGCGATGATCAGCTTGGGGTTCAGGGCGAGCGCCCGCGCCACGCCGACGCGCCGGGCCTGCCCACCGGACAGCTCGTGCGGATAGCGCGACAGGAACGCCTTGGGCAGGCGGACCATCTCGGCCAGCCTTTCGGCCTCGGCATCCAGGTCGACCCCCCGGATACCCTGGATCTGGAAGGGCTCGGTGATCAGGGCCCGCACCGATTTGCGCGGGGACAGCGATCCGACCGGATCCTGGAACATCATCGCCATGTCCCGGCGCAACGGCTTGAACCGCGCCTCGGGCAGGTTCCGGATTTCCTGACCCTCGAAACGCACACTGCCGCCCTGCGCCGCCACGAGGTTGAGCACCGTGCGGCCCAGCGTCGTCTTGCCGGATCCGCTCTCGCCCACGAGGCCCACGGTTTCCCCCGGTGCGACCGTCAGGCTGACATCCAGAACCGCGTCGACATGGCGCTGGCGGATGCGCTTCAGCCTTGCGCGCAAGGGACCCACGGTCGCGAATTGCACGTTCAGATCCGACACTTCCAGCAGCGGCGCGTCATGCGCGACGCGGGCGGGCTTGAGATCCGTCACCTCGCCCCGTCGCACCGTCATGACGTCGGGCGGCGACGGCCAGTCCGCATCGCGATGCGGCCCCCCGAGAAGATGACAGCGCGCATGGCCCGCCTCGCCGTGCGCCACCCTTGGGGGCGTTTCGGTCCGGCAGACCGGCATCGCCTTCTGGCAGCGCGGTGCATAGATGCAGCCGGTAAGCGCCCTGGTCAGGTCGGGAATGTCGCCGGGGATCACCGGCAGCTTGCGCGACACGTCGTCGATGCGCGCCGGATCGCATTCCAGAAGGGCGCGGGTATAGGGGTGCCGCGCATCATGGAAGATCTGGCGCACCTCGCCGGCCTCGACCACCTCGCCGGCATACATCACCACCACATCGTCGCAGAGTTCCGCGATCAGTCCCAGGTTGTGCGACACCACCACGACAGTGGCCTCCAGTTCCTTCTGCAGATCCTGCAGGAGATGGATGATCTGCGACTCCATCGTCACGTCGAGCGCGGTGGTCGGCTCGTCCGCAAGAAGCAGCTGCGGCCCTGTGAGCAGGGCCATCGCGATGCCGGCGCGCTGCCGCATGCCGCCCGAGAAATGATGCGGATACTGATCGATGCGCCGATCGGGATCGGGGATGCCCACCTTTTCGAGCATGTCCACCGCCATGCGGCGCTTCTCGGCGGCGGACAGGCCGGGACGCCGATAGAGGATGTCGCGCATCTGCCGGCCATAGGTGAGCACCGGGATCTGACTGGTCATCGGATCCTGGAAGACCACGGAAATCTCTTCGCCGCGGAGGGCGCGCAGTTCGGCCTCGCCGGCCTGCAACAGGTCGCGATCGCCAAAGCGTATCTCTCCCCCCGTCACCTCGGCATTCTTCGCCAATAGCCCGAGCAGCGACCACAGCACCGTGGACTTCCCCGAACCGCTTTCCCCGACAATCCCCACGATCCGGTTCCGTCGGATCGGGAAGCTGATGTCGCGCAGAGCCTTGACCCGTCCACGGGAGGTGCGGAATTCGACCGAAAGGTTGCGGATGTCGAGCAGCGTCTCGGGGCCTTGCAGTGCGTCCCTGGGCATTGTCCTAGCGTCCTTTCGCCATGCGCGGATCGAAGATGTCGCGCAGCGCCTCTCCGAGGAAGGTGAAGCCCAGCGTCGTGAGGATCAGCGGGATCCCTCCGGCAACCACCATCCACGGCGCGTCGCGGATCACCAGGTATCCCTCGTTCAGGATCGTGCCCCAGCTCGCCGTCGGCGGCAGCACGCCCAGCCCGAGGAAGCTCAGCCCGGCCTCGACCGTCACCACCACCGGCACGTCCATCGCCGCGAGAATCATCAGCGGCCCTGCGACATTGGGCATGACGTGATGAAACAGGATACGGGCCATGCTGGCGCCCAGCGACCGCTCGGCCAGGATGAACTCGCTGTTCTTCAGCGACAGCGTCGCGGTGCGGGCCACCCGCGCATATTGCGGGATCGAGGTGATGATGACGATCGCCAGCACCATCTCCAGGCTGGGCCCGGTAAGCGCCACGGTGGCCAGGGCCAGCACGATCGTGGGAAAGGCGCGCACCGTGTCGAAGAGCAGAAGCAGGAGATTGTCGAGCCAGCGCGGCCCAAGCCCTGCGATCATGCCCAGGATCAGGCCGGTGACAAGCGCGACCGATACGCCGATGGCCGCGATCTTGAGTGCCACCCGTCCGCCATAGAGAATGCGCGAAAGCGTATCGCGGCCCAGCTGGTCGGTTCCGGCAAGATGCTCCAGATTGGGCCCCGAAAGCCGCGACGGCACATCGAGCGCATTGGGATCATAGGGCGCGATCCATGGCGCGAAGATCGCGCTGGCAAAGAAGATCGTCACGAGGATCAGCCCGGTCAGCCCCTGCCAGTTGGTCAGGAACAGGCGCAGCTTCTCGCGCCGCTCGCGGGCGGCGGATTCGCGGATCTCGGTTTCCGCCACATGGTCGGGCAGGCCGGATGCATCAACCGCCGGAAGGCCGGTTTCGGAGTCAGAGCGATTCACGGACACGGGGATCAAACCAGGCTATGAGAAGGTCGGACAACAGGACGACGAATATGTAGAGGCCGGTGGCCACCAGAACCGCGCCCTGCACGATGGGGAAATTGCGCGCCATGACGGCATCGAAGATCAGCTTGCCGATGCCGGGGCGCGCAAAGATGATCTCGGCAAAGACCGTAGAGGAGATCAGGCCGCCGAAGCCCATCCCGATCAGCGTTATCGTGGGCAGGATGGCCACCCGCAGCGCGTAGCCGAACACCACCCGGCGCGGCTGCAACCCGAAGGCGCGCGCCGAGCGGATGTAATTCTCTCCCATCACCTCCAGCATCGAGGCGCGCACCATCCGCGCAAGATAGCCCACCCAGCTCAATCCGATGGCAAAGGCGGGCAACACCAGATGCGAGAGCTGATCGGCCGTGTCGCCGGCATCGCCCGCGCCGCTGGCGGGCAGCCAGCGCAGGTGGACGGCGAAGATCAGAAGCGCCCAGATCGACACGAGGAAAGAGGGCACGGCGATGGTGCCTACCGAGACCACGCCGGTCACCCGGTCGAGCCAGCTGTTGGGGCGCACCGCCGCAAGACAGCCCAGCGGGATGCCCAGCAGCATCGCCCAGCCCATGCCGGCGCAGACCAGCGCGAGGGTGAAGCCGATGCGCTCCATGATGATCGCGGTCACCGGCCGGTCGGAGAACACGTCGAGCCCCAGATCCCCGGTGACCGCGTTGCCGACATAGATCAGGAACTGCCACCACACCGGCTCGTCGAGATGCATCTTCGCGGCATAGCGCGCGATCGCCTCGGGCGTGGCGCGCGGGCCCAGTGCGATGGTGGCCGGATCGCCGGGAATGAGGTGCAGAAGCGAGAACAGGACCAGCACGACAAGGCAGATCACCAGCGCCGAAAGGCCCAGACGCTTGACGAGATAGTACAACACGGCGCCACTCCCTTCGTGGTCGGCACGGCGTATCGGCCGACCCGCGCATGGCGGCGGGCCGGCCGTGCGGCAATGGCTCAGCCCCGCGCGAAGCGGCGGTAATCCAGCTCGCCCGACGGCGCCGCATTCACCGCGACACGGGTGCTGTGCACGAAGGCCTCGGGCTCATGGTTGATCCAGACATAGGCGCCGGTATTCTCCATGATCTCCTGCATCCGCACATAGATGTCGTGGCGCTTCTGCGGGTCGGTCTCGTTGATGCCCTCCTGGTAGAGGCGGTCGTATTCCTCGTCCGTCCAGCGTTCCCAGTTCCAGACGCCAACCTGATCCGAGGTGAACCATTGGGTCGCCTCGTAAGGGTCGGGCGTGGTGCCGAAGCGCATGATCCACAGCTCCAGATCCTTCCAGGTGTCGCCCTTGCTTTCCTGGCCCATTTCCCAGAACGGGCCGCTGTCGAGCGGCAGCACCTTCACGGTGATGCCCACGGCGGCGAGGTTGGCCTGGATGATCTGCGCGGCCAGCATCCGTTCCTGGTTGTTGAGCGTGCGCAGCGTCAGTTCCAGCCCCGAAACGCCCGCTTCCGCGAGCAGATCCCTGGCCCGCACAGGATCGTAGTCGTATCCCGCGCGTTCGCGCTTGCCGATCAGGCCCGGGCAGATGATGCCCGCCGACTTCGCGGTGGTGCCGGAATAGGCCCCCGCCAGGATCGTGTCCACGTCCACGGCGTGCTGAATGGCTTGGCGCACCCGGATATCCTGCAGCTTGGGATGCTCCGTGTTCATGCCCATCCACATGTATTGCAGCTCGCCGGCGACCGCGATGCCGGTGTCTTCGGGCATGTCCCTGGTGTAGCGCGCCAGCGTGTCGGCGCCGACCTCGGTGCAATCCAGTTCACCGGCCTCGAAGGCCAGTTCCGCGGCCTTGACTTGGGTGATGACGTTGCATTCCACCCGCTCGAAGGCGGGTTTCGGGCCGGTCCACTCGGGGTTCGCGGTAAAGACCGCGCGCTGGCCCGGCGTGGCCTCGTAGGTATAGGGGCCGCAGACGGCGGGGAATTGCGTGGTGAAATCGCCCCCTGCATCGGCCATCGCCTTTTCGCTCAGCACCGCGCCGGGGCCATGACACAGCGTGATCATGATGAAGGGCGCGAAGGGCTTGTTCAGCACGATGGTGCCGGTGCGATCGCCGGTGACCTCGACATGATCGAGCGCGTCGAAATAGCCGGACCAGTCGCTTTCCTTCATGCGCTCATAGGAAAACTTGACATCCGAGGCCAGGACCGGCCCGTAGCCGTTCGACCACTTGAGCCCCTCGGTCAGCTCGAAATCGATATGGGTCGGGTCGCGCTGTTCCAGCCTGGTGACGAAATAGGTGGGTTCCCAGGTGAAGGCTCCGTCCTTGCGGGCATACTGGGCGAGAAACGGAAGACACTGCTTCTGGGCCTCGATCTCGGACCCGCCGGTCATGTAGCCCGGGTCCAGCACGTCATTGTCGCCATCGATGCGCAGGCGCAGGGTCCCGCCTGCCTGGGCGAAGGCTGCCGTGCTCCAGCCTGGAGCAAGGCCCAGTGCGCCCAACGCGGCGGTGGTGCCGAGGAAACTCCGGCGCGTGGTTCCAGTCTGTCTCATCTTCATGTCCTCCATGGCTATTCTGCGGCCGGAGCATGGCACATCGCCGTTCTCCGGCCTATTTCGCGAAGCTTCGCGACCTGACGCCCTTACCTGCTCAACCAGCTTACATATGGTCGCGTGCGATGCGTTCTTCCCAGCGTTTCTCGGCGACAAGCTGTTCCCCCTCCCAGGCGCGCAGCTCTGCCGTGATGATGAAATCCTCCGCGTCGGCGCGCAGGGTGGTGGAGGTTTCCGACCGCACCGACCAGTCGCCGCGGCTCAGCCCGTACTGCCATTGCGTGCGCCCCCAGGCCGAGGTCACGTCGTCAAGCATCACGCCATAGGTCTCGTAGCCCTGCTTGTGCATCGTGATGTCGTTGGTCAGAAGCCGGGTGTCGCCGCCGCCATCGGCGATCTGCATCTGCATCTCGCCATGCGCCGCGTCCTCGACGATACGGAAATGCAGCTCCGGGTCTGCGAGCTGCTCCATCGGCGGTGGCGACCCGGCCACCGGACCGTCGAAATCGGGAAGCGTCCGGTCCAGCGCCGCGGGCGAGCGCAACGGCAGTTCCAGCGCGCTGCCCTCGGTATGCACCGTCAGCGTGACCGGCTCCGGCGCGGGCCAGATCATCGGAAAATAGCTGGTCGACAGCGCCAGGCGCAACCTGTGCCCGGCCGGCAGCGATTGCGCGACATGCTTCATCGGGACGCTCACGTCATAGACCTGCCCGGGCTCCAGCGGTTCGGGCCGGTCGTGGCCGTTGCGATGGGTCAGGTTGAACACTCCGAAGGTGATGCGCGTCGCGCGCCCGTCGGGATGCACATCCACCAGCCGCGCCGCGATCTGCGCCACCGGCCGGTCGGCGCTCAGGCGCAGGTGCAGATTGGCATCGCCCGCAAAGGCCAGGCCCGATTCGGGCACTTCCAGTTCGAAACACAGCGAGCCCGCATCCTCGCGCCGCTGGTCGATCGGCGCATCGCCCGGCGTGCTGTAGCCGCACCACTTGCCCGAGGCCATGCCCACATCCGCCGGACTGCGGTGGTTCAGGACCGCGCCGCCCCGAGGGTGTTCACGGCTCAGCCCGCCCTCCGGTGTCAGGTGAAACATGGCGCGCTCGACCTGCGGCGAGGGCCAGGACGGCTCGGCGATCCATCGGCCAGGGCGGGTCGGGTAGTGGCCGCGCGGCAGCACGCTGTCCTGCAAGAAAAGCCGCAGCATCGGTTCGTCCATGATGCCGGTGTCGCGCCCCTTCAGCCAATGATCCCACCAGCGCAGCTCTTCCTGGAGAAAGCCGATCGCGGGGCCCGGCTCGCCCATATGCGGGTAGCGATGCGCCCAGGGCCCAACCAGCCCCTTCTTCGGCCCGGGCAGATGTTCCATCAGGCGAAACACGCTGCGGCAATAGCCATCGGCCCACCCAGAGACCGCATAGACCGGCACCTCGACCTTCGACCAGTCCTCGCAGATCGACCCGTGCTTCCAGAAGTCATCGCGGCGCTGGTGTTCCAGCCAGTTCTTGAGCCACAGCCCGCTGCCTTCCAGCCGCTGCAGCCACATGTCGCGCCACCTGTCGCCGACATTGGCCGGATCCGGCGGCAGCGTGTTGCGCCCGAACATGATCGAGGCCCAGCTGAGTTGCTCGCCCAGCAGGCAGCCGCCCATGTAGTGGATGTCGTCGGCATAGCGGTCGTCGGTGGAACACAGCGTCACCACCGCCTTCAGTGCCGGCGGCTGCAGCGCGGCAATCTGCAGGCCGTTGAAGCCGCCCCAGGAAATCCCGATCATCCCGACATTGCCATCGCACCAGGGCTGTTCCGCGATCCACTCGATCGCGTCATACCCGTCCTGCAGTTCCTGCGGCAGGTATTCATCCACCATGAGCCCCTCGGAATCGCCCGCGCCGCGCAGGTCCAGCCGGATGACGGCATAGCCATGTCCGGCCAGATAGGGCTGCATCGAGGCATCGCGGGCCGTCGTGAAATCGTTCTTGCGGTAGGGCAGGTATTCGAGGAGCGCCGGCACCGGGGCCTGCGCGGCACCCTCCGGCATCCAGATGCGCGCCGCCAGCTTGCAGCCATCGGGCATCTCGATCTCGGTGTGGAAAACCTCTTCGACCGGATGCGGATAACGATCCATGTGCTGCACGAAAAACCTCCTCGTTGGTTCGGATGACGGCGCAGGCGGCGCCTTTCTCCAAGGCTAGCAAAACGCGAAGGGCCTGCAATTTCGCACCCCTTCGCGGATTGACGCGAAATTCGCGCCAGGTTACACAATGTCATGTCCGACGATCTGCCCCAGAACCTGTCGCTGCTTTGCAGCTACCATCCCTCCATCGCGGAAGTGTGCCGCAGGCTCGAAATCAACCGGCAGCAGTTCAACAAGTATCTTGCGGGAAGCGCCCGCCCCTCGCGCCACAACATGCGGCGAATCTGCAGCTTCTTCGGCGTGTCCGAGGCGGAGTTGCTGATGGAAGCCAGCCAGTTCGAGGGGATCATCGCGATCCGGCGGAAGCCGGTTCAGCAGGAAGAGCTGAGCAAGCCCCTGCGCCATCTCGACCGCCTCTACCAACGCAGTCAGCGGCTCGACAAGTATCTCGGCTACTACTTTCGCTATTTCTATTCCTTCGGAAATCCCGGGCTGGTGATCCGTTCGCTGGCGCAGGTCTACAGGGAGGACGACAAGTACTACTGGAAGAACATCGAGTTGCTGCGCGATCCCGTCACGGGCAGCTCGCGCGGGTTGAACAAGTACGAGGGCGTGCTGTTCTACCTGGCCGACCGGATCCACCTGCTGGAGTACGAATCGATCGAACTGAACACGATCACCCAGGCCACGCTCTATCCCAGCCATCGCAGCCGGCTGGACATCCTGGTCGGCATCCAGACGGGCGGCCCCACCCGGCGCGGGCGCAAGCCCGGCGCCTCACGGGTGGCGCTGGAATTCCTGGGCAGGGATATCGAGCTGCGCGCGGCGCTGAGACGCACCGGCCTGTTCGACCCGCGACAGGGCGCGATCAGATCCGAGATCCTGAGGTTGATCGAGAACCGCATCGCCCCGGATGCCTTCGTTCTGGACGTCGAGGAACCTTAGGTGCCCAGTCCCGGCATCTGGTGGACCGTGTCGAGGATAACTCGATCCGGCTCGGGCGCCCAGACCTCGCAGGTGCATTCGCAGGGCGTGAGGGGGCCATTTTGCGCCATCGGCTTGAGAACGATGGTCGACGCGCGCCTTGAGCCGCCGGGCGAAGCTGTTGCGCGCGACCGGCTCCCGCTGGAGCCCGCGGTTGCAAGTTGGCTATGTTCATGTTTTGATCCTCTTCCGGCCGTCGGCGACACTCCCGCGGGGTGAGCCCGTCGAGGCTCGAATGCGGGCGGTGCTGGTTGTCGTCGTCGCGCCATGTCGCAATCATGCGGCAGGCCTGACGCTGAAGGTGCTGTTCGGCATGGCGCTGCGGCAGACGACGGGCTTCGTCGAGAGCCTGTTGCGGTTGGTCGGGCTTGGCTGGTCGGTGCCCGACTTCAGCACGCTGTCTCGCCGCCAGAAGA
>Ga0008833_1001309_pt1 | contig 11714 bp, 15 predicted proteins | sample HotLakConsoUCCLE_FD_62216 | JGI IMG/M metagenome (GOLD analysis project Ga0008833, IMG submission 62216) | Hypersaline microbial mat communities from Hot Lake, Washington, USA - Hot Lake Consortium UCC-LE | ecosystem: Environmental > Aquatic > Non-marine Saline and Alkaline > Hypersaline >... | reverse complement strand
GGCGCCATCGACAGCGTGTTGCGGGTGGCGATGAAGAACACCGAAGAAGAGACGGGCAGCCCGCTGATGGGTATTCCCGCGAAGATCGCAGACGGCTTCTTCCTGCTGGCGCTGAGCGACGCCTCGTCGGATATCGAGACAAATATCGATCTCCTGCGCAACCAGAGCTGGATCGACGTGCCGATCATCTATCGGTCAGGCCGGCGCGCCCTGATGACAATGGAAAAGGGTCTGACCGGCGAACGAATCTTCGAAGAGGCGATCGACGCCTGGCAGAGCCAGTCGAGCGGCTGAACCAGTGGGGCCGGCGCGGGTTTAGCCCGCGTCGGCGTCGGCCTCGATGGTGCGCAGCGCATGCTGGCGTCGCTTGGCGTCGGCCTGAACAGCCTCCTGAACCTTTTCGAAGGCCCGGACCTCGATCTGGCGCACGCGTTCGCGGCTGATGTCGAACTCACCCGAGAGTTCTTCCAGCGTCATCGGGTCTTCAGCCAGTCGCCTGGCTTCGAAAATCCGCTTCTCGCGTTCGTTCAGCACGCTCATTGCTTCGCTGAGCATCGAGCGTCGCTGTGACAACTCGTCCTGCTCGACCAGAACGTCTTCCTGGCTCCGCTGATCGTCGACCAGCCAGTCCTGCCACTCGCCTGATTCGCCTTCCGAGGCTCGAATAGGCGCGTTCAGTGACGCGTCGCCCGACAGACGGCGATTCATCGAAATGACCTCGGCCTCGCTGACGTTCAGCCGGGTGGCGATTTCGGTAACCTGTTCGGGATGGAGGTCTCCCTCCTCCAGCGCCTGGATCTTGCCCTTCACCTTGCGCAAGTTGAAGAAGAGGCGCTTCTGGTTGGCGGTAGTGCCCATCTTCACCAGGCTCCACGACCGCAGGATGTACTCCTGGATCGAAGCCTTGATCCACCACATGGCATAAGTGGCAAGCCGGAAGCCGCGCTCCGGCTCGAATTTCTTGACGGCCTGCATGAGGCCGACATTGCCTTCCGAAATGACTTCGCCGATCGGCAGGCCGTAGCCGCGATAGCCCATCGCGATCTTGGCCACCAGCCTGAGATGGCTCGTCACCAGCCTGTGGGCGGCGCCGGAATCTTCATGTTCGCTGTAGCGCTTGGCGAGCATGTACTCTTCCTGCGGCTCCAGCATGGGGAACCGGCGGATCTCTTCGAGATAGCGGGAAAGCCCGCCTTCACCTGAAACAATGCTCGGTAATGTCTGGGCCATGAAGCGCCCTCCTCTTTTCTTGTCCAGTGCCCCCAACGATTGGCAGGCATGGCGCGACCGCCTCCTGGCGCATCGCAATAATGCATTATAGGAATTTTTGCCGCTCGCGCACGCACTATTTTTGCTGCGAACGGTCTGTCCTTAAAAACTGAACACAGCAGTCAAGTTTAGCCCGTTCGTCAGGTCCAACTCGCGAGCGCGTCCCTCAGTTCCCGCAGGTCGGCGGGCAGCGGCGTCTCGAAACGCATGTGTTCATCGGTGCCGGGATGACGAAACGACAGAAGGGCCGCATGCAGGGCCTGGCGCCCCAGTCTCTTGACGATCGCGGCGGCCTGCGGCGGCAGTTTGTTGACCTTGGTGGCGAAGGCGCGGCCATAGGCGGGATCGGCAATCAGCGGGTGTCCGATATGGCCCATATGCACCCGAATCTGGTGGGTGCGGCCGGTTTCCAGCCGGCACTCCACGAGCGAAACCATCGCGGGGCGACCGGCACCGAACCGTTCCAGCACCTTGTAGCGCGTGACGGCATGACGGGCGTCGGTTCGGCCGACCGGCACCACGGCGCGCAGGGTCCGGTCGGCGCCCGCGCGTCCCAGAGGCGCGTCGATACGCCCCGTAGCGGGTTCGGGATCGCCCCACACAAAGGCCCAATAGGCCCGCTCGAGGTTACCGTCACGGCCATGGTCGGCAAAGGCGTCCGACAGGCCGCGATGCGCGGTGTCGGTCTTGGCGACGACCATGACGCCGCTCGTATCCTTGTCGAGCCTGTGCACGATGCCGGGACGTTTCACCCCGCCAATGCCTGAAAGCGTGTCGCCGCAATGGTGGATCAGCGCGTTGACCAGCGTGCCAGTCGGATTGCCGGCGCCCGGATGGACCACCAGGCCGGCCGGCTTGTCGATGACGATCAGATGCGCATCCTCGTAAAGGACCGACAGAGGGATGGCCTCGGCTTCCGGTTCTGCCGGCTCGGGTTCCGGCAGTTCGATGGCGATTTCCTCGCCTCCGGACAGGCGATACTTGGGCTCGCGGACGGTGTTTTCACCCACCGTCACGCAGCCATTGCGGATCAGCGTCTGTACCCTGCTGCGCGACAGATCGGGCGCAAATGCCGCCGCCAGCCACTGGTCGAGACGCTGTCCTGCAGCTTCGGCACCTGCCGTCAGGGGTTTTCTTGCCGCGTCGGCTTGGCTATCAGGGGCGTCCATCGCAAACCTTGTACTGGAAGCGTGCAGACATGGCCGAAACCAAGCCCAGCCAGGGCGACGAGCAACTCGATCCCGCCACAGAACGGGTTCGTCGCAAGCTGGTGCGCTTCATGGCCATCAATCTAGGCATTCTGTTCGTCGCCCTTATGGCGGTGGTGATCGCCATTGTCTACCGCGCCTTCATGTCGGACAGCCCTCCGGAGCCGGAGGTTGTGACAGAAATCCCGGCGCCGCCGCCAGGCAGCATGCTGACCGGCGAAATCGCACTGCCCGAGGGCGCCCGGGTGAACTCGCACGCCCTGTCGGGCAACCGCCTGACGCTTGACATCGAGGTCGACGGCCAGCGCTCCATCCTCGTCTACGACATTACCGAAGGCCGCACCATCGGCCGCTTCACGCTGACCGGGACGCGTTGACTCTTGGCTGGCCGGCGCATCGCCCTGGTGACCGTCGTCGTGGCCGACTATGACGAGGCCATCGCCTTCTATACGGAACGGCTTGGCTTCGTGGTCGTGGAGGACAGGGATCTGGGCGACGGCAAGCGCTGGATCGTGGTGGGGCCAGGCGACGGCTCGGCGGGCCTGCTGCTCGCCCGCGCGGCCGACGATTGGCAGCTGGCGCGTGTCGGTGACCAGACGGGCGGCCGGGTCGGCTTCTTCCTGGAGACCGATGATTTCGACCGGGATCATGCGGCGATGCAGGCGGCGGGCGTCACCTTCCTGGAAGAGCCCCGCCGCGAGCCTTACGGCACCGTCGCGGTCTTTGCAGATCTCTACGGCAATCTGTTCGATCTCATTCAGCCCCGCCATTCTTGACTCTGCCGGCAATCTGGGGTCTACAGCCGCCAACTTCCGCGACGAGTGAAAACTCCGAGCCACCGACCGGGGCGGCCCTTCCATTCTAGGGCAGGATCCCGGAGGTCAACATCCGGCAGCGCGATGCGCCCCCGGATGCCATTCGGCTTTGGGTTTCATCCTGGGCGCGGAACCACTACTTCTCGGGTCAGTCGACGCGAGATGTGAGGAAACCGGATGTTCGAGAACCTTCAAGAGCGCCTTGGCTCAATCCTGAACGGTCTGACCGGGCGCGGTGCGCTGTCGGAACAGGACGTTGCGGCCGCTCTGCGGGAGGTGCGCCGCGCGCTGATCGAAGCCGACGTCGCGCTCGAGGTCGTGCGCTCGTTCACTGACAGGGTGCGCGAGAAGGCGGTCGGCGCGGCCGTCCTGAAGTCGATCAAGCCCGGCCAGATGGTCGTCAAGATCGTCCATGACGAGCTGGTCGAGATGCTCGGCTCCGAAGGCGAGACGATCGATCTCAACGCGCCGGCACCGGTGGTCATCATGATGGTCGGCCTGCAGGGCTCGGGCAAGACGACGACGACGGGCAAGATAGCCAGCCGGCTGTCGCAGCGCCAGGGCAAGAAGGTCCTGATGGCCTCGCTGGATACGCGCCGGCCCGCCGCCCAGGAACAGCTGAAGCAGATCGGCGAGCAGGTTGGAATCTCCACGCTGCCGATCATTGCCGGACAGGGGCCGGTCGACATCGCCCGGCGTGCCGTCCAGGCCGCCAAGCTCGGCGGTCACGACGTGGTCATTCTCGACACCGCCGGCCGCACCCATATCGACGAGCCGCTGATGGCCGAGATGGCCGAGATCAAGGCTACGTCCAGGCCGCATGAGACCCTGCTCGTCGCCGATTCGCTGACTGGCCAGGATGCGGTCAATCTGGCGCGCTCCTTCGACGATCGCGTCGGCGTCACCGGCCTGGTGCTCACCCGCATGGATGGCGACGGCCGCGGTGGCGCTGCCCTTTCCATGCGCGCGGTGACCGGCAAGCCGGTCAAGCTGATCGGCACCGGCGAGAAGATGGATGCGCTGGAGGAATTCCACCCCAAGCGCATCGCCGACCGCATCCTCGGCATGGGCGACATCGTCAGCCTGGTGGAAAAGGCATCCGAGACCATCGACGCCGAACAGGCCGCGGCGATGGCCAAGAAGATGCAGTCGGGCAAGTTCGACCTGAACGATCTGGCCGATCAGCTTCGACAGATGCAGAAGATGGGCGGCATGGGCGGCATCATGGGTATGATGCCGGGCATGGGAAAGATGCAGGGCCAGATGGCTGCCGCCGGCTTCGACGACAAGACGTTTTCGCGCCAGATCGCCATCATCCAGTCGATGACGCCCAAGGAGCGCTCCAATCCGGACGTCCTCAAGCACAGCCGCAAGAAGCGCATTGCCGCAGGCTCAGGCACGGATGCGGCGGCGATCAACAAGCTGCTCAAGATGCATCGGCAGATGGGCGACATGATGAAGGCCATGGGCGGCAAGGGAAAGGGCGGCGGCATGATGCGCGGCCTGATGGGCGGCATGGCCAACAAGATGGGCCTTGGCGGCATGATGGGCGGCGGCATGCCGGATCTGTCCAGCATGGACCCAAAGCAGCTCGAAGCGCTCAAGAAGCAGGCGGAGGCCGCAGGCATGGGCGGCGGCATGCCCAAGGGGATGCCCGGCGGGCTGCCGGGTCTGCCCGGTGGCGGGTTGCCCGGGCTTCCCGGCGGACGCGGTCTGCCAGGCCTCCCCGGCCTGCCGAAAGGCAAGAAATGATCCCGAGGCTGGAAACCGAAAGGCTCGTCCTGCGGGGGTTGACCCAGGCGGATTTCGAGCCGCTGGCCAGTTTCTTCGCCACGGATGCCGCGCGCTTCGTGGGCGGACCGATGAACCGCGTCGCGGCCTGGCGCCAGGTTGGCGCGTCGGCTGGCAGCTGGGTGCTGCGCGGCTTTGGCGAGTTCGCGGTCGAGGATAAGACCAGCGGCAAGATCGCCGGGCTTGTCGGACCCTGGTTTCCCGAGGGCTGGCCGGAGCGGGAGATTGGCTGGATCGTGCTGCCGGAATTTCACCGCAAGGGTTATGGCCACGAGGCTGCGGCACGGGCGATCCGCTTTGCCTATGAGGAGCTTGGCTGGGAAACCGCGATTTCCTGCATCGCCGCCGACAATGTCGCCTCGATGAAACTCGCCGAAAAGCTGGGCGCCGTGCGCGAAGGCGAGGCGGAGTTCAAGCCCTACGGCATTCTCCCCTTCTTCCGTCATCTGCCGCCGGGCGAATTTCTGCAGCATGTCGCGGGGAGGGTGCGTTGAGCGGACGTGACGATACTGAAAACGCGCGCGCACAGCTGGCGCAATACCGGGCCTCGATCGACAACATCGACGCCGCGCTCATCCACATGCTGGCCGAGCGCTTCCGCTGCACCCAGGCAGTTGGCCATCTCAAGGCAACTTACGGGCTGCCGCCGGCCGATCCTTCGCGCGAGGCCGAGCAGATTGCCCGGCTCAGGCGATTGGCCGACGACGCCAATCTCGATCCCGATTTCGCGGAGAAGTTCCTGAACTTCATCATCCGCGAGGTCATCCGCCACCACGAGGCAATCGCCGCTGAAAACGGCGCCTCGCAGAAACAGTGAACAATTCGAACAGGAGACTGAAATGGCATTGAAAATCCGCCTTGCGCGGGCCGGCTCGAAGAAGCGGCCCTATTACCACATCGTCATCGCCGACGTGCGCTCGCCGCGCGACGGCCGCTTCATCGAGCAGGTCGGTTCGTGGAACCCGATGCTGCCCAAGGACGGCGAGCGCGTGAAGCTCGACGAGGATCGTATCAAGCATTGGATCGGTGAGGGCGCCCTGCCGACCGATCGCGTCCTGCGCTTCCTCGCGGAAGCAGGCATCGCCGAGCGTCCGTCGCGCAGCAACCCCAAGAAGGCCGAGCCCGGCCAGAAGGCTCAGGAGCGCCTGGCGACCCAGAAGCAGGCCGAGGAAGAAGCCGCCGCCAAGGCCGCCGAAGCTGCCGAAGCCGCAAAGGCTGCAGCCGAAGCCCCTGCCGAGGAAGCTGCTGCCGAGGACGCCCCCGCCGAAGAGGCCCCGGCTGAAGAGCCCGCCGCCGAAGAGGCAAAGGCCGAGTAGTCTTCCGGTTCCGACGGGAAGCTTCTTCAGGGGGACGGCGTATCTGCGCCGTCCCTTTCCTTTTGGGGACCGTACAGCCAGAGCCCCGCCGTCTGGCCGGCCACGAGCCAATAGGTGATACCGGCTAACATGCCGGCCGCTATTGCCGCCGCGGCAAAGCCCGGATTGGCGGTTGCCGGGTGGGCCGCGGGGTCCATCCATGACCACGCCAGGACATAGAGCGCGCACGCCGCGCCGGCCAGCGCGTAAAACAGCCAGTCCCGGCGCGCCAGGAACTCGGCATAGATGATGAGGATGCAGACGGGGATGAACGCCAGATAGGCGACAAAGAATGTGAAGAAGGCGGCCGACACCCAGAAGCCGGGGCGCGAGACGACTCCATATTCGCCTGCGAAAAGGTCGAAGGTGGAGAACATCAGGACGTTCATGAAGAGGCTGGCGGCGATGGCTGCTGCCGCGAAGCCGGCGAGGATGACGGCCAGTCGCCAGAGATAGGCGAAAACCCGGCTCAAGCCTCGCCGTGCCCCGAATGCATCGTTGCTTCTAGCGCCAGCCGATCGACCTTGCGCATGCGCTCGGATTCGGACTTGAGCTGCCCGCAGGCGGCCAGGATGTCGCGGCCGCGCGGCGTGCGGATGGGCGAGGCGTAACCGGCCCGGTTGACGTAGTCGGCGAAGGCCTCGATCGTTTCCCAATCGGAACACTGGTAGTTGGTGCCGGGCCAGGGATTAAACGGTATCAGGTTGATCTTGGCCGGGATGCCCTGCAACAACCGCACCAGTTCCTTCGCGTCGGCGAGCGAATCGTTGACGTCCTTGATCATCACATATTCGAATGTGATGCGGCGGGCATTGGACAGCCCCGGATAGGCGCGACAGGCGTCCATCAGCTCCTTCAGCGGGTACTTCCTGTTGATCGGCACCAGCATGTCGCGCAGATCGTCACGCACGGCATGGAGCGAGATTGCCAGCATCACGCCGATTTCATCTCCTGTCCGGTAGATTTCGGGGACCAGGCCGGAGGTCGAGAGCGTGATGCGGCGCTTGGATAGCGAAAGACCGTCGCCATCGGCGGCAATCAGCAGAGCCTTCTTCACATTCTCGAAATTGTAGAGCGGCTCTCCCATACCCATCATGACAACATTGGTGATCTTGCGACCTTCCGCCGGAACGATGGCGCCCGCCGGGGTATCGCGATCGGGGAAGTCGCCCAGCCGGTCGCGGGCGATCAGCAACTGCGCGAGAACCTCCTCGGCCGTCAGATTGCGCACCAGCTTCTGCGTGCCGGTGTGGCAGAACGAGCAGGTCAGCGTGCAGCCCACCTGCGAGGAAACGCACAGCGTGCCACGCCCCTCCTCGGGAATGTAGACCGTCTCGATCTCTACCGGGCGACCTGCGCCGCGCGGCGGAAAACGCACCAGCCATTTGCGCGTGCCGTCATTGGATATTTGCTCCTCGACGATCTCCGGGCGCGCGATGGTGAAGTGTGCTGCCAGCGCGGTGCGCAATTCCTTCGAGACGTTTCGCATGTCGTCGAAGTCGGAGACGCCGCGCACATAGAGCCAGTGCCAGAGTTGCTGCACGCGCATGCGGTGCTGGCGTTCCGGCACGCCCGCCACCCCCAGCGCATCGGCCATCTCCTCGCGGCTCATGCCGACGAGCGAGGGCTTTTCCGCGGATGCGGGCCGGTAGGCGGCGCGGGTCTCCGCGCGGGTGAGATCGATTGAAAGTGACATGATGTCCGATATAGGCGTCGCGGCGCTCCGGCGCCAGTATGGGTAACGCCTTAGCATGAAGGGGGTCCCACGTCATGGGACGCCCGATCCCGAATCAGTCAGCAATCGGCAGCGATGTTAGCTGCAGCTCTCGATCGCTCCGAGTGCGGCGGTCACACCGCGCAGCGAGAAGGTGTAGCTGACATCGCGCGGACGCGTCGAGCGCGCCGCCACCTGCATATCGGTACCTGCCTTCATGGCTTCGACAAGGCGCGGCTCGTCGGCCGCGTTCTCGACCCATGCCCAGCCGCCCTGCGTATACATGTCAAAGCTGGCTTCGCCCACGCGCACCCGGACCCGGGAACCTTCTTCGAATTCATAGCCGGCTGCACGGAAGCTGGGCTCCAGCGGAACGTTGGCGGCGGGCTTGTTCGAAATCAGGAAGAAGATGTCGCCATGGTTCACGCCCTCGGAGGGATTGAACGCGGTGGGTACGCTGGAGATGTAACAAACCGGGCCATCGTCGCTCTGATAGCTGTAGGTTGCCCAGGCATTGTGCTGGCCGGTCTTGGTGGCCGTTTGCGCGAGTGCGGGCGATGCCGTCGCGACAATGGCCAGGCTGGCGAGTGTGGAGATGAGTGCACGCATAGGCCTGTCGTGATCCCTGTGTGTTGCCGTCATTTCGAAGATGAAGCCACCGCCCTCTTCGAGGCCGAGTGGATTCATTTTGACTTAATCAGGGTTACGAAAGGGTGAACGCGGAAAGGCTCCCGACCCCATTTGCCCCGATCAGCCCCCAAAAAAGAGGCGCTTGCTGTATCGAACCTGTCCCTTCTTCGTTTCAATGGGGCAAAAGCGGCAAGAATTGGGCTGCCGTTCCACGATAGACGCTGAGAACGCAGTTGCACCGGTTCGTTTGCATTCGTAGGCTTGGCGCCAAGGCCGGCGGCATGGTTCGGTCTGGTTTGGGAGCGGCCCAGTCTGAATGGATAGTCAAACTCAGGAGGATTTCGCGGGCCTCGTCCGGCGCGTCGCCGACGATCGCGACCGCAAGGCATTCGAAGCGCTGTTCGATCATTTCGCCCCCCGGCTTAATGGCTACCTCCAGCGGCTCGGACTCGAGCGCGGCGAGGCAGAGGACATGGCTCAGGAGGTCATGGCGGTTCTCTGGCACAAAGCAGATCTATTCGATCCGGCCAAATCTTCGCTGTCCACCTGGCTATACCGGATCGCCCGCAACCGGCGCATTGATGCCGCACGGCGAGAACGCACGCGCGTCCTCGATCCTCAAGAACCCATGCTGCTTCCTGCCGAGCCCGAACCTGTCGACGACGAAATCGATTCACGGCAGCGGGACGAGCGCGTGCGGGTGGCCCTTGCGTCGCTGCCCGCCGAACAGCTGGAACTGGTCAGAATGGCGTTTTTCCTCGGTCTCAGCCACAGCCAGATCGCGGAACAGGCCGACTTGCCGTTGGGGACCGTCAAGTCGCGCATCCGGCTGGCCTTCCAGCGAATGCGACGCATCCTAGAAGCCGACGATCTGATCGATGTCGAGGACGAGCCCGAAAAGGCGCCCCGGCCGCCGGCCTGATCAGCCTCCCGCGCACCGGTTCATTTTGTCGGCGAGATCGAAGTCGAGCTGCGTCAGCCCGCCTGCATCGTGGGTCGTCAGCCGAACTTCCACCGTCTTGTAGACATTCGACCATTCGGGATGGTGATCGAGCTTCTCGGCGGCAAGTGCAGCGCGGGCCATGAAGCCGAATGCCTCGGAGAAGTTCTTGAAGGTGAAGGTGCGGGAAATCGCCGCGCCGCTGGCCTCCAGTTCCCATCCGTCGATCTTGGCGAGTTTCGCATCGATTTCCTCGCGTGTCAGGTTGTCTCTGGCCATTGTGTCCTCCGGCGCTCTACTGTTTCGGCATCGACCATGAACCTAATGCCGGGAAATCCGCGTGCCACCCCCGATTTCGATCCTGTTCGTCTGCTTGGGAAACATCTGCCGCTCGCCGCTGGCCGAGGGTGTGTTCACGGACGCGGCGCGGGCGGCCGGTCGAGGGAGTGCGTTCCGGCTTGATTCGGCAGGCACCGGAGCGTGGCACGCAGGCTCGCCGCCCGATCCGCGCTCGATCGAGATCGCGGCCCGCAATGGCATCGACATCTCGGGTCAGCGCGCCAGGAAGGTCTCGCCAGGAGATTTCCGGCGCTTCGATCTCATCCTCGGCATGGACAGCTCGAACGTCACCGATTTGCGGGCCCACGCACCGGGCACCCATTCCGGGCGGATCCATCTCTTCCTGGACTACGCGGCTGGGATCGAGAAAGACATGCCTGATCCCTATTATGGCGGGCCGGACGGTTTCGAGACGGTCTACCGGATGATCCGCGAGGCTTCCGAGGCCATGCTGTCGAAACTGTAGCCATTGCCTGATCCCTGCAGCGGCCATGCCTCCTCGACCACGTAAGGGCCGCCGCCGGTCGATTCTCGGGCCGACATCAGCACGAAGCGTGACACGCGAAACGGCGCGGTCGCAAAATTGCCCCGCGAGGACAGGTAGGCTGCGACCTCATGCGGGCCGACATTCCTTAATCTGGCGAGTGTGACATGCGGAACGAATTTTCGGGGGTCGGCGGGAAGCCCGAGCCGTTGGCACCTGCGTTCGATCTCGGCTTGGAGCGCGGAGAGGTCCGGCGAGGCCGTGACCCCGGCCCACAAGGCATGCGGCTTCTTGCCCCCGAATGCGCCGACTCCTGAAAGGGACATGGTGAAGGCGTTGCGGCGAACCCGGTCGAGGGCGTCGGCGATCTCGTCCGCGACGTGGCCTTCGACGTCGCCGAAGAAGCGCAAGGTGATGTGGAAGTTTTCGCCGTCCACCCAGCGGGCGCCTGGAAGTCCACCCCGCAGCAGGGATAGGGATAAGGCGGCGTCTCGCGGAACCTCGAGGGCGGTGAAAAGACGGGGCATAGCAACCTCCTCGAATCATTCCGACAAGCCAAACGAATCACCGATGCGGCTTGGCGGCAAGCGATATTTCCCTTGTCTTTCGGTCGTCCGCTAACCGTCGCGGCCGTCCAACACCTCCTCGACCAGCGGCAGCACACGCTCCACCATTGTCTCGACGCCTGCGGCACTAGGGTGCATGCCGTCATCGAGCATCAGAGCCGATTGCGTTGCCACGCCGTCGAGGAAAAAGGGGTAGAGCGGCAGGCCATAGGTATCGGCTAGGCGGGGGAATATACCATCGAAGGCTTCGCGAAACGTGCTGCCGAGATTGGGTGCGGCCAGCATTCCCATCAGGACGATTTCGATGCCGCGTTCCTGCAGCCTTTCGATCATCGCCGCGAGGTTGCGCTCTGTCAGCTCCGGCGAGACGCCGCGCAACATGTCGTTGGCGCCGAGTTCAAGCAGAACAATGTCCGTCTCCTCCGGTACCGACCAGTCGAGCCGCTCAAGCCCGCCCGTGGTCGTGTCGCCGGAAACGCCGGCATTCACGATCACGACATCGTGACCCTTGGCGCGCAACGCCTCTTCCATCTGGTCGGGGAAGGCCCGACCTGGATCGAGGCCGTGGCCCGCCATCAGGCTGTCTCCGAAGGCGACGATCCG
>Ga0008833_1001306_pt1 | contig 11726 bp, 9 predicted proteins | sample HotLakConsoUCCLE_FD_62216 | JGI IMG/M metagenome (GOLD analysis project Ga0008833, IMG submission 62216) | Hypersaline microbial mat communities from Hot Lake, Washington, USA - Hot Lake Consortium UCC-LE | ecosystem: Environmental > Aquatic > Non-marine Saline and Alkaline > Hypersaline >... | reverse complement strand
GATCTAGGCCATTCGAGCCGGGAGATACGCCAAAATCGCCGGCGTCACCGGCAGAGGGGCCCCCGACAGACCGCCCATGATCCGCAATCGGCGAAGCCGGAGCGGTAGTTCAGACAGTCCCTGAACACCAACACGGCCGTCTATATCGGCATCGTCTACACCTACCTGCCCTTCATGATCCTGCCGATCTACGCGACGCTGGAGAAGATGGACGAAAGCCTGCTGGAAGCGGCCGAGGACCTGGGCTGCTCGCGCGCCTCGGCCTTCTGGCTGGTGACGGTGCCGCTGTCGAAGACGGGCATCATCGCGGGCTGCTTCCTGGTGTTCATCCCCGCGATCGGAGAATTCGTGATTCCCTCGCTGCTGGGCGGATCGCAGACCCTGATGATCGGCAAGGTGCTGTGGGAGGAGTTCTTCAACAACCGCGACTGGCCGGTGGCCTCGGCGGTGGCGATCGTGCTGCTTCTGATCCTGATCGTGCCGATCATCCTGTTTCAGCGCAACGAGCAGAAGCAGCGGGAGGCCGAGGGATGAGCGCGGGAACCGGAAAATCCGGATTTTCCGGGCCGTTTTCGTCGACGAAACCGTCCGCCGCAGGCGCGGCGGAACGGGCCTTGCAAGGCCCGTGGCAAAATTCGTCGACGAATTTTGCGCCCCCGTCCGCAGCGGAGGCGCGACCATGAAACGCTTCACCTGGTTCAACGTCACCTCACTGACACTGGGCTTCGCCTTCCTCTACCTTCCCATGGTCATCCTTGTGATCTACTCGTTCAACGGGTCCAAGCTGGTGACCGTCTGGGCGGGCTTCTCGACCCGCTGGTATGGCGAGCTGCTGCGCAACGAGGCATTCCTCGACGCCGCCTGGGTCACCGTTCAGGTGGCGGTGGCCTCCTCCACCATCGCCACGGTGCTGGGCACGATGGCCGCCTGGGTGATGGTGCGGGGTGGCCGCTTCTCCGGGCGCACGCTGTTCTCTGGCATGATCTACGCCCCGCTCGTCATGCCCGAAGTCATCACCGGCCTGTCACTGCTGCTTCTGTTCATCGGCATCGGGCTGGATCGCGGCATCCTCACGGTGATCCTCGCGCATACCACCTTCTCCATGTGCTATGTCTCGGTGGTGGTGTCCTCCCGCCTTGTCAGCTTCGACCGCTCGCTCGAGGAGGCGGCGCTCGACCTTGGTTGTTCGCCCTTCGAAGCGTTCCGCCTGGTCACCCTGCCGATCATCGCGCCGGCCGTCATCTCGGGCTGGCTGCTGGCCTTCACCCTCTCGCTCGACGATCTCGTGATCGCCAGCTTCACCGCGGGCCCCTCGGCCACCACTCTGCCCATCAAGATCTTTTCGTCGATCCGGCTGGGCGTCAGCCCCGAGATCAACGCCCTGTCGACCATCCTGATCGCCATCGTCACCGTCGGCGTCATCACCGCCTCGCTGGTGTCGAAAAGCGCCGCGGTCCGGCAGGCCCGCGAGGAGCAGGCCGCGGTCCGCATGACCGGATGAGGCGGATCGTCGAACCGGCCGCCTACGGGCCGGCGCCGCTCGCCCGCTGCTTCTGGGCCGACACCGTCCCGACCCCGGACTGGTCCGGCCCGCCGCGGGGCGAGGCCAGCGCCGACATCGCGGTGATCGGCGGCGGCTTCACCGGCCTTTCGGCCGCGTTGCACCTGGCCGAAGCGGGCGAGGACGTGGTGCTTCTGGAGGCCGAACACGCGTTCTGGGGTGCTTCCGGGCGCAATGGCGGGTTCTGCTGCCTGGGCGGGGCAAAGGCCTCCGACACCGTGCTGGAACGACGCCACGGCGCCGAGGGCCGCCGGGCCTGGCGGCGCACCGAACGCGCCGCGGTGGAGTTTGCGGGCGCCCTGATCGACCGGCTGGGGCTGGAGGTGGACCGTCATTCCGAAGGCGAAACCCAACTCGCCCACCGCCCCCGCGACTGGGACGCGCTGCGACACGAGGCAGATCGGGTTGCGGAGAATTACGGCGTGGCGCCCCGGCTGACCCAGGCCGCGGACCTCGAAGCAGAGGGCTTGGGCGGCCCGTTCCACGGGGCGCTCACCGTGCCGCTGGGCTTCGCTCTGAACCCGCGGAAATACGCGGCCGGGCTGGCCAAGGCGGCCCGGGTCGCCGGCGCCCGGTTGCATGCGCGCGCCCCGGTGCGGCGCATCGCGCGAGACGGCGCCGCCTGGCGCCTCGACCATCCCGGCGGCAGCCTGCGGGCGGGCCGCGTCGTGATCGCCACCAACGGCTATTCCTCCGAGGACGTGCCAGGCTGGATGCGGGCGCGCTACATGCCGGTCTCTTCCAACGTGATCGTCACCCGCCCGCTCTCCGGCGCCGAGTTGCAGGCCGCCGGCTGGACCAGCGGTCAGATGGCCTATGACACCCGCCGCCTGCTGCACTACTTCCGTCTGATGCCGGACAACCGCTTCCTCTTCGGGATGCGCGGCGGACTCCACGCGACTCCGCGCGAGACGGCACGCCTCGCCCGGCGGATCCGGGCCGATTTCGAGGCCATGTTCCCCGCCTGGGCCGGGGTGGAGGCGCCCTACCTGTGGTCGGGGCTGGTCTGCCTGACCCCCACGCTCGCGCCCTTCGCCGGCCCGGTCCCGGAGATGCCCGGCACCTTCGCGGGCTTCGGCTATCATGGAAACGGGGTGGCCATGGGAAGCTATACCGGCCGGATCCTGGCCGACCTGGCGCGCGGGCGCGCTCCGGACCTGCTCTGGCCGGATACAATGCGGCACGCGCCCGGGCGCTTTCCGTTGGGCCGGTTCCGTCGGATGGCCCTTGTGCCCGCCTATGCCGCGATGGGTTGGCGCGATCGCTGAACCGGGGCCCCTGCCCGCTCCTGCGCCCGGGAAGTCATGATCGGGCGTGCCTTTCGCCCGCCCTCTTCCCGGAGCGGCGCCTGCACCCGGGGAAGGCCGCGCGCGCGTGTCAGCCCGGGCTCATGCCGCGCAGGCGCTCGGACCTGCGGCGGAGCAGTTCAACCGTTGTCAGCAGCGCGATAGAGATGCCCACGAGGAGCGTCGCCACCGCGAGGATCGTCGGGCTGATCTGCTCACGCAGGCCCGTGAACATCTGCCAGGGCAGGGTCTGCTGGTTGGCCGAGCCCACGAAGATCACCACCACGACTTCGTCGAAGGAGGTGATGAAGGCGAACAGACCGCCAGAGACCACGCCGGGCAGGATCAGCGGCATCTGGACCCGGAAGAAGGTAGTGACGGGATTGGCCCCCATGTTCGCCGCCGCCCGGGTCAGCGAGCGGTCGAAACCCACCAGCGTGGCCGTCACGGTGATGATGACGAAGGGAATGCCAAGCGCGGCATGGGCCAGCACCACGCCCAGGTAGGTGCCCTGAAGCCCGATCCGGGAGTAGAAGAAATACATCCCCGCTGCGGAGATGATGAGCGGCACGATCATCGGCGAGATCAGGATCGCCATGATCGCCTGTCGGAACGGCACGACAGGCTGGCTGAGGCCGATCGCCGCCAGCGTTCCGAAGCTGACCGCGAGGAGCGTCGCCACCGGCGCGATCAGCAGCGAGTTGCGCAGCGCCTGTTGCCAATCCGAGGAGGTGAAGAAGTCGCGGTAGTGCTTGAGGCTGTAGCCTGCCGGGTCGAAGGACAGCATCTCGGGCGTGAAGGTGAAGAAGTTCTCCGCGTTGAACGACAGCGGCATCACCACGAGGATCGGCGTGATAAGAAAGACGAAGATCGCGCCGCAGATCACGCGGAAGGTGTAGTGCCACAGCACCTGGCCCGAGGTGAGGTAGGGCGCCAGATGCATGCGGTAGCGCCCCCGGCCGATCCAGTAGATGAACCATCCCAGGAACCAGCCGAACAGCCCGCCGACGATCAGGCCCGGGATTCGGCCGATCAGGAAACCCGCCACCGCGAAAAGGGCGATCAGCCCCCATTTGAAGGCACGTTCCTGCTGCGCGCCGGCAAGCACCAGCGCGGCCCAGGCCAGTGCCGCGCAAAGCAGCGCGCCAATCACGATCCCGATCAGGGTCGCGTCCTGGGCGGTGCCCACCAGGAGGCCGAAGAACGCCCCGGCCCCGCCCACAACGGAAAGCGTGAAGGGCAGAGGCAGCATCTTGGTCTCGGTGACGACGACGGTGTCGGACATCTTCAGCCTCCCAGCTTCACGTTGTCGATGCCCACGATCTTGTCATAGGCCCAGTAGAGCACCAGCACGACCACCAGCAGGATCGAGCCCAGCGCGGCGGCGAGGCCCCAGTTGAGCGAGCTGGAGATGTGGTAGGCGATCCGGTTCGAGATGAACGTGCCAGTGGTCCCGCCCACGATCTCGGGCGTGATGTAGTAGCCGATGGCCAGAATGAAGACGAGAATCGAGCCCGCCCCGATGCCCGGCACCGATTGCGGGAAATAGACCCGCCAGAAGGCCGTCCAGTTGGTGGCGCCAAGGCTTTTCGCGGCGCGCAGGTAGGACGGTTGGATGGTCTGCATCACCGAATACATCGGCAGGATCATGAAGGGCAGCAGGATATGTGTCATCGCCACGATCGTGCCGAACTGGTTGTTGATCATGATCAGCCGCGCGTCATCCGCCACCAGGCCCAGCCAGACCAGCACGTCGTTGATCACCCCCTGCTGTTGCAACATCACCTTCCACGCGGAGGTTCTGACAAGCAGCGACGTCCAGAACGGCAGCAGCACCAGGATCATCAGCAGGTTCGCGGAGCGCATCGGCAGGTTGGCGAGGATCCAGGCGATCGGATACCCCAGCAGGATGCAGGAGACGGTGATCATCAGCGACATGAACATGGTGCGCTGGAACAGGAGCCCGTAGATGCGCTCGTCTTCGTCCCGCAGGGCAGGGCCGTCCGGCGTCTTCTGCATGTCGACGGCGTTCAGGAAATAGCCCGTGGTGTAGGCGGGCGAATAGGTCTGGATCGTGCGCCACGGATCCACTGCGCCCCAGTTCGGGTTGGCCTCGATGAAGGCCTCGCGGAAGGGGATGGGGGTGTTGGCGTCCAGCGCGGTCTTGGCCTCCGCCAGTTCGGAGGCACCCGGGCCGTCATAGGCGGCCAGCGTCTCGGGCGAGAGCGCCCGCAGGTCCTGCCCCAGCGCGGTGTAGACGGCCTCCCACGGCTCTTCCTCGGCAACGACGTCCTCATCCTCCAGAACGGTGAAGATGGCGAAGTCGGCATAGGCGCTGGCGGTCCTGGGGAGCAAATCGGCGATCTCGCCGGAGAGCGTGAAATTCAGCGGCACGTCCTCGGGCGAAACCGGGCAGGGGGCCGCGAAGATACCCTTGGCGATGCACCAGGCATCGCCGAGCGGGCTGCGCTCCGCATCTCCCATAAGCGCCAGGAAGTCCGTGCGCCCGGCCTCCAGGATCTCTTCGCCGCCCTCGCCGGACATCAACTCGTACCAGAACCCCGCCTCTTCCCATTTGGGATCGAGGTCTTCCAGCGTCTCGAAATCCGCCTCGCCGAAATCGCCCACGTCGCGCCCGGCGCTACGGAAAAGCGACGACATGCCGGTATTCTCGTAGTTCAGGCGCTGGCCCAGCCTCGTGTGACGGCGGGCCTCGGCGGCGTAGAACAGGTCATAGTAGAACGCCTCGTAGACATCTTCCGATGGCAGCTCTCCGCTTTCGGCCTCCCAGTCCTGAAGCGCGACCACGGTGCGCGGCAGGGTTTCGCGCACGATCTGGTTCTCGGCCGAGCGGAACAGCATGTCCACGATGGGCGCGATGAAGGTCAGCAGCACGAAGATCAGCAGCGGCGCGATCAGCATCAGTGCGCGGAGCTTCTGGGCGCGCTGGGCCCGGCGGAGGCTTTTCTTGAGCGGGGTTCCATCGGCCGCGAGCATCGGCCCGCTGGCCTTGCTGTCGGCGATCCTCAGCGCATCGTCGGGCGTGGGCGCGCGCTTGCCCGTTGTGGCGTCGGTCACGTCGGTCATATCGTCCCCGCTGGCCTTGTGCTTGTCGTGTTCGAAAAGGAACTAACCAATGATGGGAAGGGGCCGGTCAGGCCCCTTCCCGGTGCGGGCGCTCAGCGCGCCAGCCAAGACTGGAACTTGGCGTCGATGTCATCGCGGTAGTCCGCCCAGAACTCGTAGTTGTAGAGCAGGGTGTTGGCCGCGTTGTTCGGATCGGTCGGCATGTGCGGCGCCATCTCGATGCCCAGCTCGGCATGGGTCGAGACCATCGGCGCCGAGGACGCGCGTGCCGGGCCGTAGGAGATGTACTTGGCCTGGTCGGCGAGGCGCTGGGTGTCCGTCGCGAAGAACAGGAAGTCCTTCACACGGGCCAGTTCCTCATCCGAGAGGCCCTCGGGGATGATCCAGCCATCCAGGTCGAACACCTGCATGTCCCACAACATGCCCACCGGCTGATCCTGCTCCTCGATGACCGAGAACAGGCGGCCATTGTAGGTGGAGCCCATGAAGATCTCGCCATCGGCCAGAAGCTGCGGCGTATCGGCGCCGGCGGACCACCACACCACTTCGTCCTTGATCTCGTCCAGCTTGGCGAGGGCGCGGTCCTGGCCGTCCGGCGTGGCGAGGACGTCGTAGATCTCGTCCTTGGCGACGCCGTCGCAGTAGAGCGCCCATTCCATGTTGTTGATCGGGCGGCGCTCCAACGCGCGCTTGCCGGGATAGGTCTCCAGGTCCCAGACGTCGCAGACATCGTCCGGGGCGCTTGTGCCTTCCGGAACCATGTCGGTGCGGTAGCCGAAGGTGGTGGAGTAGACGATCTGCGGGATGTAGCAATCCGACACGATCAGGTCGCCGAAATCGTCGCTGGCCGAGGTGCCGTCGGGCGCCGCCGCAAGCAGCTCGTCATGGTCGATCTCCATCGCCAGGCCCTCGTCGCACAGGCGGATGGCGTCGGAGGCCACCACGTCGACCAGGTCCCAGGTGATGTTGCCGGCCTCGTTCATGGCGCGCAGCTTGGCCACCGCCTCGTTCGAGCTTTCGTCCCAGGTGATCGACACCTCGGGGTGCATCTCCATGTAGGGCTTGGCGTAGGCCTCGTCCTGGCTGCGCTGATAGGCGCCGCCCCAGCTGACGAAAACCAATTCGTTGGCCATTTCCGCGCCATCATGGTTGTCGGCGAATGCCGCCCCGGCAGCGACGGTCAGGGCCGTCGTGGCCAGAAACGTCTTGGCAAGAGTCATGTCTTAGCTCCCTTTGCACACCCGTCTTGAGCGGAGGGGCCGGAGTCACGGGCAGAACGGCCCGGCCCTTGTCGTGTTCGCGGCATCAGTGCCACGAAACGGGGTCACGCCCGGCTGCGGGCATGACCGAAACACTAAGTCAGGCTCATGCGTCCAGCGCACGGCAATCCTCGGGCAGCCAGCCGATCTCGATCGTCTCGCCAGGGGTCAGGCGGCGCTGGTCGGGAGCGTTCCGGGTCTTGATGATGAAGTCGTCGCGCCCCGCCACACGCAGGCGCGTGCGGAAGATGTCACCCATGTAGATGAATTCCAGCACCTCGGCCTTGAGCGTGTGCGCATCGGGGCTCAGGCGCTCGCGGTTGAACTCGACCCGCTCGGGGCGGATCGAGATCAGCGTACGTTCGCCTGGCTTGTCCACGTTCACGGGCTTGGAATCGATCAGTTCTCCGCCGTCCAGCTCGACCACGGCCAGCCCGTCGCGGATTTCCTTGATCGTGCCGTTCAGGGTGTTGTTCTCACCGATGAACTGGGCCACGAAACTGTTCTCGGGGCTTTCATACAGCACGTCCGGCGGGGCGAGCTGCTGGATCTTCCCGTCGTTGAACACCGCGACCCGGTCGGACATGGTCAGCGCCTCGGTCTGGTCATGCGTGACATAGACCACCGTGATCCCCAGCTGGTGGGCCAGGTTGGTGATCTCGAACTGCATGTGCTCGCGCAGCTGCTTGTCCAGCGCGCCGAGCGGCTCGTCCATCAGCACCAGCTCCGGCTCGAACACAAGCGCTCGCGCCAGCGCGATCCGCTGCTGCTGGCCGCCCGAAAGCTGGGCCGGCCGCCGCCCGCCGAAATCGCCCATCTGCACCATGTCCAGCGCGCGCTTGATCTTCTGTTCGCGATCGGACTTGCCGATCTTGCGGACCTCCAGAGGGAAGGACAGGTTCTCGGCCACCGTCATGTGCGGAAACAAGGCGTAGTTCTGGAACACCATGCCGATGCCGCGCTTGTGCGGAGGAATGTTGTTGATCGACACGCCGTCCAGCTTGATCTCGCCATGGGTCGCTGTCTCGAACCCGGCCAGCATCATCAGGCAGGTGGTCTTGCCCGACCCGGAGGGCCCCAGCATGGTGAGAAACTCGCCTTTGGGCATCGCGAGGTTCAGATCTTTCACGACGAGAGTCTCGCCGTCATAGCTCTTCTGCACGCGTTCGAAAGCTACGAACGCCCCACCGTTTTCCATTTCAGCCAAACCTGGCTCCCTGTTTGTCCTTGTTTCGCGGGCTGGTCCCGCTTGTCGGTCTCAAAATAAAGCTGGTCGCAACCGTTGTTGCAACCGATATGCGGCGTTTTCTGGCCGAATCCGACGCATGCGGGACATTCGGCAAGAAAATTGCGCAGCCACGGGAAAATCGCCTGTCAACAGGAAGGCAATCGAATCAGCTATCGCCCCCGCGACGGGCATCAACCCAAAACCGCGGCGACCGCGCGGGCGGTCTTTTCAGCCACTTCCTCTGCCTCGGCGCGGGTCAATACGAAGGGCGGCGCGAAACCCAGGATGTCGCCTTGCGGCATCGCCCGGCCGATCACGCCCTCGGCCAGCAGCGCAGCCGCAACGCGCGGGCCCACCTTCGCTTGCGGATCGAAGAAGCGCCGCGCGGCGCGGTCCTCGACGAATTCCACCGCGCAGAGCATCCCCTCGCCCCGGATCTCACCCACGTTCGGATGCGCGCCCAGCGCGGCCCGCATCGCGGCGTTGAAATGCGCACCGGTCTCACGCGCAGCCGTCACCAGGTCCAGCCGGTCGATCAGTTCCAGATTGGCGATGCCGGCGGCCGCCCCGATCGGATGGGCCGAGTAGGTCCAGCCATGGCCGATCGGGCCGTTCTCGTCGGTGCCGCGCTCCAGCACCTGCCACATCCGCTCGCTCACGATCGAGCCCGACAGCGGCGCGTAAGCCGAGGTCAGCCCCTTGGCGATGGTGATGAGGTCGGGTTTCAGCCCGTAATGATCCGAACCGAACATGCTGCCCAGCCGGCCGAAGCCCGTCACCACCTCGTCGGCCACCAGCAGGATGTCGTGCCGTTCGAGGATCGGCTGGATCGCGTCCCAATAGCCCGCCGGCGGCGGTACGATCCCGCCAGTGCCCAGCACCGGCTCGGCCCAGAAGGCGGCGATTGTGTCGGCGCCCTCGTGCGCGATCAGCGCCTCCAGCTCGTCCGCGCAATGCCGCACGAACTCCGCCTCGCTCATGGCGTCATCGGCGCGGCGATAGTAGTAGGGCGCCTCGGTGTGCAGCACCTGCACCAGCGGCAGGTCGAACTTCTTGTGGAACAGTTCCAGCCCGGTGAGCGAGCCGGTCATCAGCCCCGAGCCGTGGTAGCCGCGCCAGCGCGAGATGATCTTCTTCTTCTCGGGCCGTCCCAGGATGTTGTTGAAATACCAGACCAGCTTGACATTGGTCTCGTTCGCGTCCGATCCCGACAGCCCGAAATAGACCTTGCTCATGTGCTCCGGCGCGCGGTCGAGTATCATCTTCGCAAGCCGGATCGAGGCCTCGGTGCCATGGCCCACATAGGCGTGGTAGTAGGCCAGCTCGCGCGCCTGCTCTGCGATCGCCTCGGCGATGTCCTGCTGGCCGTAGCCCACGTTCACGCAGTAGAGCCCGGCGAAAGCATCGAGCAGGCGGTTGCCCTCGCGGTCGGTGATGTGGCTGCCCTGCCCGGTGGAGATCACCCGCTGCGGCGCCTCGCCCCGAGCGAATTCCGCCAGGTGGGTGGAGGGGTGGAAGAAATTCTCCCGGTCCCATTTCTCCAGCATGTCGTTCTTGAGCATGATCCTGTCCTTTCGGTCTACGCTGCCCTGCGAAGGGAATTTTCGATCGAAAATTCCCGGCAGCGTCGGAAGTCGGGGCGAAAAATCTTCGATCGAAGATTTTTCGGGCTGTCACGCCCAGTCGCGGCACACGTATTTGATCTCGGTGAAGGCCTCGAGCCCCTGGCGGGCGCCCTCGCGGCCGATACCGGACTGCTTCATGCCGCCGAAGGGGATGGGCGCGCCGGTCACCTTGGTGCGGTTCACCGCCACCATGCCGAATTGCAGCGCGCGGCTGATGCGGTAGATGCGGCGCGGATCCTGGGTGTGCAGGTAGGCCACCAGCCCGTATTCCGTGTCATTGGCGCGCGCCACCACCTCCTCCTCGGTGTCGAAGGGCACGACGGGGGCAACCGGCCCGAAGGTCTCCTCCCGCATGATGTCGGCCTCCGGGGGCACGTCCGCCAGCACCGTGGGCGCGTAGAAGAGCGGGCCAAGGTCAAGCCGCCGGCCGCCGGTCAGCAACCGGGCACCCCGCGCCAGCGCGTCGGCTACATGGGCCTCCTGCTTGGCCACGGCCTTTTCGTTCAACAAGGGGCCGATATCGGGATCGTCCATGCCGACACCCACGCTCAGCGCCTCGGTGGCCGCGGCGAAGCGGTCGCAGAACTCGGCATAGACCGGGCGTTCCACGAAGATGCGGTTGGCGCCCAGGCAATCCTGGCCCGAAGTGGCGAACTTCGCCTTGATCGTCTCGGCCACCGCGTTGTCGAGGTCGGCGCCCTTGAACACGATCACCGGGGCATGGCCGCCAAGCTCCATCACCAGCCGCTTTATCGTGCGCGCGCATTGCCCGTAGAGCAGCCGGCCCACCTCGGTCGAGCCGGTGAAGGACAGCGCACGCACGCGGGGATCCTCGGTCCAGGGCGCCACCACGGTGGGCGCCTCGCCGGTGACCACGTTGAACACGCCCGCCGGCAGGCCCGCGCGCTCGGCCAGCTCGGCCAGCGCCAGTGCCGAGAACGGGGTTTCGGCCGAAGGATGCGCCACCACCGTGCAGCCCGCCGCCAGTGCGGCGGCGGCCTTGCGGGTCAGCATCGCCGTGGGAAAGTTCCACGGCGTGATGAGCGCGGCCACACCCACCGGCTCGCGCCAGAGCTCCACCTCGGCGTCGGGCAGATGGCTGGTGACGCCCTCGATATTGGGGCGGCGGGTCTCCTCGGCGTAGAATTCCACGAAGCTCGCGGCGTAATCGATCTCGCCGCGCGCCTCGGAGATTGGCTTGCCTTGTTCCAGAACCATGATCCGGGCGAGATCCTCGCGGTGCTCCATCATCAGCTCGTACCACCGCCGCAGCCGGGCCGCCCGTTCCTGCGGCAGGGCGACGGACCAGAGGGCGAAGGCGGTATGCGCCACGTCCACCGCGGCCCGCGATTCCCCCGCCGAGAGGCTGGCCACCTCGCCGATCCATTCCCCCGAGGCCGGGTCGGTCACGGCAATGGCCGCGCCATCGGCGGCCGCGGTCCATTTCCCGCCCAGATAGGCGAAGCTGCGCACCAGGCGCGGATCGTCCAGCGACGAGAACGGGGATTGCGGAACCTGTCTGTGCAGCGACATGGGGCAGCTCTTTCGGTCGGGAATGGTCTTGTCTTATGACTTCCCTCGGCTTCCTTGCGATAAGGGAGCCGCTGCCCGGCACCCCAAATATGCCGGGCAGCGGCGGGGGACGGATCGAGAATGGGTCGGCCGTTGCGGGCCGTGCGG
>Ga0008833_1001302_pt1 | contig 11777 bp, 8 predicted proteins | sample HotLakConsoUCCLE_FD_62216 | JGI IMG/M metagenome (GOLD analysis project Ga0008833, IMG submission 62216) | Hypersaline microbial mat communities from Hot Lake, Washington, USA - Hot Lake Consortium UCC-LE | ecosystem: Environmental > Aquatic > Non-marine Saline and Alkaline > Hypersaline >... | reverse complement strand
GGAATGGGAGGGGTTTCAGGAGTTTCACCGGGCACCTGCGGAGCTTCGGCTGCGTCCGCATCGGGAACTTCCGTGGTTTCGGCCGGGGGCGCCGGCGGAGCCTCTGCCGCTTCCGCGTCCGGTGCCGGCGCGGCGGGCTCCGCTTCGGCCGCTTCGGGGTCTTCGCCGGCCTCCGGTACCGCGGCGGCATCGGGCGGCGCTTCGGGGCCGCCGGCACCGGCATCCGCGGCCACCCGCAGGCAGCGCAGCAGATCTTCATCCGCGTCCTCGATCGCGTCCGGGTCGACTTCGCCGTCTATGACCGGCGCGAGCGCCCCGCTTCCGGCCTCGGCCTCGTATTCGGCCAGCGTGTTCAGACAGGAGCGATCCTCGATGGAGGATAGCGCGGGATACGTGTTCAGGAGCCCCGCCGGGGTGTCCGCTTGTTGTGCCGAAAGAGGCGCTGCTGCGAGCCCCAGGGCGATCGAAAGGGCACTTGCTGACTTGAGATAGCTTCGGTCGGGCACGGGTTTCTCCTCGACATGTCCATGAGCGTCAACGTCAGAACGCCCCGTCGCGACCGGGGTTCCCTGCGATGCCGTCGACGGGCTGCAATAGAGCCCTCTCGCGGCTTTGAGCCAAAGATGGAAAGGGGCGCCGGTCCGCTGCGGTCGGTCCGGACACAGGGCAGGTGACAGCTCGGTCGGGGATCGGCTCTCAAGGAGGGAACTTGAGGCGGTCGGTTGTTACAGTCGGCGCGCAGAGCCTGTCGCGGTCATTCGAATTCACGCGATCCGCTCTGTCCCGTTGATTTCGCATGTCCCAGAAGCTCAAGACCGGTTCCCAGTCTTGAGAGCGACACGGCCTAGGTGTTTGATCCCAGGATTTGGTGGTGCGGTGTTTTCCTTGGCATGGAAGGACGCACTATGGGCCAGATACGCCACGGCAGCGCTACGACCACGCACGCCGTCCGAGCTGCGATACAGCGATCGCAGGCTTCGGCCAAAGAACTGAGCCGGACCTATGGGATCGACCCGAAGACAGTTCTGAAATGGCGAAAGCGCGAGACCGTTGAAGATCGGAGGACCGGGCCGAAGGCGCCGCGATTAACCGTCCTGAGCGAGGAGGAAGAAGCGCGACCTTGTCTCAGAACTTCCGGAAGAACTGGGTCCGGTCGAACATCTCTTCGAGCGCCTCCATGCGGGCCTTCGTCGTCGTCCAGTTGCGCTCCTGCACCTCGGCGATGACGATTTCGACGAGCAGCATGGTCGCGACGTTCGAATCCCACGCCGAGGGCACCGCGATGCGGTTCTGAAAGACGATGTCGGCGAACTCGGCGACGGGCGATTGCCACTGGTCGGAGAACAGGATGACCTTCGCTTCGCGCTCGCGGGCGAGTTCGGCGAGCCTGAGCGTCGAATTCTCGTAGCGGCGGATGTCGAAGATGACGATCACGTCGTCGGGGCCCACGTCGAGCAGGTAATGCGGCCAGGCGTTCGAGTTCGACGCGATGTAGGTGACGTTCTCGCGGATCACCTGGAGGTGCAGGAAGAAATAATCGGCGAGCGTGCGCGTGATGCGTCCGCCGACGACGTGGATCCGGCGGACAGGGTCGGCCAGAAGCGTGCAGGCCGCGTCGAACTGGCCGGGCGTCACCTCGCCGAGCGAGCGGCCGATATTGTCGATCACGGCCTTCGTGAAGCGGTTGAGGATGTGCTCGTCGGGTGCGTCGTCGACCCAGCGCTCGCGCTTGGTGAGCGGCCCCGAGATCTTCTCGTTGAGTTCGAGGCGCAGCGCCTCCTGGAAGGCGGGAAAGCCCTGGAACCCGATCTTCTGGACGAGCCTTGCGACGGTGGGGGTGGACACCTGCGCGCCCTCGGCCAGCGAGGTGATCGTGCCGAGGCCCGAGGCGGGGTAGGCGCCGAGGATGACATCGGCAAGCTGGCGCTCGGACCGGGTGAGGGTCGCGGCATGGGCCCGCAGCCGTTCGGCGACGGTGGCTTTGGCGGTCTCGTCCATGGCGCGCCGACTCCGTTCTGCTGATGCTCAAAATATCCACAATCGTGCGGCGGATGAAGAAAATTCTTCATTTGGGGTTTGACAGGACCTTCAGGGCTGACGAATGCTCTGCGGAAGGAATGGGGGTGTCGTTGCCGGACAGGCAAGCCGAAATCGTCGAACGGCCGGTCGCGGAACTGGTGGGCGGGCGGGGAACGGGGCCGCTCGTCGTGGTCTGCGAACACGCGAGCGCGCATATCCCGCCGGCCCTCGGTGACCTCGGTCTCGGCCCCGAGATCAGGGCGAGCCACGTGGCGTGGGACCCCGGGGCGGCGGAGATCGCACGCCACCTCGCCCGGCGCTTCGACAGCCCCCTCGTCACGAGCAACGTCTCGCGCCTCGTCTATGACTGCAACCGCCCCCCCGAGGCCGCCGACGCGATGCCGGAGGTGAGCGAGATCTACCGCATTCCCGGAAACGAGGGGCTTGGGGACGCGGAGCGGGCGGCGCGGATACGCACCTACTACCGCCCCTTCGAGACGCTTCTCGACGAGACCCTCGCGGCCCGGCCCGGGGCGGCGCTGGTCACGGTGCATACCTTCACGCCGGTGTTCCGCGGCGCGCGCCGCGACGTCGAGGTCGGGATCGTCCACGAGGCCGACACCCGGCTCGCCGACGCGCTTCTCGAGGTCGCCTCGGGGTTCGACACCCGGGCGAACGAGCCCTACGGGCCGGCCGACGGCGTGACGCATACCCTGAAGCGCCATGCGCTTCCGAGGGGCCTTCTGAACGTGATGATCGAGGTGCGAAACGACCTCGTGGCGACGCCGGCGGCGGCCGTCGCGGTGGCCGACCGGATCGGCGGCTGGCTCGAGGCGGCGCTGGCGCGGCTGGCGGCGGAGGCGGGCGCATGAGGGTTCTGCGCGGCTATATCCGCGTCGTCGACGCGCTGAACTACCGGATCGGCCGGGTCGTGATGTACGGCATCTTCGTGATGATGGCGGTTCTCCTGTGGTCGATTGCCTCGAAATTCGGCGGCGCGCCCTCGCTCTGGACGCTGGAGTCCGCGCAATTCGCCATGATCGCCTATTTCTTCCTCGGCGGGCCTTACGCGATCCAGATGGGCAGCCATGTCCGGATGGACCTCTTCTACGACAACTGGTCGACCCGCAGACGGGCGCTGACCGACGCGGTGAGCGTGCTCTTTCTCATCGTGTTCCTGTCGGTGCTGCTCTGGGGCGGCCTCAGTTCCACCGCCTATTCGCTGGGGTATTTCGGCAGCGACCCCCTGGCCTTCTTCTTCGGGCTTCTGAGCGGTGCGGAGGAGACCGGCGTGATGGAGCGGTCGCGGACGATCTGGCGGCCCTATCTCTGGCCGATCAAGACGGTGATGGTCGTCGCCACGGTGCTGATGCTGCTTCAGGCGTTCTCGGAGCTTTTCAAGGACATCCTGACGCTCCGGGGCGAGGCGCCGGCATGAGCTACGAAGCCATCGCCCTCATCATGTTCGCCGCGATGATGGTGCTTCTCTTCACCGGGCAGCGGGTGTTCGGGGCCATCGGCTTCGTCGCCGTCGTCGCCGCCCTGTTGCTCTGGGGCGAGCGGGGCGGCTTCGACATCGCTTTCGCCCAAGGCATCAAGCTGATGCGGTGGTATCCGCTGCTGACGGTGCCGATGTTCGTCTTCATGGGCTACATCCTGTCGGAAAGCCGCATCGCCGACGACCTCTACCGGATGTTCCATGTCTGGATGGGCGGGCTGCAGGGCGGGCTCGCCATCGGCACGATCGGCCTCATGGTGCTGATCTCGGCGATGAACGGGCTTTCCGTGGCGGGCATGGCGATCGGGGCGACGATCGCGCTGCCGGAGCTTCTCAGGCGCGGCTACGACAAGCGCATGGTGACGGGCGTGGTGCAGGCGGGCTCGTCGCTCGGCATTCTCGTGCCGCCCTCGGTGGTGCTGGTACTCTACGCGATGATCGCGCGCCAGCCCGTGGGCCAGCTCTGGCTCGCCGGCATCGTGCCGGGGCTGATGATGGCGGGCATGTTCATTCTCTACATCGCCATCCGCTGCCGGCTGAACCCCACGCTCGGCCCGGTGCTGCCGAAGGCGGAGCGCGATATTCCGAAGGCCGAGAAATACCGGCTGCTGCTGTCGGGGCTTCTGCCGTTCGGCATCTTCTTCACGATGATGGTGCCCTTCGTGAACGGCTGGACCTCGCTCGTCGAAAGCTCGGCCATCGGCGCCATCGCGGCGTTTCTGGCGGCCCTCCTGAAGGGGCGGATGACCTGGGCCGTGTTCGAGACCTCGGTGAAGAATACCCTCGGCATCACCTGCATGTTCATGTGGATCATCCTCGCCGCCCTCGCCTTCGGCGCGGTGTTCGACGGGCTCGGGGCCGTGAACGCGGTCGAGACCGTCTTCACCGAACGGCTGGGCCTAAGCCCCTGGATGATCCTCATCCTGATGCAGCTGTCGTTCATCCTGATGGGGACGTTTCTCGACGACACCGCGATGCTCGTCATCGTCGCACCGCTCTACATTCCGCTCGTTGGCGCGCTCGGGTTCGATCTCATCTGGTACGGGGTGCTCTACACGATCACCACCCAGATCGCCTACATGACGCCGCCGTTCGGGTACAATCTCTTCCTGATGCGGGCCATGTCGCCGCCCGAGATCCGCCTCGGCGACATCTACCGCTCGATCATCCCCTTCGTGGGGGTGATGATCGTGGCCCTGACGCTCGTGATGGTCTTCCCGCAGATTGCGCTCTGGCTCCCCCAGACGGTCTACGGACAATAAGCGACGAAAGAAGCGCGAATTTCGATGGTAACCCAGCAAGGAGAAAACCGATGACGACAAGACGCAAGTTCATCAAGGGAGCCGCGGTCGCACTCCCGGCCTCGGGGCTCGCCGCACCGGCCCTCGCGCAGTCCACCATCCGCTGGCGGATGCAGACCTACGCGGGCGCCGCCCTCGCCGAGCACGTCGTCGTGCCGGCGATCGAGAAGTTCAACGCCATCGCCGGCGACCAGATGCAGATCGAGCTTTTCTTCGCCGACCAGCTGGTGCCCACGGGCGAGCTTTTCCAGGCGATGCAGCGCGGCACGATCGACGCGGTGCAGTCCGACGACGACAGCATGGCCTCGCCCACCGAGGTCACCGTGTTCGGCGGCTACTTCCCCTTCGCCTCGCGCTACTCGCTCGACGTGCCGGTGCTGTTCAACCAGTACGGCCTCAACGAGATCTGGGACGAGGAATATTCGAAGGTCGGGGTGAAACACATCTCGGCGGGCGCGTGGGACCCGTGCCACTTCGCCACCAAGGACCCGATCCGCTCGCTCGCGGACCTCGAAGGCAAGCGCGTCTTCACCTTCCCGACCGCAGGCCGCTTCCTTGCGCAGTTCGGGGTGGTGCCGGTGACGCTGCCCTGGGAGGACATCGAGGTCGCGGTGCAGACCGGCGAGCTCGACGGCATCGCCTGGTCGGGCATCACCGAGGACTACACGGTGGGCTGGGCGGACGTGACCAACTACTTCCTGACCAACAACATCTCGGGGGCCTGGATCGGGCATTTCTTCGCCAACATGGAGCGTTACGAGGAACTGCCGGACAACCTCAAGATGCTGCTGCAGGTCTGCTGCGAGCAGTCGCACTACTACCGCCAGCACTGGTACTGGGGCGGCGAGGCCGACCTTCGGGTCAACGGCACCAAGCTCGAGCTGACCACGATCCCGGACGAGGAATGGGCGCAGGTCGAGGCCGCGGCCCGGGTCTTCTGGGACGAGATCGCGGCGGAGTCGGAGACCAAGGCGCGGGTCGTGCAGATCTTCAAGGACTACAACGAGACGATGGAGCAGGCGGGGCGGCCCTACCGCTACACCTGACCCCGAATCCCGCGGGGCGGCGGCCTGCGCTGCCGCCCCGGCAATTGCCGAGACGACGACGAGGCCCCCATGACCGCAGCACTGAGCTTCGAGGCCCTGAAGGAACAGGTGGCGACGGGCGACATCGACACCGTGCTCGTCTGCATGGTCGACATGCAGGGCCGGCTCATGGGCAAGCGCTTCCACGCGGCGAACTTCGTCGAGCACGCCCATGAGGAGACCCATTGCTGCAACTACCTTCTCGCCACCGACATGGAGATGGCGACGCCCGACGGCTACGCGGCGACGAGCTGGGAGAAGGGTTACGGCGACTACGTGATGAAGCCCGATCTCTCGACGCTGCGCCCCGTGGCATGGCTCGAGGGCACGGCGATGGTGATGTGCGACGTCCTCGACCACCACACCCACGCCGAGGTGCCCCATTCCCCGCGCGCGATGCTCAAGCGCCAGGTTGCTCGGGCGGCGGCGCTGGGGTTTTCGCCGATGGCGGCGACCGAACTCGAGTTCTTCCTCTTCGAGGGCACCTGTGACGAGGTCCGCAAGGCGGGCTACGCGCTGACGCCGGTGTCGGGCTACAACGAGGATTACCACATTCTCCAAACCACCAAGGAAGAGGCGGTGATGCGCCGGGTGCGCAACGCGCTCTATGCCTCCGGGGTGCCGGTGGAGAACAGCAAGGGCGAGGCGGAGACCGGGCAGGAGGAACTGAACATCCGCTACGCCGGTGCGACTCTCTGCGCCGACAACCACGTCATCGCCAAGCAGGCAGTGAAGGAAATCGCCTGGGAAAAGGGCCGGTCGGCGAGCTTCATGGCGAAGTGGCACCACGCCAAGGTCGGCTCGGCGGCGCATATTCACCAGAGCCTCTGGACGCCGGACGGCACGGCCGCGTTCCACGACGCGAGCGCGCCCAACACGATGTCGAAGACCATGCGCGCCTACGTGGCGGGGCTTCTGAAATACACCGCCGACACGACCTTCTTTCTCGCGCCCTACATCAACTCCTACAAGCGCTTCACCCCGGGCACCTTCGCGCCCACCCGCATCGCCTGGTCGGTCGACAACCGCACGGCGGGCTACCGGCTCGTCGGCGAGGGCACGAAGGGCGTGCGCATCGAATGCCGGATACCGGGGTCGGACATGAACCCCTATCTCGCGCTCGCCTCCCAGCTCGCGGCGGGGCTTTCGGGCATCGAGGAAGGGCTGGACCTCGCCGACCCGGCGACGGGCGACCTCTACGCGAGCGGTGCGGAGGAACTGCCGACGACGCTCAGGGCGGCGACGGCGACGCTTCGCGGCTCGGCGATGCTGAAGGCGGCTTTCGGCGAGGACGTGGTGGCGCATTACGTCCGTTGCGCCGAGGTCGAACAAGAGGAATACGACCGGGTGGTGACCGACTGGGAGGTCGCCCGGGGTTTCGAAAGGGCCTGACCATGGGAACATTGCGCTGCATCTCGCCGATCGACGGATCGGTCGTCGTCGAACGCGACACGCTCACCCCGGACGCCGCCCGCGAGGCGGTGGCACGCGCGAAGGACGCGCAATCCGGCTGGGCCGCGCGCCCGCTTCGCGAGCGCGTCGACCTCGTGCTCGCCGGGGTCGCCGCCGTCGGAGCGATGAACGACGAGATCGTCCCCGAACTCGCCCGGCAGATGGGCCGGCCGGTGCGCTACGGCGGCGAGTTCGGCGGTTTCGAAGAGCGCGCGGTTCACATGGGCCGGATCGCGGCCGACGCGCTGGCCGATATCGAGGTGGCCGACGACGAGGGCTTCCGGAGGTTCATCCGGCGCGTGCCCCACGGGGTCGTCCTCGTCATAGCGCCGTGGAACTACCCCTACATGACCGCGATCAACACCGTGGCTCCCGCCCTCATCGCCGGCAACGCGGTGCTTCTGAAGCACGCGACGCAGACCCTGCTCGTCGGCGAACGCATGGCGCGGGCGTTCCACGCGGCCGGTGTGCCCGAGGAGGTGTTCCAGAACGTCTTTCTCGACCACGCGACGACCTCGACACTCATCTCCGAACGCGCCTTCGGCTTTGTGAACTTCACCGGTTCGGTCGCCGGAGGCCGCGCGATCGAGACGGCGGCGGCGGGCACCTTCACCGCGCTCGGCCTCGAACTCGGCGGCAAGGACCCAGGGTACGTGATGGAAGACGCGAACCTCGATGCGGCGGTCGACACGCTGATGGATGCGGCGATGTACAACACCGGCCAGTGCTGCTGCGGGATCGAGCGGATCTACGTCGCCGAACCGCTCTTTCAGGCTTTTGTCGAGAAGGCGGTGGCGCTGGTGAAGGGCTACCGGCTCGGCGACCCCCTCGACCCCGAGACGACGCTCGGGCCGATGGCGCAGGCCCGCTTCGCCGACACCGTCCGCGCGCAGGTCGCCGAGGCGGTCGCGATGGGGGCGACGGCGCATATAGAGACCTTCGCCGAGGACGACGGCGGCGCCTATCTGACGCCTCAGATCCTCACCGGCGTCACCCACGAGATGTCGGTGATGCGCGAGGAAAGCTTCGGCCCCGTCGTCGGCATCATGCCGGTCAGGGACGACGACGAGGCGGTGGCGCTGATGAACGACAGCCCCTACGGCCTCACCGCCTCGCTCTGGACGAGCGATGTGGCCCGCGCCGAGGCGATCGGCGACCGGATCGAGACCGGAACGGTGTTCATGAACCGCGCCGACTACCTCGACCCCGCGCTCTGCTGGACGGGCTGCAAGGACACCGGGCGCGGCGGCGGCCTCTCGGTGATCGGCTATCACAACCTCACCCGCCCGAAATCCTTCCACCTGCGGAAAGCCTGACAGATGACCCTCACTGCCAACTGGTCCTACCCCACCGCGATCCGCTTCGGGGCGGGCCGGATCGCCGAGATCGGCGACGCCTGCATCGCCGCGGGCATCACCCGGCCGCTCCTCGTGACCGACCGGGGTCTCGCCGGCATGGAGATCACCGCGAAGACGCTCGACCTCGTCGAGGCGGCGGGGCTCGGCCGCGCGGTCTTCGCCGAGGTCGACGCGAACCCGACCGAGAAGAACCTCGAAGAAGGCCTCAGGGCCTTCCGCGAGGGCGGTTACGACGGGGTGATCGCCTTCGGCGGGGGCTCGGGGCTCGATCTTGGCAAGACGCTCGCCTTCATGTCCGGCCAGTCGCGCCCGGTGTGGGATTTCGAGGACATCGGCGACTGGTGGACCCGGGCCGACCCCATGGGCATCGCCCCCATCGTCGCGGTGCCCACCACCGCCGGCACCGGCTCGGAGGTCGGCCGGGCCTCGGTCATCACCAACACCGAAAGCCGCGAGAAGAAGATCATCTTCCACCCGAAGATGCTGCCCGCCACGGTCATCGCCGACCCCGAACTGACCGTGGGAATGCCGAAGGCGATCACCGCAGGCACCGGGCTCGACGCCTTCGCCCATTGCGTCGAGGCCTATTCGAGCCCCCACTACCACCCGATGAGCCAGGGCATCGCGCTAGAGGGCATGCGGCTCGTCGTCGAGAACCTTCCGCGCGTCTACGACACGCCGGACGACATCGAGGCGCGGGGCCACTTGATGTCGGCCGCGGCGATGGGGGCGGTCGCGTTCCAGAAGGGGCTCGGGGCGATCCACGCGCTGTCGCACCCGGTGGGCGCGGTCCACCACACCCACCACGGCACGACGAACGCGGTCTGCATGCCGGCGGTTCTGCGGTTCAACGCGCCCGCGATCCGCGTGCGGTTCGACCTCGCCGCGCCCTATCTCGGCATCAAGGGCGGGTTCGACGGTTTCGTCGCCTTCGTCGACCGCTTCAACGACCGCTTCGGCGTGCCGAAGCGTCTGTCGGGACTGGGAGTGAGCGCCCCCGATATCGACATGCTCACCGATGCCGCCTTGCGCGACCCCAGCGTCGGCGGCAACCCCGTGGCGCTGACGGCCGAAGGCGTGCGGGGGCTTTACGAGGCCGTGCTCTGATCCGCGGCCCGCAGGTGCCCGCGGGAGGAGCGGCCACCTGCGGGACCGGATGCCGGCGGCGTCAGGCGGCGAGGTCGCGGCTCTCGCCAGGCAGCCGGAAGTTCGAGAAGAGTTCGATCGTCTCGGCGGCCTCGTCGTCGAGCATCTGAGACATCTCCGCGGTGCGGGAGGCCTGGTCCTTCGTGGCTGTGGCGCGTTCCGATACCGTGGACATGTTGCCGGCGAGATCGCTCACCGTCCGCAGTTGTCGGCTGCCGTTCTCCGCAAGCCTGCCCACCCGTTCCGTGCATTCGCCCATCGCCATGATGATTTCGGTCAGCTGGGTCTCGGACTCCCCGACGAGCGCGGTGCCCGAACCGACCGCGGCCCGCACGGCATCGGCGCGGGTGCGGATGGCTTCTGCGGCCTCGGCCGATTGGCGGGCGAGGGCACGCACTTCGGCAGCGACGACCTTGAAGCCCTCGTGGGTGCCGCCGTCTCCGCCCCCGCGATGGGCCTCCACCGACGCGTTCACGCTGAGCAGGCTCGTCTGCCGCGCGATGATCTCGATCTGGTCGAGGGATTTGGTGATCTCGTCGCTTGTCTCCTGGATTTCCTGCATGCGTTCGGCGAACCGAAGGACAAGGTTGTGACCGTGCTCGGCGCGGTCGAAGGCTGACCGGCAGAGGTCGTTCGCGGACCGGGCCTCGTCCGCCGTTTCCTGCGCCGCGACTTCGAGAGACCGCAGAAGCCCCATCGAATCCGTCACCGCGGAGGCCTGGCGCTCGGCGCCCTCGCGCATGCTCGCGCTCGTCTGGGCAAGCTCGCCGCCGGTGCGCGCGACATTCATGGACGTCTTCGTCACCCGGCCGATGAGCTGGCCGATCCCGTGGTTCATCCGGTCGACCGCGTCGCCGATCTCGGCGAAGCGGCCATCGTATTCGGCCGACATCCCCGCGGTCAGGTCGCCCGCACCGATCCGCTTCAGGGTCTCGAAGAGTTCGGAGAGACCGCGCTCGGAGACGTCCACGAAGGCGTTCATGCTGCGGGCGAGATCGAGATAAATCCCGTCGCGGCCCTCGGTCGACATCGCGGTCGAGAAGTCGCCGCGCGATGCCGCTGCCGCCGCGGAGTTCACGTCGCCCACGATCGAGGCCAGCTTGCCGATGGTGTTGTCGAGGTCCCGCTGGATCTCTCCGAACACGCCTTCGAACCGGCCTTCGATCCCGCGGCCGAGATCGCCCCCGGCGATCGCGTGGAGGCTCGTGCGGACGCTGTTCAGGGCGGTTTCGGTCGTGTCGCAGAGCGTGTTGATTCCGCGGCAGAGTTCGAGAAGGAAGCCCGAGCGGCCGTCGAGCCCCAGGCGGCGACTGAAATCGCCCGCCACGCAGGCCGCCACCACGCCGGCGATCTCGGCCTCGACCTCCATGCGCTTGGTCTTGTTCATCTCGTAGCGCGCCTGTTCCTCGTCGCGCTCCGCGGCGATGTTCGCCACGATACGGTTGAAAAGGACGCTCGTTTCATAGGCGTCGTCCCCGTGGTCGAGGTCGATCGTTCTGAGGCCGCCGGAGTGATCGCGTGCGAGCTCTGCCATGATGCCCTGGAGAATGCCCGTGCCCATCGGGGCGTTGTGCTCGTGGGTGTTCAGCCCCTCGCGCTCGACGCGCTCGCTCACCCGCAGCCCGCTCCCGCCGCCCGGAAAGGCCCGCATCGCCATGTCGATCCCCTTGAGCGCGGCCCATGACAGCCCGAAGGCCCAGGCGAAGACGAGCCCGACCCCCTGAAGCTGGACGAGGAACTGCGCCATGCGGTCGCCGGCAAGCAGGGCGTCTTCCGGCGCAAAGAAGGGAATCGCGAGCGTGCCGAAGACGCCGGCGAAGCCGTGGACCGGGATCGCGCCCAGGGGATCGTCGAGCTTCAGGACCGTTTCGAGAAGCCATGTCGCCCCGAAGACGACGAGCCCCCCCAGCATTCCGAT
>Ga0008833_1001301_pt1 | contig 11778 bp, 12 predicted proteins | sample HotLakConsoUCCLE_FD_62216 | JGI IMG/M metagenome (GOLD analysis project Ga0008833, IMG submission 62216) | Hypersaline microbial mat communities from Hot Lake, Washington, USA - Hot Lake Consortium UCC-LE | ecosystem: Environmental > Aquatic > Non-marine Saline and Alkaline > Hypersaline >... | reverse complement strand
ATGGGTGGTCTGCGGGTTGAGGATCGCGGCTTCCGCCTTCCACACCGTCTGCAGCCAGGGCTCGAGCGGCAGGTCTTCGACCAGCCCGCGAAAGAGCGTGCTGGCGATGTGGCAGTGCGTGTTGATCAGTCCCGGCATGACCAGCATGCCATGTCCGTCGATGACGGTCTTCGCGTTCGCCGCCACGTCCCCCAACTCGGCGTCCGGCCCGATGGCGGTGATCCTGCCGTCCTCCACCACCATCGTGGCATTGTCGAACCACGTCCCCACCTTATCCGCCGTCAGGATCGTCGCATGTTGGACCACGAGGTCTGGCATCTGTGGTCTCCTGGTTTCTGACCCAGTGGGAGGGAGGATCGGACACGGACGAGCGGGCAGAAGAGCAAGGGAGTTTTGCCTCCGTCAAGCCCGATTCAGCATTCGTCGGAACGGGCTGATCATTGGTAGGGTGGCGCCGCATTCGAGCGAAGGAAACCCATGTCCCGTTCCGATTTCATCCTGCCGGCCGATCCCGTGGGCGAGTTCTTCACCCCCGAGCGCTGCCACATCAGTGAGCTCTTCAACGACCCTTCTTTGACGGCCGCGTCGGTCGCCCGCGCGCGGGTAGAGCCGGGCGTCACCACACAGCTGCATGCGCTGATGGGGATCCGTGAGATTTACGTCATCGAGGCGGGCGAGGGAATCGTCGAGGTCGAAGGGCGAGAAGCCGCCGTGGTGTCTGGTGACCGGGTCGACATCCCAGTAGGCGCGGCGCAACGCATCACCAACACCGGCAAGGAGGATCTGATCTTCCTGTGCCTGTGTACGCCACGCTTCGTCCCCGAAGCCTACAAGACCCTCGATCCCGATTGATCCCGCCGCCGAAGCTGAGGCAATGAAGCGAGCCGATCGGTTGGACCGGCCCGCGTCTAGCGGTATTGCTGTCCGGCGTCGCCGGCTAGTCCATGCCGAGGCGTTCGCGCAGCGTCTCGGCCAGTTCCTTGACGGTCTCTTCCGGATCGGCGCCGCCATCGCTGACCTCGACCATCGCGGCTGCAATGAGGTCGGTCACGGCCACGCCTTCGGGTCCGGGGAAGGCGTACCACGGGCCGGCATAGCTAGCGACCTGTTCATGCGCCGGTCGGTGCATCGGGTTTTCCGCGTAGAAATCGGCAAGATAGGTCTCGTCCTCGATGACCAGCGCATTGGTGGGCGCAAAGCCGGTGTTCTCGACGATGATCTTGGCACCCTCGGGCCCCGTGGCGAACATCATGTAGCGCCATGCGGCTTCCTGCTTGGCCTCGTCTTCCGTCAGCATGACGAGAGCCGAGCCGCCGGTCGGGAAGTAGACGTCTTCCGGCTCTGCCATGATGGGCAGCGGCTTGACGACGACCTCGAAGCGGCCATCCGCACCTTCCAGGAAGCGGGTCAGCAGCGAGGAGCTTTCGACCATGATGCCGAGCGTGCCCGCCGGGAAGGCCTGGCGCGCGCTGCCTTCATCATAGCTCTGCATGCCGCCTTCCTGGGCGAAACGCTGGAACAGGGTGGCCGCGGCAATGCCAGCCTCGTCGTCGAAGGTGATATCGCTCTCATCGGGCGTCATCGGACGGCCGCCATGGGCGCCGAGGAAGGACTGGAAGCGCCAGTCGTGACGCTGTGTCCAGATGCCGTCGATGGTGGGCGAGAGCGCGTCGATCTCGGCGGCGAGTTCGATGATGCCGTCGAAATCGGTCGGGAAGTCGTCCATCGAACCGCCGGCCTGCTCGACGAGATCGGGATTGACGTAGATGACGAGCGTGGAGGCCGAGGTGCCGAGCGCGTATTGCGTGTCGTTGAACTGGCCGAGCGACCTCAGGGCGGGCGTGTAGCCCTTGGCCTCGAACTCGGCCGCGTCTCCGATGAAGCCGTCGAGAGGCTGGGCGAGACCGCGCGATTCCAGGACCCGCCACAGATTGAGGCCGACATAGGCGACGTCCGGCGCGTTGCCGGCCACGCTCTCGCGCAGGATGCGCTGCACGCCGTCCTCATAGCCCTCGGCCGCGCCATCGATGACGATGTTCACGTCGGGGTTCTCGGCCATGAAGGCCTCGGCAAGCTTGGTCTGCGCATCCGACCAGATGGTGGGTATGGCGTAGTGGACGCGAATGCTGACTTCCTCGGCCTGCGCCGCGGTTGCCATGGCCAGGGCGGCCAGGCTCGAAAGAATGAGCTTCTTCATGACGGTCTCCATTGTCTCAAGGGCGATGGGCGCGCTGTGCGCTCTTGTGGTTGGCGACGTTCATCCCTTCAGCCCGCCGACGGCGAGACCCTGGATGAAACGGCGCTGGGCAAGCAGGAAGCCGACGATCATCGGCGCCACGACCACGACGGCGGCTGCCATCAGCGGGCCGACATCGGTGCCGGACTCCTCGTCGCGGAAGTAGAGGATGCCACGCGGCGGCGGAGCGAGGCTCGAATCCGTGATGGCGATCAGCGGCCAGAACAGATCGTTCCAGTGTGCGACGACCGAGAAGATGGCAAAGGCGGTGGCCGCGGGCATGGCGAGCGGAAAGGCAATGCGCCACGCGATCGCCGTCTCAGACAGGCCGTCGACCCGTGCCGCCTCGAAGAGCTCCGACGGCATTGCGGCAATCGCCTGGCGGAAGAGGAAGATGCCGAACACTGACGCCACGAACGGAAGGATGAGTGCGGTGTAGGAGTTGAGGAGCCGCAGTTCCGCCAGGCCCAGGAAGATAGGGATCGCGGTGACGTGGAACGGCACCAGCAGCCCCGCCAGAACCAGGCCGAAGATCAGGCTGCGCGCGCGGAAGGTTCGCTGCGCCAGGGCATAGGCGCATGGCAGGGCGAACAGGATCTGGAAGAGGAGTATTCCCGCGCACACCACGAAACCGTTGAACAGGAAGCGCAGCAGGGTAGAGCGCTCGAAGGCAGCGACATAGTTGGCCCAGTTCAGGCCCTCCGGGAACAGGCTGAGATGCGGCGTGAAAATCTCTGCCTGCGTCTTCAAGGAAAGCGACAGCATCCAGAAGAACGGCGTCAGGACCACCGCCGCGCCGAATATGAGCAGGGCAAGCGCGACGACGCGCCCGATGATGCGTCGTGTGGTCATCGGTAGTGCACCCGCGATTCCATGAAGCGGAACTTCACGACCGTGAACAGCAGCACGAAGGCGAAGAACACCATCGTGATCGCACTCGAATAGCCTGCCTTGAAGTAGACGAAGCCCTCCCGGTAGATCGCATAGACGAGCACATCGGAGGCGAAGGCCGGACCACCGCGCGTGAGCGTTGCCACGGTCTCGAACACACGGAAGGCGCCGGTCGCCGTCACCACGGTCACGAACAGGGTCGTCGGTCCGAGCATCGGCCAGGTGACTGTCCAGAAGCGCTCCCAGCCGCGATCGGCGCCGTCCACCTCTGCCGCGTCATAGAGATGCTGCGGGATGGCGGCGAGACCGGCCAGGAACAGAACCATGTTGTAGCCGATGGTCTGCCAGATCCCGATGACGGCGAGCGTGTAGAGCACCAGCCCGCGATCCGACAGCCAGGCCGGGCCGCTGATTCCGGCGGCGGCCAGCATGTGATTAACGAGACCGAGATTGGGATGCAGCAGCATCTGCCACACGACGGCCATCGCGACCAGCGTTGCCGCGACCGGGAGGAAGTAGGCTGCGCGCAGGATGGCGGAGAGCCGTGGCGCATATTGCATCAGGCCGTGCAACCCGAGCGCCACGAGCAGGCCGAAGAGGATCGAAAAGGGAATGACGATCGCGGCGTAAAGGATGGTGTTGGTGATCGCCCGCCTGGCCTGCGGATCGGTCAGCAGCACCAGGTAGTTGTCGAAGCCGATCCAGTTGAAGCTGCGTGCACCGAACTGGTAGTCGGTGAAGGACAGCATCGCTACGATGCCAACGGGGATGAAGATCAGCACGAACATTGCGAGCGTCGCAGGACCTGCCAGCCACAGATCGGTGAGCGCTTCCGCACGGCTTCTGTTGATCAGGCGCATGTGGCACCCCGCACGCCGTCGCGGCCATAGCCCTCGACCTGCATCCGCCCACCCGTCGCCGCCTCGAAGATGTGGAGGTTCCGGGGCGCGAAGCCGAGGCGTAGCTCCACGCCCGTCGCCACGGCCTGCCAGTCTCCCGGCGCCAGCGCCCTGACGGTGGAGCCGTCCTCGAGCTGGACGTCGAGGAGCATTTCCGCGCCCTGATATTCGAGATGGACGAGACGGCCCGTCACAGCGCCGTCGGACGAAGGCGTCAGATGTTCGGGGCGGATCCCGATCACGACCTTCGTGCCTCGGGGAGCAATGCCGGCAGGCAGCCGGAATCCGGTCGGCAGCGCATCGGGTGTGGCCGGCGCGGTGAAGTTGATCGGGTGCGTGCCGACAAAGGCCGCAACGTCCTTGCTGACCGGTGTCTCGTAGAGTTCGCGTGGCGTGCCGAACTGCGCGATCTTGCCGGCGAGCATGACGGCCACCTTGTCGGCCATTGCCATGGCTTCCGCCTGGTCGTGGGTGACGTGAATGAAGGTTCGCCCGATGCGTCGGTTGAGCGCGACGATCTCGGCGCGCATCTGAACGCGAAGCTTGGCGTCGAGGTTCGACAGGGGCTCGTCGAGCAGGAAGATGGACGGATCGCGAACCAGCGCCCGTGCTACGGCGACGCGCTGTTTCTGGCCGCCCGACAGCTGCGAGGGTTTGCGGTCGAGAAGCGCCTCGATGCTCATCTGCCGGGCGATCTCCCGGACACGTGCACCCTGCTCGGCGCGTTTGGCGACGGCCCCGGGGATGAAGCCACCGATGATGGAGCGTTCGAGCCGCGTCTGGCCGCGCATGGCCAGCGGCAACGCGATGTTCTCGGCGACGGTCAGGTGGGGGTAGAGCGCATAGGACTGGAACACCATCGCGATGTTGCGCTGCGCGGCGGTCAGTTCCGAGACGTCGCGGCCGCCGATCAGCACCTCGCCCGAATTCGGCCGGTCCAGCCCCGCGATGATGCGCAGCAGCGTGGACTTGCCGCATCCGGACGGGCCCAGAAGGGCCAGGAAGGCGCCTTGTTCGGCAGCCAGCGAAATCCCCTCGAGGACCGTCACTGGACCGAAATGTCGCGTCAAGTTGCGAAGCTCGATCATGATGCACCAGGTAAAGATGATGACGGCATAACGCCGGCCAATGTAAGTTTTATGACAGTCAGTGCTGGCGGAGGAGAAACTCTGCGAGCCCCCGGCAGACCTCGGTCACCGAGGTGGCCTTCCGGATGTCGGCGAGATCGGGGACGTCGCCAAGACCGAAGACGGGCTTGTCGAAATGCAGTCCAAAAGCGATCTCCGACAAGGTACCGTACTGCCCGCCCACGGCCACGAGTGCGGCCGAAGACTGAGCAATGAGCACGTTGCGTGCCTTGCCGATGCCGGTCGCGATGGGGAGCCCGACATAGGGATTGGCCTCGCGCCAGTCGCCCTCCGGCAGCAGGCCCACACAAAGGCCGCCGGCCTCGTGAACGCCTTGCGCAACGGCCTGCATGACGCCGCTCTTGCCGCCGCATATGACGGTCAGGCCGAGATTCGCCAATTCGCGGCCCAGTTCGGTGGCGATTTGGATCTGTTCGTGCGTGGCTTCGCGCGGGCCGATCACGCCGATCGGCAACTTCTGTGCCTTGCCGCTGCGCCCGATTGCCCGCAGGGCCTCGACCGCATCGACCTGCCGCAGTTCAGTCTGGGGTGGGGCCGTCCATTGCGACGCGCTCCAGCTCCAGTCCCATGGATCGAATTCTCGCCCATCCGTGCTGTACACGCGCTCATCCGAAGATAAGAATAGACCTGTCATCACTGCTTCCCCTCCACTGGTTTGGAAGATAACTTACACGAAACCATTTTGTCCATCGGAGAATCGCGCGTGAACGTACCCGTATCCTCCCAGCGTCGCTCGGCCATTCTTGCCGAGATCGAAGCGCGGGGCTTCGTAACCCTCGAGGCGTTGGCGGAAGCGTTTTCGGTCTCCATGCAGACGGTGCGGCGCGACGTGATCGCCATGCACGAGGAAGGGTTGATCGAACGTTTCCATGGCGGAGCCGGTGCCAAGGGCCGAGCCAGCTTCAACCGTGTCGAGCATCGTGCCAAGCGTTCGATGAACATCCAAGAAAAGCGGGACATCGCCCGTCAGGCCGTCGCGCTGCTGCCGGAGGGCACCTTTGTCTATCTGGACGTCGGAACGACCCTGGAGGCGGTGGCTTCGGCCCTTCGCGGACGCCCGCACCTGACTGTCGTGACCAACAGCCTGCATGTCGCAACCCTGGTCGACCCGAAGGAGCACGAGATCAGGATGCTGCCCGGCAGGGTCGCGGGGCCGGATGGGTCGGTGGTGGGGGAGGAGACGGTTCTGGCCTTGCGCGCGCTACGACTCGACCTTGCCTTGATCGGCTGCTCGGCCATCGAGGCGGAAGGGCATGTGATGGATTTCGATCCCGCCAAGATCGCCGTAAAGCAATCGGCGATGGCGGTCGCCCGCAGAAGCCTGCTTCTCGCGACGCGCGACAAGTTCGGCCAGACGGCCCGCTGCGAGATCAGCCATTCATCCGATTTCAGCCAGGTGCTGACGGAAACGCTCGAGAGTGGCGAGCATGTTGACGCCGCGATTCCCGACGTCGTCTCGAAAGAATGAGTGCCTTGGGGCGGCACGCGCGGCCCCAAGGCGCTGGACCATCGTTGCCTGGTTCTAGTTGTCGACGCCCATTTCCGCCGAGATACGCTCGATCTCGGAACGGTAGAAGGCAAGTGCCGCTTCGCCGTCGACGCCGCGCTCGTTGGCAGCCTCGACCCAGTCGTCCTCGATGAAGGCCAGCCGCTCGCGGAGCTGCGCCTGGACTTCATCGGAAACGGTGAGGAACTCGGTGCCCGCTTCTTCGAGCTTGCCGAGCGCATCGTCCTCCTCGGCCTGCCACATTTCGGCGAACCGGACGACCAAGGCCTCGCCGGTCAGTTCATCGAGCGCTGCGCGGTCTTCTTCCGAAAGGCGCTCATAGGCAGCGTTGCTCATCACCACATACTGGCTGGAATGGGCAAAGCCGCCCGGAACGATCGACACATGCGTCAGATATTCCGTGAGGTTGAAGTTCCAGACCGATTCCAGCTGCTGGAACATGCCGTTGATGACGCCGCGCGATATCTGCTCGTAGGAATCGGTCACGGAAGACGAGATCGGCACCATGCCGAGCGCCGTCGAAACCCGCTCCACCAGCGGACCCGGCACGCGGATGCGCTTGCCTTCGACGGCGTCGATGGAGGTGAGGAGATCGCCATACATGGTCAGCTGGTAGGGACCGTTGGTCCACAGGCCAAGCAACTTGACGCCGTCATGCTCGTCCGCATCCATCATGAATTGCTGGTAGGTGTTCCAGTAGGCCAGCGAATTGACGACGGCATTGTTGTGAGTAAAGGGCAACTCGCCGATCTCGGTCAGCGAGAAGCGGCCCGGCGTGTAGCCATGAACGGAGAACGCCATGTCGGCAACCTCGTTCTCGACCAGATCGAAATGGCCGGGGGGCGGCCCGAGCGCCGGCATCACCTCGATCGAGACGCGGCCATCTGTTGCTTCCTCGAGATCGCGCGACAGCGGCTCGATCACCTTGGTGATGATCGGGTGCGTCGCCGGCACCCAGTTGGAATAGCGCAGCACCACCTCTTCCGCGGTGGCCGGCAAGGTGCCGGCCAGCAGTCCCATCGCGGCGGCGGCGCCCATCAGCGTTCTGTATGTCATGTCATTCCACCTCTTTTGTTGGTTGGTCAGAACTCACATCATCGACGGCAGCCACAACACGATGCCCGGGAACAGGACGATCAGCAGCAGCTTCGCGAGATCGGGGACGAGAAAAAGGAAGACGCCGGAAAACAGCGTCCGCAGCGGGACATGCGGCAGCACCGAACGCAACATGTAGACGTTGAGGCCAATGGGCGGCGTGATGAGCGCCAACTCGACGACCATCACGATGAGGATGCCGAACCAGACCGGATCGTAGCCGAGCCCCACGACAATCGGAAACAGGATCGGGATGGTGAGCAGGATCATCGACATGCTCTCCAGCACCATGCCGAGGAGCACGTAGACGAGGCAGATCATCACCATGACCCAGAACGGACTGAGGTCGAGTGCATTGATCAGGTCGCGCAGCATCGAGGGCAATCCCGCGACGTTGAGGAAATTGCCCAGCACCATCGCGCCTACGATAACGAAGAAGATCATCGCCGAAGTGACGGCGGTTTCCGTCAGGGTTTCGAACAGGCCCCGCCAGGTGAGTGCCCGGCGCGCCAGCGCGAAGAGAAGCGCGCCCATGGCCCCGATGCCGGCCGCCTCGGTGGGCGTGAAGATGCCGCCATAGATGCCGCCCATCACCACCACGAACAGCGCCAGGACCGGCCACACACGCGCCAGCTTGCGGCGCCTTTCCCCGCGATCGGTACGCTCGCCCGCCGGTCCCCATTCCGGCCGCAGCCTGGCGATAACGGCAATCGTCAGCATGTAGAGGCCGACCGCGAGAATGCCTGGCAGGATGCCGGCGATGAACAGTTTGGAGATCGAGGTCTCGGTCAGGATGCCGTAGACCAGCAGAACCACCGAGGGCGGTATGAGGATGCCCAGCGTGCCGCCTGCGGCGATCGATCCGGTCGACAGGATGTCGGCATAGCCGTAGCGCCGCATGGAGGGGTAGGCGACCCTGGCCATCGACGCAGTGGTCGCCATGCTAGAGCCCGAGATCGCCGCGAAACCGCCACAGGCTAGGATTGTGGCCTGCGCCAGCCCGCCGCGATAATGCCCGAGCGAGGCATGCGCGGCGTCGTAGAGATCGTTCGAGATGCGCGAGCGGTTGATGAGATTGCCCATCAGGAGGAACAGCGGCACCACCGAGAGGCTGTAGCTGTTGACGGTCGAAAACGCCGTTTGCGCGGTCATGAAGGCGGACGGCCGCATGCCCGAGATGCTGGCGAAACCGAGAAAGCCGACGGCGATCATGGCGACCCCGACGGGCACGCGAAGCATGATGAGCAGAAAGACCGTCAGGAGCCCGATCACCGCCACCATATCCGCCTCCTATTCCGAAGTGCCGGGGCCATCATCCTTGCGGACGATGGCAATCGCGGAGGCCACTGCGGTGACGAGGCAGAGCACCGCCATGTAGTAGGCAAAGGGCGCGCGCGGGATTCCGCCAAACAGCGACTGGGCGTTCTGCCGGGCGAGCTGGTCGCCGTAGTTCCAGGTCAGCATGGCGAGATAGCCGAAGACCAGGACCGAGAGCACGCCGCCGAACCAGCGCAGCAGCAGCGTGGCGCGCGGTGCGACATCCGAGAGCAGCGAGGCCTCGACCTGCCGGCTCCACAGGCTGACCAGCGGCAGGGCACCGAAGACCATCACGCACATGAGAAATTCGGTGATCTCGTAGGCGCCGCGCAGCGGTTGGTTGAACAGGTAGCGACCGGCCACGTCGGCGACCATCACCATCATGATCACGAACAGGGTAACGGCCGAGACCGGCGCGAGGATCGCGATCATGGCGCGGGCGACCATGTCCACCTGTCTCATCGCCATGTCCCCACGGCCGATGGTCTGCACCCGATTTCAGCCACGCGCACCCTCCGCGGCAAGCGTCGGGGCGTCGGGACGCGAATTGAGATTGTACTTCATGATCCGGCCATGCCGGCCCTCGCGATCGCCTTCCAGCCCATAGACGGGGCCATTCGGGCCGCCCGCCTTTTCCAGAACGGCCTCGATGCGCGCACGGTCGCCAGCGTCGAGCGTCAGGGCAAAGACCTCCAGCGTCTTGGGCAGATGGCGTGCATACCGCGCGCCGACGATGGCGGCGGCGACCTCCGGCTGGTCGAGCACCCAGCGGGTGGCGACAGATGACAGCGAGGCACCATGCCGGTCGCCAATCGCCTTCAGTGTTGCGAGCAGTTCCTGGAACAAGTCCCAGGAGCCGAACTCGTCGATCACCAGCCGGTATTTGACCAGCGAGCGATTCTCGAACGCGAAGCCCGGATCGGGTTTGCCCAGCCAATTCTCTGTCAGGAACCCGCCCGCCAGCGTGCCGTAGCACAACAGCTGCAAGCCGTGCTCGCCGGCCCATGGCGCCAGGCCGCGTGCCGCGCGGCGGTCGAGGATGGAATACTGCACCTGGGTGGAGACGAGATCCGCGCCAGCCCGCATCAGACGCTCGGTGTCCGGTATGTCCCAGTTGGTGACGCCAAGGTGGCGGATCTTGCCCTTCTCCTTCATCCGGGCGAGTTGTTCCATGGCGCGCGCCGGAGAGCCCAGCCGGGTGTCCCACCAGAAGAACTGAACCAGATGGACCTGGTCGAGATTGAGCCGCTTGAGCGAGCGATCTACAATTGCCTCGATCTGGTCGCCGCTGATCGTCTCCAGCAGTGCCAGGTCCGGCACCAGCTTGGTGTGGACGGTCACGCGATCCGCAACATCTGCACCGCGCCGGGCGCGGATGTCGGCGATGAAATGCCCGATCATCTCCTCCACGCCGGTATAGATGTCGGCACAGTCGAAGGTGGTGATCCCGGCGTCGAGAAAGGCTTCCATGTCGGCGATCGCGGCTGCACGGTCGACCGTGCCATGATCGCCGGCAAGCTGCCAGCCGCCCTTGATCACCCGCGAGATCGGATGGTCCGGGCGCAGACGGGTGGTCTCGACGCTCATGTCGAAGGCTCCTGTTTCTGCCAGTAGGGTGTGTCGCGCTGGTCGGGCAGGCCGGTGGTCTCGGAATGCTGGAAATGCCGCTTTTCCAGCCGCGTGATCCGCAACCGCCCGCCGCAATGGGGGTCAGGGCACGCGACTTCTGCGTCGGTGCTCATCCAGTCATTTGGCAAGGTATCGCGCTGCTTGGCCGGCAGCAGAGGGAGCACGGCTGCGAGCGCGTACATCGAAATGCGCGTCCCGGCCGCGAAGACCAGGTTCTCGCCTTCGACGCGGAAGCTTTCGCCCTCGACGTGTCGGCAGACGGGGGTGCGCCCGTCAAGCACGGTTTCGACCTTGAGGTCGTAGAGCCAGAAGGCTCCGTTCTCCGCCATGTTTCCCCTCCAGCCGAGCTTATATGCCCTTTGAGCTGTGATATGTGATATTTTATTCTGGCTCTTTGGAGCCGTCAACAACTGATGGTAGGATTTTCTGGAAGAGACGGACAATGGGGGAACCGGTGCTAGACCGCATAGATCAGACGAAGCTGCGCGAGAGCGTCTATGCGGCGCTTCATGCCGCCTTCACCCGGGGCGCATTTGCGCCCGGTGATGTGCTGAGCCTGCGGACGCTTGCCGAACAGCTGGGCACCAGCATGACGCCGGTGCGCGAAGCGGTACGCCGGCTGGTCGCGGAAGGCGCGCTGATCGATACGCCGTCGCGCAAGCTGCAGGTGCCTTCCTTCGATCTGCATCGCCTGACCGACCTCATGCGGGCCCGCATCGCGCTGGAGCCGATGCTGACTGAACTGGCGGTCGAGCAGATGACCCCGGAAGCCGAAAAGGCCCTTGCCGGAATCCTGAAGGAAGTGGCCAGGGACGGGGACCAGCCCGACCTCGAGCAGAACCACCGCTTCCATTTCACGCTCTACAATCAGAGCCGTTCGCCCGTTATCCTTCCAGTCGTCGAAGGGCTATGGCTGCAATACGGGCCGTATCTGAAGCTGATGATCGGCAATGCCGGCCCGGCCATCGGGCGCGGCAACGACATCCATGCCGAGATCCTGGAGGCCGTGCGCAAGCGCGACAGCCAGGCGGCAGCTGCCGCGGTGACCAAGGATAT
>Ga0008833_1001300_pt1 | contig 11789 bp, 11 predicted proteins | sample HotLakConsoUCCLE_FD_62216 | JGI IMG/M metagenome (GOLD analysis project Ga0008833, IMG submission 62216) | Hypersaline microbial mat communities from Hot Lake, Washington, USA - Hot Lake Consortium UCC-LE | ecosystem: Environmental > Aquatic > Non-marine Saline and Alkaline > Hypersaline >... | reverse complement strand
CCCCCAGCAGCGCGGCCTCGATCAGGTTGTGGTTGACGTAGGCGTAGACCCCCGGCTGTTCGAACGTGTACATCGCCGCCATCGCCGAGCCGCCGCGGCAGAACCAGGTTTCCAGCCCGGTCAGCGGCGCGTCGGTGAACGACCCGGTTTCCCAGACGAAATCGCCATGTCCCCCGATCAGGTGTGGGCGCGAGTCCCGGTTGCACTGGTTGTGGATCATCAGAACCGTCTCGCCCACGTCGGCCCGCAGCGCGCCAGCGCCGGTCAGTGCGCCGACCGCGCCGTTGAAGACCGAGTGGGTCGGCGTCAGCGTCCGCATGGCGTCGAGACTGTCGGAGTAGTCTTCCCCGGCGCTGGCGTAGGTCATGAAGGAGCCGGTATCGTCTTGCGGCAGGTAGTAATCCTGCTCGCCGATATAGGCGATGCTGTCGTAGCGCAGCGCGTTGCCGTCGCCATCCTTCAGCCCGTCGCGCGGCAGCACCATGATGGCGCCGTTCATGCCGTGGCAGACGTGGTAGGGGATCATCGCGCCACCGGGCGCGCAGTGGTAGGTGAACACGCCCGCCTTCGTCGCCTTCCAGCGCAGCACGGTTTCCTCGCCCGGATAGATGTGGGTCAGGGCACCGCCGCCCAGCGCGCCGGTGGCGGCGTGGAAGTCGATGTTGTGTTCCATCATGCTGCTGGCCGGGTTGCGCAGCGTCACTTCGACATAGTCGCCCTGGTGCACGATGATCAGCGGGCCGGGGACGGACCCATTGTAGGTCAGCGCCCAGATGCTGGCGCCGGTATCCTCGTCGACCACCATGAGGCGTTCCTCGGTGATCATCTCGATCTCGACGATCTTCGGGCCGCTCGTGGCGACCTGTTCGTGCACGGGCGCGAAGGGCGGCGCCACAAGCTGCTGCCGGACGCGGGGCAGGCCCGAAAGGTCTGCGGGCGTGGCGGTGGCGATCGCCTCGGCCTGGGCCTGCACGACATGTGGCGTGGTCAGGCGCGGGCTCGGCACCGGCGCGCGGCGCGGTGCCGAGGCGCTGGCCGGGATGGCTGCGGCAAAGGCGGCGGCGCCGGCAAGGGCAGTGCCGCGCAACACGTTGCGGCGGTTGGTGGGCACAAGGCCGGGGTTGATGAACTGGGTCATGATAGCCTCCAATGGCGGGGTCTCGCGCCGGCGCGATCGGCCGGCGCGGATGGGAAAAAGGTGTCAGAGATTGCCGAGCTGGTCCTCGAACCGCTGCAGGGCCCGCGGCGGAATGCGTCCCTCGAGAAAGCCCTCGGGCGCTGTGTCCACGTCGCCGACGGCGATCGTCATCACCATGCCCATTGCGAAATGCGGGGTGCACTTGACGCCGTAAAGGCCTTCGGTCTCGAGGGTGACGCTGATTTCCTCGTTGATCCTGCTCGAGAACGGCGCGGCCCCCTCGGGGATCATGCCCTCGATCGTTTCCGAATTGTGGCTGGGATCGGTGGCCACGAAGACCACGGTATCACCCGGTGCGATCTGCAGGAACGCCGGCTCGTACACCATCGTGCCGGCTTCGCCGCGGTTGAGCATCTGCACTTCGTGGGTTTCGGCTGCCGCTGCTCCCGCCATGAGGGCGATGCAGGCGAAGCCGGTTGCGAATGAGCGGATCATCGGTCTGTCCTTTCGGGGTTCTGAATGTCTTGATCCGAAGCTAGGGGGTTTTGCGGACCGGATGTTGCGCTGGCACAAACTCCGACGCGTTTCCAAGGGTCGGTGCCGTGGCCACCCCCCGCACCGCCCCACACTGGAGCATTTGCCGCGTTTGTGGCACTAACCTCGCTCATGACCGACGCCGCACCCCGCCAGACGCTGCAGCGGCTCGACGAGAGCCTGCTGACCGGCTTGCCGCCGTTCTCCCGCCTCGCGCGGCGCGATGTCCGGCGCATTCTCGACCAGGCGTCCTCGCGGCGGTACGACGAGGGCGCCGTGGTGTTCGAGGAAGGCGCCGAGGCGGAACGGTTCTACATGCTGCTCGACGGCTACATCCGGGTGATCCGCATCACAGCCAGCGGCGAGCAGGTGATCGCGCTGCATATTCCCGCCGGGCAGCTGTTCGGGATCGCCAAGGCGCTTGGCCGCACCACCTACCCCGCCCGCGCCGAAACTGCGTCCGAGGCGATCGCGCTCAGCTGGCCGACGCGGCTGTGGGACGACTACGTGCGCGACTACCCGGGCTTTGCGACCGAAACCTACCGCACCGTCGGCGAACGCATCGGCGAGATGAACACGCGCATGGTCGAGATGGCGACGCAGCAGGTCGACCGGCGCATCGCCAACGCCCTGCTGCGGCTCATCAACCAGACCGGGCGCAAGGTCGCGGGCGGGATCGAGATCGATTTTCCGATCACCCGGCAGGACCTGTCCGAGATGACGGGCACGACGCTGCACACCGTCAGCCGTCTTTTGTCGGCGTGGGAAAAGCAGGGGCTGATCGAAAGTCGGCGCAAGCGCATCACGGTGCTGGACCCGCACGCGCTGGTGCTGCTCAGCGGGGCCGAGCTGCCCTGACGGCGCGGCGCAACTCGGCGCGGAAATCGGTCTCGTCCACACGGTATTCGGCGCAGGCGTCCGTCACGGTGTGAAACGCGCCGACGATGCAGCCGATGCAGAGCATCCTGTGACGCAGGAACACCGGGATCGTCTCGGGCCAGCCATCCATCAGATCGCACAGCAGCAGGTCGGGGTCATGCAGGTCCAGACGGGTCATGGCTGCCCTCCTTTCGCACAGACCCTACGCCGCGACGCGTCGGAAACGTTGCGCTGGCGCAAACTGCCGCCCCCCTCGGCGCGGTAGGCCGGTCGCAGTGTCACCGACCCGCCGCCCAATTCCTGCAAGGAGCAGTCCAATGGCCCAATCCTCCGCCGAACAGATCCGCGCCTGGCAGGGGCCCGCGATCTTGTCGTTCGGGTTTCGCCCGTTCTTCTTCCTTGGTGCGCTCTGGGCTGCCGTCGCCATGGCGCTCTGGGTTCCGGCCCTGTGCGGCGCGGTCGTGCTGCCGACGCATCTTGACCCCGTGGCATGGCACGCCCACGCCTTTCTCTTCGGCTATCTCGGGGCGATCGTCGCGGGTTTCGTGCTCACCGCGGTGCCGAACTGGACCGGGCGCTTGCCCGTCGTCGGCTGGCGGCTTGGCGCGCTGGCGCTTTTGTGGGGGGCCGGGCGCCTTGCGGTGCTGGTCTCGGCGTATCTGCCGCCGGCGCTTGTGGTGGCGGTCGACCTTGCCTTTCCGCTGGTGCTTGGCGCGGTCTTGCTGCGCGAGATCGTGGCCGGACGAAACTGGCGCAACCTGCCGGTGCTGGCGCTGTTGGCGGTGTTCGCACTGGCCAATGGGTTGTTCCACTGGGACGCGGCACGGGGTCTGCCTGCCGCCAGCGGCCCCGGCGTCCGGTTGGGATTGGCCGCGGGCATTGCACTGATCGCGCTGATCGGCGGGCGTGTGGTGCCCTCGTTCACCCGCAACTGGCTGGCAAGGCTCGGGTCGGGCCGCCTGCCGGTCCCGCCGATGCGCCGGTTCGACAAACTGGCGATCCTCGCCCTGCTTGCGGCGCTCCTGGCCTGGGTCGTGGCGCCGGTCAGCGCGCTCAGCGGCGTGGCGCTTTTGCTGGCGGGGGCGCTGCACCTCGCGCGACAGATGCGCTGGGCCGGCGACCGCACGCTGCGTGAGCCCCTGTTGCTGGTGCTGCACGGCGGATACCTGTTCGTGCCGCTCGGCGCGCTGGCGCTGGGGGCCGAGATCTTGCGCCCCGGCCTGTTCGGCATCGCCTCGGCCCAGCATCTTTGGATGGGCGGCGCCATCGGTCTGATGACGCTGGCGATGATGACGCGCGCGACGCTGGGCCATACCGGGCAGACGCTGCGCGCCGGGCCCGGCACCGTCGTGATCTACCTTGCGCTTGTCATGGCAGTCGTGGCGCGCCTTGCGGCTGGCGCGTGGTCCAGCGAGGCGACCGTGCTTTATGCCGTTTCAGGCACCGCGTGGATCATCGCGTTCGCAGGCTTCGCCGTGCTCTATGGCCCGCTCTTGCTCCGTCGCAAGCTGACGGAATGATCGGTGCAGGTGCGATGGACGGGTGAACCGGCCACCACAAGGTCATCGCCCGGATCGTCCGGTCGGTGGCCCCTACGCGGCCATCGCTTCCCAGTCACCCGCAGCCAGCGCCCGACACAGATCGGCGATCGCGGCCTCTGACATGCCTGCGGGCTGGAAGATGCTGTTGATCAGGTAGCGCGACAGGATCTGCTGCTTGATGCGGGAGGCTCTGATCAGGTGCATGCTCCATTCCACGAACAGGCGGTCTTGTGCATCTCCGGCCGAGATGACCTGAACATCGCGGTGCCGGTCATCTTGCATGATCCGCATGAAGCACTGGGAGACGGCGGTCCTGTCGCCCTCCAGAAGTTGCATGAAGTTCTTGTCGCTGACGACCAGCGCGCCGGTGATGCCGTCGCGGTCGTTGTTGGCGTGGGATTTCTGCAGGATGCGGTCAACATCCTCGACAGCGATGCCATCGTGGTTCGACGCGTAGATGAGACGAGTGAGCTGCATGATCTTTCCTTTGACCAGGCCAGGATACTGGGGTTTCGAAGGCGTTCCTGAACCCGCTTCAGACCGGCTCAGGCACAAAAGGGCTGCCGTGCGGTCCGGTGAAGCGATCTTTCTGACGGGCGTCATCACGGGGGAAGATCGTTGATTTTGTGTGGCCGGATTGTTGGGTTTCCTGGAAATCTGTCGGACAGCGTTGCGCCGTGAAACGTGTCGATGATGCACAGCTTGGCGGCGACCCGGCGCATGTGCCCACGGAGGCTGGGGCGGCCGAGCATCCGCCGCGCGCCCTCGATCAGGTGCGGTTCGACAACCTGGGCGACGAACAGGGCAAGATCTGGCCCCCGCGTCGCACATGGCCCGCACATTGCCCGTATGTGGCCGAACGATCTTGCCGGAACCTCGCCCGCGGTCTGGCCGTTTCAAGGATTCGAGATGTTCAGCGAGACGGGTTTCAGGCGTGCGGGTCATGCCCAAGCCGCTCGGTGACTTGACCCATTGCCTCGTGGGTTGCCCGTGGCAGGGTTCGATGGGAGGGTGGCGGATGCCAAGGCCCAACAAAGTTGTCATTGCGCGCACGAGACGGCATGGTGTCATGACCCGGAATTCACGCGTGAATGAACGGTCAAATCGAGTCAGCCCCCTGGAGGGACGACCGACATGACGGACAACAAGGCGCTGCCCACATCGCGGACGCTCACCCCCCTTCCCGAAGCGATTTTGAACACTGCCGTCGATGGCGTGATCGTCGCCGACGCCGAGGGGCAGATCTTGATGTTCAACCCGGCCTGCGAGGTGCTGTTCGGCCACAGCGCCGCAGATGCGCTTGGCCAGAACGTCCGCACCCTCATGCCGGAGCCGTACCGTCACGAACATGACGGCTACATGGCCCGGCACATCGAGACAGGCGAGCGGCGCATCATCGGCATCGGCCGCGAAGTGACGGGGCTGCGCGCCGACGGCGTCACCTTCCCGATGCACCTGTCCATCGGCGAAGGCTGGTCCGAGGGGAAAAGGGTGTTCGTCGGCATCATCCACGACCTGACCGAAACCAAGCGGGCAGAGCACAGGCTTGTGCAGGCCCAGAAAATGGAGGCGGTCGGGCAGATCGCCGGTGGCATCGCCCATGATTTCAACAATCTTCTTACCGTGATCCTCGGCAACGCCGAGTTGCTGCAGGACTCGATCGGCGACCCCAAGCATCGGCCCTTGATCGAGGGGATCAGCCTGGCCGCGGTGCGCGGGGCCGAGCTTACTGCCCGCCTTCTCGCCTTCGGGCGCAAGCAGGTGCTTCGCCCGGAGGAGTTGGAGGTCAACGCGCTTGTCCGAAACATGCAAGTGCTGTTCCGCCGCACCCTGCGCGAAGATATCGTGCTGACACAGTCGCTGGAGGAACAGCTTCCCACCGCGGTCGCCGATGCCGGACAGCTCGAGGCGGCCTTGCTCAACCTCGCGCTCAATGCGCAGGACGCGATGCCCGATGGCGGTTTGCTGACGATCTCAACATCCGTCATGGTCTTCGACGCGCGCTACCGCGACGCACACCCGGAGGTGCAACCGGGAGAATACATCGCCATTTCCGTGACGGACGATGGCGAGGGCATGACGCAGGACGTTCGTGATCGGGTTTTCGAGCCCTTCTACACCACCAAGGACGTCGGCAAGGGCAGTGGCCTCGGCCTCAGCATGGTCTACGGTTTCGTGAAGCAGTCCAACGGCCATGTCACGCTCTACAGCGAGCCGCAGCTTGGCACCACGGTGCGGATCTACCTGCCGAGCGCCAATGGCAGCGCGGGGACACCGCTCAACCCCGAGAAGGCATCAAATGTCTCGCGCGGTTCGGAAACCGTCCTGGTGGTGGAGGACGATCCCTTTGTCCGGAACTACGCTGTCATCTGCCTGTCGCGGCTTGGCTATCGTGTGGTCGAGGCGGAAAACGCCCCCGATGCGCTGAAACTGCTGGAACAGGGCACGGAGCCTGACCTGCTCTTTACCGACATCGTCATGCCCGGTGGCATGAACGGATGGGATCTTGCCCAACGCGCCAAGGCCCTGAGGCCCCGGATGCAAGTGCTTTTCACGTCAGGCTACGCGCTGGACACACTGATCGGGCGCGGTCGGATCGACGCCGATGCGCACATCCTCAACAAACCCTATCGCCGCGCCGAGCTTGCCGCGCGGCTTCGAGAGATTCTGGGCGACGGCCGCACGTGATTGAAGTGAAGTTGTTTTTCGGGATCTTGGTGCCCAGGAGATGCAACCCAGCGTAGCGGAAAGATTTTTCCGTCTCCAGACGTAAGTTCCCACGTTCTCGGGAGAAATCGCTCCCCCCCTTGCCGGGGCGGGACTCCCGAGAACCGACCCCGTGTGGGGCAAGATGTGGAGCAGACCCTTTGCCGTCAAGTAACGCTGAATATCTCGAGCTTCGAGGCATGACATACTACCTCCGGATGCGCGTCCCGACAGAGTTCGCCGATGTTGAACAGCTGCTCGAGGAGAAGGGCCATCGGGTTCGATAGTGAACCGAAGCCGTCGAACGGGATGTGCGCAGGTCCGGCGCCAGGCTCAACGGCATCCTCGCTCGCCAACTGAGGCAGGAAGGGGCTTCCCGAGGTCCCCGGCACTACATATTGTGTCTCAATAGATTTTTCGGCCCACATCGTCGACTTCATCGAAAGAGGATATGGGTCCCCGGGGGCGGGATCGGACGGGAAACCGCGACGAGCAGAGGCTATTTCAGGTAGCCGGTGACAAGACCGACGACACTACTCGCCATAAGACATAAAAAGCCGACGCCGAAAATGTAACCGCCGCGTGGTGCAAGCCATGCGCATTACGCGCCCGGAGAGAAATGTCATGAGAAGGGATTTCCCGGAACCCTGGGTGTGCCAGATGACCCCGCCCTTGCCATCGTCGTCGCGCGCGCTGAGGATCGACGTGAGGGCCTTCCGGACGGCATGGAACTGGTGGTATCCTGCCGCCTTCTTGATGGGTCCCTTTCCGTCATCCTCGAAGACCACGAACCACCGGAGCATGTCGAGGAGCGTCCGGCGATTGAGCAGGCCCTCGGTCAAGGTGCCCAGCGCCAGCACCTCATTCTCAGGTCTGATCGTCTCCCCGTCGACGGTCCGCCAGCGCATGTATCGGTCAAGGTTGGCGGAGAGGGTCCCGTATCGCGCAGCCATGCCGTCCGAGATCACAGAGAAGAGCGTGCTGAAGAAGAGCCGGGGGACATCGGCCTTGTAGGTCTCGATCTGGTTGTAGGCCGCCTCGATACCGGCACCTTCGGTGCCTTTCAGCTCTATGACCACCAGGGGCAGGCCGTTGAGGTAGACGACGACATCGGGGATGCGCGGCGTGCGACCGACCATGTCGACCTGGTTGAAGGCGTGCCAGGTGTTCTCCTCATCCTCCCAATCGACCAGTCGGGCCCTGCCGTTCCTCTCCTCTCCCTGGAAGAAGTAGGTCACCGGCACGCCACGGAGCATCAGGTCGTGAACGCGGCGGTTCTCGGCGATGAGGTCGCCGGACAGCGTGTCGTCCGCGACCCGAGCGACCACCTCGTTCACCGCTCCTTCCGGCAGCTCCGGGTTCAGCCGCGCAACCGCCTTGGCGAAGATCTTGCGGAGCACGGCGTCGTGGAAGCTGCGTCGCTCAGGATCTCGCTTCTCGGGCGAAATCTCGGCACCGAAGGCCGTGGCGTAGCCGAGCCCCGCGAGCTTGGCCATCATCCAGATTTCGAGGTCGGATTCCGAGTTCCAGGCCATCAGACGAGCGCCTCGCCGGCCTTCAGTCTTTGGTTCACGCGGGCCAGCGGCTCGCGGAAGGCTTCTTCCATGCGCCGCATATTGTCACCCATCCATGCAATCATGTCCGGCCAGGTTTCGCTGTCGAAGCCGTCGAAAACCTTGCTGCATTCAATGCTGCATTTCTTGGATTGGTCGTGTCTCTTCCAGGCGAGTTCGGAGCCGAAGCGGGCATCAATATCTGACTGCTGTTTCTTCAGTTCGTCGAAGATCCACTTGTTCTCGGTTGCATCCGGGCGCTGCATGACCAGCTCGACGCGCGCATGATCTTTCAGGAATACCAGATTGTAGCTACACCCAGAGACCCCTGTTCCGGTGCTCAGCCAGTTGTCCTTTGTTGGCCCGACGTTCTGATAGCGGGCGAAGCCTTCCCCTCGGAGTGCCTCGAGTGCCTTCTCCCAGAAGGCCAGGCGGAGCTGATGGCTCCGTCGCTGCGCGCCCTGTGCCGACTTCTCCTCGCTGTCCTTTTCGGCCATGCGGATCATGTAGTCGGCGGCCTCCGGCGTCGGGATCACCTGTTGCAGGTCGACGAAGATCTCTACTCCGAACTTGTAGGGCACGACCTTGATGCAGCGGGCGTCGATCTGGTGCTCTCGCAGCCAGAGAACCGTGGCCGTCACCTCGCGCCGGAAGTTCGCAGCGATGAACACGACGCGCTGGTTGGTGCCATCGTTGAGGACCACCTCGTCCAGCGTGTCCTCGCCGAGGAACTCGCAGATCAGCCCGGCTGCGTCACCGCCACCTTGCCGGTCAAGATACTGCTGGAAGATCCCCACGATCTCGGCCTTCCTCAGGCTCGAGCAGTAGGCGGCGTATTTCAGTGCCTGCCAGACAACATCTCGGCCGGAATCGTCGAGCTTGTTCTCGATGATGACAAGCTGCCCGTTCCGGTCGAGCGCCAGGAGGTCCAGACGTTCCCGGGTGCCGTCGAACCCGTCGAACTCCTTCTGGATGATGAGAAGGCCGTCCTCGCCCTCACTCATCGCCTCGCAGAGGGCGTCGGGCATGGTGGCGAGCCATTCCTGGAGGTGTTCTCGCTCCCGGAACCCGACTTCGGAAAAGCTGGTGCGCTCGAGCTTTCGAAGGCAGTTGGCGGAACGATCTATCTGGAACATGGTGACCTCGTTCACACCTCGGGAAGGGATGTTATCTCAGCTTCGAACTTCGCCCCGTCGCCCTTGATCATCGCTGCGTGCTCGATCCAGCGAGCGATGGTCCTCGTGTCGAACCCGCCGTCATGGGTGAGGTGCGTGTAGAAGAGCGAGCCGTGGTCGCAGCTTGATGCCTGCCCGGTGGGCACGAACTCAGTGACATCAAGCAGGATACCATCATCGGAAACGGCGATGTCGGCGGCGGTGCCCTCCATTTCGGCTCGTCGAAGTGTCCATCCTACCTGCACCGCACAGCTTCGCATCTCAGATGCCAAGAGACTTTCGGCGAATGAAATTACTGCACCAAGCGCCATGATATCCTCCCCGCGGATCACCAATGATCTCCAGGATCGCAGCTCGACGATGAGATCCTCCACGGCGTCCACATCCGCGCGGCACAGCATCCAACGGACTTCCGAATGATCCTCATCGCCAAGGTGGTCGAAAGCGCTCATGCAACCTCCTCGACCTGTTTCTCGGCCTCCCGGATGCGGAGTTCGCCGGACATGAGGCGAGGGAGAAGGGCATCGCGAATGGTGGCGAGGGTTCGGTTCTCGACAGCCGCCTGATCGATCTTGGCCCGCCAGTCCGCGGCCACCCGATCGAATGCCTTCAAAATACTTACTTCAGGGAACGCAACCTCAAGCCGGTATGCGTTTTCGCGATTAAGCCCCGGGACCGCCGCATCGGTGTTCATATCCGCCAGTGGGAGTTGTTGCAGTGCATTGAGGACGAAGGACATCGGGATTTCTGCAGTCACGTAGAAGGTGGTATCGATGGGCCAGCACCCTCGCGGCTCCCACATGACACTCCCGACCGTACCCTTTCGCCCAACGATTATCGTTGGGTGTTTGACCAGTGCCTGCGCATGCGTCGTGTCAGTTCCGCCCGAGCCATAGACCGGGTACGGCCCGGGTTCTCGAAGCTCTTTCTTGAGAGCTTTTCCATAGTTCAGGACTACGAGGTCGCCGAGCCGCTTTCTCTCCCACCCCTTCGGCAGGCCGTTGAGGTCGAAGCTGTCGGGGAAGAGGGCGGCGGTGGCGGCGTCCATGTGAGCGGGGGGCTGGCCGAGGGCGCGGGCGTGGACGGGGTCGAAATCCACGAACCAGGACCGATAGAGCGCCCGCGCCATCTCCTCCAGCGTCGCACTCATCCGGCGGTTCAGCTGGATCTTGTCGTCGAGGGCACCGAGGATTCGCGCGATTTCTTTTTGTGCCTCTACTTCAGGCAATTCGAACTCGAATGCGAGGATGTCCCGTCCGCTGATATGAGGCACCGCCGTTCCGGTCGAAACTGTATGGACGTGTTCCGTGAATTCTTGAGAACCGATTAGGTATCGCAGATAGCCGGTGTTCAAGCTTTCGGTGCCTCGCAAGCGAGTGACCCGCTGAACGAGCAGTGCCGGCAAGTCCGCGTCGTTTACGACGGAATATTTCAATCCCGCTTCAATCCACGGACGATCCATCGCAAGCACGACATCCCCGGGCTTGAGTTTGAATTTATCGTAGTCTTCCGCTGAATGATGCGGCCAGAGTTTCGCTCCGTCCCAGCGCAGAAAACCCTGCCCGATATTATCGCCCCGGAGCAGTCGTATACCGCTGCCATCCTGTGAGTAATCCTTGCTCTTGAAGGGAAACCCAGTGAGGAAATCAGCTACGTCTCCGAGGCTGACCATCCGCATTTTCATGCGAGGCTCTCCAGCCGGTTCTCGATCTCCTTTTCCAGCCGCCGCCCCTCAGCGAACTGCGCCCGAAGCGCCGCTGTCAGCCGGTCGAACTTCTCCTCGAAGGGCTCGCCGTCCTCCTCGGCCGCTCCGGCTCCGACATATCGGCCCGGGGTCAGGACATAGTTGTGCTTCGCGATCTCCTCCATGGAGGCTGCCTTGCAGAAGCCCGGCTCGTCGGCATAAGCGCCCGCGTCCGGCTCTCCGCGCCAGGCGTGGTAGGCGGTGGCGATGTGGGCTATTTCGTCCTGCGACAGTTCCTTTTGCTTCCGGCTGCCGGATACCAGCGCGCCCATCTTGCGGGCGTCGATGAAAAGCACCTCGCCGCGCCGGTCGCGTAGCTTTGCGTCCTTGGCCACGCCATTCGACTTGTCCTTCGCCAGAATCCAGACGCAGGCCGGGATCTGGGTGCCGTAGAAGAGCTGGCCGGGCAGGGAGATCATGGCGTCGACCGCCTCAGCCTCGACCATCGCCCTGCGGATGTCGCCTTCACCGCTCGACATGGACGACATGGCGCCATTGGCCATGACGACGCCCGCGATG
>Ga0008833_1001298_pt1 | contig 11834 bp, 8 predicted proteins | sample HotLakConsoUCCLE_FD_62216 | JGI IMG/M metagenome (GOLD analysis project Ga0008833, IMG submission 62216) | Hypersaline microbial mat communities from Hot Lake, Washington, USA - Hot Lake Consortium UCC-LE | ecosystem: Environmental > Aquatic > Non-marine Saline and Alkaline > Hypersaline >... | reverse complement strand
GCCGGCGCGAACGTATTTCTGGAAAAGCCGCTCGGTTGCTCGCTCGAACAGTGTGACGACGTCATTTCGGCAGCGGCCCGAACCGGCGGTCTGGTCGCGGTAAACCACGAATTGCGGGTCTCTCATCAATGGAAAGCCGTGCGCGATACTGTTGCCGCCGGCGACCTTGGCCCGGTCCGCTACCAACATCTGTCGCTGTTTCGAAACAAGTTCCGCCAGGGATCGGGCGGCTGGCGCTACGACCCGGAGAAGGTCGGGTCGTGGGTGCTGGAGGAACTCGTGCATTTCTTCGACCTGGTGTTGTGGTACGCCGCCGAGAACGGAAGACCCGCACGCGTCAGGACGGTTGGAAATGGCGGCGAGAACGGTCTCGTGCGCAATTTCTCGGCCACACTCGAATGGTTGGACGGCTCGGCGGCCGTGCTGAGTCAATGCCTTTCGGGTTTCGAACACCACACGCTGCTCGAGGTTGCGGGAGAAGATGGGGCAGTCAGGACTTGGTGGGCCGGTGCGATGGACCGGACGTTGCACCCTGACTTTCTGCTCAAGGTCCAGCGGAGCGGCGGACAGCCGCAAACCGTCGATATTCCGCAATCGGGCGAGGTGTTCGAGCTCGAAGAGAATCTGCGGCGCGCTCTGGAGGGCTTCAGGAACGGCAAGTCGGTATTCTCGCCGCAAGAGGCGCGCCTGGCGGTCGAGATATGCCTTGCTGCGGACGAAGCACATCGCACCGGCCGACCCGTCGAGCTGCCGGGCTCCGACCTTAGTTGAACGCGACCGGTAGCAGATGATGACGCCTGATCGCGCCGACGGGGCAGGTCTGACGGCTGCGCTCCTGTCGGTCCTTCTCTGGCAGGCGGGGCTGATCGTACAGAAGCTGCTGGTGGCGGACACCAATTCGGGATCGCTGATGCTGATCCAGGTCGGTGCCGCCGCCGCGCTGATGTGGTGCGCGCTATTGGCGACAGGCCGCCTGCCGCCGCTCGACCGCAAGACATCGCTCAATGTCGCTTGGGGCATCATGGCACCAGGGCTGGTATTCGGCCTTGGCATCGCCGGAGCAGCACGCAGCGACGGCGTCAGCATCGCGGTACTGTGGGGGCTCCTTCCGCTGCTCGGCCCCGTTCTGGCGCGGCTCGTGCTGCGCGAAACGCTGCACTGGACCTTTCCACTTGGCGGCATGCTGGCGCTTGGCGGTCTTGCGCTTATGCTGTCCAACCGCGCCGCGACCGGTGAAGGAGACTGGATAGGCAATCTGCTCGTGTTCTGCAGCGTTTGCTGCGCATCGCTCAGCTCGGTAATCGCACGGTTTATCAATCGCGGGCGGGACGCATGGTTTCCCGCCGCCACGTTACAGCTCACCGGTGCGTCGCTGACAGGGATCGCGATCGTGTTGGCCTCGGGGTGGCATCCGCCCCACTTCGACTCCGGCGCGACGCTGCTTTCGCTGAGCTACCTCATCCTCGGCATGACGGTACTGAACTATGTGGCGTTCAATTTCGCCCTGTCACGGCTCGCCGTGTCCTGGGTCGGGCTTTCGGCAGCCACGGCGCCCGTGGTCGGCCTGTGCATGGCATGGCTGTTCCTTGGCTCGGTCATCACCACCGTCGATCTGGCCGCCGCGGCGATCATCCTGCTCGGGGTGGCGCTGCCCCATCTGCGGCGAGTCGGGATCAGCGCAGCGTGACCGCCAGGCCGCGGGCAAGCTCATCCGGCTCGTTCGCGTGCGTAGGTCTCGATCACGGTCGCCAGCTTCTGCGCGCCCGCCCGCATCTCGGCGCGGCTGAAATTGCCAAAGCCGAGCAGGAGCGCGGGCGGCAGCCGGCGATCAACGGTAAGGCGCGACAAAGGCGTGATTTCCAGTCCGACCGTCGCAGCGCGCCGCGCAATCTCGCCGTCCTCCCACCCTTCCGGCAGCCAGCCCAGCATCTGCAACCCGGTGTCGGACGGCTGAAGGCGGAGGTTTTCGGGTATCGTCTGGCGGATCGTGTCGACCAGCACGGAACGCCGTTCCGCGTAAAGGCGCCGCATGCGCGCGATATGACGTGCCAAGTGGCCATCATGCATGAACCTTTCCACCACGACCTGTTCGAAAGTGGGCGATTGCCTGCCCGCCACGATGCGAGCGTTGACGAAAAGGTCGACATAGGGCTTCGGAACGACAAGATAGGCGAGGCGAAGTCCTGGAAAGAGCACCTTGGAAAAGGTGCCGATATAGACGACCCGATTGCCGCCATCGAGGCCCTGGAGCGACCTCACGGGCCGGCCGCGATAACGGAACTCGCTGTCGTAATCGTCCTCGATGATCCAGGCCGAGTTACGGTGCGCCCATTCGATCAGGGCAAGACGCCTCGAAAGCGATAGGGTGCTGCCGAGAGGAAACTGCGACGACGGGCATACGACCGCAAGTCGGGCGTCTGGATGCATCCTGATGCCAAGTTCGACGTCGATGCCTTCGGCGTCGACTGGGACCGCGCCGACATTCGCGCCCGCCGCTCGAAGCGCGGCGACGGCTCCGGGAAAGCCCGGATCCTCGCACCAGACCTTGTCGCCCGGATCGAGCAAAAGCCGCGCTGCGAGATCGAGACCCTGTTGCGCGCCCGCCACGATCAGAACCTGCTCGGGGGTACAGGTGACGCCGCGCGCGATCATGAGATGAGTTGCGATTGCCTCGCGCAGCGGCCCATATCCGGCCGGCTCCGTCTCGCCGAGCAGATGGCCAGCCCTAACCGCGCTGTCCGACAGCAACGATTTCATTAGCCGCCTCCAAAGCGCGACCGGAAATGCGTCCACCGCCGGCATGTTGATGCGAAACGGCACCGGGCGCTGTGGAATCCTGAGCGAGAGCGCAACTTCGGTGAAGCGCTTCGATCGCTCGGAAAGCGGGCTCGCATGGGCCGTCGACTTGCCATTCGCTTCCAACTGGCCCCTTGGACCCGCGTCGGGAAGCTGCGTCGACACGAAGGTGCCAGAGCCGTGGCGCGTCTCGATGAAGCCCTCGGCAGCCAGTTGTTCGAACGCCCAGGTGACGGTGTTGCGGGCAACGCCCAGCGTCTTGGCGAGTTCGCGCGTGGACGGGAGGCGTTCTCCGGGCCGCAACTGGCCGAGCAGGATTGCATTGGCGAAGCGCTCATAAACCGACCGCTGCAGGGGCGCCGGTGCGTCATGGTTGATCGCGCGGAAAATTCCACTGGCGCTGTCGGGGACCGTCTTCATGGGCTGTCCATCCGGTGATGAGGTGGCTCCATGACAATAGCCTAGACTGGACCTTTCACAAGGACACTTGTTCCTTGATAGTCCAAGGACCACAAGTGAGGGAGAACAAAAAATGTTTGTCTTACGATCAATGGGACTGCTGACCCGCATCGGTGCGGTCATGCTCGCCGTCATCCTGCTTGGAACAGCCGCCTTGCGCGCCGAACCGCAGCAGGGCGGAACGCTCAACGCGTCCTTGTGGCCCGAACCGCCAGGTATCGTCATCGGAATTCACCTGAATGCGCCGACCTTGCTGCCGGCCACGAAGATGTTCGAAGGACTGCTGACCTATGATTTCGAATTGAACCCGCAACCGATGCTGGCGGAAAGCTGGGAGATCAGCCCGGACGGTCTGACCTACACGTTCAAGCTGCGCCAGAACGTCAAATGGCATGATGGAGAAGACTTCACCTCGGAGGACGTGGTCTATTCGCTGGGCACGTTCATCGCCGAGGTGCATCCTCGGTCACGCCCGACCTTCGAGCGCGCCGAGGTCTCCGCGCCTGATGCCCACACCGTCATCCTGACGCTGGAGGAGCCCTACGGCCCCCTGATCCGCAGCTTCGACGCGATCGGCGCGCCGATCGTCCCCAAGCACATTTATGACGGCACCGACATTCGCGAAAACCCGGCCAATCGCGCGCCCATCGGCACCGGCCCCTTCAAGTTCGGAGAATGGCGCAGCGGTGAATACATCCACCTCGTCCGCAACGACACCTACTGGCAGGATGGCCGTCCGTATCTGGACGAAATCTACTACCGTTTCATCCCAGACAGCGCCTCGCGGGCCCTGGCGCTCGAGACCGGACAGATCCAGCTCGCCACGCAGAACGATATCGAACTTGTTGATGTCGCCCGCCTGGCAGACATGCCAAACCTCGAAATGACCACCAAGGGCTGGGAATGGGGTGCGCCGATCTCGTGGCTGGAGATGAACATCCGTCGTGAACCTTTCGACGACGTTCGTTTCCGCAAGGCGGTGATGTTCGCACTCGATCGCGAGTTCATTCGCGACAGCATCTTCTTCGGACTGGCATCGATCCCGACAGGCCCGATCCACTCGTCGTCGCCGTTCTACACCTCCGATGTGCCCACCTATTCATATGATCCTGAACAGGCGAAGGCTCTTCTGGACGAAATGGGCTTGGAACCGGACGCAAACGGCGTGCGTGCGGAAATTGGTCTGCTCGGCTTGCCATACGGCGAGCTTTGGGATCGCCTATCGCAATATCTGCGTCAGGCATTGGGTGAAGTAGGCATCGAGGTTCGCATCGAGACGGCGGACGTCGCTGGCTGGGGCAACCGTATCTCGAACTGGGAGACGGATATGTCGACGACATTTTTGACCACCCTGTCGGATCCGGCCCTCGGTGTCGCCCGCTCCTACATTACCGAGAATCAGCTCAAGGGCGTGCTTTTCACCAACACGTCGGGCTATTCCAACCCAGAAGTCGATCGGCTGTTTGCGGCCGCGGCCAACGAGCCTGACGAAGAGAGGCGGCGTGAACTCTACAACGAGGTCCAGACGATCGTCGCTGACGAAGTCGCCCTCGCTTGGCTGGTTGAGCTCCAGTGGCCGACGATTCACAGCAGTACGCTGAAGAATGTCGTTCGCAACGGGCTCGGTCCTAACGACAATTTTGCAGAAGTCTACTTCGAGGAATAGGCCAAGATGCCGCAACTCGGCTTCATTGTGCGGTGGATGGTGAAGGCGCTGGCGGTTGTTCTCGCCATCACCATCCTCAACTTCTTCCTCATCCGTCTCGCCCCCGGCGATCCCGCCATGGTCATGGCGGGTGAGGCCGGGGCCGCGGACCAGCAGTTCCTGGACAAGGTTCGACAGGATTTCGGCCTCGACCGCCCGCTTGTGGTCCAGCTCGCAACCTATGTGAAGAACGTAATTACCCTCGATCTCGGACAAAGCTATAGGACGGGACGTCCCGTGACGCAGATGATCCTCGAACGGTTCCCGGCGACACTGCTGCTCACCGGTACTGCATACATACTCGCGCTTCTTGTCGGTCCGTTGCTCGGCGCGCTGGCAGCGATGCGGCCGCGTTCGATCTTCGACAGCCTACTGATGGTCGTGGCTCTGATATTCTACGCAACGCCTATCTTTTGGGTGGGCCTGCTTCTGATCCTCATATTTTCCGTCCAGCTTGGCTGGCTTCCACCGTTCGGAATGCAAAGCATGATCCCGGTCAAGGGCGCGATGGGGCAGACGCTCGACATGCTGAGGCATCTCGTTCTACCAGCCACGACCCTCGCTCTGTTCTACATCGCCGTCTATGTCCGTCTCACGCGCGCGTCGATGCTCGAAACGTCCAGCCTCGACTACGTGAAGACGGCGCGCGCGAAGGGGTTGCCTGAATGGCGCGTCGCAACCGCCCATATCCTGCGCACGGCGCTCATCCCCATCATCACATTTGCCGGGCTGCAGGCGGGGCATCTCGTTGGCGGCGCGGTCGTCGTGGAAACGGTTTTCGCCTGGCCCGGCATCGGCCGTCTGGCTTTCGATGCCCTCTTCCAACGTGACTACAATCTGTTGCTGGGTGTCTTCCTGGTATCGGCGCTGATGGTTGTCTTCTTCAACATGGTGACCGATCTCGTGCTAAGGATCGCGGACCCCCGTATCGCGGGACGTGGCTGATGCCCTTCTACAAGCGATTTGCAGAAAACCGCGGCGCGGTCGCTGGGTTGCTGATCCTGCTGATCATCGTCGTGATGACGCTTGCGGCGTCGTTGATAGCCCCCGGCGACCCGATGGCGATGCGCGCGCAGCCACTTTTGCCGCCTGGCGGCGACTTCATCTTCGGCACGGATATGCTCGGCCGCGACGTCTTCGCGGGCATCGTCCACGGTGCGCGCGTTTCGCTGATGATTGGCTTGGTCTCGACGGTGATCGCCGTGCTGATCGGAGTCACCATCGGTGCAATCGCAGGATTTTTCGGCGGCTGGGTCGATGAAATCCTGGTCAAGCTGACTGAATTTTTCCAGACGATCCCGAGCTTCATCTTCGCCATCCTCGTCGTCGCGATCATGACCCCAAGCCTGGGCTCGATCGTGACGGCGATCGCGGTCGTCACCTGGCCGCCGATAGCCCGGCTCGCGCGCTCGGAGTTCATGAGCCTGAGGCGCCGGGAATTCGTTGAAGCGGCGGTTTTGTCAGGCGTGTCGCGACCGCGTATCATCGTATCCGAGGTGTTGCCCAATGCGGTGTCGCCCCTGATTGTGATGGGGTCGCTGATGATCGCCACAGCAATCCTCACCGAGTCGGCGCTGTCTTTCTTGGGCCTCGGCGATCCCAACCGGATTTCCTGGGGCTACATGATCGGCGCGGCGCGCACCGTCTTCCGCCACGCCTGGTGGCTTTCGGTTTTCCCCGGCCTGGCGATCGCACTGACCGTCCTTGCAATCAATCTTGTCGGCGAGGGCCTCAATGACGCGCTCAATCCTCACCTCAAAGGGCGGGTGAGGTTCGATATATGAACACCCTGAATACCTCACCGCTCGTCTCGATCGACAAGCTCACCGTCAATCTGCCGCAGGACTCCGACAGGCTGCGCGCGGTCGACGAAATCGACCTGGACATCTCGCCGGGGCGAATCCTTTGCCTGGTTGGCGAATCCGGCTCGGGCAAGTCGATAACAGCGCATGCGATCATGGGCCTCGTTCCCAAACCGCTCGTTTGTTCCGGCTCGATACACTTCGATGGACAAGACCTTGTGGGCCTCGCCAGTTCGAAGCATCGCAGTATCCGGGGCCGGCGCATCGGCATGATCTTCCAGGAGCCAATGGCGGCGCTCAACCCGGTCATGCGCGTCGGCAAGCAGATCGAAGAGATTTACCGCTTCCACGGCGTGCCGGGACCGTATGACGATCGGGTGGTCAATCTGCTCGACGACATGGGTCTGCCGGAACCCGACCTGTTGCGCCACTCCTTCCCGTTTGCGCTCTCGGGCGGACAGCGCCAGCGTGTGATGATTGCGATGGCACTGGCGCTCGATCCGGAATTGCTGATCGCAGACGAACCGACCACGGCACTCGACGTGACGACGCAGAAGCAGATTCTGGCCCTGATCAAGTCGGCGCAGACCGACCGCGGGATGGGAATCCTAATGATCACTCATGATTTTGGCGTGGTCGCCGAAATCGGCGATGAGGTTGCCGTCATGCGGCACGGCAGGATCGTCGAACGCGGCACGGTCGCGGAGGTTCTCGGAAACCCGCAGCATGAATACACCCAGGCACTGCTCGCAGCCGTGCCACGTCTCGAACCCCGCACGGTCGGGGATATGGTCAAGGGGATGCCACTTCTCTCCGCGCACGGCGTTAAGAAGACCTACTCGACCCGCAGCGGAATGTTCACCCCTCGTCGCACGGTCGCGGCCGTAAAAGATGCCAGCTTCGCCCTTGCCCAGGGAGAGACGCTGGGGATCGTTGGCGAATCCGGGTCCGGCAAATCCACACTCGCCCGGATCATCGTTCGTCTGCTGACGGCGGAAGCCGGGGACGTGCGGCTCGCCGGCATCGATCGCAACCTGCTCGACCTGACCAACAGGGAACTCTCGACCGTGCGCCGACGCGTGCAAATGGTTTTCCAGGATCCCTATGCCTCGCTCAATCCGCGGCGCACGGTCTTTGAGATTGTTGCCCAGGGGCTGCTGGCGCACGGAATGGCGAGAGACGAGGCGCGCCGACGCGTTGCCGATCTCCTTGATCTGGTCGCGCTCGACCCGTCGGCAGCTGGTCGCTACCCGAATGCATTTTCAGGAGGGCAGCGCCAACGCATCGGCATTGCACGTGCGCTGGCGTTAGAGCCCGACGTGCTGGTGGCTGACGAACCGGTGTCCGCGCTTGATGTGTCGATTCAAGCGCGCGTACTCGATCTGCTGGCGGATCTTCAGAAACGCCTTCGACTCGGCATGCTCTTTATCACCCACGACCTGCGCGTCGCGGCACAGATATGCGACCAAGTGGCCGTCATGCAGAGCGGACGCATCATTGAAATGGGACCTTCGCCCGAGGTTCTTTTCAATCCCAAGCAAGATTACACCAAGCTGCTGATCGACTCCATTCCCGGCCAGGGCGCGTTCTCGGCCCGGCCTGCCGACAGCCAAGCAACCTGAACGAGGAATCCCATGGATGAGAAAACCGTCTGGCAGGCGATCGCGGAAGCACTTGATGCCGAAAAAACCGAGTACGTCTTCGGTCTGCCGGGCAACCCGAAGCATCTCGTCTATGATTTGACAGAACGGACATCAGTTAAGTTCGTCCTCGTCCGCGACGAGAAGTCGGCAGTCTCCTGCGCCTATGCCTATGCGCGTCTCAGGCGCACTCCCGGTATCGTCTTCTCGAATCCCGGGCCCGGAATCACGACCCTAGTGACCGGTCTTCTCGAAGCCACCTCGGGGTCGCTGCCGGTCATCGCCATTGTCAATGGCGTTGTCGAAGGCCAGGACGGCATGGGCGCCTTTCAGGAACTTGATGCCGTTTCACTGATGCGGCCAGTAACGAAATGGGCAGTACGCGTTACCGACATCGCCAAGATTCCATGGATCATGGAACGCGCATTCGCGATTGCGATGAACGGACGCCCCGGTGCGGTCTTCATCGAGATCCCGTCGGACCTGGCCGACGAAAAGGTGGACATGGCCGCCTATCGATCAGGCTGGCAGCGTCATCTGTCGCGACCGGAACCGAGCGCGGTGAAGGCAGCGGCGATCGCCATCGCCGAGGCGAAGCAGCCCCTCCTCGTGTGCGGTTCCGGTGCCGTCTTCTCCGGTGCCGCCAAGCAGGTGGAGCTCCTCGCAAACCAGATAGGTATGCCGGTCTTCACCACGCCGGGCGGGCGCGGGATTTATGCCGAAGATGGGCCTCTCGCACTCGGCCAGACCGGCCTCTACTTCACCGAGGCAGGCAAGAGATGGTGGGACGACGCCGACCTCATCGTTTCCGTCGGATCGCGGCTGGAGGCGTTCTCCACCAACAGCTGGCAGTTCTGGCCGAAGCATGCCCGCTTCATCCAGATCGACATCGACCCGGAAACGATCGGCATGAACATGCGTCCAGACATCGCCCTCCTCGGAGACGCGCAGCTGACCCTTGAGGATCTGATCGCGGCACTGCCACCGATCGGCGCGAGCGCGAGACAGGGGCGCATTGATGCCATCGCCGCGCTAAGGGAGGATTATCGACCCAAGCTCGAAGCCACCAATCGCGACACCTCGACGCCAATTCGCGTTCCCCGGGTGCTTGACGCGGTCAACCGCATCTTCGGTCATGACACGATCCTCATGAAGGAAAATGGCGGCGCGGACCTTTGGTGCTACTACTGGCCCCACTATCGCGTTCTCGACGTGGATGATTGCGTACCGATGGCAGAGCAGACAGCGATGAGCATGGGCGCGATTGGAGCCATCGGTGCAAAGCTTGCCAAGCCTGACAAAAAAGTCGTCTGCTTTGTCGGCGATGGAGCAATGCAGATGTCGATTGTCGAAATGGCGACGGCGGCCGAGCTGAAATGCGGGATCACCTGGGTGGTGCTCAACAACCATGCCTTCGGCTGGGTCCAGTACAACCAGCTGCTCGGCAAGAAGCCTTTCGTGTCGACCGGGTTCGAGGTCAACAGCGACTTCGCGCAGATCGCGCGGGCGCAATCTTGCGTCGGCATCAAGGTGGACAGCGCTGACCAAATCGACGCGGCGGTCGAGGAAGCGCTCGCCGCGAATGCCAGGGGCGTACCGGCGCTGATCGACGTGATGATCGAGCCGCATCACTATCACGAGCATTTCGAAAAGGTGCATCGCACCCGGTTCGAACATTGAGGAAGCCGGTCGAGCCGCCATGCAGCTGAACCAGTCCGTATCCGAGGCGCTTGCCGAGGAATTCCGCGCGGCGCCGTTTGGCCTGCACAGTCCCGAACTGCAGCGCTTGCTGCTGTTGCTGCGCAGCTTGCCTGCGGAGGGCAAGCACGTGCTTGTCGAGGTTGAGCCCTTCCGCCTTTGGCGGCTGGCACGGCTGCGCCGGCGCGGCGAACCCGTCGAGATGCTCGACGAGACGTTCACATCACTCGACGATGCGGAACGCCATGTCTTCGCGCTTCGCTGCGCAATGCTGGAGCGGGGGCAACGATGAAGCTGGCTCCGGACTTCGGCATCGTCGGCTACACTGGACGCTGGCAATATCGGCCTGGCGAGACTGTCGACCTGCACCTGTCTTCAAAGCACCCGGACGACGCCGCCGTCCGCCTTCACCGGTTTCGACAGATGTTGCCGGATGATGGCGGACTTCGGATTGAGGCTGATCCGATCGAGATTGCCGCGATCTCCTGCCGGGTCGAGCCGCAGCGCACGGTGATCGGATCGTGGTTTGAGGTCGACCTGGTCGGTGTCTACCTTGACGGCGGATTCACACTCGCATTCCACGCCATGCCGACTGCCTTCGCTGCTGGCGGCAGCGGCGTCGCCCAGCTGACCATCGGCGACGCGACACTGATGCTGCTGCTCGATGCGAAGGGAGGTCCCTCGCTCCAACTGAACCATGGTGGAAGCGCGACCCTGGCATCTGCACCGTTCAAGCTGCATCCGGGACGCTGGATCGAGATGGCGGTCGTGTCGGATCCGGCACGTGGGCTCGTCCAACTGCACGTCAGGGATGGCGCCTCCCTGCAGTCCATCGAGATGGCAGTGCCGCGGCTCGACGGCAAGGCTGGCACTCGTCTGCAACTCGCCGGATGCAATTCGAAAGCAGACCAAGGCTTGGCAACCTTCGACGGCAGGATCGAGGCACCGGTGCTGTGGAACATCGGCAGGAATGCAAGCGACGTTTTTGCCGACTTGAACCTTCATGCGAAGGGCGAGGTGTCCGACGCCTCCGGAGTGGTCGCCGCGTGGGATTTCAGCCGTAGCATGGAGCTTGCAATTGTCGAGGATGTCGGACCCGGCCGACACCATGGCAGGCTCGTCAACCTGCCCACACGTGCGGTAAAGGGGACGCGCTGGAGCGGCTGCGAACAGAGCTGGCGCCATGCGCCGCGCGACTATGCCGCCATCCATTTCAACCGCGACGATCTTGCTGATGCCGCATGGCCCGTCGCGGCACGCCTGCCTCTCCCAGAGGATATCGAAAGCGGGGTCTACCTCATTGAAATTGCCGGCGAAGCGGGGCGCGAAACACTGCCGATCCTCGTTCGACCGCGGCAACCCCACGCGCGCCTGGCATTTCTCGCATCAACCTTCACCTGGCTCGCCTATGCTAACGATCGGTGTCTGCTCCACGGCGCCAACCCGGAAATGTTCGCCAACCGGCTTCTGGTGCTGACTGCGGCAGATTGCGCCCTCGCTTCGCATCCTGAATACGGCTTGTCCCTCTACGACACCCATGCCGACGGCAGCGGCGTTTCCTATGCCTCGCGCCGGCGCCCCTGCCTCACCTTGCGCCATACGCAACGCGCCTGGCAGGGCGGGCTCGGCAGCGGGCTGTGGAACTTCAGCGCGGACCTGCTGGTCCTGTCATGGCTCGAGCGGGAAGGTATCGCCTATGACATCGTCACCGACGACGATCTGGACGAATCCGGC
>Ga0008833_1001293_pt1 | contig 11928 bp, 13 predicted proteins | sample HotLakConsoUCCLE_FD_62216 | JGI IMG/M metagenome (GOLD analysis project Ga0008833, IMG submission 62216) | Hypersaline microbial mat communities from Hot Lake, Washington, USA - Hot Lake Consortium UCC-LE | ecosystem: Environmental > Aquatic > Non-marine Saline and Alkaline > Hypersaline >... | reverse complement strand
TCCATGGGAACCTCTATTGAGGTCGAAACCACCGGGCCGGAGGCTGAACAACTGGCCGACGCGCTTTCAGCGCTCGTGGCCGACTGTTTCGGCGAAGGCAACTGACCGGAAAGACGACGGCAAACGACCGGATGGGACGAGGGCGCGTGACGGATACAAGTTCCCGCAACATTGGCAGACCGCGCCCCGCGCTGCGTCCGGGCCCCGACAGGGTCTACGACAGGCGCAGCCTGACCTATGCCAACTCCTTTCCGAATTTCTGGACGCGCAACACGATCAAGGCGATCGAATGGGCGACCGGCAAGCTGACGATCATCCGCCGCGTGCGCCAGTTCGAAAAACTGGGCGAGTTCACCGGGCAGGCGTTCTGGCCCGCCACGATGAAGATCATGGGCATCGACCTGCAGACGCCCGCTCATCAGCTGGCGCGCATCCCGGCCAAGGGGCCGGTGGTCTTTGTCGCCAACCATCCCCACGGACTTGTCGACGGCATGATCCTGGCCGACCTGATCGGGCGGCGGCGATTGGATTACCGCATTCTCACGCGGGCGCTGCTGACCGGGCTCGACGAAAGCGCCTCGGGCTACATGATCCCGGTGCCGTTTCCCCATGAACCCGACGCGCAGGAAAAGATGCTGCAGATGCGGGCGACCGCGATGGCGCATCTGGAACAGAAGGGCCTGATCGCCCTGTTCCCGTCGGGGGCCGTTGCCACGTCCGGGACGATGTTCGGCCCGGCGGTCGAGGGCGAATGGAACGTCTTCACTGCCAAGATGATCCGCAAATCCGGCGCCACCATCGTGCCGTGCTATTTCACCGGCACCAATTCGCGCTGGTACCAGATCGCCAACCGCATCTCGCCGATCCTGCGGCAGGGGCTGCTGATCCACGAGGTGGTGCACAGTTTCGACAAGCCGCAGGCGCCGATCATCGGCAAGCCGATCACGCCCGACCAGTGGGAAGACCGGATCGAGCGCCCGCGCGACTTCATGGCCTGGCTGCGTGCGCGCACCCTGGCGTTGAAGGACGATCCCGACCAGTGAGGCCCATGGGGCCGGGGCCTGCGCCAGCCCCGGGGTCGGATGCCTCCGGCGGGAGTTTTTGGCCAAGATGAAGGGGTGCGCTCAGCGCGTCGGCACCGGATCGCCGTCGCCGCGGTAATCGTAGAAGCCGCGCTGGGTCTTGCGGCCGAGCCAGCCCGCCTCGACATATTTCGTCAGCAGCGGACAGGGGCGGTACTTGGTGTCGGCCAGCCCGTCATGCAGCACGTTCATGATTGCAAGGCAGGTGTCGAGCCCGATGAAATCGGCCAGTTCCAGCGGCCCCATCGGGTGATTGGTGCCAAGTTTCATCGCCATGTCGATGGAGGTGACGTTGCCGACCCCTTCGTAGAGCGTGTAGACCGCCTCGTTGATCATCGGCATCAAGATGCGGTTGACGATGAAGCCCGGAAAATCCTCGGCAGTCGAGGCGGTCTTGCCCAGCCGGTCGACGACGGATTTGCAGGCCTTGAACGTCTCCTCGTCCGTGGCGATGCCGCGGATCAGTTCGACCAGCTGCATCACCGGCACCGGGTTCATGAAGTGGAAGCCCATGAATTTCTCGGGCCGGTCGGTCCGCGAGGCGAGCCGGGTGATCGAGATCGAGGAGGTGTTCGAGGTCAGGATCGTGCCCGGCTTCAGGTGCGGCAGCAAATCCTCGAAGATCGCCTGCTTGACCGTCTCGCGCTCGGTCGCGGCCTCGATAATCAGGTCGCAATGGCCGACATCGGTCAGCGAGGTGGTGGTTGTGATGCGCGCCATGGCGGCGTCCATCTCGGCCTGCGTGACCTTTTCGCGGCTGACCTGGCGGGCGATGTTGCGGTCGATCAGGGCCATGGCCCTGGTCAGCGCCTCGGCGCCGATGTCGGTCATCGTGACGTCATAGCCTGCCAGGGCGCAGACATGGGCGATGCCGTTGCCCATCTGGCCAGCCCCAACCACACCGATCGACGAAATTTCCATGTCTGCCCCTCGCGGTCCGCGTATCGCGCGCACCATAGGCGCGGGCGGTGGGGCGAGACAAGCCTGACCGGACGCGGCTGGATGGCGCTGTCTTTGGCACCTTGTTTCCATAAATTGACGTCAAATTAACAGCTTAGGGTTTCCGAAACCCCTGCGGCCCAGAGTTCCTGCCGGGTGAGTCTTCAATTCGGTGGGAGCGAAGGGGAATGAGTTTCGAACACAGGGGGCATTTGCCCCTCGATTACGATCCGGTGGTGTATCCCGGTTCGGTCCTGCGGTTCCGCGGACCGGGCCACGGGCTGGATGACCCCTATGTGCTGTGTCTCGGCGGGTCCGAGACGTTCGGGCGGTTCATCCATGCGCCCTACGCGACACAACTGGACGCGGCGCTGCCCTGCGATGTCATCAACATGGGGGTGATGAATGCCGGGCTCGACGTGATCTTGCACGACGCGGCAATCAACGCGGCCCTGCGCGGGGCCAGCGCCGTGGTGCTGCAGATCACCGGGGCGCAGAACATGACCAACCGGTTCTACTCTGTCCACCGGCGTCGCAACGACCGGTTCGTCAAGGCGGCGACGATGCTGCGCACGCTCTACCGCGACGTCGATTTCACCGAGTTTCATTTCATCCGGCACCTGCTCACCCATCTCAAGGCGCTGTCGCAAGACCGTTTCGGCGTGGTCGAGCTGGAATTGCGCATGGCCTGGGTCTCGCGGATGAAGGCGTTTCTCGACCGCAGCCCGGTGCCGGTGCACCTGCTGTGGCTGTCGCGTCGGCACCCCGATGCGGGCGCTGGACGGTCCACCGCCCGGCTGGGGCCGGACCCGCTGTTCGTCACCCCCGACATGCTGGCCGAAGTGGCAGGGCTTGCCGCCTCGCTCAGCATCGCCGTGCCGCCCGCGGCAAGCGCCCCGACCGCCACGCGCGGCATGTTCTTCGGCGCGCGGGAAGAGGCGGCAGCGCGGGCTCTGCCGGGGCCTGACAGCCACGATCTTGCCGCACGGCTGCTGCGGCCACTGCTGGCCTGACATGACACCGCCCCGGGCCACGGGGGCCACGGGGCGCGCGGGGATCAGGGACAAGGCAGGCGTTCAGAGCTTGGAGGTCAGCTCCGGCACGGCTTCGAACAGGTCGGCGACAAGCCCGTAATCGGCAACCTGGAAGATCGGCGCCTCTTCGTCCTTGTTGATGGCGACGATCACCTTGCTGTCCTTCATGCCGGCAAGGTGCTGGATCGCGCCCGAGATGCCGACGGCGATATAGAGCTCGGGGGCGACGACCTTGCCGGTCTGGCCCACCTGCCAGTCGTTCGGCGCATAGCCGCTGTCGACCGCCGCACGCGAGGCGCCGACGGCGGCGCCCAGCTTGTCTGCCAGCCCCTCGATCAGGGCGAACTGTTCCTCGGACCCCAGACCGCGGCCGCCCGAGACGACGATGCCCGCGCTGGTCAGCTCGGGCCGGTCGGAGGCCGCGACCTTGTCCTCGACCCAAGACGACAGGCCCGATGCGGCGGGTGCATCCACCATGCTGACCGCGGCGGAATTGCCGGTGCCCGCAAGATCGAAGCTGGTGGTGCGGATGGTCACGACCTTGGTGGCGTCGGACGACGTCACCGTCTGCACCGCGTTGCCGGCGTAGATCGGGCGCTCGAACGTGTCGGCATCGACGATGCCCGAGGCATCCGAGATGATCATCACGTCCAGCATGGCCGCAACGCGCGGCATGATGTTCTTGGCATCGGTCGTGGCCGGCGCGCAGATGTGGCTGTAATCGCCCGCGAGGCTCACGATCAGGTCCGCCGTGGCTTCGGCGAGCCGGTGGCCGAGGCTGTCGCCTTCGGCGCACAGAACCTTTGCCACGCCGTCGATGGTTGCGGCCTGGTCCGCCGCCGCCTTGGCCGAGGCGCCGGCGCACAGCACCGTGACCTCGCCCAGTTTCGTCGCCGCCGTGACCGCCTTGGCGGTCGCGTCCATGTTCAGGTCGCCCGCCGTCACTTCGGCCAGAAGAAGAACCGCCATCAGATCACCCCCGCTTCATCCTTGAGTTTCGCAATCAGCTCGTCCACCGACCCAACCTTGACCCCGGCCTTGCGGGTCTCGGGCTCGCTGGTCTTCACCACGGACAGCCGGGGCGTGACATCGACGCCGTAGTCGGCGGCGGTCTTTTCGTCGAGCGGCTTCTTCTTCGCCTTCATGATGTTCGGAAGCGAGGCGTAGCGCGGCTCGTTAAGGCGCAGGTCGACGGTGACGATGGCGGGCATCTTGACCTTGATCGTCTGCAAGCCGCCATCGACCTCGCGCGTCACCACGGCGCTGTCGCCGTCGATCGCCAGGTCGGACGCGAAGGTCGCCTGCGACCAGCCCAGCAGCGCCGACAGCATCTGCCCGGTGGCGTTCATGTCGTTGTCGATCGCCTGCTTGCCGCACAGCACGAGGCCAGGCGCCTCTTCCTCGACCACCTTTGCGAGGATCTTGGCGACCGCCAGAGGTTCGATATCGTGGTGAACATCTTCGGAGGCGATGACGAGGATCGCCCGGTCCGCCCCCATCGCCAGCGCTGTCCGCAGGGTTTCCTGCGCCTGTTTCACCCCGATGGAGACCGCGATGACCTCGTCGGCGAGGCCCTTTTCCTTGAGGCGAATGGCCTCTTCGACGGCGATCTCGTCGAAGGGGTTCATCGACATCTTCACGTTGGCGAGATCGACACCGGACCCGTCCGCCTTCACGCGGACCTTCACGTTGTAGTCGATCACGCGTTTGACCGGCACAAGAACCTTCATCGCGTCTCTCCTCTTCTTCGGCGCGGGTGGCGCCGCGCGACCCTTTTTCTTCGGCGCTGCTGGCGCCGCACGACCCTTTTGGTGAGAATTAGAGCGTCGGGCAGACCAATGACAGGCCAAAATCGACGCGGGACGATCCGGGGACGCCGCGTAAGACCACGCGCGCCCGTTCCCACAATTCCGCGGCGATGGCCGCGTAGCATGCAAGCGAGCCCAGAAACACGAACACATGCCAGATGGTGTTGTGAAACGGCAACCGGTCCCACAGCAGGAAGGCGATGCCGCCCGAATAGGTCAGCCCGCCCGCCACCAGCAGCCAGAAGCCCAGCGGTGTCAGCCCGGAAACCAGCGGCCCGCCCCAGAAGGCGCCAGCCCAACCAAGGCCGAGGTAGAGCGGAATGGCAAGCCAGCCGAAGCGGCTGGTGAACAAGATCAACGCCGCGCCGATGGCGGCGACCGTCCAGATCCCGGCCAGAAACCCGGCCTGACCGGCGGCAAGGGCGGCAAAGGCCGTGTAGGTGCCCGCAATCTTGAAATAGATCGCCGATTGGTCGACCCGGCGCAGCCGGTCGACCCAGGCGGGGCGCTGCAGCAGGTTGTAGGCGGCCGAGGCGCTCCACATCGCAAGTCCGGTGGCGAAATAGACCGCCACGGCAGCGATCACGCCGGGTTCACCGATCCACATTGCCGCCAGCGCGATCAGCAGCGGGCCACCAATCAAGGCTGCGCCGATTCCCGAGGCATGCACGATGGCATCCGAGATGTATTCGGCGCGCGTATAGGGCCGGGGGCCTGCGATGCGTGTCATAACGCGGAGTTTAGGCCAAACCGGCTCACCCGCAACACAAACGCAGGGTCACAATGCCTTGCGTGCGCGCAAAGCCGCCGAGATGGTGCCATCGTCGAGGTAATCGAGCTCCCCTCCGATCGGCACGCCCTGCGCCAGAGACGTCACCGACACGCCTGCGCCAGACAGGCTGTCGGCGATGTAATGCGCCGTGGTCTGCCCGTCGACGGTGGCGTTCAGCGCGAGGATCACCTCGCTCACCCCTTCGGCGGTGACCCGGTCGAGCAGCCGGGGAATGCGCAGGTCTTCGGGCCCGATGTCATCGAGCGCCGACAGCGTGCCGCCCAGGACATGGTAGCGCCCGGCGAACGACTGCCCGCGTTCCATGGCCCAGAGGTCGGCCACGTCCTCGACCACGCAGATCTGCCCGTTGGCCCGCCGATCGTCGAGGCAGATCGGGCACAGGTCGCCGGTGCCGATGTTGCCGCAATTCAGGCATTCGCGCGCGGTGTCGGCGACGCGGGTCATCGCCTCGGCCAGCGGTCGCATCAGCTGCCCGCGCTTCTTGATCAGCTGCAGCACGGCACGCCGCGCCGACCGGGGGCCAAGCCCCGGCAGGCGGGCCATGATCTCGATCAGGGCCTCGATATCCTTCGGCGCGTCGGCCAAGGCTCAGAACGGCAGCTTCATGCCCGGCGGCAGGCCCATGCCCTCGGTCAGCTTGCCCATTTCCTCCTGGCTCTTTTCCTGCGCGCGCGATTGCGCGTCCTTGATCGCGGCAAGGATCAGGTCCTCGACCACTTCCTTGTCGTCCTGGTTGAAGATCGACGGGTCGATGTCGAGCCCGACAAGCTCGCCCTTGGCGGTCGCGGTCGCCTTGACGAGCCCGGCACCGGATTCGCCGGTGACGGTGATGGACGCGAGGCTTTCTTGCATCTCGGCCATCTTGGTCTGCATGTCCTGCGCCTGTTTCATGATCTTGGCCATGTCCCCAAGACCGCCCAAACCTTTCAGCATCCTGTCTGTCTCCTTGCGTTATTCGTCATCGAACGGGTCCCAATCCTCGGGCAGGTCGTCGGGATCGGGCAATTCCGGCAGCGCATCGGCCTCGGCCTGCGCCAGCAGGTCCGCGCGGGTTCGGATCGCGGCGATGCGGGCCTGCGGAAAGGCGGATTTCACCGCCTGCAGCAGCGGGTGCTGTTCCAGCTCGGCCTCAAGCGCCGTGCGGTCGGCCTTTTCGGCTTCGGCGATGGTCGGGCCGCCGCCCTCGTTGGCGGTCGAGATGATCCAATTCGCCCCGGTGCCAAGGTTCAGCGCCCGCTTCAGCCGGTGCAACAGGTCAGAGGGGGCGTCGCGCGTGGGCTGGAACTCGATCCGGCCGGGCGCGTAGCTGACCAGCCTGAGGCAGGTCTTCACCTCGACCAGCAGCTTGATGTCGCGCGCAGCCTCGATCAGGGCGACGACGCTGGGAAACGTCGGGTACAGCGACAGGTCCGGCCCCGGTTCATGCTGCAACGCCGCCTGCGCACCGCCACCGTTTCCGCGCGGCGCGGGGGCCGCGGCGCGGGGCGCCGGCGTGGGCGCAAGGCCGGTCATGGTTCGCGCGGGGCCAGCGGCGGCGGGCGCGGGCGCAGGTGTCGATTGCAACTTTTTCACCAGGTCGCCCGGCGTCGGCAGGTCGGCCACGTGGGTCAGGCGGATCACCGCCATCTCGGCGGCCATCATCGCGTTGGGCGACAGCGCGACCTCTTCCAGCGACTTGAGCAGCATCTGCCACATCCGCGTCAGCACCCGCATCGGCAGCCGGTCGGCCAGCGACCGGCCGCGGGTGCGTTCCTCGGGGGCGATGGTGGGGTCCTCGGCGGCCTCGGGCGTGATCTTGATGACGCTGAGCCAATGCGTGATCTCGGCCAGGTCGCGCAGCACCGCGACAGGGTCGGCGCCATCGGCATATTGCGCGCCAAGGTCCGACAGCGCACCCGCGGCATCGCCGCCCATGATCGCCTCGAACAGGTCCAGCACCCGGCCCCGGTCCGCCAGCCCGAGCATCGCACGCACCTGATCGGCGGTTGTCTCGCCCGCGCCATGGGCGATGGCCTGGTCCAGCAGGCTCATCGCGTCGCGGACCGAGCCTTCGGCTGCCCGCGTGATCAACGCCAGCGCATCCTCGGCGATCTGCGCCTTCTCCTGCGCGGCGATCTTCTGCAGATGCGCAATCATCACCTCTGGCTCGATCCGGCGCAAGTCGAAGCGCTGGCAGCGCGACAGGACCGTCACCGGCACCTTGCGGATTTCCGTGGTGGCGAACAGGAATTTCACATGCGGCGGCGGTTCCTCCAGCGTCTTGAGCAGCGCGTTGAACGCGCTGGTCGACAGCATGTGGACTTCGTCGATGATGAAGATCTTGTAGCGCGCCTGCGCGGCCCGGTAGCTGACCGTCTCGATGATGGCATCGCGGATGTTCTGCACGCCGGTGTTGGAGGCCGCGTCCATCTCCATCACGTCGACATGGCGGCCCTCGGTGATCGCCACGCAGTTCTGGCAGGTGCCGCAGGGGTCGGTGGTGGGTCCGCCCTGCCCGTCCGCCCCGATGCAGTTCAGCCCCTTGGCGATAATTCGCGCCGTCGTGGTCTTGCCGGTGCCGCGAATCCCCGTGAGCATGAAGGCCTGCGCGATGCGGTCGGCCTCGAAGGCGTTCTTCAGCGTGCGCACCATGGCATCTTGTCCGATCAGGTCGGCAAAGGTCGCCGGGCGGTATTTCCGCGCCAGAACCTGGTAGCCGGTGTCGGGGGTGTCGGTCATGGTGCCTCGGGCCGCTTGGGTCGCATCAGACCCTAGTGAAGCGCCGCCACAAGGTCCATGGTGAAGCGAGGGACGGGCGCGCTACCTGTGCCGCCTTGAACAGAGGAACAGATGGCCGAACACACCCCCCACCCGATCTTGTTGCGCGCGATGACGGCATTCTTTTGGGCGATGTCCGGCGCGGCGCTTTTCTTCTGGCTGGGCGGGGTCGTGTGGCCGGGCGGCCTGCAGGGGCTGATGGCATCGCTGGGTCCGGGTGCGGTGGCGCTGTTCGGGGCGCTGCACATCCCTGCGGCGATCGCGGGCGTCTTGCTGTGGCAATGGACGCGCCATGGGCTGCAGCCGCAAAGACGGGTGATGCTGGAGGGCGCGGCGCTCTACTTCGGGCTGGCGGTGTTGTTGGGGATCTTCCTCAACTACCTGCTGGTGTCCACGATGGGATCGGTGGTCAATCCGGCGATGCCGGGGGGATGACCGCATATGGGGTGGCCCTCTCGGGATCGTCTCCGTGAAACGACCGTGCCGGGGCCGCGCGCATCGCGCCTTTTGCGCGATACGCTTGGGTGAGAGGCTGGACAACGACCCAAGCGAGGCTCGTTACGGCTGCTTCCTTCCGGACCTGACCGGGTTGGCGAGGTGCCTGCCCGCGCCAACCTCTCGAGGGTCACTTAGGAAATTCGCGGCCACGGCGCAAGGGGCGGATCAGACCGGGCTGCGTTCGGCCCAGCCCGCGAAGATGCGTTCGAGAAACACGACGAAGTAGAACAGCACGATGCCAAGCGCGCCCATGGCGAAAAGGACCGAGAACATCAGCGGGTAATCGGCGCTGATCCGCCCCGAATCGAACAGGTCGCCAAGGCCGCGGCCATGGGGCGACACGATCTCCATCAGGTTGGTGCCGATGAAGGCAAGCGTCACTGCGACCTTCAGCGCGCCGAAGAACTCGGGCAGGGTCTTGGGCAGCGCGATCTTCCAGAAGATGGTGAGGTTCGACGCGCCCAGCGACCGCAGGATGTCACGGTATTCCGGCTCCAGCGTGCTGAGCCCGATGGAGACCGACACGGCGATCGGGAAGAACGAGATCATGAAGGCGATCATCACCGTGTTGAAATCGTGCTGGCCCACGAACATCAGCGCCACGATGGGCACCACGGTCGCCTTGGGGATGGCGTTGAACCCCACGAGGATCGGGTAAAGCCCTTCGCGCGCAAAGCGGGAAAAGCCCATGATCATGCCGATCAGCGTGCCGAAGATCACGGCCAGCCCGAGGCCCACCACGGTGCGCCACAGCGTTTCCCATGACTTGACCAGGAACAGGTCCCAGAACCTGACGTAGCGCGGGATCAGGTCCGAGGGGCTGGCCATCCGGTAATCGGGCAGCTGGTTGTACCACACCGCCCATTCCCACAGCGCGAGGATGCCGACGATGAACAGCGTCGGCGCGAGGATCTTGCGCAGGGTGTCGCTCATGCCCGCGCCTCGGCCAATTCGCTGTGATCATCGGCAGGCGCGTCCGCCTCGGTCGCGCGGCCCTGCGCGACCTGGATCTGGTGGCGGAGCGTCGCCAGCATGCTGACCGCGCGGATGGAATACAGGTCGTCAAGCGTGCGGGGGCCTGGGATATCGACGTCGAGCACGAATTGCGCATGGGCCGGCCGGCCCGACATCACCAGCACCTGGTCAGCGAGGAACACGCTTTCACGCAGGTCATGGGTGATCAGGAGGCAGGTAAACGGCTCCTCCCGCCGCAGATCATGCATGGTGCACCACAGATCCTCGCGGGTGAAGGCGTCGAGCGCGCCGAAGGGTTCGTCAAGGATCAAGACGTCGGGCTTGTGGATGATCGACCGGCACAGGCTGGCGCGCTGGCGCATGCCGCCCGACAGCTCCGACGGGCGCTTGTCGGCGTAGCCGGTCAGGCCGACAAGCTCCAGCAGGTGATGCGCGCGTTCGGTCGCCTCGGCCTTCGACATCGGCGAGTTCACGATCTCCATCGGCAACAAGATGTTTTGCAAGATCGTGCGCCATTCCAGCAGCACCGGGTTCTGAAACGCCATGCCGACGGTCGGGCGCGGCGTCGTCACCAGCTTGGAATTCAGCCAGACCTGCCCCTCGTCCGGCCTCATCAGGCCCGACACCAGCCGCGTCAGCGTGGACTTGCCGCAGCCCGAAGGGCCGACGACCGCGCAAAAACTGTTTTCCGGCACTTTCATCGACAGGTTGTCGAGCACCGGCAACGGCCCCGCCTTGGTGCGGTAGGCGTGGGTCACCTCACGCAGCTCGATCATGTAGGGGGCTTTGGGCATGTCGGCCTTTCCGGCAAGGACCGGGGCCGCGATACAGGCGGCCCCGGGTTGAACTAGGCAGTCCAGTGCAAGATCACTCCGGCGCGACCATCAGCACCTCGGCCTCGGGCAGGTAGGCGTCGGTGAAGTAGAGCGACGCGTCCGGCTCGTTCTGGAACTCGTAGGTCAGGCGCAGCTGCTCGATCGAGGTGGCCATGCGGTCCGCGTCGATGTTGCCAATGCCGTTCTCGATCACCCACGGCGTGATGATGTTGGCGTCAAGCGCCAGTTCGAGGCGCCGGGTTTCCAGCTCAAGATCGCCCGCAGGGTTGCGCTCGATGACCGCGGCGGCGCCAGCGGCGGGGTCGGCCGCGGCATCCGCCACGCCCATGGCGATGGCGCGCAGCGCGCCCGTCACCGCTTCGGGGTTGGCCTCGGCGAAATCGGTGTTCACGATCACCGCGTTGCCGTAAAGCGCCACGCCATGATCCGAGAACAAGATCGTGGTCAGGTCATCCTCGGGCACGCCAAGGCGCGTCAGCGACAGGTAGGCCGAGAAGTTGAAGCCGGTGACGCTGTCCACGTTGCCCTCGGCCAGCATCGGCTCGCGGGTGGGGAAGCCCACGGGTTCGACGGTGATGGTCGACACGTCGATGTCGTTCACCGCGGCAAGGATCGGGAACTGCGCCCACGCGCCATCCGGCGGCGGCGCACCGAGGATCGACCCTTCAAGATCCTCGATCCCGCTGATGCCCTGGCTGACCCGGCCGACGATGGCGAAGGGCGGGTTGTCGTAGACCATCATCGCCGCGATCACCGGCGCGCCGGGGTTCTGATCGAGAAAGCGGATCAGGCTGTTGATGTCGGCAAAGCCCATCGGGAAGGCGCCCGAGGCGACCTTGGGGATCGCGTCAAGCGAGCCTTCGCCGGCGGTGACCGTCACGTTCAGCCCTTCCTCGGCGAAATGGCCATTGTCGATGGCAAGGAAATACGGCGCCGCCGGTCCTTCGAAGCGCCAGTCGAGGGCAAAATTGATGTCGAGGTCCTGGGCGGCGATCGGGGACGCCGCGATCAGGGCCGCGGCGAGGGGGGGAATGAAACGGGTAAACAAGCGGGTTCTCCTTCGGCTTGACGGCACGCTTTACACGATTGGGCATACCTCATCGGCTGGCTGTCCATGCGTCAACGGGCGAACTGCCCGTGAATGCGGCACCTGCGTAGTATTTACACAGACCAGGTGTTTTTGCATGGATTTTGCGCATTCCGCCT
>Ga0008833_1001292_pt1 | contig 11929 bp, 13 predicted proteins | sample HotLakConsoUCCLE_FD_62216 | JGI IMG/M metagenome (GOLD analysis project Ga0008833, IMG submission 62216) | Hypersaline microbial mat communities from Hot Lake, Washington, USA - Hot Lake Consortium UCC-LE | ecosystem: Environmental > Aquatic > Non-marine Saline and Alkaline > Hypersaline >... | reverse complement strand
TGGACACTGCCTCACAGTGGATGATTTTTGAGCATTGGCACCAGCACTTCGGACTCTGACTCTAAAGACACTTGGGAACTAAAAAATGCGTAATTCAGCGCATTCAACCAGTTCCCAAAATGAGTAATAACAAGAAGTATAAGAATAACCGTAGCGCCCAGGTGGCGCGTCAAATCGCCCGTAACCGGGCACGCAATGCGCCGCGACTGAAGCGGCTTAAGGAGACCTTCGGCTGCCATGTTTGTGGTCGGTGTGATGTCGATGGTGACTACTTGGATGGTCATCACTACGAGGGTGGTAAACGTAAGTTTCGCCCGTTGGCACATCTGCTTAACCGTAACTGGCAGCGCATTGTCCGCGAGATTCTAGGGCTGGATCGCGATAAGCCGAAAGGCGGTGGCCCGGTCGTCATGTGGTGTCAGCGCTATCATGAAGACTACGAGAAGCACGGCCATAAAGCGAGGCCCTGCACGCAGCTCTTAAAGGAAGGCTTTCTTGAGCCGGAAAGGATCCCTTCCCGTAACCCAAAACGTAAAACCGCTTCGCGCTAACAACTAAAAATTACTATGTCACAAATAATTATTCATAGCTTCACTAAAACAGAAATCGAGGCACTCGATTTCAAGCGCTTCGACGCGATCTTTGGTCACTGGCCTCAACTCTGGAATCGAGAACTACGCGAGAAATTCAATTCGCTGGTCTTTATGGCCGACGGATACAATGAGCATGAGGATGAGATCTACTGTATTCCGGAGGTGCGCCGCTATTATCAGGAGCTGCACAAACGCTGGCCTTGGTGGTGTTTCTTTCTGAACAATATGAACGCCAGCATGGCGGTGGCCTACCTCTGTCTGCTTGATACGGTTGATTCTTTCAAACGCGATGAGTCCGCTATGACTGCGGCTACTTTCGACCCTCGCCCCATACTGGAGATCTTGCGCCATGACTTTTCGCGCATGAATTACTTATGGGAGATTGCGGGTATGTCCGATGAGGCGAATGACCGGCGAACCGACGAGATCCTGGAGATCTTTTGCGGTTTGATTGCGAAGGAAGGAGGCCAGCCATGAACCAGTCACTGCTTGATCATGAATTAGTCCGTCTTGAGGCCTTTGAGCCCGCTGGTACTGCAATCGAGTTAAGTGCTCGTGATCTGCTGGGGCATACACTTGTGCTTGGTGGCACCGGTGCAGGCAAAACGACCTGCGTGATTCAGCCAATCCTTAATCAACTGATCCAGTCATCTGTTGAGCCAGGCATTGGTCTTTGTATTCTGGATACGAAATCAGATGGCGAAGCGCAGGCCTTTCTACAAGCCGCAGTATTCGCAGTGGATCGTGATCGAGACCTCTCGATGATTGCCGTAGATTCCGATTACTGTTTGGATCTGCTGGAGCCACTGAGGACTGAAAGCCTGGAAGGTGCATCCAGATTGGCAGAGACACTCAGCTACCTCGTGCCGGAGTGCTCGACAAATCGATTCTGGGAAGTGACCTTTCGATCACTCCTTCGCCACACCTTCAGGCTCTTCCTTCTGCTCGGACACGAGATTAAATACTCTGAGTTTGTTGGCTTTATCGCCGATTATCTTTTGCGCTTCGATACCGATGAAGGAAGTTTCAAAGGCTTGGAAACGTTGCTGGAGACACTGCATGAAGACGGCACAATCGATGCCCCGAAAGAAGTCGTGCACGAGACTCGGTCTATGCACATGATGTGGGAAAAGCTGGATTGGCGCACACGAACCAATCTCCAGAGCATGGCCGCACCACTGGTGGGTCTCCTTAATCAAAGCGCAGCCAAACGACTCTTCAGCGAAGGTACTCCGATATGTCTAGCCGGGGCAGTGAACACCGGCGGCATCGTCTTGCTGAGCATCGATTCAATTCGAGAGCCAGAAGTCGCCCGATTGGCGGGCACACTATTCAAAGCTCGATACTACGATGCGATTCTCGGAAGGCGCATTGGTGCCATGAACCCGCTCTCCGTTCTTATCATGGACGATTGGGTACAAAGTGCTAGCCAGGGAACAGGCACGAGATATTCAGACGCGGATGCTCTCTCCATAATGCGTTCGCGCCATGGTTGCATCGTATCGGCAGCACAAGGTTTGGCCGGTCTTGATCTGGCCATCGGTCCGTATTCACGAAAGGCGGTTCTAGCCAATTTCGCTAACCTCTTCTTTTTTCGGTCTCGTGATTCTGAACTGGATGCCATCGCAGCGGCCTACCTCGGTCAGAAAGTGGAAACTCTGAAAGACTCCGCAGTTTACGAGAAAGGACTCGCCGCGCTACGCCGCCAGGCACCCGTGGAGTACCACCGCGAGATCCGTGTGCCCGCAGTCCCTCAAGGAGCGCTGGCACGCTTGCCGACTGGAGAGGCCTACGCCCTGATCGGAGGGCAATCCTACAATCAACCTATCTCATTCATCCCTCACCACGCGATACAAGAACAAGAATAGAAACATGAATACAGAATACAACGAACCCACCCCTTATCCCACTGAAGATGCCCACTGGGAGGCATATTGGAAAATTGATCCACATGATCGCGAATCTGGACGCCTCGCACTCTGGGATTACGCCTTGGATTATCAGGGTATACTTGGCGAGCCCCATCAAGATACTCCTGCTGAATTGCTGGCCTACCTAAATGACTGTCCACCGATCAGAAAGAGTCGGAGCTACTTGCAGTTCAAACAAGTCTTCGCGGACATTGGCATGTCGATGCCGACCGGAATGGAAGACCTGCCAGAATGTTGGCTCTGCGGGATTCACCGTTTCATTTTGGAAATGCTCTGGGTGGACCGAGATACCCAGCGGGTGAAGGATTTTTTTGATTGGTCGATTGTGCTAAGGCAGGGGCCATACTTGGAAATCCACTATGGAAAAGAAATACCCCGCAGCGGCCCTATTTGGCCGGATCGTGCTTCTTTGCTTCTGGAATTTCATCGGTTCCTCGAACCCGGTGCCTTTACCAGTAGAGGGCGGCTGCAAGAGTTTGTATAGAGTGATGATCTATATTAAGTGAAGAGGAATGCGAGCCCGTCGAGAAATCGGCGGGGCTCTTTTGTGTGCATGCGCCGGGAACTAAAAAATGCATGAAAATCGAAATAGTTCCTCAGCAAACACTCATAATCGAGTATGAAAAATACGCTGCATGGCCCTCATTCAAGGCCATCGGCTCGCAACGACTCGGAGGCCTCTGGCGAGCGCACTTCTTGCGACACGCGCTCACCGCGGAAGACCTCAGCTGTGCGGCGTGGCGAGCGCCGATACCCTATGAAATCCTTAAATTGCTTCAAGGCTTCGTGGACTGTCACGCAGAGTTGATCGAAATGGCTCAGACGGCACCCGACATCTTCACGCGCTGGGCTCATTCCAATCCAGCGCTCACATTAATTGCTGCAACTTACTGGAGATATCGGCCATCAAAGGAAGTCCCGGAGATTCAAGCGAGAAAGGATCTATGGTATAATCTGGAACCGAGAGACATCCTCCAATATGCTCGATGCGACTCGTCGAGGAGCTTTTTGAAGACACTTGGAAAGATCCCGCCAGAGCAGTGTTATGAATTCGTCATCACGCGCGTCCGTGACCAGTGGCAAGTCCCCGAAAAACGAAGGCTCTTGCAGCACCTCAGGAAGATCACAGTCGAGACGACATGGTTGCTGGGATGCTTCCCTCCTATACTCGACCCTGGAATTCATCGGCTTGCTTCAGACGCGCCTTACTTTGATGAATTTCACATCGGCCACATAATAAGTGACCTTACCAACCGGAGGGAAATGCGTTGTTTGGAGGTTTGGCCCTACAGAAACCAGATCCACTCTTGGGAACAGCTTCTGAATGCGTATGATCGATTTCTCAGGAAGGTTAATCACGTGCCCGAGCGATTCGGATCACCTCCTGTCCTAGGCCTACAGACTGAAACGCTTCATATTGAACCTATCACAAGACGCACCGGCTTAGAAGGAGAAGCTGCCGAGATGCAAAACTGCGTTAGTACTTATCTCGTTCAAGTCCATCATGGTGAGTGTTACGCTTATAGACTATTCAGACCTGAACGGGCGACGGTTTTGATTGATCGAAGGACAGGACGCTGGTCGGTGGCCGAGGCGATGCTTGCGGCAAACGAAAGGCAGGTTGAATCCAGCACATGGAACCTGCTGATCGACTGGGTCATGACCGCCGGGAACTAAAAATTCATGCCAAAACAAAACATGAATAATCCCTACACAGTTCTCCGTGATGGCTCATTACAAATGGGCCAAACAATCTTTCTCCGTTGGCCTGATTTCAGCATATCGGGCCTACCGGTCGACGTGCCGAAACGCTTGCATCATCTGTTGACCTCATTAGAGCCGATTCCTTATCAGTGGCGGGAGGGAATTCCTGCCGATGTCCTGCAGTCGCTCCGGAAATTTGAAGATAAGCTATTGCCTGATCTGCTGACAGTAGCTCAGACGGATCCCCTAAAGTTTGTCGACTGGGCTAACTTCTGCCCGGCTTTAATCGTGCTCGCACTTCACGCCAGTCGCTCCGGCAAGGAAGTTGATGAGGAAAAGATCTATCGACTCATGCACTGCGGATGGAGAACCGTTCTGGTTGAAACCGGATGGTCGCCGAAAAAGTCCACACTGAGGATACTGCAAAGGGTGAGTCCCAAATGCCTAAATCTCCTACAACTGGGTATGCTGCGCGCACATCTGCGAAACTCCCAGAAACTCCGAATCATCAGGCACCTCAAACGCATCGATTCGGCGGTCATCGATACGCTGCATTTAGCGCCGGAGGTCTTGAGTGTGCGGCTTCTGGAGATTTCATCCTCACGCTCCGAGTTGATAAACGCCGAGTCAATGAGGGCGCTCTGTGATGAGATCATCCAATTTAGGCGAGAGACAAAACGCCTGCCGGTATGGCCATTTCGTCACGGGCAGCTTTCTGAGGAGACGCTCTACCATGCCGAGCAGTTGATCATGATGCACCGGAGTATGCAGAGCCTCTCCTCTGAAATTCGGTTTCCTCGGGCACCTTTCCTGCCCTTCAAGTCATCAAAATTTGAAGCGCGACCGATCTCGACACCTCGGGAACTGTATCAGGAAGGGATTTCGATGCGTAACTGCTTGCCCGGCTATGCCGCCCAGGTCGCCTCCGGTAGCCATTTTGCGTATCGGATACTAAAGCCGGAACGGGCGACTCTCCTGATTTTAAAATCCGAAATCGGCTGGATTCCGTCCCAGCTTAAGACAATCGCGAATGGAAACCCGGAGCCTTTGACATTCAAATTTGTCGAAGCATGGTTGGGGCAACAATTTTCAAGAGAGGAGGTGCAGGATGCACCCTTCTGAAGAATTTAAACGTAAGCTCTTGGAGCCGATTGATGCGCTCTTCAAAGAGGCGCTTGACAGTCATGCGCCTCCGGCAGGCATGGGTGGGCGGAACTACCAGCCCCCGTGGGTAGGTCTATGGCCTTCTGGCGACGGAAATGCTTCGAAGAAGAAGCCAGGAAACCACAAGAAGAAAACAGGCATAGTCGACGAGAAAGCTTTGGAGGAAGCGCTCTATGCGATGAACGGGCTGATTGGCTTACACGCAGCAAAGCGCTCAATCCTTAGGTTGGCTGACTTCGCTAGAATCGAAGCGGAGCGGCGAAGACTAAAACTTCCTCGTTCGGAAGTGACCTTCCATTGTGTTTTCACCGGATCACCGGGAACGGGAAAAACATCCTTCGCCCGCCTCCTCGCCAAGATTTTCAAAGCCCTCGGTTTGCTGAAATCCGGTCATACCGTTGAAGTCGATAAGTCAGCTTTGGTCGGTGAATACCTTGGGCAAACGCCCTCGAAGGTGAAAGGAGTCTTTGATCAAGCCGATGAAGGCGTTCTCTTTATCGACGAAGCCTACTCGCTCACCCACGACCGCGAGGACCTATACGGACGGGAAGCCATCGATATGATGATCAAATTGATGGAGGACCGGAGAGATCGTGTGGTGGTCATTGTCGCCGGATACCCGAAGGAAATGAAGGAGTTCATTCGATCCAATCCCGGCCTGCGTTCCCGCTTCAATCGAACAGTTCATTTCGCCGATTACGATGCTGCTGAGTTACTAGCCATTCAGAAGCAGATGCTCCGTTCAATTGGTTTTGAAGCCAGTGATGGGCTTCTCCTTCGGAGTGAGCTTATGTGGCAGCAGCTCTACACGGATCGAATGACTGGAGACGCCAATGGACGGATGGTGCGAAGCGCTTTGGAGATCATGCTCGAAAACCAAGCCGGTCGTCTTGTCCATGAACCTAAAAAACAACGCCACGAACTCTGTGAGCTTCTGCCACAGGATCTGGATGGTGTAGAACAGATGTTAAGAGAGAACCATGAAGACTAAACCAACCCAAAAGCCTTTAAAGGATCACTGGATCAACTCGCTTCCGCCAATACTCCTTGAACGTGCTCAGCTATGTGCCATGGAACGAAGTGTTCCTATTGAGCTGCCGATTATGGTCGGGTTGGCTGCGGTTGCCGCCAGTGTCGGCAGTGGTGTCGAAGTTCTGTCGGGAAAGAACCGGACAACCCGAGCCAATCTTTACGTGCTTCTGGGTGTCAGCTCCGGCATCGGCAAAAGCGAAGTCTTCCGGGATGTGCTGGGGCCACTCATGGACTTTGAAAATGGCCTACACGAATGGTGGGAGGATCAGCCATCGGTGAAAGCACGCGCAGGGGAGGAGCTGCTGAAAGCCAGACTGACGAATGTCCGGGCTTGTATTCGAAAATACCCGGCGGCCAACAGCATGGAGCTTTTCAAGGACCTTCAATCGACTGAACGGAAACGTGCTACCTGTCGCAACTACTTGAGCCCGCCAAGCCTCCTGGCTGACGATTCCACCTCCGAGGCGCTGGCGCAGCTCATGGCCAGATCCAATGAGAGCATCGCCACCGTTTCGGCGGATGCCCGCTATTTCCTGAAGCGCCTCAGTACACCCAACACCAAGGAAGAATCCTTCTTCCTTAAAGCCTACAGCGGTGACCTCGCCCTAACCAACCGGGTTTCCCGAAACTCTGTCCGCCTCCGTCGACCCTGCCTGACCACGCTTCTGCTCACTCAGCGAGATGCGTATCAGGCCCTCATCCAGAAGGCTCGTCTCAATCGCTCGGGACTGTTGCCGAGGTTTCTCCACGCCGAAATCGATCACCGAACTCACCAACCGGTCTGCGTTGACCGAAGAAGCCAATCGCGCATACGCGCAACCTACGCCGAACGCATTCGAGAGCTGATCGAGGCCTTCCGCTTTGAATCGGGCAGTTTGCAGGTGGAAGCCAGTAAAGAAGCCCAGAGCTACATCCATGAGATTGAAGAGCGATGCCGGACAACTGCGGTGTCCGACGAGAGTCTCGACGGCGAGATCCTACGCCGCCGCGCCGAACAAATTTGGCGAGTCAGTCTTTGCCTGCATCTAGCTCGGCACGGAAACGCCTCGCTGATGAATCCTCTAGGCTTGTCGCAAGCTCAGGCCGCCCGGGATCTCGTTGAATTCTCTACGATGGCGGCTAGTTCAGAGTAGATTAGTTAGATGATACTGAACACTGGATCAAAGCTGCCGCGCGACCACAGAAAGTAGGTGAAATTGAGTCTCGTGTCAAATTCGTTGAAGTGTTCACAACTTCGATCAAAAACTAATGGGGGCCATTAGCCGTTTTCCGACAGACTCACTCAATGCAACACTCTTTTGCTCTTAGCGCACAGTTGACAGTTGCCGAGAAAAGTTGAAGTTTTTTCCGTATGGAAACTACGCGTACGTCCCTTTTATACCGGGTGAGTCTGTCCGAAAATCCGGCATGGGAGGAGTTTTACGCGATTTACTGGGCTCCTATTATTCGTTATGCTCGTAAGTTGGGGCTACAGGAAAGTGAAGCGCATGATGTGCTGCAGGAGACGATGGTCGCTTTGATGGGAATTTTGCCTAAGTTCCAATATGACCGGAAGCGGGGCAAGTTTCGGAATTTTCTTCTCACGATTGTGCATCGTAAGTGCTTGGCGGTGCATCGCCGAACGAAGCGTAAAGCGGAAGTGGCCATGGATCAGCCTGTTGGGGAAAGTGGACTCGCGCCGATTGAACGGCTTGCGCAGGAAGAAAGCTCCTCGGAGCCGGATGAATCCGCCTGGCAGGAGGCTCTCATGTTGGAAGCGATAAAGCGACTTGAGGCGGATCCTCGGATCAAGCCGGAGTCGCTGGCGGCCTTCCGTGCTTATGTCATTGATGGGCAGGCGGCCTCGGATGTCGCTCGGAAATTTGGCCTGAAGGTGAATGCGCTCTATCAAATTCGTAACCGGCTGATCAAGAAGTTGCAGGAGGAAGTGGCCGTTTTGATGCGTCAATCGCGGCTGGAAGAATAATTACGCGTAAGATCCGGCGGAAAATACCAATACTGTGAGCATGCAAAAAGATGACATCCGGATGCCCGAGTCTCACGAGATAGCCGAAACCGTGGGGCACCCGCCGGGCACACCCCCGGGGCTTTATGATCGGCTGAAATATGTGGCTGAGGTTTTAGAGGCTTTAAATTCTGAGAATCTTCACGTGGAAGGAGCTTGTTTGGCGCATCGGCGAGCGGATCGCAGTGTTCATTTGGATGCGCTGGCAGCGGAAACTGTGGTGGGGCGCTCGGAGGACGCTAGAATCTTTGTCGAAGATCGTCGGCTCTCCCGTCAGCATTTCCGTCTTCAACGCACGGATACGGCTTGGGAGATCGAAGAACTTGGCTCGACTAATGGCACCCGCGTCAACGGCGAGCCGCTGAGAGACCGCCGCAACTTATCTTCCGGCGATCTTATCGAGGCCGGTACCACAGTGTTTGTTTTTGTAGAGGCCGACCAATTTGGGTAGGCAAACTTAATTACCACGTAAGAAATGTTAACATTAGGCAATAATAGGGTGAAAGGCCTTGATCGGCCCGCTAAAATCACTTAACCCACTTTATCGTTATGAACGTTATGAGCCGTTTTTCACCGATTTTTTTATTCGGAAGCTGTCTGTTTGCCACGCTATCGAATGCTGCCGTGGAGCCTCGCGAGGTTGCCCAGTCATCGCTTCCGGCAATTTTCAAATCCACTGCATCGGCGGAACGCATCAAAGCCATCCGGGTCGCGGAGTTGGATGCCACCCGCTCTCTGGTCGAGCGTATTTATGGGGTCGCACTGGATTCCGACACGGTGGTTTACGACCTGGTGTTGGCCGACGATCAGATCGGTGCGACCGTCAATCGTCTGGTCAGAGGTGCCAAGACGGTCAAAGGCCCTCTCTATCAGGAGGATGGTCAGGTTTGGGTGGTCAAGGCGATCAAGCTGCGCACCGTCATCGAGGAGATCACCCAAAAGCTAACCCAGCAAAAGAAAGGTCGCTCGCTCGTCACGGTGGAGTCACTGGAGTCGGTCGCCTACAAGCATCAGGACACGATCATCGATGCACTGGGCAATGGCGCACTGCCTGGTAGTCCTGGTCTGGCCAAGATTCAAGCTAAGCGCGCTGCCGAAATCGATGCCTACCGTAAACTGGGCGAACGTATGATGGGTGTGCGGATCGATGCCGGAACCACCGTGCGTGATTTGATGCTGGAGTCCGATACGATTCGTGCCCGCATGGCGCAGGTGCTCAAGGGGGCGAAGCCAGTCGATATCGTTTATGGAGACGACGATACCTGCGAAGTGACCATGCAAATCACCATGGCGGATCTGTATCGGGTCGTGCGCACTTACAGGAGCAGCAAAGAAAAGCGCACTGAAATCACCACCGAAGCGGAGAAGCGCGAATTGCAAGAGGTGGGCCACGGTGTCGCGCGTCCAGTCGGCTTTACTCGCGATGTGATTGCCGAATCGACCGGTGGCGTTGCTGGCGGCGACTACCTCGACACCGAAGTGGTCATTCGCAAGCTCATCGGCACCTCCCAAATCATCGACTAATCCCAGTTAATCATTAGCGGAGAGACTTTCAGCATGAAGACAATTTTCACATTCATACCACTGGCAGTCGTCGCTCTTTGGGGCAGTGGTTGCGCGACCGGCAAGGAGCCGGTAAGCCAATCCCTACAGCGGGAAAAGACGGAGACCCCCATGGCCGCCACCGTTGAAGAGACCCGGGATGGGCGCACCGTGACAACCGAAGCGACCACCCAGCGCGTGCACCATACTGAGGTAATTGTGGATTAATTCTCCAAAACGAAACGAAATTACAATAACCATGGCCCGACAGACGCAACGCAGCAGCACCCCAAGTGGCCTGATCTGCTGTTGCCTCTGCCTCTGCGCCATCCAGCCGTTGACTGCCGGCAGCTACCAGGAGTTGGCCGAGCGACTGGCCGAGCAGATTGAGGCCTCCGTCCCGGTGCGCGTGGGGATCGGTGAGTTTGTCTATGAGGACACGCTGCAACAGTCGGCCTATTCTTCCCTGCTGCGCGAGGAGTTGGAGACGGCTCTGGCGGGCACGCGGCGTTTCGAGATTATCACGCGCGACCGTATTGCCGATCTTCAGGTGGAGGCCGATTTTCAGCGCAAAAGTTACGTTGGCGCGGACGCGGAAGCCGGAAAACTCGAAATCGCAGGCGTCGAGGGCATCGTGCGCGGGCGCTTCTTTTACAACTACCCGGACGTGACGATCTTTGCCGAACTGGCCTGGCTGGAAAATGGCAAAGTCAATAAAGCCAGAGTCACCCTGCCGGTCAAAGATGCCGGAGCACAGTTGTTCCCCGCTTCGCTGCCCCTTGGCGAAACGACGGCGGCCGAGCGCATCCGACCGCAGAATCTACAGAAAGGCCAAGCGAATGTGGCCGATGTTGCGCAGCGTGTGAAGGAAGTTCCGCAGGACTTCGCGCTCGATCTGGCCGTGGCGGAAGGCAAGCATGACTTCGCCGCAGGCGAATCGGTGAGCTTCAAGGTCACCCCCGAGCAAAGTTGCCATGTGTCGGTGGTGGTCCACCAGAGCGATGGCTCGTCGGTGCTCCTTTTCCCGAATGCCTACAATCGCAATACCTGGGTCGAAGCGGGTCAGACCGTCCAAGTGCCCGGCACACGCAAGAGCGGCTTCGAGATTGTGATCGGCGCACCCTTCGGCGCGGATGTCGTGCAAGTGATCGCCTGCACTCGAAAGACCGAGCTGCATCGTTTGCTGGATCGGGAGTTGCAGCAAAATCCTGGCGTTGTCTTTCGCGGTGTCAGCCGCGGCATGTTCACTCAGGCCGTTAAATCCTCGGTCGGCGCCACGCCTGAAGATGGCATGGGTGCCCCGCGCTGGGCCAGCGAATATCTGATCGTGAGCACCTACCCGAAATTTTAACCCTAATGGAAGCGAATGAACAGAATGACCAGTTGCCCCGGGCTTATGCCCGCAGGCTGTGGCATTCGGGCGTTCTTATTTCCTTCGTTCTCGTGCTTGTCTGCGCCGTTCTTCCGTCCTTATCTGCCGCCGAGCGTCGGGTCGAGGCCGAGGGGATGGCACCCGGTGAGCACCCGACCGCGCGGGAGGAAGCACTGGCGGACGCCCTACGCGAGGCCGTGCGCCTGGGAGCGGGCGTTGACATCAGCAGTCAGACCCAGGTCTCCGACCTGCAACTCGATTACGACCGTGTCTTTGGTTCCGCCTTCGGCTATGTGCGCGACTACGCAGTCCTGGAGTCCTCATTGGGTGCGGACGGTATTTACCGGATTAAGGTGAAGGCGACTGTAGGCGACACTGTGCCGGATCGCGGTGACCGCGTGGCACTGCAGCAGATGGTGCGGCTGAAAGGCTCGCCACGCGTCGCGCTGGAAGTGAACGAATTGATCGAGGGCATTCCCGGCGGCAGCACCCTGGCAAAGACGTGGTTCGAAAGCTCCGCGCGCGAACTACAACTGCACCTCGTCGATCTGGCCAGAGTCCATCGAAACGATGATCGGCTCGCCGC
>Ga0008833_1001290_pt1 | contig 11954 bp, 10 predicted proteins | sample HotLakConsoUCCLE_FD_62216 | JGI IMG/M metagenome (GOLD analysis project Ga0008833, IMG submission 62216) | Hypersaline microbial mat communities from Hot Lake, Washington, USA - Hot Lake Consortium UCC-LE | ecosystem: Environmental > Aquatic > Non-marine Saline and Alkaline > Hypersaline >... | reverse complement strand
AAAAGGTGGAAAATTCGCCCCGGTTCCAGGCCATACCAGCTTGCAGCCAGGTCGGAATTGCCCCAAAACCATTAGAATCTTGCTTAATGTAGGGGGCCAAAACATCATAAGCACCGGCATAATCATAGCGTTCTAATAATTTGAGAGCCTGTTGCTGAGTGCGGTTCCACAGGTAGTATGTGCCTGAGAAGGGGCCGGTGTAATCTGATGGAATCCCCTGGCGGTTCTGGTCTCGTTTTTGTTGAAACTCGAAGAACTGGATGCGATCGCCATAGCGGCTTAAGCCTGATATCCTTCCCGATTCAGACGTTTGCCCTACCCCACCCTTAATACACAACCAAAGAGGGTTTGAACTATCAGCGTCAACTAGAGTTGGCCAGGTATTTTGCCACCATCGAAACATGGCTTCGAAATCGCTGGGGTTGGTGCCATCTTGCCCCAGAAGAACAATATCAACTGTAATATTGGGATGGTGGTCGGCAAACCAGGCTTTCAACAACTGGCAGGCATAAAGAGTGTCTTTATCGCGTTGGGTGACAGTTTCGGGTTGGTCAGTACCAATTAGATAGACCTGGCCAATATCTTGAGCCCGATTTTGAAGCAGTTTCCCGGTAATGACTGGGCAAATGCGGGAGCGATATTGTTCGAGGTGATCAACCAAGAATTTCGTTAAGTCGCGAAAGGTGAGGAGATCCTGCCCCAGGTCTGCTAAGACCTCCGCCTGCTCGCCGATAAAGGTGCCCCGTAGTTGGTCGTCGCCAATGTTGTACCATTCACCAGATTGAGTCTGGAACATCAGGTCACGGGTGCCGATGGTGGCAATAAGTGTAGCGTTCATGGCGTATAAATCAGGTTAAAGAAAAGATTAGCGGGCAGTATCAGCCTGAAGCTGCTGCAGTCCCCAGTCGTAGAGATCTTGTAGCAGTGTGCGTTCTGGCATGGGCCATACCCCTGGGCAAAACTGCTTTAGCATGTGCTCTATAGCTTGATAGATAGCGGGTTCTGGGGAGTCTTCAGGAAGATTGACAAACTTAGAGAGTTCGTATCGAGTAACAGATTGATTATCATGGACAATGCCATTTCGTTAGATTTTTCATAAGTGAGAACTGGAGAATCATCCTGTCCCAACCAGAAGTTAACTTTTTGTAAGGAAATATCTGATCGAAAAGACTCAACAGAGAATTCAAGTTCTATGGACAAATATGGGTGTTCCATTAACTGCCCATAGAGAAACTTGTAAACTCGTGGTAATGTATCAGACTCATTTTCAGTTATCTTTTCCAGTTCCTCTGGAGTCGTGATCTTATCGATGTTGACATCCAGTTGGAATTTAACTGCAAAATTACGACTGATATCGTGGCAGTGGATGAACTCGCGATAACTGCCCAGATCAGCCAATTTCCCTTTAGGAAGTAAGGCAATTTCCGAGTCCTCGGCTTCTTCTAGAGTCTGCTTCAGCAGCATCAACGACTGAATGATAGAGCTTTTTCCCGCTGAGTTTGGCCCATAGATCAGCGTAATCGGGCGCAACGGCAGCAGACCTGTGTCTGCAAAAGCCTTAAAGTTTTTGAGTTGAAATTCTCGCAGCATGGTCTTTACCCGAAAGGAAAAATTTGAGCGTAGCTGTCACGGTCAGTGCGTCGTCGCAACTCACCCACATACCGCTGGCGAGGATCTTGAGTAGCCCCAAACACAGTAACCACCTGATATTCATCCAGATCCGCAATCCACACTGGAGACGGTTTGACACCACCCCGCACCTGGCCGCAGAGGTTGCCGTCGTAATCCTGACCCCGTTTGAAGTCTTGGTGGTGCAAGACCGCAAGGGCATAAGGCTTGCCGAAGTCTTCCTGGCCGCTGCACACCACGATACGGCAATGCTGGTCAACAGCATCCGTCCAGCGATCTCGGCTCACTCGCCCTGCTTCCAGAGGTTGCCGGGGATTTACTGGCCGATCAGCTAATCTCCCCAATGCCTCATGAAAGATTTGCAACCGTTCTCGGAAGCGCTGTTGAAATGCTCTTACATTACTGGGCAATTTCCAAAAGGAATCGTCTGTATCGGGAATCAGCGTAGACCCCCGCCACCAGGGCGCACGGTCCCGATTCTGGCGAGAATAGCAGGGGCGTCTAGCCCCCTGACCAATACCTCCCAGGTGAAACATCATCCAGGTCAGGTTTTTCATCAGAGTTTCAAGATCGCGCCGCTGGTTAGCAAAAGCTTCCGACGAATAGGCCAGAATTAGTCGCCCCGACTGTTCGCCGCAGGGGTCATCCTGGCCCTGCCTTGTCGGTCGGGCTTCCCGCTGCACTACCCGGCCATCGGCAATTCTAACAGCGACCTTGCCCCGTGCCTGTCTGGGGTTAATTGCACCAAACAGTTCTCCTTCCAGACGTTGCACTTCTCTGGCAGGCAATACTCCCCGTGCAAAAGTCCGGAACCAGTAGCGCAACATCGACTTAAACGCTACTGGACGCACTTCGGCATCGGGATTACCCCGCATCTGCCACTCCCGGCGACGATCGTTCCAGTTCCACTGGGTAAATTGTTGTCGCCCGTGGATCAGCTGCCCCTCCAGGGCAAAATCAAGGCTGAAAAATTCGGCTTCGGTTTTAGACTCGCCAGCCCGCACCAGGCTGCCATAGCCCGTGTTCACCTGGGAGCCAATACCTGCCGATAGACCACGGCTGAGCCAGCCTTTTACTTTCTCGAGAATTTCGTCCTTGCTTTCATCATCTAGCTGAGCAGTCGGACGAACGCCAATCAAAAACGTGGCTTCTTCCAGAGAGAAAAAGGGATTGGGATTGGGCGAGTAAAGCAACTCTCGCCCTGCTGCATCCCAAGACCAAATGTTGTTGGCCATGTCTACCGCTAAGCCGCCCCCATTGCCAGACCGCTGGGGCAGGGGATAAGCATCCAAGAAAACGACCTTGCCAGATCGCTCCTCACTCTTCTTACTGTCCAGATAGCCAAAATATTGCCGTGAGATCGCTTCCTCTGCCTGCCGCCAGGATATCCCTTCCTGCTCCATGACCTCTCGAATGGCCTGGGTGCGGGCCACCCCCCGCAGGGTGCTGGCAGGAATGTAAGGCATCCCTAGAGCATCAAAAGCAGGCAGTAAAATACTCTCTGGTCCGCGATGACCCCCGACTCGAATCCGCCACAGGCAACGCACCTGAAACGTGTTTCCGTCACCAGCAATGAGCTTAGTGCGGTTAGTCAGGGTCGTGAGGCGATCTCGGTAATTGGCGTTCTCCTCCGCCATTTGCAGAATTTGAACTTTGGTGGGGTCTTTATACTCACTTTCGGGCGATCTCATCCAGCGTAGATATTCCACGAAGCTGGCAGTTGGATCAGGAGATGCTATGGGGTCAACTAGCCAGGGCGAAGGTTGGTCAGCACGATTTCCATTCCCACCATTGCCTCCCCGACGACTCCCCCCGCCATTGCCCCCCTTGCCACGGTTGGCACCTACCGTAATCACTTTCTTAGGCTTTCCCGATTGTCCTTTATGGCCGGGGCGACCCATTGGAGAAGGCTTGCTGGAACCCCCTTTCTTTGGCCGATCAAAAACCATTTATGCTTCTCCCTTCACATCGTGGTATACCGCTGTGGCCCAAAAGCTAAACTCCTGGGCAATTTTCAGTCCCAGTCCTGTCAGCCCCAAATAGTTATCAGCATCGAGTTGCTTGATAGTTTCTAGTCCAGAAGCAGTCGTTAGCCCTTCCTTTCCGGAAATGGTTTCCAGACACTGAAAGAACTTCTTCACTACTTGCTTTTTGCCTTCCTGACTGAGTGCTGTTTCCTCTGCTTTGAGGCGCATGAGTCCCCAGGTTGAGAGGTAGGTATATAGCTCTACCGCCTGATTTTTTTGTTCTTTGAGACGAGTATCGTCTTGACTAGGTTGATGTCTTAACTCATGAAGGGCCTCATAGACAGGCGTACTCATAGTGCGCGGATCAAAAACTTGCATGATGCCCTCCTTAGTTCTCATATAGCCAGGTCTGAACAAAGCCCCGCCCCAGACTTTCCTGCCCACCAATTTGCAAAATGTCGTGCTGAGACACTAAAGCTTCGAAATCACCTTTAGCGTCATTGCCTTTGCCATTGGCCGCAGCAGTAATGCCCCAGGGAAAATACATCAGGGTATCGGGTGGGATAGCCTCTTCATAACGGAACCCTCCATCCACAGTTTTATGTTCATCCAGTTTGATTTTGACCTGCCGCCACAACGCCATCTGCATCAACGTGGCACAGTGCTGATCAGGCAATACCAAGACTCGTTCAATACCCTTAGTTTGCTCAGTTTGGGGAACAAAAATCTTCCAGGTGTTCCAGTCCTGTAAATTGCTCGGTTGCAAGATGGCGTCTTTCAGATAAACCGGCTTTTGGCTGCCCAAATTGGTACAGTAGTCTGCTGGTATTTCAGCCTCAACCTTGTTCAATTTGGCCCATCGCCTTAATAACATGGGGCTGCTCACCCAAATCACGCCATGACTCAGAGAAGGCACTGGCATCCAGAGAATGGAGCCGTCGCCAATCCATAAAGTGCCCTGGGTCAGGTTTTCATCCTCGCCATTCGTGACATCATCGATTGTGTTACCCCACAGACCTGAGCGTTGATTTTCGGGTGTAGCGGCTCTCAGTCGGCCCCGAATACTGCTAGAGGGAATGTAAGGCAATTCTGTATGAGATTCACGGGCAATGCCTAGCAGGTTGCCTTCTTGGGTAGTGCCGCCCGTATGGAGCGGAGAAAGGAGATAGAGATAAACTAAGTCTTCGATCATGATTCGTTTGCTCCATAAGGAATCCAAAGTAGTTCCGAGTAACCCAGCTGTCGCCATTTATGCACTTTTGGATGTTCTGGTTTGTCCTGGTACAGCCCCTCTGGGCGGGCGAGGTAATACACACTGCCAGGGGGCGCAGCAAAGACTTGAGGAGCGGGAATGCTATTCCCGTCCTTAAGCCAGCGGCTACTAATCGGCACCGGTCGATCGGCTACCACACTGACTAATGGTCCAGGGGTTTGATTTTTGTTTGGCCCATGGGCCAGCTTCCATTCCCATGGCCAAGCACGGCAGGTGGCTACACCATTACGGTTGCGTTCAAACACGCCTGGTGTGACCAAGTAAGCCAGTGTTCTCCCCTGGATTGGATTTTGTGCCAAAGCGGCTTCAGCCTGAGCATAGTTTTGCTGCGACTGCGCCTGAAGATGCTGCCACTTTCCATCTAATTCAGCACATCGCTCGACCCGCACTCGATGACCCTCGCCGCCTAAGTGCATCGTGGTGGGCACGCCGATCGCCTTTAGTTGATTGTGCGTATCTTCATCCAGTGCGATCGCAAGACTCCAGCCTGGATGCAACCGAATAGCATTTTCCACAAAATAGCCATCGCTGTCTTTGACAGTGCGCTGCCCTGCCTCAATAGAGTTATGGGGACGGGATTCAACATCCCATGGTTCAGGCTCCATACCGCTTGGACAACGCCAATCGGCTTTCGTCAGTGACTCACCGTTGAGAAGCCTCAGCACCTGGTCAGCTGCCAGAAACTTACGGAGCTTGTCTGTTTCTGGCTTGTCCTCAAACACAGACTGCTTTTGAGCTGTCATCAACGGCATAGGCATCTGCCTGTCCCACTTCAGGCGGGGAGATGGCTCGATCCAGTCCACAGGTGCCAATCGCTTGTCGCCCACATAGTTCAACGGACGCGGTAAATGTAACTGTCCGTGATGACATAGAAACGGCCCTGTTAAACGCATATTATGCCGGGTTTGCAAGACACTGCGAATGGCTCCTGCAATGGCGTGCCCATGTGGAGGGAACACACTACCAGCCCAAGCACGTTCCCCTGGTGTAAACGGCTTTGCGTCTCGAAATAGCAACACATCTAGCGGTGTCAGGGTGTACCAGCGTTGTGGCTGATTTGAGCCTGCGGAGGCCGTTATGGGTTGATGGGCTGTCGCAATCATTGGTCACCTCCTGGCAGTTTGATCTGTCGTTTTCGCAAGACAAAGGCGGCGAGCTTCAGCCAATTCACAATCTCACGCTGCCGTATGGCTGGGTCAGCCTCGGTTTGGTGCCACAGTTCTGTCAGCCATGTGCTTAAGGCTTGGGCAAAGTCTTTTTTGGCATCATCATTACCAGCAAAGAAGTCACGGCGATCACAAAATGCCGCCACCCAAGACTCAATTGCCGCCTCAACGGGGACAGGATGTTGTTGCCAAACACTGGCCGCCTGCTCGAATAGAGAGGGCTCCAGGTTGTCGAGTTGCGCGAGTAGCGATCGCCACTGGTCGAATACCGCAAACTTGCTGGTAGCACCGAGTTGATTGCCGTTGCCATATAGCACTCGTACCTGTACGGCATCCTTGGCGGTTTTCGGATCGCCTTTCACCGAAAAGTGGGCTTTTGCCTCGGCTTCGGCTTCCCAGAGTGATTCCAGGGCGATCGCCAGCGGCACTGAATTGTGAGCAATCACCACCCCAAAGCTAATGCTGGCATCCTGCCCCATCGTGAAGAGAGGCCTTTTAGGCAATTGGGCCGATTTGGTATCTCCTTGCCAATGCCAGTAATCATCGCCACTACCGAAGTAGTCCTTCGAGAGCGACTTAAAGCCTTGACGCTGTCCCACCCGTCCTTCCTCTGGATCTTTCTCTCCTCTAAAGCACTGGCGAATATCCCAGAGCCAGTTATCCCATTCCCACAAATTGGTGTAAGCCAAGACATCATCGCCGCCACCGTAAATCAAACGTCCGGCATAACGTTGCTCTGTCAAATAAGGAACTAACTGATTGGAGAAGTCCAGCAGAGCCCGGGATAGGGCGTTATAAGTTGCCGGTCCCATCCGTTTCTTGACCTTAGTACTGAATTCTTTGAAGGCCGCTTTAAGGGGTGGGGGCAATGAACTTTGCTCAACTTTATTCGCCAACCCTGACGGCATATAGTCTCCGTAGGCTTTCATATGTTTGCCTTTCAGCCAGCCGTTCATGTCATCGCCATCGCCAGCGGCCAGTACATACCAATCTGCCGGAGAATTGCTGGGATAGTAGCGATCGATCACCTGTTGCACAGCTTGGCAATATTCCTTGCGAACTCCGGCTAATTCTTGCTGTAAGTCTTGAATAATGAGCGGATCTTGTTCGCGTTCAATTTGCTGTTCTAGCCGTTCTATCTCTGAGCTTTCAATTTCCTCAAATAGCCAGTCTGCATTCAAGAGCCGCGAATGATGAGGGCGCAATTCAGCCTGTTGGTCATCATCGATCCAGGGAATACCCCACGCTTGCTTTGATGAATGTTCTAGCCATCCTCCGATGTTTTGAATGGCTGTTTCAACCGCGCGCCCTGCCTTCGCAAAGTTGCGAACGTGATCATCCTGGTCTTGATGAGATCGCAGATAGCCCGCGACTCCAGCGGTTAGATCAGGGTAGAAAGCGGTAATCTTGTCTTCACCGACCTCGAAAAGCTCTTGCAAAACATGGTGTAAGCCACGCTTGAGCACTTCCGTGGCGTTGAGTTGTTCGCTACCGTCAAAAATTCCGGCACGGTGCTGCCAGAGCTTTTTGACTGTCGTTTCTGCTAAATAATCATTATCAGGATGAACCACTGGCCCTAGCCCTGAAATGGTCGATCGCCCGCCAAAGGCCGTCGGCAACGTCCAATTTCGCGCATTTTTGGTTCCGGCTAAGGCAGTCCGCGTACTGCCAAAGGCGTAAGGCCACCATGAGCCAATGTTAACGCTGAACTGTCTACCCTGGGTGTCCTGTCGATGCTGATACGCTTCCCGTAAGAAGTTCAGCTCTTCTGGCGTGAATGGGGGTAAGGCTTGAGACTGTTCTGGTTTGTTTTTTTCTGGTTGTCCTTTGCTTTGTTGGCTAGGTTCAGGCTGAGCGACGCGATAAAGTTCGTACAGCGTTTGCAGCCATTCCTCAAGCTCCTGGCTGCGGTTTAGATCCAGAGCGGCGGTTTTAAGGTTGTCAGCATCATCGCCAATCGGCACTGCACTCCAATAGGTCTGCCATTGGCTATTCAGCCAGCCTTCCCAGGTTTTGTGATCTTGGTTTAAATATGGCATCCAGTGCTTTTCGTTCTGGAGGTTATTGAAGACTAAACTGCCGAGCTTGAGCCATTCTTGCTTCAGTGCCGCTTTGGCATACTGCATCGCCGCTTCCACTTTGGATTCTGGCAACAGCAGCACAATCACATTCGGGAATCCAGCGGTAAGGAGTTGAGACTGCTCAGGTTCTGGTACCCAGTCAGAAAAGACATCTTGCCAACCTTCAAAATGAGTCTCCGGCACTCCATGCAGTAGCCAGTGATCGATCAACGGTTGCTGAAACAGGCTGGGATATAAGACGCTATCTGGTCCATACTGCCACGCTAATGCCCAGCACACTCGGGCCGAGAGGTAATGCAAAATCCATGACCCCGCCCAAAAGTCCCGCATTTTGCGGCTGGCTTTGATTAACTCTTGAATTGGTGTGAACGTAAAAGAAACGAGATGTGGCAGCTCTTTTTGGCTCTCATTTGCTGACCAGCGCTCCACATCTTCAGGCGTGAGGTTGAAACCTGCAAGGGCTCCAGAAAGCGCTGCTGTAATGCTGGCATGATCCCAGATGGAACTATCCGGCAGGCGAGTTTCCGCAGGCATTAGCAGCAGTGTCTGGTCATTATCAAATGCTTCGCAGGCTCTCATGGGTAAGCAACGCCATAGCCACCAAAATACCTTACGAGCATCGGTTTCATGCTTGATCTGTTCTGGCAGCAGTGTTCCTTCCAACTCTGTTAAAAAGTCGCTTCGTTTGGGCTGCATGAGTTTGGCATGAGCCGTATCACCAACTTTTAGATGGCGGCGCTTAGCGGAGAGGAGATGACGAGTTTCTAAGCCCTGCTCGTCATAGTTGATAGGAGTAGTAAGACTGCCGACGGCACCGCGATCGCTGGCTGAGGCAATATAGTCTGCCAAATGAATATGCTGAAGTGCCCTGCCGCCTGACTCTTCCGGGTCCCAGCCGTTCTGTACCCAATCCTGCATTACCGCTAGATCACGCCAGAAACTGTTTCCTCCGCGTCCGCGATTATCATGCAATGCCTTTAAAGCTGGATCATGCAACAACCCCCAAATCTTCGCTTGCCAAAACACCTGAGACATACGTAAGTCCTTCCCTGCTGTTTTCCAGCCAGATCACCAACGGCTTGCACTGAGTATGGACCAATTCACTGGGCTTTTGATCAAACTCAATGCGAATGACGAAATAGTCACCTTGTTTAGTCATTCCCTGCAGAAACTGGTAACCATCCTCAAAGAGACATCTCTTGATGAGTCTTATTACTTAGTCACTAGCTGTTATCTCTCGCAACCTTGCGTGAGTTTCCTTATAGATTGGTGATGAATGGCCCACAGTCCTTGTATTTCAATGCCTCGGCCCAAAGTTGAATGGACAATCGCATTGAGCTAACTCAAGCTCTCTACTTTGCTGCCTACAATGGGAGCACCCTTCATCCATGAGGGCTACCCATGATGGAACCTCTTTTGTGTCATATGCTGATTGGGCCACCCGGCAGCGGCAAAACCACGCTGGCTCAACAGATGCAGCAGATCATTCCAGACAGCCGAATTGTTTCTACCGACCAAATTCGCAAATCCCTATATGGCAACGAAGCCAACCAGGGAGACTGGTTTGAAATTGAAGCCGTCGTGATCCAGCGCATCAATGCCGCCCTGGATCACGACACTTCCGTGATTTACGATGCCACCAACGCTAAACGCATCTGGCGCATGGGATTGTTACAAAAACTGGCGCGACCCGGCGTAGATTGGATTGGCTGGCAGTTCACAACCCCTCTCAAAACCTGCCATCACTGGAATCAGTCTCGTCGAAGAGCGGTAGATAAAGCCGTCATCAACACGATGGCCGAAGCCCTGAAGCAGTTTCCGCCCCATCCCAGCGAAGGCTTTATTGCCATCTACCCACTAGACCCTGCCCAGGGGATTGAACCTATCCAAGCCAGGCTAAACCATCTCCACCGCAGCATTACCAACCGTAACAACCGCACCCGCTATAAAGACATTAAGCTGCATCGCTATTCCTCACTCTTAGATTTTGACCGCCTGCTGCATTTGATCAGTTTGCTGATAGCGCATCCCGGCCTGGGCAACCTGCAAACTCAGGCTCCAGAAGACCTCCAGAACCTGGTGGGCGAGTCAGCGACTCCCGTTACCGATTCCCTGGATGAAATCAGCCAGGTCATAGCTGCTCAAAAGGGGACTCTCTATGCCGACCCGGTTGAGATCGTCGCCGACCTCCGGTGGCTTGAATCAAATAGCTTTCTGACACCAACCCCCAACGACGCACCCCTCACCTTTCCCCCCATTGAGGCTCAAACCGTAAACCCTCACGCCTACAGTGATTGGGACGCCTTCCAGCGCCTGCTGACGACCATCCGCTTTATCAGTCACCACCCCTTTTGCTGGAATCCTGATCACAAAAGCAGCCTCACCAGTTTGATCGACGCTATGCAGCAGCGAGGCATTCTCGATGGGGATCGACAGGCAGCACTTCGAAAAGATTTTGAACTGGTGCTTAAACCCTTTGCTATATTGCCTCCCTTCCGATTACGGCGAGGTTACTTTATCGGCAGCGGTATTTTGTCAGAACACCAACTATTACGAGTGGCTAGGTTACTACAGGCCCAGGCCAAAACCATTCAGGACCCGGTGGCGCTGTCGATTCTCGATACTCTTAAAGAACGGCTCAAGCGCAGTCAGCACGATTTAGATAACCTGTATCCGGTACGGGCGATCGCAAACCGGACCATCGTTAATTCTGACTTGTTACCTTCATCGGCTATGGTCAGAACGCTCGACCAACTCGAAGCCGAAATTGAAGGTGGTTACCTCCTCGAACTTAAACGCTTTGCTGGGGGAGGTCGCTTTACGGATGAACCCGATCAGTTCTTTAAAGTCTGGCCTTTGCAAATTGTCTTTCACAATATTGGCTGGTACCTGGGGTATGAAATTGCCGCAGGTCCAAATGCGGGGCTGTTAGAGTTTGAGCGGCTAGATCGCCTGTTTCGCGGCCAACCCCAGAACTGCGATCGCAGTCTGGAACAACAACAGCAAGCATTAGAACGTCTACAAAAACTGCATCAGGCCTGCGGGGGGTTGTATCTGGGAGACGACCCTAAAATCCAGCAGCAATTTCTCAGTCCTCGTGCATCCATCCGCGATAGGGTCACGATTACCCTAGAACTTTGTTTCACAGACAAGCTGTTTGCCTTTATCAGTGAAGGCACTCAACGCTTTCCAGAGGACCAGATGAAGTTATCACCCAAGTTGGGTGTACAGCAACCCCAAAAGAACACCCTATTCTGCCTACCCAGAAGTGATGATCCCAAGTATCCGAACCGCTTGCAGGTACGATTACCCCAATGGTCGATTCATGATCGAGATCTGCGGCGGTGGATTGTTGGCTTTGGAGCTGATGTAAGGGTGGCTGCCCCAACGGAATTAATGCAACAGATTTCGACATTAGTCCAGGAAGTGGCTTGTATATACAGTTAAAAACGTTACGAAAGAGCAGTATTTTCAATCCAAGATGATTGGCCAAAGAAAAAATGTGGATGCAGAAGTTATATCGTCAAATGCTTGCAATTTAATTTGGCATTGATATTTTGTGAGGAGAGTGATCTGATTTTTGTGTAAACGCTTTCGGTTCAAAGTTTGAAGCATTCTGGAAACAGAATAGCAAAATGTGAGGTAGCGGCCTTCCAATTTTTGATGGGTCGGGTCCATCGCTTTGAAATATTGTTCAAGGCCAGATGCATCAACTTGAGGGTGCATCCCAGTTTTGCAAGTCTGCCCTCATCCCCCAACCCCTTCTCCCATTTTGGGAGAAGGGGAGCCGGAGTCAAAGTCCCTCTCCCGCTCTGGGAGAGGGATTTAGGGTGAGGGC
>Ga0008833_1001283_pt1 | contig 12029 bp, 12 predicted proteins | sample HotLakConsoUCCLE_FD_62216 | JGI IMG/M metagenome (GOLD analysis project Ga0008833, IMG submission 62216) | Hypersaline microbial mat communities from Hot Lake, Washington, USA - Hot Lake Consortium UCC-LE | ecosystem: Environmental > Aquatic > Non-marine Saline and Alkaline > Hypersaline >... | reverse complement strand
CGAACCGCCATGCTCGCCGCTCCCGCAGAACGGGCAGAGACCGATGTCCGAGACGAGAAGCAACCCGGTGACGTTCTCTCCGGGCGTCAGCGGCACGGCATATCCGGTGATGCGGAACTCCTCGAGACCACCCTGCAAGGCGCGCGGAAAGGACTTCCGCACCTCGTAGGTCGTCTCGGTGGCGACCTCCTCGATCGCGATCTCCCCGAGCAGCGCCCAGGGGTCGCCCCCGGCAAAAGCCGCTCCGGCTCCGACCGCGAAGAGAGCTGAGAGTGCTGTCGTCGAACGCATGAATGTTTCCCGGTATCTGTGCCTGTCGGTCAGCGCATACCATGAAACCTCGGTTTTGGCGAGCCTTTGCAAGGCCCTGCCGGCCGGCGGGCGGTTTGCCGCTTCCGGGTGCCTCACGGGTCGAGGACCGCGAGAAAGAGGCCTGCGGGTACGTGGCCGGTATGGGAGCCCCGTGGCCCCATGAGTTGCAGCGTGAGGCCCGGCCCCGCCGACGCCGCCTCGACCACACCCCGCGAGAGACGGATCACCCCCGCCTCCTGACGGGCGAAGCCCACCCGCCGCCGGTCGATCCGCTCGTAGGGGAGGGGGCGGCCGAAGGACCAGGCGCTTGCGACCCCAGGGTAATTCAGGTCGTCGCGGGTGACGAAGGTGAGCAGCGCGAACGCCTCGGCATCGTCCTTCGCCAGCCGCACCGCGCGCACCTCGAGACGGGCGGGGGTGCGCCGGTCGATGGTGACGAGGCCCGAAGCCCGGGACGCGACCCCGGTGTGGGGGTTCAGGGAGGCGGTCGGCTCCACGGCGCAGCCAGCAACAAGGCTGCCGAGAAGAAGGAGGAATACGAGCGCCCGCATGTCCGGCGATCCTGCCCGGAGATGGTGAATGCCCGGTTAACCGTCTGCGGGAACCCGGTCGATCCGGCCCGGGGCATTCCCGGTGCGCGGGTTCCCGTCGACACCGGCAGGTCCGGAACCGGTGCTTACACCATCATCTCTTTCGTCGCGCTGAGCGTCAGCGCCGGGTAATCCCGCTCGATCCGGTCGATGTCCCACTGAAGCCGGGTGAGGTAGACGACGTCGCCGTCGTTGTCATGGGCGATGTGCGCCTTGTTCGCGGCCGCGAACTTCTCCACCTCTGCCTTCGGCCCCGTCACCCAGCGGGCGGAGGTGAACTGCGACGGCTCGAAGCGCACCGGCAGCCCGTATTCGCCCTCGATCCGGCTGGCGAGCACCTCGAACTGCAACTGGCCGACGACACCGACGATGAACCCGGACCCGAACGTGGGCTTGAACACCTTCGCGGCCCCTTCCTCGGCGAACTGCATCAGCGCCTTGTCGAGATGCTTGGCCTTCATCGGGTCGCCCGCGCGGCAGGTTTGCAAAAGCTCCGGCGCGAACGATGGAATGCCCGTCACCCGGATCGCCTCGCCCTCGGTCAGCGTGTCGCCGATGCGAAGCTGGCCGTGGTTCGGGATGCCGATGATGTCGCCCGCCCAGGCCTCTTCGGCAAGCTCGCGGTCGGCGGCGAGAAACAGGACCGGGTTCGAGATCGACATCGGCTTCTTCGTCCGCACATGGGTGAGCTTCATGCCGCGCTCGAAATGCCCCGAGGCAAGGCGCACGAAGGCCACCCGGTCGCGGTGCTTGGGGTCCATGTTCGCCTGCACCTTGAAGACGAAGCCCGCCACCTTCGTCTCCTCGGGAGAAAGCTGGCGGGGCGTGGCCGGGGTTGGCTGGGGTTCGGGGCCGAAGGCGCCGATCCCGTCCATCAGGTCCTTCACCCCGAAGGAGTTGATCGCCGAGCCGAACCAGATCGGGGTGAGCGTCCCGTCGAGGAATGCCTGCCGGTCGAAGGCGGGCAGAAGCTCACGCGCCATCTCGACCTCCTCGCGGAGCTTCTCGAGCTGGGCCGCCGGTACGTGGTCGGCGAGTTTCGGGTCGTCGAGCCCTTCCAGGCGGATGCTCTCGGCGCGGCGGTTGCGGTCGGCCCGCTCCATGAGTTCGAGCCGGTCGTTCAGCATGTCGTAGGAGCCGAGGAAGTCGCGCCCCATCCCGATGGGCCAGGAGGCCGGGGTGACGTCGATCGCGAGATTTTCCTGGATCTCGTCGATGATGTCGAAGGTATCGCGGCTTTCGCGGTCCATCTTGTTGCAGAAGGTCAGGATGGGCAGGTCGCGCAGCCGGCAGACCTCGAAGAGCTTCCGGGTCTGGCTCTCCACCCCCTTCGCCCCGTCGATCACCATGATCGCGGCATCGACGGCGGTCAGCGTCCGGTAGGTGTCTTCCGAGAAATCCGAGTGGCCCGGCGTGTCGACGAGGTTGAATCGGTAGGTGCCGAAGTCGAAGCTCATCGCACTCGCCGACACCGAGATGCCCCGGTCCTTCTCCATCGCCATGAAGTCCGACCGGGTGCGCCGCGCCTCTCCCTTGGCGCGCACCTGTCCGGCCATCTGGATCGCGCCACCGTAGAGCAGGAATTTCTCGGTCAGCGTCGTCTTCCCCGCATCGGGGTGCGAGATGATCGCGAAGGTGCGCCGCCGGGCGATCTCCGGGGGAAGGGCGGGGGCGTTGTCGGAGCGGTCGAGCATGGGAGGCGATATATGGGGCGGCGGTGCCGGGGGAAAGGGGCAAACAGGTGCGGGCCGTCATCCTCCCGATACCTCGTTGACCGATGATGGGTCCTGTGCGACGATGAGAACATAAGAAGAACATCTGAGATTCGGGCACTATTTGAAACTCGAAACGGGAGGCCCCGAAATGACACTTCAGGACATTGCGAACGAACTGGTGGCAGGCTGCCGCGAAGGCCGCGAGGCCGAGAATTTGGAGAAGCTCTACGCGCCCGACGCGGTCTCGGTCGAGGCCGCTGACATGGGCGGGCAGGGGCGCGAAACCCGCGGGCTCGATGGCATCCGCGCCAAGCACGACTGGTGGAACAGCACGACCGAGGTGACCGGCGGGACGATCAGCGACCCGATGCCCCACGGCGACGACCGTTTCGCGGTGATCTTCGAGATGCAGGGGCGCGACAAGGAGAGCGGCAAGACCTTCGACATGAAGGAAGTCGGCGTCTACCATGTCGCCGACGGCCGGATCGTGCGCGAGGAGTTCTTCTACGGCATGGGCTGAGGCCGCGAGCGGTCTTCCGCTTTTCCTTCCCGTTGCGCCGGGCTACACCGCGCCCGACCACCAACGGGGAGAGAGACCATGGATTTCGGCATCAGGGGAAAGCGCGCGCTCGTCTGCGCGTCGTCGAAAGGGCTCGGACGGGGCTGCGCCGAGGCGCTGGCCGCCGAGGGCGTCGCCCTCGTGATGAACGCCCGGGGTGCCGAAACCCTCGAGGCGACAGCCGCGGAAATTCGTGCGGCCCACGGTGTCGAGGTCATCGCCGTCGCCGCCGACATCACCACCGAAGAGGGCCGGTCGCGCGTGCTCGAAGCCGCGGGCGACGTCGACATTCTCGTGACCAACGCCGGCGGCCCGCCGCCGGGCGTCTGGACCGACTGGGAGCGCGACGACTACATCGCCGCCCTCGATGCCAACATGCTCGCGCCCATCGCGCTGATGAAGGCGCTGGTGCCCGGCATGATGGCGCGTGGCTGGGGCAGGGTTGTCAACATCACCTCGCAGTCGGTGCGCGCCCCGATCCCCGCGCTGGGGCTGTCGAACGCGGCACGCACGGGGCTGACGGGCTTTGTCGCCGGCACCGCGCGGCAGGTCGCGGAGAAGGGCGTCACGATCAACAACCTTCTGCCCGGCATCCACGCCACCGACCGCGCCGTCGCCCTCGACACCGGGGTGTCGAAGGCGCAGGGCATCGACATCGAGACCGCGCGGAAGAACCGCGAGAAGACGATCCCGGTTCGCCGCTACGGAACCGCGGAAGAGTTCGGCGCCACATGCGCCTATCTCTGCTCCGTGCAGGCGGGCTTCATCGTCGGCCAGAACCTCCTGCACGACGGAGGGGGGACGAACCTCACCGTCTGAACCGCACGAGCCGCCGGGGGAGGGGGCTGTCTGCCCCCGGCCGCTTTCGCGGCCCCCCCGAGGATATTTCCGGGCCGATGAAACCGATGAGCGCAAGTCCGCCCATTCCCTGCACGTAAAGGCCGGCGGGGTTGCCGGGCGGCGGGGTTGCGAGCGGCCTTCGGGCTTGCTACCTGCGGGATACCCGAGCATTCCGCTCAAGGTTTCCGCGAGGCGCGATGAACAGACAGGCGGCCCCCCCGACGACCGCGTCCGTCGACGCGCCGGACGCCCCCCGGCTCCGGCTCGAGGGGGTGACGCGGCGCCTCGGCGGTCGTGCCATCGTCGATGACGTCAGCCTCGAGGTCTGGCCGGGCCAGGTCACCTGCCTTCTCGGACCCTCCGGCTGCGGCAAGTCCACCACGCTGAGGCTCATCGCCGGGATCGACCGGCCCGATGCCGGGGAGATCCGGCTTGACGGAGAACTGGTGTGCTCCCCCTCGCTCTCGATGCCGCCGGAGCGCAGGGGCGTCGGCCTGATGTTCCAGGATTTCGCGCTTTTCCCGCATCTCTCGGTCAGCCAGAACGTGGCGTTCGGGCTTTCGGGCACGCGTGCGGAGAAGGATGCGCGGGTCATGGAAATGCTCGAGCGGGTGCATCTCGGCCGCTTCGCCATGGCCCACCCGCATGAATTGTCGGGCGGCGAGCAGCAGCGGGTCGCGCTGGCCCGCGCACTGGCGCCACGGCCGCGCATCATGCTGATGGACGAGCCGTTCTCGGGGCTCGACAACCGGCTGCGCGACGGTATCCGCGATGAGACCCTCGAGATCCTGAAGGAAGAGGGGGCGGCGGTGCTTCTCGTCACTCACGAACCCGACGAGGCGATGCGCATGGCCGACGAGATCGCCCTCATGCGCGACGGCCGCATCGTCCAGCAGGGTGCGCCGTACAATGTCTACAACGCGCCGGTCGACAAGGCGGCCGCCGCGTTCTTTTCCGACCTCAACGTGATCCGCGCCACGGCGAAGGATGCGCTCACCGAGACCCCTTTCGGCTCGTTCCTCCTGCCCGGCCGGCCCGACGGCACCGAGGTCGAGATCGTCATCCGGCCCCAGCATATCCGGATCGACTTCGACCGGTCGGGCTCGGGGCCGAACCCGACGGCCGAGGACGGGGTGCCGGCCCGGGGCGTCGTGCGCCGGGCGCGTTATCTCGGTCGCGAGAGCCTCGTGGAATTCGTGATGGACCACGACGGCTCGGTCTTGAAGGCGACGGTGCCGTCCGTGTTCCTGCCGAAGCCCGGAACCGCGATGTGGCTGATGCTGAGGCGCGACCGGTGCCTGGTGTTTCCGCCGGTCGGCTGATCGGGCCCTTCCGGGGGCTAGCCTTTCGGCCGGCCGGCCGCGTTCCAGAGGGCGGTCATCCCCTCGAAGGCGGCCTCGAAATCCGCCGCCTCCCTGTCCGGGCAGAGTTCCGCCACGAGGTCCGCCTCGTCGGCGACGAGGTTGCCGGCCACCATCACCCGCGTGCCGGGCCGATGGCTGCGGATCGCCAGAAGCAGCCGGGCGAGCGGCGCCAGCCCCTTCATGTTCGATGCCGAGAGTCCGACGAGCCTATGGCCCGAGGTGTCGAGACGCTCGAGAACCTCCTCGTGGGAAAGTCCTATGGCGAGGTCGACTTCCCACCCGCGGCGGCGAAAGAGGTCCGCCGCCATCCTGATCCCCAGGGTGTGCTCCTCTCCGGGCACGGCCGCGAAAAAGGCTGCGGGGCATTCGGACGGTCCCGGGTGGTCATAGGGCGCGTCGATGGCGCGCAGGAGGCCGTAGATGCGGGCCGTTCCCACGGACACCTGCGAAAACGACACCCGGTCGTCCTCCCAGAGTTCGCCGAGCCGGCGGGCCGCGACCGCGAGGTAGTCAAGATAGAGCGTCTCGACGCTCTTTCCCTCGGCCTGGAGGTCGAGCACCATCTGCAGGCAGAGGTTCGGGTCCTCGTCGATGAGCGCCAGCGCCAGCGCGTTGATCCTGCCGATCGGGAGCGCGTTGGCTCCGGCGTGGCGGGTCACCCGGCTCAGCACTTCGCCGGCGAGGGTGGCCACCGCATCGGCGGGAAGCCGCGACTTCAGGCTGCTCAGCCGGGTGACGGTTTCGGTGTATCTCGCCGTATCGAACGGCGCTGCTTCGGTCATTCTCGGCGGCATCTGCTTCTCCGCCCTTTCAGGAGCATTACGGGTCGGTAGGCCATCGTATGCAAAGTCTTGCATCGCGAAATGTGTAAAGCAAGCCGGACAAATGTCTTGACAGGTTCGTATCGCCGCTTTTTTCAGCGTGTCTGTGGATGGTTGCGGGGTGTCTGTGGATAAGTAGGCCGGTGCGCCGGTCACACCTGGGCGAGATAGTCCCTGAGCGTCTTGCCCGGCTCTTCCTCGAAGGTTTCGAACGTGATCTCGATGGTCCTGATCCGGTCGACTCGGAAAACCCTGAAGTCACCCGACATCTCGCACCAGGTCGTCACTGTCCAGACCCGACCCCAGTATTCCATCTGCAAGGGGCGCAGCCGCCGCTCGGTGATCTGGCCCTTCACGTCCTCGTAGGACACATCGACCTTGCGCCGGGTGCGGATCGCCGCGCGCAACGGGGCCATGTGCTCGAAGCCCCGGGCGGCCTCGGCGAAGGGGTAGACGGCGAAGCCCCAGCCTGCCGAGGGCGCGGTGCGGTCCTCGGGCAGCACCGCGTCGATCTTCGACGCGAGGCTGTTGGCGGCGCGCTTCAACTCGTCGTCGGCGGCCTCGGCGACGACCGCCATGCCGAGATGAAGCGCCTCGAGTTCGGTCAGGGTTAGATTGAGCGGGGGCAGGGTGATCGGGGCCGTCATCGCGTAGCCCACCCCGCGCTCGCCTTCCACGGGGACGCCGGATTTCATCAGCGTGTCCATGTCCCGGTAGACGGTCCTCAGGCTCACCCCGAGACGTTCCGCGAGGTCGGCCCCCTTGTGGAGCCGGCCGTCGCGGAGGATCTGGATGAGCTCGAAGAGACGGTCGGTGCGGCGCATGTCACTCCATCTGCAAGAGAACGTCCGTGTGCCGCAGACCGATAGACCCGGGGTCGATCGCGGCCATGAAGGCTTCGAAGGACGGCTCCTTCATCGCCGCCTCCGACACGGAAAGTGCTGCGCTCCGCGATGACCAGAGCACGACGTCGGTCCAGAGCCCGTCGTCGTCCACGGCGAGCCACCGGCCCGAGACCGCGCCCCGGGCGCGCAGAAAGGCCTCGGTGCCGCGGGCGGCGTCGAGCAGGGTGGCGGCGTCGGTGCCGGGTGCGAGCCGGAACGTCACGATTTCGAGCGTCGGCCGGGGCTCGGAGCCCCGCACGACCCCGGAGGGAGCGAGAAGCAGAACGGCAGCCGCAAGGGCGAAGGATTTCATTTTCCTGGTCTCCGATTCGGGTTTCGATGTTCCCTTGTGGACCAACCCAACTGACATGAACCTGTCAGTAGCATTCACTTGCCTGAAAACAGGGAATAAATCAAAGCCCGCGAGCCCCCGAACACGCGATTTGTCTTCCATCGGGCGCATTCCGCACCTACATGTCCGGCAGGTTTCCCGACACTGGCAGCGCTAATTGGAGAGATGCCATGCTCAACAACATCGGCCTTCCCGGCCTCCTTCTCATCGCCATCGTCGTCCTCGTGCTTTTCGGCCGCGGCAAGATCTCCTCGCTCATGGGCGAAGTGGGCAAGGGCATCACCGCCTTCAAGAAAGGCGTCGACGACGGCAAGAAGGAACTCGAGGACAACGCCTCGGTGGCGGCACGCGACGTGACGCCCGAAGAGGAAGAGAAGGACAAGGTCTGAGGACCGGCCCATGTTCGACCTCGGTTGGCCGGAACTTCTGCTGATCGGCATCGTCGCGCTCATCGTGATGGGCGACGACTTTCCGACGATGTTCCGCACCCTCGGCCGGTTCACCGGCAAGATGCGGAAGATGGCGCGCGAGTTCTCGCGGGCCATGGAGGAGGCTGCCGACGAATCCGGAGTGAAGGACGTCAGCAACAGCCTGAAGGCCGCGGCGTCGCCGAAGTCCATGGGGCTCGACGCGCTGAACAAGGCCGCCGGAAACTACGAGAAGTGGGAGGCGGGGACGAAGCGGAAGAAGCCGGGCAGCGGAGACGACGCGAAGAAGCCCGCCGCCGAAACCCCGAACACTCCTGAAAAGACTGCCGAAAAAGCGCCTGAAAAGCCGGCTGCTAGCAAGAGGCCGGCGCCACCGGCCGCCGCCACCGTCACCGCCGATGACACCGCGGCGGCACCCGATCCAGAGACCCCGAAAGCCACGGACACCGGGACATGAGCGACGCCGACGATCTCGAAGACAGCTCCGCGCCGCTTCTCGAGCACCTGCGCGAGCTGCGCCAGAGGCTGATCCGGTCGATCATCGCCTTCATCATCGGCATCGTCGCGGCCTTCACCGTCGCCGAGCCGATCCTGCAGTTCCTGCTGGTGCCCATCGAGGAGACCCTCCGTGGGCTCGGCGACCCCTCGCCGACGATGCAGTACACCAGCCCCCAGGAATACCTCTTCACGCTGTTCCGTATTTCCATGGTCTTCGGCTTCGCGCTGGCGTTTCCCTACATCGCCTACCAGATGTGGCGGTTCGTGGCCCCGGGGCTCTACCGCAAGGAAAAGAACGCGTTCCTGCCCTTCATCGTCGCCTCGCCGGTGATGTTCCTCCTCGGCGCCTCCTTCGCCCATTTCATCGTCACGCCGCTGGCGATGGCCTTCTTTCTCGGCTTCGCGGACGTCTCCTCGATCTTCGCGAACCTGATCAGCCAGGCCGTCGACACACCGGCGGGCGTCCTTCTGCCTCAGGAAGGCCTCGCGGTGCCCGCCACCGACGAGGGCATGCGCATCACCTTCTTCGGCAAGGTGAACGAGAGCCTCGCCATCACGCTGACCTTCATCATGGCCTTCGGTCTCTGCTTCCAGCTTCCGGTGCTGCTGACGCTCATGGGCAAGGCCGGTCTCGTGACCGCGCGCGGTCTCGAGAAGATGCGCAAGTACGCGATGGTCGGCATCCTCCTTCTCGCCGCCCTCGTCACGCCGCCCGACGTCATCACCCAGCTCATCCTCTTCGTGGCGGTCTACGGGCTCTACGAGGTCTCGATCCAGCTCGTGAAGATGGTCGAGCGCAAGAAGGTGCGGGAACTTCGCGAGGCCGGGGTGCTCGGGCCCGACGAAGACCTCTACGACTTCGACGACGATGAGCCCGAAGAGGACGCGAAGGCGTGACCGAAGACCCTCTCGCGCGGATCGCCGCGGCACTCGAGCGCATGTCTCCACCGCCTCTCGAGGCGCCCGATTTCTCGTCCGCCGCCTTTGTCTGGCACGTCTCGCCCGACCGGCTGACCCCGGTCGAGGCCGTGAACCGCGTCGATCTCGGCCTCCTCGTCGGCATCGACCGCTCCCGCGACACGCTCTTGCGGAACACCCGCCAGTTCGCCGCCGGACTGCCGGCCAACAATGCCCTTCTCTGGGGTGCGCGCGGCATGGGAAAGTCGAGCCTTGTCAAGGCGATACATGCGGCAGTTCATGCGGATTTCCCGGCCCTGAAGATCGTCGAGGTCCAGCGCGAGGACCTGCCCTCCATCGGCCGTCTCCTCGGGTATCTCCGCGCCGCCGACGCCCGGTTCATCCTGTTCTGCGACGACCTCTCGTTTTCCCATGACGACGAACATTACAAGTCGCTGAAGGCCGTGCTCGACGGCGGCATCGAAGGCCGGCCGGAGAACGTCGTCTTCTACGCCACCTCGAACCGCCGCCACCTCATGCCGCGCGACATGATCGAGAACGAGCGCGCCTCCGCGATCAGCCCCTCCGAGGCCACCGAGGAGAAGGTCTCGCTCAGCGACCGCTTCGGTCTGTGGCTCGGGTTTCATCCCTGTACCCAGGACGAGTATCTCGCCATGATCCGCGGCTACTGCGATGCGCTGGGGGTCGAGATCGACGACGACAGGCTTCGTGCGGAAGCGATCGAGTGGCAGGCCACGCGGGGCGCGCGGTCGGGCCGCGTGGCCTGGCAGTTCGTCACCGACCTCGCCGGACGGCAGGGCGTCGCGCTGGCGGCGCCCTGAGATTAAGCGCACATTCAGGAATTGCGCCTAGGGATTGCCCCGGTTGTCTGATCGGGGAGCATGATCGTGGAGAAACCTCGGGCCAGGGCCGGCCGCCGGAAAGATCGCCAGGTGCGCCATGTGCTCGCCCTCGGCCTCGTGTCCCTGTTCGGTGTCCTCGGCCACGCGCTCGCGGTGCTGCCCCCTGTCCGCTCCGATGCCGCCTTGCTCGTCACCGGGCTGATGCCGGTTTTCGCGGGGGTCGCCGCATATTTCGGTCTTGCCCGTCCGGCGCTGCGCGACAGCGACGGTGCCGCGGCGACGCTGAGGGCCGAGCGCGACGGCGCGCGGGAACGGCTCGCGCGCCTCAAGGCCGAACTCGACCGGGCGGATGATGCGCGTAGCATCGCCGAAGCGGCGCGGGCCGCTGCCGTGGCCGAGGCGGCGGCGAAGGCCGATTATCTCGCGACGATCTCGAAGGAGGTGCGCACGCCTCTGACGGGGGTCATCGGAATGGCGGAACTGCTGACCGAGACCCGGCTCGACGACGAACAGACGGCGCTTGTCGACACCGTGCGCCAGTCCGCCGAGGCGCTGAAGTCCGTCCTCGCCGACGTGAACGACTTCGCGGCGCTCGAGGCCGGCACGATCGACCTCGAGGACGCGCCCTTCGACATGCGCGAGGTCGCCGGCGCGGCGCTCGCGGAGCATCTCGCGACCGCGCGCAAGAAGGGCATCGAACTCGTGTTCGACGCGTCACCGGCGCTGATGACCCAGAGCCGGGGCGATGCCGGGCGCGTCGGCCGCATGGTTTCGGTGCTCGTCGGCAACGCGGTCAAGTTCACCGAGCGCGGCGAGGTCGTGCTCAGGCTCGCCAGCCGCGACCGGGGCGGCAACCCGGAGATGATCGTCGAGGTCGCCGATACCGGCACGGGCATCGGCCACGAGAACCAGGCGCGTGTCTTCGAGCCGTTCTTCCGGGGCGACGACAGGGTGGCGGAGCGCTATGGCGGCACCGGCCTCGGGCTGGCGATCGCGGTGAGGCTCGCGCGGCTCATGTCCGGGCGTATCGACATGCGCTCGACGCCGGGCGAGGGCAGCACCTTCACCCTGACCTTCGCCCACCGCATGCGCCAGACGGCGCGGGGTGGTGCTGCGGGGCCGGATCTCGCGGGCCGGCGCTATCTCGTGATCGACGATTCCCGGGCTGTCCGGGACGTGCTCGAGCGCCAGCTCACGCACTGGGGCGCGGCGGTGGTGACGGCGGCGGGGGCCGAGGAGGGCGACGACCTCCTGTGGGAAAGCATGGCCGAGGACGAAGCCTTCGACGCGGTTCTTCTCGATACCTCGATACCGGGCGACGAGGGGGCCGCGCTCGCCGCGCGGGTCGGCGAGAAGGTGGCAGGCGTTCCCGTCGTGCTTATGTGCGCGGGCGACCCGCGCGCCGCCGAGGCCGCGGTCGCCGACGGGGTGGCGGCGGCGCATGTGGCGAAACCCGTCCACGCCGCCGATCTCGCCGCCGCACTCGCGGTTGCCGAACAGGCCGGCTCCGCGAGCCTGACGAGCCCCTCCGCTGCGGTCTCGACGCCGGCGCCCCCTGCTGCGCTGGCGGCGGCCTGCATCGTCCTAGCCGACGACAATGCCGCCAACCGCACCCTCATCGAGAAGTTTCTCGCCGACGATCCGATGACCCTGATCCACGCGCCGGACGGCGTCGGCGCGGTGGAGGCCTGGGCTGACTGGGCGCCCGACCTCATCCTGATGGATGTCTCGATGCCCCGGATGGACGGGCTGGAGGCCACGAGGCGCATCCGGGCGCTCGAGCGCTCCGAGGGGCTGGTGCGCGTCCCGATCATCGCCCTGACCGCCAAGGCCATGGCTGACGACCGCGAGAAATGTCTCGACGCGGGGATGGACGATTACGTCGCCAAGCCGATCCGGAAGGCCG
>Ga0008833_1001277_pt1 | contig 12089 bp, 14 predicted proteins | sample HotLakConsoUCCLE_FD_62216 | JGI IMG/M metagenome (GOLD analysis project Ga0008833, IMG submission 62216) | Hypersaline microbial mat communities from Hot Lake, Washington, USA - Hot Lake Consortium UCC-LE | ecosystem: Environmental > Aquatic > Non-marine Saline and Alkaline > Hypersaline >... | reverse complement strand
CGAGATCGCGCGCGGCGATGTTGCCCGAGTGCGACCCCCCGCGGATGAGGTTCGGCGCCCCCATCATCACCGCGATCTCGTGCTCGCGGCAGGCTGCCGCCGCCTCGAGGGTGGTGGGAAACTCGGCGAAGGCCACGCCGTTGCCGCGCGAGGTGGCCACCTGCCCGGCGGTGGTGTCGTCATGGCTTGCGAGCACGGCACCGTAGCGCGCGGCCTCCCGCACCGCTCCGGCCTCGTGCGCCGCGCCGAAGCGGCGCTGGAGATCCTCGAGGCGCGCCACGTGCTCGGCGAAGTCGGCGTCGGTGAGCCCGTGCCGCTTCGACATGTAGGTCCGCAGGGCGGCCAGTTCGCGGAACTGCCTCTGGCCGGGGGTGTGGTCCATCAGGCTGACGATGCCGACGCGGTCGTCGGGACCGAAGGCGGCCATCTCGTCGAGCAGGGTTTCCGAGCAGATCTCGGCGCGCAGGTGCAGGAAGTGGCTGATGCTGAAATGCCCCGCGGCGCGGGCGGCGAGCAATTCGTCGGCGAGGGCGCGGGCGTAGGGGCCGTAGCCGCCCTTCTCCGAGGGCACCGAGCCCACGCGCAGCGCGTCGAAAACGGTCGTGATCCCGGTCGAGGCAAGCTCGCGGTCATGGGCCAGAAGGGCGGCGAGATGCGGCCAGTCGACCCCCGGGCGCGGCTCGATGTGGCGTTCGAGATTGTCGGTGTGCAGCTCCACCAGCCCCGGCATCACCACGTCGCCGCCGCAGTCGACCGCGCCCGCGGGCACACCGTCGCCCTCGACGATCTCGACGATCTGGCCGTCCTCGACGACGAGCCGTCCGGTCACGACCCGGTCGGGCAGCACGAGCTGCGCGTTGGCGAGATGGAGGAGGGCTTGCATCGAAGGGACTTGCCCCGCTACCGGAGGGGTCGGGAAGACGGGAGAATTCATGTCATACGCTCGCTTCGCGGTCTATTTCGTTCCGCCCCCGGGGGCGCTGGCCGATTTCGGTGCGGCCTGGCTCGGCTGGGACGTGGCACGCGGCGAGGCGGTGCGCCAGCCCGATGTGCCCGGGCTCGCCGAGATCACCTCGGCGCCCCGGAAATACGGCTTTCACGGCACGTTGAAGCCGCCCTTCCGGCTCGCCGGCGGGCGGAGCGCGGCGGGCCTCGCCGCGGCGGCCGGCGCGCTGGCCGAGGCCACCGCGCCCGCCCGCTGCGAGGGGCTGGGCCTCGCCTCCATCGGCCGCTTTCTCGCGCTGACGCCCCTTGGCGACGGCGCGGAGATTTCCCGGCTCGCGGCCACCCTTGTCGCAGGGCTCGACGCCTTCCGCGCGCCGCCCGGACCGGACGAGCTTGCCCGCCGCCGCAGTGCCGGCCTGACAGCGGGGCAGGAAGCGCTGCTGGCCCGCTGGGGCTATCCTTACGTGATGGAGGAGTTTCACTTCCATCTCACCCTGACGGGGGCCTTGTCCGAGACCGATCTTTCCCGCTGGGAGAGCATCCTCTCCGCCCGGTTGCCGCCGTTGCCCATGCCCTTCGTCATCGACGAGGTCGCGCTCGTGGGGGAACGGGCCGACGGGCATTTCGAGTTGCTCCATCGCTACGCTCTCACGGGGTGAAGGGCGGCGAGCGCCTGCGAGACGCTTTCCTCGAGCGCGCCGTCGTTGCGGATGTCGATGGCGTCGATCCCGGCGGGCAGGGGCCTGCCGGCCTGCTCCAGCCGCGCGGCGATCTCGGCGGCGCTTTCGCGGCCGCGGCCGGCGAGACGCCGGGCGAGAACCTCGGGCGACGCGGTGATGTTGAGTACCTCGAGGGCGGGGAACACGGCGGAGGCTTCGAGTAGCGCGCCGCGCGAGAGATTGGCAAGGCAGTCGCGGCCTTGCCGGGTGTCGTCCAGCACGTCGGCCGGAATCCCGTAGCTGAGGCCGTGCGAGGTCCACTGCAGGCAGAACGCCCCGGCCCTTGCCGCCCGCCCGAAGGCATCGGGAGAAACGGCGTCGTAATCCTCGCCGCCGAGGCCCGGCGCGCGGGTGATGGTGCGGCGGACGAGGCGCAGGTCCGGAACGGCCGCCTTGAGCCCGCCCATGATGCTGTCCTTGCCCACACCCGAGGGCCCGACGACCGCGATCAGCCGGCCCGGCCTCATGCCGCGCGCCCCGGCGAAAACCGGCCCATGTCGATCTCGCGGTCGCAGACGCGGGCCCGCGCGCCCTCGTCGTGGAAGATGCCGACGATCGCGGCCCCCCCGGCCTTGGCCTCCTCGATCAGCGTGAGCACGACATCGCGGTTGGCCGCATCGAGGCTCGCGGTGGGTTCGTCGAGCAGAAGGGCGGGGCAGGCCCGGATGAACCCGCGCGCGATGTTCACCCGCTGCTGCTCGCCGCCCGAGAAGGTGGTGGGCGAGAGCGCCCAGAGCGGTTCGGGCAGCTTGAGGCGCGCCAGAAGCGTCTCGGCACGCGCACGGGCCTCGCCTTCGGGCACGCCGAGGGCACGCAGCGGCTCGGCCACGACCTCGCGCGCGGGCACCCGGGGGACGACCCGCAGGAACTGGCTGACATAGCCGAGCCGGGCGCGCCTGAGGGCGATGATCTCGCGCGGCTCGGCCCCGACGAGGTCGAGACCGGCGACGCGGACCGACCCGGCCTCGGCCCGGTAGTTGCCCCAGATCATCCGCATCAGCGTCGACTTGCCTGCCCCCGACGCGCCCGTCAGCGCCACGCACTCGCCGGGCGCCACGGCGAGGCTCACCCCGCGCAGCACCTCGATGACGGCCCCGCCCTGGGTGTGCAGCGTGAAGGTCTTGGAGACGTTCTCGAGGTCTATCATCGGCTCACACCTGCAACACGGAGCTGACGAGAAGCTGCGTGTAGGGGTGCCGGGGGTCGTCGAGCACCTGGTCGGTCAGCCCGGCCTCGACCACGCGGCCCGATTTCATCACCATCAGCCGGTCGGCCAGCAGGCGCACGACCGCGAGGTCGTGGGTGACGATGATCGCCGAAAGCCCCATGTCGCGCACGAGACCGCGCAGGAGGTCGAGAAGCCGCGCCTGCACGCTCACGTCGAGACCGCCGGTGGGTTCGTCCATGAACACGAGCCGAGGCCCGGTGACGAGGTTGCGCGCGATCTGGAGGCGCTGCTGCATCCCGCCCGAGAAGGTGCCCGGCCGGTCGTCGATCCGTGCGGGGTCGATCTCGACGCGGGCCAGCCAGTCGACGGCGCGGCCGCGGATCTCGCCATAGTGCCGCGCACCGACCGCCATCAGCCTTTCGCCGACGTTGCCGCCCGCACTCACCCCCATGCGCAGCCCGTCGCGGGCGTGCTGGTGCACGAAGGCCCAGTCGGTGCGCCCGAGCATCCGCCGCTCGGGCTCGCTCATCGTGACCGTGTCGCGGGGGCCGTCGGCGCGGGTGTCGAACACCACCGAGCCGCGGTCGGGGGCGAGGTGGCCCGCGAGACAGCTCAGCAGGGTCGACTTGCCCGAACCGCTCTCTCCGACGATGCCCATGACCTCGCCGGGATAGAGGTCGAAGGCGACATCGCGGCAGCCGACCTGCCCGCCGTAGCTCTTGTCGAGGCCGCGCACCGAGAGAAGCGGGGTCATGCCGCGTCCGCCCCGCGGTGACCGGCGGCCTGCCGGGTCTCGCAATGGTCGGTGTCCGAACACATGAACACGCGGGTTCCCTCGTCGTCGACGATGACCTCGTCGAGGTAGCTGTCCTTGGCACCGCAGAGCGCGCAGGGGTGATCGGGCTTCGACGCCTCGAACGGGTGGTCGTCGAAATCGAGGCTGACGACCCGCGTGAAGGGCGGCAGCGCGTAGATGCGCTGCTCGCGCCCGGCCCCAAAGAGCTGGATGGCGGGGCTGTCGCCGAGCTTGGGGTTGTCGAACCGCGGGATCGGCGAGGGGTCCATCACGTAGCGGCCCTCGACCTTGACGGGGTAGGCGTAGGCGGTGGCGATATGGCCGTGACGGCTGATGTCCTCGTAGAGCTTGACGTGCATCAGGCCGTAGTCCTCGAGGGCGTGCATCCGGCGCGTTTCGCTTTCCCTCGGTTCGAGAAACCGCAGGGGTTCGGGGATTGGCACCTGGTAGACCATGATCTGCCCCTCCGCGAGCGGCGTCTCGGGAATCCGGTGGCGGGTCTGGATGATCGTGGCCGCCGCCGTCGAGGTGGTGGTCTCGACCCCCGCGGTGCGCCGGAAGAACGCCCTGATCGAGACGGCGTTCGTGGTGTCGTCGGCGCCCTGGTCGATGACCTTCAGGCGGTCGTCGGGGGTGAGCACGGCGGCGGTGACCTGAACGCCCCCGGTGCCCCAGCCGTAGGGCATGGGCATTTCGCGGCTGGCGAAGGGCACCTGATAGCCGGGAATCGCGAGGCCCTTCAGGATCGCGCGGCGGATCATCCGCTTGGTCTGCTCGTCGAGATAGGCGAAATTGTAGGCGTCCGGGATCATTCGTCATCCTCCCCCGACGACGCCCCGACGACCGCGCGCCGAAGTTTGCGCACAAGTTCAAATTCCGACTGGAAGTCGACGTAATGCGGCAGTTTTATGTGTTCGAGAAACCCTGTCGCCTGGATGTTGTCAGCGTGCGACAGGACGAATTCGGCATCCTGCGCAGGTGCCCCCTCGTTGTCCTCGCCGAGTTCCTCCCAGCGCAGCGCGCGGTCGACCAGCGCCATCGCGATCGCCTTGCGCTCGGTCTGGCCGAAGACGAGCCCGTAGCCGCGGGTGAATTGCGCAGGCTCGGTCTTCGAGCCGATGAACTGGTTGACCGTCTCGCATTCGGTGAGGGTGATCTCGCCGATCTCGATCGCGAAGCCGAGTTCGGGGATCTCCATCTCGACGGGGACAGACCCGATGCGAAGCTCGCCCACGAAGGCGTGGTTGCGGGCGTAGCCGCGCTGGGTGGAATAGGCGAGACCGAGGAGGAACCCCTCGTCGGCCCGCGCCAGCGCCTGCAGGCGCAGAGGCCGCGACGCGGGAAACGCCAGCGGCTCGCGGGTCAGGTCGGGCGGTGGGTCGCCGGACCCGTCGGCCGCCGGCTCGATCAGCCCCTCGCGACCGAGAAAGCCCAGCACATGCGGCTTCGCCTCCGGCCCCGGCGGTTCGGCCTGCTCGTCCGCCTCCGGTGGTGTCAGCCCCTCGCCCTCGGCGGCCAGCCTGAAGTCGAGGAGGCGGTGCGTGTAATCGAAGGTCGGCCCCAGAACCTGCCCGCCCGGCAGGTCCTTGAAGGTCGCTGAGATGCGCCGGTCGCAGGCCATCGCCGCGGTGTCCACCGGGGCGCTGTAGCCGAACCGGGGCAGGGTCGTGCGGTAGGCGCGGATCAGGAAGATTGCCTCGATGAGATCGCCGCGCGCCTGCTTGAGGGCGAGTGCCGCGAGGTCGGGGTCGTGAAGCGAGCCTTCGGCCATGATCCGGTTGACCGCGAGGCCGAGCTGCTCGCGGATCTGGGCAAGGCTCAGTTCGGCGACCGAGGTGTCGCCGCGCCGCTCCTCGTCGAGCCAGGCATGGGCGTTCTCGATCGCCCGTTCCCCACCCTTGACCGCGACATACATCTCAGACCTCCCCTGCCAGAGGGGCGCCTAGGCGTGTCGACCGGGGCAGGGCGGCGAGGCGGGTCTTGCAGGTGAAGAGAAAATCGAGCCCGAGCGGATAGCGCGCGGCATTGGCGCCAAGCGCCTCGGGGCCGGGCAGGGCGAGTTCGGCGACGCCCCTGATCCCGGGTCCGCGCATCGGGGTTCCCGCGGGCGCGAGGCCCGGATGCTCGACGATCAGCGTGGCCGAGCGGTCGGGGTAGTCGGGCGTTCCGGCGGGGTAGTCCTTCAGCGGGCCGAGGGCCTCCCAGGTTCCCACCGCGAACATGCAGTCTGCCCGGCCCGCCAGCGGCGCGCCGGTGTGAAAGGCCAGCCACGTGCGCACCGCCCCGCAATCGGCTTCGCCGGCAAGGTGGAGCGGGGTGTCGCCGTCGAGAAGCGTGAGAAGCACCGCCCCTGCCGCGGGCGACAGCGGCGACGGCGGCGCGGCCCCGTCGAGAGTCCGGATCGTGCCGGGCCGCGCCATCGCCTCCATGATCGCGCGAAAGGCATGGGCCGCCTGCCGTGGCTCATCGGTGAAACCGCCCGAAAGGTCCGCCGCCAGCATCAGTCCTCTCCCCGCACCATGGTGAAGAAGTCGACCCTTGTCGCCGCTGCCCTGGCCGCCCGCCCGGCGCGGCGCGCCCCGTGCTCGTGCTCCAGCGGCCCGAGCACGGCCGCGCGGATGCGGTCGGCCGCCGCGGTCTGCATCAGCGCATCGACGAGAGCCGCGGCCTCTGCGCACCGCTTGCGGCGGCCGCTCACATAGGCATGTCCCACCTCGCCGCTCTCGAGCGTCAGGGCGCAGCGTGTAACGGTCATCTCGCCAAGGTTGAAGGCCGCGCCCACGGCGCCGGCGCGGCCGCGTACCATGACGCTGCCGACCTCGGGCGCGCGCAGCCAGGTGAAGGCCGGGCGGATGCCGGTGGCCTCGAGCAGCGCCGAGGCATGCCCCTCGGGCGCCTTCGCCAGAAGGCTCATCCAGTCGCGCCGCGCGGTGTGGTCGTTCGCGATGTCTTTCATCTCGACAACTTCGGGTTTAACTATACAACTAGACATATCATAGCAGACCCGACCCCGCGGGCCAGTGGAGTTTTGTGAACCTTGGATGACGGAACCGAACCCGCGATGCCGCGCACACCGGTGTGGAAAGCCATCGCGGCGACCCTGCGCGCGGAGATTTCCGAAGGCCGCTACCGCGCCGGCGACCGGCTGCCGACCGAGGCCGAGCTTTCCGCGCGCTTCGGCGTCAACCGCCATACCGTCCGCCACGGCCTGTCGCGGCTCGTCGAGGAGGGGGTGGTGCGCACGCGGCGGGGCGCGGGGGCCTTCGTCGCGGCCCCGCCCACCGACTACCCCATCGGCCGGCGCGTGCGGTTTCACGAGAACCTCGCGGCGGCCGGGCGACGCCCGGGCAAGCGCGTCCTCCAGATCGAGCGGCGCAGCGCGACCCCCGGCGAGGCCGCGGCGCTCGACGTGCCGCCGGGCGACCCGGTCTGTGCCTGCCACGGCCTGTCTCTCGCCGACGACGTCCCGATCGCGCTCTTCGAGAGCGTCTTCCCCTTGGGCAGGCTCGAAGGGATCGACGCGGCCCTCGCCGGGACCGACAGCGTCACCGCCGCGCTCGCGCGTGTCGGGGTTGCCGATTTCACCCGCCGGTCGACCCGCCTGACCGCCGTTTCCGCCGATGCCACCCAGGCGCTCCACCTCCACCTGCGGGAGGGCGCGCCGATCCTGCGGTCGACGGGGGTCAACGTGGACGGGCAGGGGGTGCCGGTGGAATACGGGCGCACCTTCTTCGCGGGCGACCGGGTGACGCTCACCCTCGAGACCTGACGAGGCCCGCGCCGTCATCCGCCGTGGCGGTCGAGAAAGGCCTCCGCGTCGAGGCGGCGGAAGTCGTCGAGGGCTTCGCGCAGGGCCGCGTGGGTCCAGTCCCACCAGGCCAGAGTGATGAGCCTGCGGGCGATCCCGGGCGGCTGGCGCTCGCGGAGCTTCCGGGCCGGGATGCCGGCGACGATGGTGTAGGGGGCCACGTCACGGGTCACGACCGCGCCGGCGGCGACGACGGCACCGTCGCCCACCACGATCTCCGGCTTGACCTGCGCGTTGTGGCCGAGCCAGGTGTCGTGGCCGATGACGGCGCGGCGCGAGGCGCGGTGCGCGAAGAAGCCCGCGTCGGCTTCGGCGTCGTCCCAGTAGTCGCCCGAGCGGTAGAGGAAGTGATGGCACGCGGCGGTGTCGAGGGGATGGTCGGTCGCCCCGATGCGCACGCCGCTGGCGATGTTGGCGAACCGGCCGATGCGCGCATTGGCGATGTCGGCGAGGCGGTCGCAATAGCTGTAGGCGCCGAAGTGGCTTCCGGCGATGCGGCTCATCGCTCCGACCTCGGTATAGGCGCCGAAGGTGCTGTCGGTGATGGTGCAGCCGTCGTGGATGACGGGACCCTCGGGTGAAAGGCGGGCCATGCTCAGAACCCGCGCTCCTCGCCGGTGAACCGGAAGAACCGGCCGGTGTCGGCGAGGGTGAGTCGCCCCGCGAGGTCGAGAATGCCGCGCGCCACCGCGGCCGGGTCTTCCTCGGCGTCCGGGCCGCCCATGTCGGTGCGCACCCAGCCCGGATCGACGAGGACGACCGGAATGCCCTCGGGCTCGAGCATCGTCGCGAGCCCCTGCATGGTCTTGTTGAGCGCCGCCTTCGAGGCGCGGTAGGCGATGCGGTCGGCCTTGCGGTAGCCCATCCACGCCATCTGCGAGGAAAGCGACAGGATGCGCGGCGAAGCGCTTTCGCGCAGCCGTGGCAGCACCGCCCGGGCCACGGCGAGCGGGGCAAGCGTGTTGACCGCCAGCGTCCGGGCGAAGCCGTCGAAATCCGTCTCGAGGGGCGACTGCCGGTCGGGCCCGATGGTGCCAGCGTTGTTGATCAGGATGTCGACCGGCCCCAGGCCGCGAAGCTGGTCGCCGATGCGGTCCGGTTCGTCGAGCACGAGCGCGAGGCTGCCGCCGGCGCCGTCGCGCGTCGTGCCGGTGACGTCGTGGCCCAGTCTCGCCGCCTCGCGCGCCAGCGCCGCGCCGATCCCTCGGGCGACACCGGTGATCAGGATGTGCGTCGTCACCCGTTGCGGCCGATCAGGCGCCCGCGCAGCCAGCCCGAGAACCAGTCCATCGCCATCACCATGAGGACGACGAGAACGATGTAGTAGGCGACCTCCTCCCAGTCCTTCTGGGTCTGGATCGCCTGGGTGAGCATCAGCCCGATGCCGCCGCCGGTGATGGCGCCGATGATCGTCGCCGAGCGGGTATTGGACTCCAGAAAGTAGAGGATCTGGCTCAGGAGCACCGGCACCACCTGCGGGATCACTCCGAACCGGTAGCGCTGAAGGGGTTTTGCCCCGGTGGAGCCCACACCCTCGATCTGCTTTTCGTCCACGTTCTCAAGTGCTTCGGAGAACATCTTGCCGAAGGTGCCGGCATCGGTGATCAGGATCGCCAATGCCCCGGTGAGCGGGCCCGGGCCGAAGGCGCGGGCGAGCACCACTGTCCAGATCAGGGCATCGACCCCGCGCACGAAGTCGAACAGGCGCCGGGTGGTGAAGCGCAGCGCGGCGAAGGGTGCGAACCGCTTGGCCGCCAGAAACGCCATCGGCAAGGCGATCATCGCCGCGCCCATGGTGCCCAGGAACGCCATCAGGATGGTTTCGCCGATCGCCCAGGCCACGTCCTTGTGCCGCCACATCCCGTTGTTCCAGAAGTCCGACAGAGCGCCCTCGACGTTGCCCCGGTCGGGGTCGATCCGGTCGCCGAACGCGATCTCGGAAAGGCCGCGTCCGTGGTAGGGACTGTCGAGGGTGAACCAGAACAGCTCCCACCCGGCGAAGTAGCGGAACACCTCGGTGCGGGTGCGCGTCATGGTCAGCCGGCCGGCATCTGTCGTCACCGTCATGCGCTGGCCGGAGAGGTTGATCCAGTCCGGCACTGGCTCGGAGAGGTTCGTCACGATGTCGCCATCGACGAGCCGCGCTTCCAGCGTGCCGAAGCCCGGCACGTCGTACGCCACGGCGTTGCCGGGAAGGAACCGGACGACGTGGCCGTCCTCGAGGTCGATGACGAGCGTCGTCTCCTCGTCGCCGTCGACCCAGGCCGGGCGCTCTCCGGGCGGGTAGCTGCCCTTGCGCTCGCCCTCAATGGCGTAGGTCACGCCGCCTCGGCGGTTGTCGCGCGTCACGTGGGTCTTGTAGGACCAGCTGTCCGACGCGAGGATCACTGCGTTGTCCATGCTGGCCCGCTGGGCGAGGCCGGGCACGTCGAAGGCGTAGAAGACGTAGGTCAGGTAGGCGAGGATGAGCGCGGGCACGGCGAAGGCGGTGATCCGCTTCTGCCGGAAGAGGCCGTCTGCATCGGCCTTCGCGAGATCGAGCGTCGCTGCGGTCATGTCACTGCCCCTCGGTCAGCTTGTTGCGGTACCGGCTCGAAATCTGGTCGAAGAAGACGATGGTGCCGAAGAGCAGGATGAAGATCGCGGCCGCCGAGTCGAACCGGCCGGGGCCCCATGACATGGCGTTGCGCAGTTCGAACCCGAGACCGCCCGCGCCGACGAAGCCGAGGATCGCCGAGGCGCGGATGTTGATCTCGAAGCGCAGGAGCGTGTAGCTGAGAAAGTTCGGCGCGACCTGGGGCAGGACCCCGATCCACATCCGCTGCGTCCAGCCCGCCCCGGTGGAGGCGAGCCCCTCGATCGGCTTGAGGTCGGCGTTCTCCGCGACCTCGGAATAGAGCTTTCCCAGCGCGCCGGCGGTGTGCAGCGAAATCGCGATCATCGCGGGCACCGGCCCGCCCCCGAGGATGAAGATCAGCACGAGCGCGATGACGATCTCGGGCACCGCGCGCAGAATGTCCATGAACCGCCTGAAAAGCGGGATGAGCCGCGGCCACCGTGCCAGCCCGCGGGTCGACAGGAGCGACAGCACGAGGCCGATCAGCGCTCCGACCAGGGTCGAGACGGCGGCGATGTTGATCGTCTCGATCAGCGCCGGGAAGAACTCCACGAGCAGGCCGGGCAGGTTGCCGCGCTTTTCCCAGGCCTCCGAAAGCACATCCGCCGGAAAGTCGAGCATCTGGCGCCAGCCGTCCGCGAAGCTGCCCGCGCTGCGGTCGTTGGCCGTCATGAAGCCCGAGACCATCAGCAGGGCGAAGATCGCCAGCGTCAGCCCGCCGTACATGCGGCGCTTGCGCACCAGCGTCATGTAGCTTTCCCGGATCAGGGCGGTCTGGTCCCGCCCCACACCGGCAATCATCGCCGCGTCGCTCATGTCTAGCTCCGAAAAGACTTCGGGGCAGCGATGTCCGCTGCCCCGATACGCATCTGGACGGGTCAGTTGCCCTGCACGGCCTGGCGCACCGCGATGATGCCTTCGTAGGCCTCATGGGTGATCGGCATGAAGCCCGAGGTCTCGCCGGCGGCCATGTTGTAGGCGCACTGCTCGTCCTGGGCGTGCAGCCCTTCGAGGAACGTGGTCACCTCGGCCTTGACCTCGGCGGGAAGGGCCCGGCGAAGAACGATCGGGCCTTCGGGGATGACCGGGGACTTCCAGATCTCGACGAGGTCGTTCATGTCGACGAGGCCGGAGTCGGACGCCTTGCGAAGCGCACCCGAGTTGTAGCCGTCGAGCCAGTCTCCCTGGCCGTCGGCCCAGGTCACGCCCGCGTCGACATCGCCGTTGGCGACGGCGACGATGGTCTGCTCGTGTCCACCGACGAAGCGCACTTCACCGAAATAATCGCCCGACTCCATGGTCGCGCCGACGGCGGCGGGAATCTCGACGGACGGGATGAGGTAGCCCGAGGTGGAGTTCGGGTCGCCGAAGGCGAAGACCTTGCCCTGCATGTCGTCGAGCGAGGCGATGCCGCTGTCGGCACGGGCGAAACCGATGGAGTGATAGCCGTAGGAACCGTCGAGGTTCGTCTTGACCAGAACCACGTCGACCGCTTCGGGGTCGGTCAGGTAGGTCTTGGCATAGGACGAGGCGCCGAGCCAAGCCATGTCGATGGTGCCGCCGAGAAGGCCCTGGATCACGCCGTCGTAGTCGGCGGGGGTGAAGATCTTGGTTTCCACGCCGAGCAGATCCTCGACGTAGGCGCGAACGCATTCGTTCGAGTTCAGGCGGTCCTGGGCGTTCTCGCCGCCGAGGATGCCGATGCGGAATTCGGTGATCTCCTGGGCCTGGACCGTGCCGGCGAGCACGGTGGTTGCGAGCGCGATTGCGATGGTCGTCTTCATGATGGTCTCCGTTGGTGACTGGGCCCGCCCTTCGGGCGGGGGGGTGGAAACTGGGTCAGGCGATCGCGGCAGCCGCGATTTGCCCGTCCAGCGTTTCGATCTCGGTGGAGGTTGCGGCTTCGGAGAAGTCCGCGCCCGCCCCGTAGATGTCGCGGGCGGCATCGGTGGTCAGCTCTTCGGGAGGTCCGTCGAACACGATCCGGCCGTCGCGCATGCCGATCACCCGGTCGCAGTAGCGCCGGGCGGTATCGA
>Ga0008833_1001276_pt1 | contig 12092 bp, 11 predicted proteins | sample HotLakConsoUCCLE_FD_62216 | JGI IMG/M metagenome (GOLD analysis project Ga0008833, IMG submission 62216) | Hypersaline microbial mat communities from Hot Lake, Washington, USA - Hot Lake Consortium UCC-LE | ecosystem: Environmental > Aquatic > Non-marine Saline and Alkaline > Hypersaline >... | reverse complement strand
GTCACGGCGGGCGTGTCGCTGCCCACCTTCTTCACCGGCATCTTGCTGGTCTATGTCTTCTACTACCTGCTTGGCTGGGCGCCGTCGCCGCTCGGCCGGCTCGACTTCATCTATTTCGAGCCGCCGCGCGTCACCGGCTTCTACCTGATCGACAGCTTGGCTGCGGGCGATCTTGAGACCTTTGCCGCCACCTTGCGCCAGCTTGCGCTGCCGACGATCACGCTGGCCCTGTTCACCCTGGCGCCCATCGCGCGGATGACCCGCGCGGCGATGTTGCAGGCCCTGTCGTCGGACTACATCCGCACCGCGCGCGCGGCAGGGCTGTCGCGCGGCAAGGTGCTGTTCGGCTACGGGTTGCGCAACGCGCTGCTGCCGGTCGTCACCACGCTGGGCATGGTATTTTCCTTCGTGCTGGGCGCCAACGTGCTGGTGGAAAAGGTCTTTGCCTGGCCCGGCATCGGCTCCTACGCGGTCGAGGCGCTGGTCGCCTCGGATTATGCCGCGGTGCAGGGCTTCGTGCTCGCCATGGCGTTTCTCTTCGTCACCCTCAACCTCATCATCGACCTCAGCTACGCGCTGATCGATCCGCGCATCGGGTTCGACACGAAATGACCGACACGACCGATATTCCGGGCCGCAAGCCCGATGGCGCCGGAGCGCATCTGCTGCATGTGCTGCGCGAGAACCCCGTCACGATGCTGTCCTTCGGGATGTGCGCGTTTTTCGTGCTGCAGGCGTTTTTCGGGGCAATGCTGGTGCCGCATGATCCGCTGGCGACCAACGCCGCGAACGCGCTGCAACCGCCCGACTGGACGCACTGGTTCGGCACCGACAACCTGGGGCGCGACGTGTTTTCCCGCGTGGTGGTGGCGACGCGGCTGGACCTGACGATCTCGATCCTCGCGGTCGCCATATCCTTCGTCATCGGCTCGATCCTCGGGGCCGTCGCGGGTTATTGGGGCGGCTGGATCGACGCAGGTCTGAACCGGGTGCTCGACACGATCATGGCCTTTCCGCTTTTCGTGCTGGCCATGGGGATCGTCGCGGCGCTCGGCAACTCGATCGAGAACATCATCTACGCCACCGCCCTGATCAACATCCCCTTCTACGCGCGCCTCGTGCGGGCCGAGGTGAACATCCGGCGCGAGGCAGGCTTTGCGCTGGCCGCGCGCCTGTCGGGCAACAGCCACCTGCGCACGCTGGCCTTCCACATCTTCCCCAACGCCCTGCCGCCGATGATGGTGCAGGTCTCGCTCAACATGGGCTGGGCGATCCTGAACGCCGCGGGCCTCTCCTTCATCGGGCTGGGCGTGCGCCCGCCGACACCCGAATGGGGGATCATGGTCGCGGAAGGCGCCAACTACATCATCTCGGGCCATTGGTGGGTCGCGCTCTTTCCGGGGCTGTGGCTGATGCTGGCGGTCTTCACCTTCAACCTGATGGGCGACGGTCTGCGCGACATCGTCGACCCGCGCCGGAGGACCTGAGCCATGCTGAGCATCAAGGATTTCGCCGTCTCCTTCCGCACACGGCGGGGCGAGGTGCAGGCGGTGCGCGGCATCTCCCTCGATCTTGCCAAGGGCGAGACGCTGGGCATCGTCGGCGAAAGCGGCTCGGGCAAATCCGTCACCTCCTACGCGCTGATGCGCATCCTCGACGCCGGCGGCACGATCAAGGCGGGCAGCGCCACGTTCGAAGGCCGCGATCTGGCGCAGGCGGCGGAACGCGACATGCAGGGCATCCGCGGCCGCGAGATCAGCATGATCTTCCAGAACCCCCGCGCCGCCCTGAACCCGATCCGCAAGGTCGGCCACCAGCTCGAGGACGTGCTGAAGCGCCACGGCCGCGCCACCCGCGCCGATGCCCGCGCCAAGGCCATCGCGGCGCTTGAGGCCGTGCGCATCCGCGACGCCGCGGCGCGCTACGACGCCTATCCGTTCGAGCTGTCGGGCGGCATGTGCCAGCGCGTCGTCTTTGCCATCGCGCTGGCCTGCGGGCCGCGCCTGCTGATCGCGGACGAACCCACCACCGGCCTCGACATCACCACGCAAAAGGCCGTGATGGACCTCGTGCGCGACCTCACGCGCGAACGCGGCATGTCGTCGATCCTGATCACCCACGACCTTGGGCTGGCGTCCGAATATTGCGACCGGCTGGCCGTGATGAAGGACGGCCAGATCGTGGAGACGGGGCCCGCCGCCGCGGTCTTCGCCAACCCTCAGCACCCCTATACGCGCAAGCTCGTCGATGCCACGCCGCGCCCCGGTGCGGGCCTGCGCGACCTGCTGCCGTTTGAGGCCCGCACCCCGCTGGCCGATCATGCGCCGGGCGCGCGCGCGCTGGTGCAGGTGCGCGATCTGGTCAAGACCTACCCCGGCAAATCCGGCCCGGTCCACGCGGTCAAGGGCATCTCCTTCACCATCCGCGAGGGGCAAAGCGTCGGGCTGGTGGGCGAAAGCGGCTGCGGCAAGTCCACCACCTCGTCGATGCTGGTGCGGCTCCTCGACGTGACCTCGGGCGACATCTTGTTCGACGGCTTCGACATCGCCGCCATCCCGTCGGACCGTTTCGTGCGCGACACGCGGCGCAGCCAGATCCAGATGGTGTTCCAGGACGCCACCGACAGCCTCAACCCCCGCCATTCCGCCCGCCAGTCCATCGCCGACCCGATCTTGCGGATGAGCGCCCTGCGCGGCGCCGCCCTGCAGGCGCGGATCGAGGAACTGGCGACGCTCTGTGGCCTGCCCCTGACTCTGCTCGACCGCTTTCCGCACCAGCTGTCGGGCGGGCAGAAGGCGCGCGTCGGCATCGCACGCGCCATCGCGCTCGACCCGAAATTCCTGATCCTCGATGAGCCCACGGCGGCGCTTGACGTGTCGATCCAGGCCGTCGTGCTGAACCTGCTGGCCGATCTGCGCGCGCGGCTTGGCATGACCTACCTGTTCGTCAGTCACGATCTGAATGTCGTGCGCCTGCTGTGCGACCATGTCATCGTCATGCAAGGCGGCGAGATCGTCGAACAGGGGCCGGCAGCGCAGGTGATGGATGCGCCCAGCCACCCCTATACCCGCACGCTGCTGGCCGCCGCGCCAAAGCCGCCCATGGCCGCCACGTCCGTGGTGAAACCCGCTGCCGAATAAGAGAAGATCCATGACCACAGCACTGCACGATCTGCCCTTCACGCTCGCCGCCCTGCGCAGGGCCTATGCCGATGGCGTGACACCGGCCCAGGTTTTGGTCGAGGTTCTGGCCCGGCTGGAGGCCGTGGACGACCCCGCGATCTTCATCCATCTGGCAAAGCCCGAGGATCTTGCGGCCGAGGCCGCAGCGCTTGGCGCGTTCGATCCGGACAAACCTTTGTGGGGCATCCCCTTTGCCGTGAAGGACAACATCGATGTGGCGGGCATGCCCACGACCGCCGCGTGCCCCGCCTATGCCTACATGGCCGAAAAGGATGCCTTTGTCGTCGCGCGGCTGCGCGCGGCAGGCGCCATTCCGGTCGGCAAGACCAATCTCGACCAGTTCGCCACCGGCCTTGTCGGCGTTCGCTCGCCCTACGGCGTGCCGCTGAACGCGCTCGACCCGGCGATCGTGCCGGGCGGGTCGTCCTCTGGATCGGCCGTGGTGGTCGCGCATGGCATCGTGCCCTTCGCGCTTGGCACCGACACCGCCGGTTCGGGCCGCGTGCCCGCCGCGCTGAACGGGATCGTGGGGCTCAAGCCCAGCCTCGGTGCGCTGTCGGCCAGCGGCGTCGTGCCTGCCTGCAAGACGCTCGACACCATCTCGATCTTCGCGCTGACCGTGACCGACGCCCACGCGGTGTTCCGCGGTGCCGCCGGTTTCGATCCCGCCGATCCGTGGTCGCGCCCCGACAGGGTCCCGGCATTGCCCGCCGCGACACCGTGCCCCCGCATCACGGCGCCCGATGCCGCCAGCCTCGTCTTCTTCGGCGACACCGTGCAGGCCGCCGATTTCGAGGCGACGCTCGCCACGCTGGCCGACGGGGGGGCGCAGATCGAGCGGGTCGATTTCACACCCTTCTACGAGGTGGCGCAGATGCTCTACGACGGCGCATGGATCGCCGAGAGATATGCAGCCATCGAGGACATGATGCGCACCCGCCCGGATGCCGTGCATCCGGTGACCCGGTCCATCATCGCCAAGGCCGAGGGGCAAAGCGCCGTCGATGCCTTCAACGGCTTCTACCGCCTCGCCGCGCTGCGCCGCGCTTGTGCCCCGATCGTCGCGGCCGCCGACATGCTGTGCGTGCCGACGATCCCCACCTTCGCAACCTGCGCCGAGCTTGTGGCCGACCCGGTCACGCCCAACTCGAACCTCGGCACCTACACCAATTTCGTCAACCTGCTGGACCTGTGCGCGATCGCCATTCCCACAGGCCCGCGCAGCGACGGGCGCCCCGGCAGCGTCACGTTGATTGCACCCGCAGGGCAGGACGGCGCGATCGCGGCAACAGGGCTGCGCCTGATGCAACGCCGGCAGCCCATGCTTGGGGCAACGGGGCTTGCCGCGCCCGATCTGCCCGACCCCGAGCCGTTTTTCGTGGCGACCGACGAGATGATCCTTGCCGTGTGCGGCGCGCATATGTCCGGCCTGCCGCTCAATGCAGACCTGACCTCGCGCGGGGCAAGGTTCGTGAAAGCCACGCGGACCGCACCGCGCTACGCCCTCTACGCCTTGCCGGGCGGCCCGCCTTTCCGTCCGGGTCTGTGCAGGCGCAATGACGGGCAAGGCGCATCCGTCGAGCTGGAGCTTTGGGCCATCCCGAAGGACGCCATGGGTGATTTCATGTCCGGCATCCCCGCTCCGCTGACGATCGGAAGCGTCGAGATCGAGGACGGCACCCTGGTCAAGGGCTTCCTGTGCGAAACCGCAGGCATCCGCTCTGCCGAAGACATCAGCGCGCTTGGCGGCTGGCGCCGCTATCTCGCGCGATACGAGAAGGTAAGTGTCTAAAGTCAGCGTGATAAACGCCCGCCCGCGTCAAACCATGCGTGAAGCGCGGCAAGACCTGCGCGGTTGACGCTTGGGCGACCAGCAAGACGGTCACGCGCCCGACCCTGCGCTTCGTTCCGGCAAAGCCGACGGGCCGTCAGGCGGCGCTGCCGGATCACGAGGCGGGGCACGTTCCGGGTCGGCAACGGCCGCGGATCTTGAACGCCGTCCGCGCGCAGTTGGGCGGGCTTGGCGCTGTCCGTGGCGATGTGCCCCCTGCGGCGGTTCCGCCGCTCGACATCTTGGCCGGCCACCTGCGTGGCACCGGGGCGCGGATGCAAAAGGTCACCGCGCGGATCGGGGAGATGCAGACTGCCGGCGGCCCGCCACGGATGCACACCGTTCACCCCGGCACTGTCGCCAAGACGAAGACGCTGCTGGACATGCCGGCCATCATCAGCCGATCGAAAATGACACGCGATGCAGGGATGGCCGGTTTCCTCAAGCTCCCGTGCGGCAAACGCGCCCACGACGAATGTTTCCGCAGGGCCGATCGCGTCACGGCCAACCAACGCAAAAGCGAGGTATCCCAGCATCGCCACGACGGCAGCGCCAACCCCAAAACCTTAACGCTTCTTCAAACCGCCTCTACAACCCCTTGATTTCTCGTCAGCCGCCCCCGGTCCCATCGTGGGACACCTCCGGGCGTGCTGGTCCCGCTTCCCTCTCTCTCCGGCCCGCGTTACACCTGCCCCATGCGCTGGACCCTTCCCAACATCCTGACGGTTGCCCGGATGATCGCCGCCCCCGCGGTCGGCCTTGTCTTCCTCGTGCTGCCGCGGCCCTTTGCCGACTGGGTGGCGATGATCCTCTTCCTCACCGCCTCGCTCACCGATTACGTCGATGGCTACCTCGCCCGCGCATGGAACCAGATCAGCCGCTTCGGCGCCATGCTCGACCCGATCGCCGACAAGGCCGTGGTGGTCATCGCGCTGGCCGTGCTGCTCGGCATCCACGGCATCACCGCCTGGACCCTGATCCCGGTCGTCGCGATCTTGTTCCGCGAGGTCTTCGTCTCGGGCCTGCGCGAATTCCTCGGCCACACCGCAGGCCTGCTCAAGGTCACGCCGCTGGCGAAATGGAAGACCACGGTGCAGATGGTCGCCATCACCCTGCTCTTCGCGTGGGGTCTCTTCGACCATTATTTCCTGATGCAGACCTTCGGCATGAACGGCGAGATCGTGTCCGGCATCCTGAACGGCGACATCCCCGACTCGGTCGGGCTGATCTGGAAATACAACGGCCTGATGCTGACCTCCTACGGCGGGCTCGTTCTGCTCTGGCTCGCCGCCGCGCTGACGCTGGTCACCGGGTTCGACTATTTCCGCAAGGCGTTGCCGCATCTGAGGGACCCGTGATGAAGCTCGACATCCGCTACTTCGCCTGGCTCCGCGAACGCGTCGGCACCGCCTCGGAACAGGTGGAAACCGACGCCGCCACCGTCGCCGAGCTGATCAAGGAACTTGGCGCCCGCGACGAAGGCTACGCCTACGCCTTCTCCGACACCGGCTCGATCCGCGCCGCCATCGACCAGCAACTGGTGGAGATGGACGCGCCTCTGGCAAACGCCCGCGAGGTCGCGTTCTTCCCGCCGATGACCGGGGGGTGAGGCCAATGCCCCCCGTCCGCGTTCAGGCTGCCGCCTTCGACATGGGCGAGGAACTGACCGGCTTTGCCGCCAGCGTGCCTGGCGCCGGCGCCGTGGTCAGCTTCACCGGCATCACCCGCGACCTCGCCACCGGCGACCTCGCGGTGATGGAGATCGAGCATTACCCCGGCATGACCGAAGCCGCGCTGGCCGCGATCCGCGACGAGGCGATGGCGCGGTTCAAGCTCGACGACGCGATGATCGTGCATCGGTTCGGGGCGCTCGCGCCCGCCGAGCCGATCATGATGGTCGCCACCGCCGCCCGCCACCGCGCCGATGCCTTCGCGGCGGCCGAGTTCCTGATGGACTACCTGAAATCCCGCGCCCCCTTCTGGAAGAAGGAAGTGACGACCCAGGGCGCCACCTGGGTCGAGGCCCGCGCCGAGGATGAGGATGCGCTGGCGCGGTGGTCCTCCCCGGACTGACGCCTCACAGCTTGCGTGTTTCGGAAATGTCGCGGCAGCCCTCGGTCCGGGGCAGGGCCCGCGCCACGGCGGACACCTGCGATCAGGCCTGCCCCTGGCTCGACCGCTCGATATATACCCGCAGTTCCTCGGTCTCGTGGCGCGCCTCGCGCAGCCCGTCCATCGCCGCGCGCAGCTCTGCCTCGGTCTGGCTCAACTGGCCGGTCAGTTCCGCCTCGCGCTGCTGCAGGTAGGCGATCGCCTGGTCGCGGGTTTCCTCCGCGTCGTGCAGCGCCTTGGCCAGCGCCTCCATCTCGTTCAGGTCCGCGCTCGACACCTGGCTGAACCGCGCGATGAGCCAGTGCGCCAGCCACCCGAGCACGAAAGCCACGAAAAGGATGATGGCGATCGCCAAGACGAACTCGAACCTGTTCAAAGGCCTACTCCTGTTGTGCGGCCTCTGCCACGCTGTCCGGCCGCGGAATCGGGCGGGAATCGGGGGCGGCCTCGGTGCCGTCGGTCTCGTCGAAGATCTCTTCGCCCTCCGCAAGGGATGCCGCGCCCTCGGCAAGGTCAAGATCCTCGCTCGCCTCGCTCAGCAGGCGGAACTCGATCCGGCGGTTCTGTTCGCGGCCATCGCCGGTCTCGTTCGAGGCGATCGGCTGGGTCTCGCCATAGCCTTGCGCGGTCAGGTTCGAGACCAGCACGTTGCGGGCCAGCAGGCCGTTCAGCACGGCATCGGCCCGCGACTGGCTGAGGTTGAGGTTCATCTCGTCGCGGCCCTGGCTGTCGGTATGGCCGCTGATCTCCATCCGCACATGGCGGCAATCGGGTAGCACGGCGGCGATCTGGTCGAGGATGTCGCCCGCCGCATCGCCGATCTCGACGGAGCCGGGCGCGAAAGTGATCTTCGTTTCCTCCTGGATCGCCTGAATCCTGGCCACACATTCTTCCGGGGCGGGCAGCGACGCCACGGGGTCGAGCGCCTCGACATAGCTCACGTCCACTCGGAACCCGGCCGCCCGCCCAAGCTCCTCGCTCAGGAACCGGGTGATATCGGACGATCCGTCCGGGTTGCCGGTGCGCCCGGTCAGGACCAGCGTCTCGGGTTCCAGCGTCATCGTTCCGTCGTGCAGGCGTGACAGCGCCTCCAGCCCGGCCATCGCCCGCACCGACCAGCCTTCGGGCAGGTCGGGCACGGGGCGGGTGGCGATGTCGGTCTGGGCGGCGCCGAAAAGGGCGCGGGCATAGGCTTCGACGGAGCGGCCGACCGGCCCCTCGGGCAGGCGCCCGCGCAGCCGCAACCGCCCGTCGTTGTTCATCGTGGCGATGAACCGCGCCGGGCCTGCGGTGGCGCTGGGGCTGTCGGCGGGCGGTTCCGGCAACACCCCCTCGAGCGAGAACACCGCCGGCAGCGCCGCGGCCAGTTCACCGATCACCCGGTCGAAGTCGTCTTGCTCGGTCCCCTCGACGGCGATCAGGGTCACATCCGCATCCGAGAAAGCCACCGTGCCGGCCCCCAGGTCGGTGAGCGCCGCGATCGCGGCGGTGACCGCGTCACCCCATTGCGGCGATGGCACGCCGAGGCCGATGGTGCAGGTCAGCAGACCTTCGGCACCTGCCGCCGCGGCGGCGGCGGTGATCCGGTCGCGGGCTTGCAGCGTGTCGGCGGTGCAGGTCTCGAACCGGGCACCGTCCGCGTCGAGGACGAAGCGCAGGGCAAAGGGCGTGATCACCGGTCGCGGCGCGGAAATGTCGAGGATGACGGTGACGCCCTGCGGCTGGCCCCGTTCCAGCGTGGCAAGGAATCGCGCCCGCTGCTCGGCGCTTTCGCTGATCGCCTGCACCTCAACCCGGTCGGCATAGACCGTGACCTTGGACCGCGGCAGTTCCTCGAGCGCGCGCATCCCGTAGGCCAGCGCGGCCTCCCAGGTGTCGGGTGTCGGAAAATCGGCGGTTTCGACGAGGTTCGCCACCTCGACGCCATCGGCGATGCCGGAAATCGCGGCGTTGATCGGATCGACCCCGGTGGCCGCGGGCACCAGCCCGATCACCTGGATGCCGCTGCTGGTGCGCAGCACGTCGATCGAGAACCGCGGCGGTGCGGCGGGATCGCGCCGGGCCACCGCAAGCTGGTTGATCACCCGGTCGGCGTCGATGACCTGGCCGACCCGGCTGGCGGCGCGAAAGGCCGCGGCTTCGCTGGGCGCGGTGCCGTCGAGATAGACGCGCAGGCCATCGGCCGACACCTCGGCCCAGTCCATGCCGCCCTCGTGCAACGCCTGCTCCACAGCCTCGACCGACCTGCGTTCCATGCCAACGGCGAGGAACCCGGCCGTCACCACGGCAAGACCCCCCGCAAGGGCGAAGGCGGCGGCGGTGAGCAGAAGAGGCAGACGGATCATGGAGCGTTTCGTCAAGGGCTGCCCGAAGGCGTTGCCAAGGGGTTACAGGCTCGCACGGCGGGGTTCAATCAAACCAGCGCCGCAGCGGCGAAAAACAGCGCAGGGATCAGCCCGGTGTCGCGGTTCGACCGGAACAGCCGCAGACAGGTGTCGCCATCGTCGATGTCGAGCTGCTGCAACTGCCACAGCATGTGCCAGCCCATGCCCCACACGCCCGCCAGCGCCAGAACCAGCGCCAGCACCGAAGTTTCGGCCAGCGCGATCAGCGCCGCCAGGCCCATCAGCGTCACGCTCGCCACAAGGAACCCGCGCAGCCAGGGGCGGGTGTTCCCGGCAAACAGCCGCGCGGTGGATTTCACCCCGATCAGCGCGTCATCCTCGCGGTCCTGGTGGGCGTAGATCGTGTCGTAGAACAGCGTCCAGCAGATGCCGCCGATGTAGAGAGCCACGGCAGGCCAGCCAAGGCTGCCCGCCTGCGCCGTCCACAGCAAGAGCGCGCCCCAGTTGAAGGCGAGGCCCAGGAACACCTGCGGCCACCACGTGAAGCGCTTGGCGAACGGGTAGATGGCCACCGTCGCCAGCGAGGCGATGCCAAGCGCGATGGCGGCGAGGTTGAAGGTCAGCAAGATGGCGAAGGCCATCAGCGCCTGCACGACCAGCCAGGCCAGCGCCCGTGTGACGCTCACCTGCCCCGAGGGGATCGGGCGCGACCGGGTGCGCGCCACCGACCCGTCGATGTCGCGGTCGGCGATGTCGTTCCAGGTGCAGCCCGCGCCCCGCATCAGGAAGGCGCCGATGGCGGACCCGGCAAAGAGCCACAGGTCGTACAGCGACACCCCGGCGCCGGCAGAAGCCGCGGCGAGGAACAGGGCCCACCAGCAGGGCAGCAGCAACAGCCAGGTCCCGATCGGCCGGTCGGCGCGCGACAGCCGCAGGTAGGGCCGCGCCGGGGCGGGCGCCAGCCGGTCGACCCAATTGCCGCGCACGGCGTCGGCGACCTGACCCTCTGGCGTTTCGCTGGCCCCGCTCATAGTGTCCGCCTCATGTCCGACCGTCCCAAGATACGCCTCTATGTAGACCACCCGCTGGGGCCGGGGCAAACGGTCGACCTGTCGCGGGACCAGGCGAACTATCTGTTCAACGTGATGCGCCTGTCGCGGGGCGCCGAGGTGGCGTTGTTCAACGGGCGCGACGGCGAATGGCGGGCCGAGGTGGCCGAGGCCGGCAAACGGGGCGGGCGGCTGACTTGCGTCGCGCAGACCGCGCCGCTGGTGCTGCCGCCCGATCTTTGGCTGCTGTTCGCGCCGATCAAGAAGGCGCGCACCGATTTCATCGTCGAAAAGGCGGCCGAGATGGGCGCGGCGCGGATCGTGCCGGTGCAGACCGAGTTCACCAACGCCGAGCGCATCCGGCAGGACCGCTTGCAGGCCCATGCCGTCGAGGCGGCGGAGCAATGCGGCGGCACCTTCGTGCCCGAGGTGGGCGGTCTGCACCGGCTCGACGCGGTGCTGGCCGATTGGCCGGGCGACCGGCGGCTGATCGTCTGCGACGAGGCCCGGGCAGGCGGCACCGCCGCCGTGCCGGACCTGACCGCCGGCGGCGCGGACCGGGAGGAGGGCGCGCGCTGGGCCATCTTGATCGGCCCCGAGGGCGGGTTCTCGGAGGCGGAGCGCACGCGCCTGCACGCGCTGCCCTTCGTCACGCCCATTGCCCTCGGCCCCCGCATCCTGCGCGCCGACACCGCCGCGGTGGCGGCGCTGACGCTGTTCCAGGCGTTGCTGGGGGATTGGCGATGATCCGCCCTGCCACCCCTGCCGACGCCCCGCGGATTGCCGCCTTTCTGTCCACGCGGATCGAAACCTCGATGTTCCTGCTCGGCAATCTCGAGGCGCACGGGATCGGCGCCGGTGATCACCCCGACGCCACGAACCATGTTCTGGTGGAGGCGGGCGGGCACGTGACCGGGGTTCTGGGGTGCAGCACCGAGGGGTTCTTGATGGTGCAGGCCCCGCAGATCGACCCCGACACCGCGCGCAAAGGCCTTGCCGCGCTGGGGGCGCATCTGGTGGCCGGGATCACCGGCGATGTCGCGCAGGTGGCCATGGTGCAAGACGCGCTGGGGCTGCCCGCATCGGCGTGGCGCCTGAACAGCACGCAGCCGCTTTACAGCCTCGATCTTGCCACGCTGACCGCGCCCGATGTGACCTTGCGCGCGCCCGACCCCGATGACCGCGCGCGCCTGACCGACTGGTTCGCCGCCTACCTGTCCGAGACCGGCACCGCGCCCGGGGGGGAGGTGACCGCCGCCGCCGCCGCCCGTGCCGAGGCGTCGATCGCCGGCGATCATGTCCGGCTGATGATCGAGGCGGGCACGCCGGTAGCCATGTGCGCGATCAATGCGCGGGCCGGGGCGGCGGTGCAGATCGGGGGCGTCTTCGTGCCGCCCGCCCTGCGCGGCGCCGGGCGCGCGGGGGCAATCGTCGCGGCGCATCTGGCAGAGGCGCGGGCCACCGGTGCGCGTCGCGCGATCTTGTTCGCGGCCGCGCCCGACGCGGCCCGCGCCTACGCGCGCATCGGGTTTCGCCCCGCCGGCAGCTACCATGTCGCGCTGCTGCACCATGC
>Ga0008833_1001269_pt1 | contig 12160 bp, 9 predicted proteins | sample HotLakConsoUCCLE_FD_62216 | JGI IMG/M metagenome (GOLD analysis project Ga0008833, IMG submission 62216) | Hypersaline microbial mat communities from Hot Lake, Washington, USA - Hot Lake Consortium UCC-LE | ecosystem: Environmental > Aquatic > Non-marine Saline and Alkaline > Hypersaline >... | reverse complement strand
ATTGCCCGGGATCGGCAGGTCGAGCGTGTCGCAGGCTTCGGCGAGCGGGATGTCGCGCCAGTCGAGCTGCGGTGGCCCGAGGTTGACGCGGGTGAGGCCGCCGCCGGCGTCCTCGGCGGGAAGAAGCCCCCGGTCGGTGCGGAGCGTGAGCGCGGCGCGGCCGGTCTCGTCCATCAGGTGGCGGGCGATGCAGCGGGTGGCGTTGCCGCAGGTCGCCGAAGCCGAGCCGTCGGCGTTGAGGAACGACAGCGCCGCGTCGGCTTCGGCATCGCCCGGGCCGATGATCGCGAGCTGGTCGAAGCCCACGCCGCGGTGGCGATCGGCGATCCGGGCCGCAAGCGCGGGCGTGATGTCGACCGCGCCGGCGCGCGCGTCGATCACGACGAAGTCGTTGCCGAGCCCGTGCATTTTCATGAACGGGAGGCCGCCGGGTTCGCGCTCCTCTGCCATGAAGGCGCCTATAGCCGCTTGCGCGGGCCTTGGGAAGATCGGCGTCCCGCAGCGTCGAGTTATCCCTTGACGCATATCGGGTGCGCTTGTAGCAGAGCGCCCTGTGCGGCGCCCCTCGGGGCGCCTGCGCCGTGGTTGGGCCGTTAGCTCAGTTGGTAGAGCAACTGACTTTTAATCAGTGGGTCGCAGGTTCGAATCCTGCACGGCTCACCAACCATACCCTAAAAAGGTCGTGATGACTCGAGGCGCCTCGGCTGGTCGATCTCGTGATGTTGGGCGACTTCCGACAATCGATCAACCGACGGTGGCTTCGCGTTGCTGGTGCCGAAAGGTCGACTGTTTGCGGCACAAAGCGGGTTTGGACGAAAGCTCGAGCGCATAGCGGAGAATTTCGGCGCGCCCGGGATTGTTGTTTCTACATTGCAGGACTTGCTTTAGCCTTTCGCCATGAGCGCAAGCGGGCGTCTCTTGTTAAGGGTTTGTTAACCGATAGACGAAAGACGATGTGGTGGACGTGACGGTTGTCCAGCAAGCATGGACTTGATCTCGGTTCTTGCAGCCAGGGGGAGCGGTGAGATGGAAGAGACATGAACGACATGTTCGTCGTGAACCTGCAGCTTCGCGAGGGGGGCTGTGCCGTCGTCCGCTCCTGCGAGCTTCTTCAGAAGGACTTTCGCAACCGCGTGTCCTTCACGAAGCTCCCGGGTCTCTTCGCCGTGTTCACAGTGCGTCTGGCCAGGGAAATCTCGATGCTGGTCGAAGAATTCGGCGGGGCGCGCAACGTCGTCTCGAAACCGGATTTCGCGATCGAGTTGCCGGATCTCAAGCTCGCGGGCCTGAGTTTCATCGTCTCGGCCGCGAAGGACGGCGTGCGCCAACTGATCTTGCGGTTCCGATATTTCATCGGAAGCTTCCAGAGCGCCTTCGCCGTCGACCTCGGTCTGTCGAACCCGACGCTGCCGCACAAGGAGAGGATTTCGATAGAATCCCTCGTCGACATCGTCGGCCCGCTCTACGGCCTCGCGCTTCTGGAAGACCGGCACGAACTCGACGACGTCGAGCGGCGGGAACTGGAACAGGTCCTGCGGGACCTCCAGGACAAGGCGGACGTGCTGAAATTCTACTCCGATCTCCTCATCAGATACGTGCGTGACAGCGCCGAGTCCGGCGAAGCGCCGTCCGCGCCGACTGGACTCGGCGGGGTCACCCGCCTGAGGCTCGTGGAATAGCGGGGTCGATTAGAGCCGCCCCAGACCCGCCGCGGCCCAGAGGGCCAAGGTGCCCGCGAGTGTCTGGCGGTAGAGGCCGGCCCGCGCGATGTGACCGAGCCGCTGGAAGAGGGGAGCCTCGCGCGCCGTCCGAAGCGCCGCGACAAGCGCCCTGTTCTCAGGCGCCAGAAGATCGCGCGCGCTTTCGAGGGCCGATAGATTGATGTCGGTGTACTCCCTGAAGTCGCCGCGCCAGAGGGCAGCGAGGCGCCTGAGCTTCGCGCGCAGCCCTGCCCCGGCGCCGACGAGATTGCCGCCATGCTGCCGGTAGAGCACGGTCGGCCGTTCGTCGTAGATGACCCGGCCGCCGGACCCGCTGACGAGCTGGTAGGCCCACCAGTCGTGGGACACGATCCTGTCCGTTCGCGCCGCCGCCCCGCGGAGAAGATCGGCCGCCGCCCGGTTCATCAGCATGGTGTTGCCGCCGGCAACGCTCTGCACGAGGGCGTTTCGGAACGAAGGCGGCCGGCGGAAGCGGGGCGAGCACCCATAGGGGACGAGGTTCGGGTCGGTCAGGACGGTGCGCCCGCCGCAGAGCGCCGGACGGCCGGGATCGGTCGCGGCGAGCAGGTCGAGCCCGCGGGCGAGCCTGTCGGGCAGCCAGACATCGTCCTGATCGGCGAAGGCGACGTAGCGCGCGGCGGAGGGGATTTCGGACAGGAGCCGGAGATAGTTCGCCTGAAAGCCCCTTCGCGGACCCGGGACGAGCCGGACGCTTCGAGCGGGGTGGGCCGCGGCGAAACGGCGGATGATCTCGGCGCTGTCGTCGCGCGAACCATCGTCCGCGACCACGACCGACCAGTCTTCATGGCGCTGCGAGGCGATGGAGGCGAGCTGGCTTTCGAGAAAGGCGGCGCCGTCGCGGACCCCCATCAGCACGCACACATGTCGGGGGCCGGGCGGCGTGACCGGCGTCGCGCGATGCCGGGCCGTTGCCGACAGGAGCGGCTCGTGGAGGTTCACGAACGATTTCCCGGGAAATCGGCGCGCCGGTAATTACCCGTAAACCGGCTTTGCCTAGGTCTCGCGTCTGACGCAGTGGGCGCGCGCATTCGTCACTCCGATCCGGTGCGCGAGCGATCTAGGGCAGGGAAGTTAAGGCACGGTGAGCGACTTGTTGAAACTCTTCCGTCTGCACAGGATCCGGCGTTTCGCCGAGGTCTGTCGCACCGAAGGGGCCTGCGCCGCCTTCAGGGCCGCCCGCCGGCATCTCGCCATGGCCCGCCACGGACATGTGGAAAGCGTCGTCGCCGCCGCGCCCGCGCCTGCCGGTGCGCCGGCCCCCGAGACATGCGCCCTGACCCAGATCTGGACGGAACTCGCGCGCAAGGACGCGTTTCACGTCACCACCGCGCCCGCGGTGCTCCGGCGGCGGCGGCGGGTCGCGATGATCGGCGACCTCAACCTGCCGCAATGCCGGAAGTACCGCGTCGAACAGCTCGACGAGATCTGGGGCGCGGCGGATGTCGGATACGGCTTTGCCCATTACGAGGACATTCCCCGCTGCCTCGACCTTCTGCAGGGGGCCACGCACCTCATGATCTACCGGCTCGGCCAGTCCCGGCTGGCAGAGATGTATCTCTACGAGGCGCGGCGGCTGCGGCTTCCGGTGATCTACGACATCGACGACCCCCTGTTTTCCTTCGCGGCCTACGAGACCTACGGCAACGGCGCGGCGATGCCGGACGATCTGCGCCGTCACCTCGTCGGCCAGTCGCCCGCCTACCTCGCGGTGATGAGCCAGGCGGACATGCTCTGCCTGTCGACGCCGGGTCTCGCCGAGACCGCCGCCGTGCATTCGCCCCGGCCGGTCTTCCTGCGCCGGAACTTCGCGGACCGCGCGACGCTCGAGATGGGGCGTCGGGCCGCGGGGGGGAAGAAGCGCAACGGGTTCACCATTGCCTTCGCTTCGGGGTCGATGGGCCACGAGATCGATTTTCTCACCATCCGCTCCGAGCTTGGCGAGTTCTTCGCCGGCGCGGAGGACCGCAGGCTTCTTGTTCTGGGCCAGTTCGATCTCGACCGGCTGCCTCCCGCCCTCGCCGAGCGGGCGGATGTGGTGCCGTTCAGGGATTATCCCGGCTACCTCGCCGCGCTTGCGCGGGCCGACTGCGCGATCCTGCCGCTCGCCGACGATGCCTTCAACAGGTGCAAGAGCGCCGTCCGGGTGATCGACGCGGCGGCCGTCGGGGTGCCGAGCGTGGTGGGCCCTGTCGGTGACGGGCAGGCGGTCGTGCGCGACCGGGTCACCGGCCTCTTCGCGGCGCCCGGGTCGGGCGGCTGGCGGGCGGCGCTCGAGCGCCTCGCGGAAGACCCGCTCGGTGCGGCCAGGATGGGTCGTGCGGCGCGCGCGGATCTCGAGGCGCGCTGGTCGGCGTCGGTGGAGATGCCGGTCGTCTCGCCCGGCCTCGTGGCGGAAATCACAGGTTAGGCGGCGATGCATGTTCTCATCCTGAATGTCTTCTTCGCCCCGCACACCTACGGGGGGGCAACTGTGGTGGCGGAGGAGGTGGGCCGCCGTCTCGTCAGCGAGCACGGGGCGCAGGTGAGCGCGATCTCGGTCATGTCGCGGCCGGACCTCGAACCCTACGCGGTGATCCGGGGCGAGGTCGACGGAATGGCGACGTGGCTCATCAACCTTCCGCCCGGCCGGGGCTATGTGAGCGCCTATGTCAACGCCGAGGTGGGCGAGCGCATCGCCCGGATCGTCGCCGATATCGAACCCGACATCGCCCATGTCCATTGCGTCCAGGATCTCGGGGCGGATTGCCTGATGCGGCTGAAGAACGCCGGGCTGCCGGTGGTGCTTTCGGTGCACGACTTCTGGTGGCTCTGCGAGCGCCAGTTCATGCTGCGCCCCGACGGGCGGTGGTGCGGCCAGTCGCCGGTCCGGATCGAGGGCTGCCGTGGTTGCGTCGACGACCTCGGCCGCGCCGCGGCGCGCCACTCGGCCCTCGCCGGACTTGCCGCTCTCGCCGATGTGGTGACCTACCCCAGCCGCTTCGCGCGGGATCTCTGCACCGCCTCGGGGTTCGCGGCGGATCGTGCCGTGCTCTGGGAGAACGGGGTTCGCCTGCCGGGGCCGGAGTTCTTCGCGCGCCAGCAGGCCCGGCGGGCGGCGGACCCGCGGCCCGTCTTCGGCTTCGTCGGCGGCCCGTCGCGGCTGAAGGGCTGGCCGCTCGTCCACGACGCCTTCGCGCGTCTCGACCGGGAGGGCTTCCGCGGCCTCGTCGTCGAGGGCAGCCTCGACGGGTCGTGGTGGCGGGACCGACCGCTCGACGCGCTGGCGGGAGAATGGTCGGTGCATCTGCGCTACGACCAGGGCACCATGGATGACTTCTTTTCGGAGATCGACGTGCTTCTCTTCCTGTCACAATGGAAGGAGACCTACGGGCTCACGATCCGCGAGGCGCTGGCGCGGGGCATCCGCGTGATCCAGACCGACAGCGGCGGCACCGTCGAACACCCGGTGGCGGACCGCGCCCGGCTTCTCGCGATCGGGGAGGGGCCGGAGCGGTTGCGCGCGGAAATCGAGGCCGTTCTCGATGCGCCGGGCGATCACCCCGACCCGGTGCGCGTGGTGAGCCAGTCCGAGCAGGCGGCGGCCTTCCTGGGCATCGCCGACGGGCTTCTCGGGCGAGACCGCCGGCGGACTGTCGTGGCGCGTCCCCACATCAAGCGGAACGCGGCCGCGGCGTAAGCCGGCGCCTCGAGGTGGGAGGGAAGCCGCCGTTTCGCCGGGTTGCCAGCGCCGGTGTCGCGGCCCGGTAAGGCCCTGTCGGGCCCAGTTGACACGATCCGTCGCGACGAGACCGCAAGCATCGCACCCAGAGCGCGACGAACGGAAGTCGAACGGGGGCGCGTCGTCGAGGCCGGGATCTTCGCATCACTCCGAACGAATGTCGGACCAGCTGGTGGGAAGAACGAGGCCTTCGGCTTCCACCTCGGCGCAGATGCGGCGGAAGTCATCGCGAAAGAGCTCCGGAAAGAAGTCCGGCATGGTGCGGTTCGCGGTGGTGTTGACCCGGCGGTCGACAAGTTCTGCGGGGTAGCAGTGGGGGGCAAGACCAAGAAACCCCTCGAGATCGGAGAGAAACGCCGCCCGGTCGGCGTGGATCTCTTCGTAGAACACAGGCTTCAGGGTGCCGCCCGGCAGGCCCTCGCGCATTCGTCTCAGGGCACGGCCGTACTCGGCATTGTCCCAGATGAAGGGCCGGAATGCGAAGTCACGGAACTGTTCCGGCCCCCAGTCGTCGAGATCGCCCGACCGCCCGGTGACCGCGAGGTGGAATTTCACGTGGCTCCAGAGCCGGTGAACCGGGTGGCGCATTGTATAGAGCACGCGCAGTTCGCCCACCCGGGCGGCGATGCGGCGCCAGACATCGGCGGGGAGCAGCGCGTAGAGGTTCGAGAAATCCGCCGCGAACCGCTCCGCCCGCCGGAACACGAAGAGACTGCGGTACCAGTGGTCGTCCACCGGTCCGTCGAGGTAGTTCACCGCCCAGCGCAGCCTGTTTCGCACGCCCGAGGCATGCATCCGCTCGGGGTCGATCCGGAGGTACTTGTCGCGGACGTTCGCCATGCGGTTTCGGTCCGAGAGCACCGCCCGGTCGACATGGGCCGCGTAGAAGTAATGGATTTCCTTCTCGAAGCTGAAGAAGATGTCGGGGTGCCGCTCGAGCACCTGGTAGGCCCAGGTGGTTCCCGCCTTCATCGCGCCCGCTCCGATGAAGAGCCGGTCGAGAAGAAGCCCCTCGTCGCTCTCGACGAAGGGGGCAGGGGCGGCGGGGCGCGCAAGGGTCGGGTTCATCGGTGAAGAAGCTCGCTGTGGTGGCGACGGAGAAGCAGGATCGCGAGGACCGCGGGCACGAGGGCCAGCGCGAAGACATAGGCCGGCGAGACCCAGGCGGGCTCGTAGGTGGCATAGACCCCCCGCCGCATCTCGCCGGTGATGTGGATGAGGGGGTTGAACCACAGCCAGTCGCGGAACGGCTGGGGCACGTCCTCGAGAATGAAGAAGATGCCCGAGACCACGAAGAGCGGGCGGGCGACGATCTGCCAGAGCCTGTCCCAGACCGGGAAGGCCGAGAGCATGAGGCAGTTGAAGACACCGATGCCGAAGGCGAGGGCCGCCGTCATCGCGACCGCCAGCGCGATCGGCCCGGGCCGGATGATCGTCGCCGTCTCGAAGGCCGCCAGAATGCCCGTTACGACCACAAGGCCGACGACGACGTGGGTGCCGGTGTTGAGCAGGAAGCGCGCCAGCAGAGCGTCCATGTAAGTGACGGCGGGATAGGCGAGAAGCGGTCGCGAAAAGCGCAGGGCGGAGGCGAGCTTGTTCACGAGGTCGTTGAACATGAGGAACGGCAGGAAGCCCACCGCGTAGAAGAGCGGAAAGGAGCGCCCAAGCGACGGCGACTGGAAAGCCGCCGAAAAAACGAGCGACAGAAGGGCGATCGCCGCCACGGGCTCGAGCACCGCCCAGAGATAGCCCCCCGGCGACCGGCCGTAGCTCGTGGCCATTTCACGCAGCATGAGGGCCGCCGTGCAGCGCGGTGTGGCGAAGGCCGGCCAAGGTCGGGTCTGCTGTGCCATGAAACGAATTCTTCATCCCGTCTGCGCTAGGAGCCTAGGCAGTCAGGGTTAACAACCGCTTGATCGGAGGCGGCATGACAGCGCCACAGCCGCGAGAGACTTCGAACCTGCAGAGCCTGCCGGTGCCGCCGCCGGCACCCGCCGCGCGCCCGAAGCGGCGCCATTGGGGGCTTCTGGCGAGCCTCGTCCTCGTCGTCGTCATGCCTCTCGCCACGGCTGCCGTCTATCTCTGGACAAGTGCGGCCGACCAGTTCGAATCGACCCTGGCCTTCTCGGTCCGTCAGGAAGAAGCGCCCGCGCCATCGGCTCTCTTCGGCGCCTTCGCGGGCTTCACCTCGCAGACCGCCTCCGACACCGATGTGCTATACGCCTACCTCGACAGCGGCGACCTCGTCGCGCGGGTCGATGCCGATGTCGGGCTGCGCGCCGCCTATTCCCTGCCCCGTGCGCAGGACCCGGTCTTCGCCTTCGACCCTTCGGGCACGATCGAGGATCTCACGCGCTACTGGCGGCGCATGACCCGGGTGGCCTACGACCCCGGCACCGGGCTCATCGAGATCAGGGTCCGGGCGTTCGACGCTGCTTCGGCGAAGGCGATCGCCGAGGCCGTGCTTGGAGAAAGCACCGCGCTCGTGAACGGTCTCTCGGAGACCGCCCGGGAAGACGCGATGCGCTATGCCGAGGCCGACCTCGCCGATGCGGTGGCGGCGCTGACCGAGGCGCGCGAGCGGCTGACGACATTTCGCGCCACGACCCAGATCGTCGATCCGGGGGCCGATCTTCAGGGGCGGATGGGACTCATCGCCGAGTTGCAGGCGCGGCTGGCCGACGAACTCATCCGCGTCGATCTTCTCGAGCTTCGCACCGGGGCCGACGACCCGAGGCTCAACGAGGGCCGGCAGGTGACCCGGGCCATAGAGGCCCGCATCGCCGCCGAGCGGCGCCGGCTGGGTGCAGGGGGGCAGGAGATCGACGAACGCGACTACGCCCGCACGCTTCAGGAGTTCTCGCGGCTCTCGGTCGATGTCGAGATCGCCGAGGAGGCCTATGCCTCGGCGCGGGCGGCGCGCGACCTTGCCCGGGCCGAGGCACGGCGGCAGTCGCGCTATCTCGCCGCCCATGTCCGTCCGACACTGGCGGAACGGCCGACCGCGCCCCGGCGCCCGCTCGTTCTCGCGGTCGCCGGTTTCTTTCTTTTCCTGACATGGGCGCTTGCCGCCCTCGTCTTCTATTCCCTGCGCGACAGGCGACGGGCATGACCATCGCGCTTTCGGGGCTTTCGAAGAGCTTCGTCCGAAATGGCGTGCGGACCGTCGTCGCCCGGGAGATCGACGCGGTGTTTCCCGCCGGGCGGACCGTGGGGCTTCTGGGTCGCAACGGAGCCGGCAAGTCGACCCTCCTGCGGATGATCGCGGGGCTCGTTCAACCCGACGCGGGGCGTATCGACCGCGAAGGCACGGTCTCCTGGCCGGTCGGGTTCGCCGGCAGTTTCCACGGCGATCTCACCGGTGCGGAAAACGTGCGGTTCGTCGCGAGGGTCTACGGAGTCGATACCGACGCGCTCGTCGCCTATACCGCGGCATTCGCCGAACTCGGCGCAGAGTTCAACGCGCCGTTCCGGAACTACAGCTCGGGCATGCGCGCGCGGCTGGCCTTCGCGGTGTCGATGGGCGTGCCGTTCGACACCTACCTCGTCGACGAGGTCACGGCGGTGGGCGACGCGCGGTTTCGCGAGAAGAGCGAGGCGGTGCTGCGCGCGCGGCTCGCCACCAGCGGGGCCATCGTCGTGTCGCACTCGCTGCAGATGCTGGCGCGGCTCTGCGATTGCGGTGTGGTGCTCGCCGACGGCCGGCTGACCGCGTTCGACGATATCCAAGCCGCGATCGACCGGCACCGCGCGCTTCTGGGGGTTTCGGAAACCGCGTCTTAGGAGTTGGGCTGTAAGCCTTCCCGGCGAAGTCCGGGCAGACGGGGCATGCAGGCGAACCTGACGATTGCAGAGGTGCTCGACGGCGAGCTTGCCTTCGGCGCGGGCTTGCGCGACGCGGCGGTCGCGGAAATCGGCGGGCGGACCTTCATCTATCTCGTGACGGGGTCCGGCGGCGGGCTGACGGCGCTCGAGCTTCTGGGCGACGGAAGCCTTGCGCTGATCGACGAGATGCCGCTTGGCGGCGACTTCATACCGGGGCTCGAGCCGAGGCTTCTGGTCGCGGACCTCGGCGGAACGCCGACGCTGGTGCTCTCCGGCCAGAGCGGCGCGACCGCCCGCTCCGTCGACCTCGGGCCGGATGGCGGTTTCGGCACGCCCGGCACGCTCTCGGGCGATCCTGTCGCCCTCGTCCAGCCGGTGATGCTGGACGGCACCGATGGCACCTACCTCGTCGCCGGCGGTTTGGGCGGCGACGGGTTGCAGAGCTGGACGGTGGCGGAAGGCGCGCTCACACCGGCGACGAGCCTTGCGGACACGACCGACCTTTCGCTGGCCGGCATCTCCGACACCGCCGCGCTGGCGATCGGCGGGCAAGGCTACGTGCTCGCCACTGCGGTGGGCGAAAGCGCTCTGTCGGTCTTCGCGCTCGGCGTCGGCGGCGCGCTCACCCTGACCGGCGATATCGGCGCGGCGGACGGGCTGGGCCTTTCCGCCCCGGCCGCGATCGAGACGGCGGTCGTCGCGGGCCGTCACTTCGCCATCGTCGCCGGCACCGGGTCGAGCTCGCTCACGGTGATCGAGGTGGCAGAAGGGGGCGCGCCGGTGATCCGCGACCATGTCGTCGACGCGCTGGCGACGCGCTTTCAGGGGGTCGAGGCGCTTGCCGTCCACGAGGCGGGGGGGCGCATATTCGTCGTCGCGGGCGGGGCCGATGACGGGCTTTCGCTCTTCGCCCTCGCCCCGGGTGGCCGGCTCGTCCACCTCGCGAGCGTCGAGGACAGCGTGTCGACCACCCTCGCCAATGTCTCCACCCTCGCGCTGTCGGACAACGGCACGCATCTGCAGATCGTCGCCGCCGGACTTGGGGACACGGGCCTCACCCGTTTCGAGATGTCGCTGGCCGGGCTCGGCGCGACGCTCGCCGCGCCGGAGACCGGCGGCGAGCTCTCGGGCATGGATCAGGATGACATTCTTGTGGGCGGAGCCGGCGCGAACACGCTTTCGGGCGGGTCGGGAAACGATGTGCTCATCGACGGCGGGGCCAGCGACATGCTCACGGGCGGTCCGGGCGCGGATCTTTTCGTGTTCGTCGCAGATGGACAGCCCGACATCGTCACCGACTTCGAACCCGGCATCGACCGGCTCGACCTTTCGGCCTTCCCGATGCTCTACCATCCGTCGCAATTGACCGCCTTGCCGCAGGACTGGGGCGTGCGGCTGGTCTGGCGGGACGAGATCATCGACCTCTACCGCGCCGGGGGCGGGACGATCGACATCTCCGGGTGGACGGCTGCCGACATTCTCGACCTTGACCGGCCGCAGTTCCTGCCCATCGCCCAGACCGTCGAGGGGACCGGGGGGGACGATACGCTGCGCGGCGGCGAGGGCGACGACATGATCAGTGGCGGGGCAGGCGTCGACTGGCTCTACGGCGAGGGCGGCGCGGACCTGATCGAGGCGGGCACCGGAAACGACTTCGTGTTCGGCGGCACGGGCGACGACCGTCTTTACGGGAATGCCGGTTTCGACACGATCCATGGCGGCGACGGCGACGATCTCATCTGGGGCGGCAACGAGGCCGACACGCTCTATGGCGACGCCGGGAACGACCAGATCTGGGGCGAACAGGGTGTCGATACGCTCTACGGCGGCGACGGCGACGATATTCTCTGGGGCGGAAGCGAGAATGACCGGCTCTTCGGCGGTGCGGGCAACGACACGCTCCACGGGGGCACCCAGGAAGACCGCCTCTACGGTGGCGACGGCGATGATTTACTCTACGGCGGCGCGGGCTTCGACCGACTCGAAGGCGGTGCCGGCAACGACATTCTCTTCGGCGGCAACGAGGCCGACAACCTGTTCGGCGGCGCGGGTGACGACGTGATGTGGGGCGAAGGCGGGTTCGACCGGCTGTTCGGCGGCGACGGAGACGACTGGGGCGACGGAGGTGACGGCCCCGACGCGCTCTTCGGCGAGGGCGGCAACGACACGCTTCACGGGGGCGAGGGCGACGACCGGCTGTTCGGTGGTGTCGGCAACGATTGGCTTTTCGGCGGACCGGGCGACGATGACCTGCAAGGCGGCGCGGGCTTCGACATTCTCGACGGCGGTATCGGCAACGACATCCTCACCGGCAACTTCAACGCCGATACCTTCGTCTTCGCCGATGGGCATGGCGACGACGTCATCACCGATTTCGAGGCGACGAACCCGTTCGAGAAGATCGACCTCTCGGCGGTGACCGCGATTGTGGATTTCGACGATCTCCTTTCGAAACATATCGCGCAGGTCGGGTCCGACGTGGTGATCGAGACAGGCGGAGGCAACCGCATCACCGCACTCGATGTCGCCCTCGGCGATCTCGACGCCGGCGATTTCATCTTCTGACGGGATCCCCTTCAAGGTTTGGACCGACGGGGTCGGGAAACAGGTGGCCCGTTGGTGGCGCCTGGCAATGCCTTCGGGAGACAGGCGAGGCTCAGAACAGGAAATCGCTGGCGTCGAGATCGCCGACCGAAACGCCGATCAACGTTATCCTGTCGCCACCCCCGGTCTCGATCAGCACATCGGGACCGACCTGGGACAGGTGGTCGGCTACGAGGTCATCGAAGTCGTCGATCGCGGTCACCGCCGAGAGGTCGATCTTCTCGAACGGGTTCGTCGCCTCGAAATCGGTGATGACGTCGTCGCCATGCCC
>Ga0008833_1001268_pt1 | contig 12161 bp, 8 predicted proteins | sample HotLakConsoUCCLE_FD_62216 | JGI IMG/M metagenome (GOLD analysis project Ga0008833, IMG submission 62216) | Hypersaline microbial mat communities from Hot Lake, Washington, USA - Hot Lake Consortium UCC-LE | ecosystem: Environmental > Aquatic > Non-marine Saline and Alkaline > Hypersaline >... | reverse complement strand
CCGGGGCGAAGGCTCCTGCACTGCGACCGTCGAAGAAGCGGCCCGTTGCAGCCATCGCGCCGGAACAGCGCGTCAAGCTGGACGTTCCGTGCTAGAGTTGCAGGTAAAACGCGGCCGCGCCGGTCTCGGCTCCGAAGGTTCAGACGCGGGCGGCGGCTTGTGAAGAAGGTCATGCATGGCAGAAAACCACTCCACGGGATTTCACATGACGAACGACGTCCCCCGCGTGCTGCGGCAGTCCTTCAGCTTCGTGCGCTATGCCGTGGCGCGGTTCTGGAACGACAACCTCAGCCAGGCGGCCGCCGCGCTGACGTACTCGACCCTTCTTGCACTGGTGCCGCTTCTGGTCCTGACGATCGCGATCCTGTCGGGGTTTCCCGCCTTCGACGCCGCCCGGGAGCGGATGACCGAGATCTTCTTCGACACGCTGGTGCCGGAAGTCGGCGCCGAGCTCGAAGTCTACCTGTCGGACTTCACCGCGAACGCGGCGAACCTCACGGCGATCGGCGTCGTCGCGCTCGCGATCACGGCGATCCTGCTGCTGTCGTCCATCGAGTTCACGCTGAACAGCATCTGGCGCGTCGAGCGGCCCCGGTCGATCGGGGTCCGCATCCTGATCTACTGGACGATCCTGACCATGGGGCCGCTCCTGCTCGGTGTGAGCTTCGCGCTCACAAGCGACACGCTCTCCAACCTCATGCGCTGGGCGCAGGAGGGCGTGGTGCTCGAGAACCCGGACATCGCCGCCCCGGCTTTCAACACAGCGGTCGCGGTGGTCGCGCAGTCTCTCGCCTTCACGATGCTCTTCACCCTGGTTCCGGCCCGGCCAGTGCGGTTCCGCGATGCGGCGATCGGCGGCGTCTTCAGCGGCATCGCCTTCGAGCTTCTGGGCTGGGCGTTCAACAGTTTCCTGACAGCCGGATCGACCTACGAGACGATCTACGGCGCGGTGGCGATCATACCGATCTTCCTCTTCTGGCTCTATGCCTCGTGGACCGTCATCATCATCGGCGCGGTCTTCGCGGCCTCGTTCCCGGACTGGTGGAAGACCGGCGACGCGCAGGCTCCGGGCGAGCTGTCGCCGGCGGATCGCCTCTCGATCGCCGTCGCCCTGCTCGGCGCGCTGCTGCGCCAGGCCCGGAGCGGCGGCGCCCTCGCCGAGGAGACGCTGCACGAGGTCGCGCCGCTTCAGAGCCGCGACGACGTCCTCGAACGGCTGAGGGCGCGCGGCTTCGTGGTCACGACCGAGGACAGCGAACTCTGCCTCGCGCGCGACCTTCATACCGCGACGTTACGTGACCTCGCGGAGGAACTGGGCCTTGTGCTCGGCGCCCGACCGGAGGGGCGCGAGGACGGGGCTCCCGGAAACGGCGCGCTGCCGGGGATCGAGCGGCAGACCGGCTCCCTGCCCCGCATCCTCGAGCGCCTGCACGACGCCGAGGCCACGGTGCTCGACCGTACCATCGCCGACGTCATCGCGGACGAGCCGGACGAGACGCTGCCGCCCCAGATGCTCCAGTCCGTCCCGCGCCGGCCTCGGTAGCCGGAAGGCCGGTCCTTAGCCCGCTCGCGATCTCGCCCCGGGGCGGCCCGGACTGCTGGCATCCGGCGAGGGCGGCGGGCCACCCGAGTCCATCGAGCTTCGCCGGCGAGGCGGCATTCGGTGTCGAAACGACGGAAGACCCGGTTCGGTGCGGCGCAGCGGGCTCGTGTGCGCACCGGGACGCGAGCATCCTGCCTGGCCGGGAACGGCGCCGGAACTCGCGATTCCGCAACAGCGCAAGATGCGCTCAGCGAGGCCATCGTTGATACTTCTTAACCGCTCCGCCCCGCGAAACTGGACGCAGGCTCAGTTGTCCGGCCTCTGGGCAAGGGCCAGCGCCACCTGATCCGCAAAGCGCGATGTCGCGACCGACAGGATGCGCCCGCGCATCTGCCCCAGAAGCAGGTTACCCGGCGGCATGTCGCGATCCGAGATCGGACGGAACATCAGGCCCGTGTCCTTCTCCGAGGACAGGCCGATGGGGATCTGGAAGCCGACCGCGCGTTCATGGGTGACATAATAGCGGATGAACTCGAAGGATTCCGTTTCCACCAGGGGCGTGACCGTCCGGCCGATCCGCTTGGCAGCCATGTCGAGCAATCCGCGAACGCCGTATTTCTGCGCCGGTGCTATGTGGGGGTGATCGAGACAATCGCGCAGCCGCAAGTCCGAACGTTCGGCAAGCGGATGGTCCCGCGCGAAGAGTGCGCAGACCGGCTGTGGCAAAGCGTGGAGCACCTCGAAATCGACCAGAACGCGCGGTTCGAACACCAGGGCAAGATCGCTGCGAAAACTGACCAGTTCCTCCTCGGCCTGTTCGCGGTCTCGCACATTTACCGCAAACGTCACACCCGGATGGGCCTTGCGATAGGCGGCGATCTGCTGTGGCAGGAAGAACGGCAAGAGGGCCTGCGAACAGGCGATCGTGACATGGCCACGCCGCACACCGGTCAGGTCGGCGACCTGGCTCTGCACCCTCGCAAGATCCGAGCGCTGCGCGCGGTAGTGTTGCAACACCAGTTCCCCCGCCGGGTTCAACCTCACGCCGCGCGGCAGGCGTTCGAAGATCTGCGACCCGAACTCGCGCTCGAAACGGCCAAGACGGCGATTGAGCGCCGACGCGGTGATGTTGGAATCCTCCGCCGCTTTCCGAATCGAACCGGCGCGGGCGATCGCCTCGATCAGGCGCAACGTATCGAGGTGCTGCATCAAGGCCCTCCCGTACTGGTGCGTCAGATGCACCGGAATGGTGAAATCATAGCATTTTCAGAACTGCACGGTTGCTGGCATGCTGCAAGGCAGAAAGTACCGCCACATCAAGAAAGGCTGCCGCGCATGACCCCCCACCGCAGAGATTTCCTGAAACTGACCGCCGCACTCGGCGGTGCCGCGATGACGCCCTTCGCCTGGGCCACCCGCGCGGATGCGCAAGGGCTAGAGACCCTGGTCGTCGCCTCGGGCCAGACGATCAACAGCCTCGACCTGCACCGCACCGGCACCAACCGGGCCAGCTATCAGGTCGCGATCAACTGCTACGACCGCCTTGTCGGGTTCGGATCGCGTCAATTGCCGACCGGCGAGATGTCATACGATTACGACACCATCGTTCCGGAACTGGCCGAAAGCTGGACCATTTCCGACGATGGCCTCGTCTTCACCTTCACCCTGAAACCGGACGCCACCTTTACCGATGGCAGCCCGGTCACGGCGGCGGATGTGAAATGGTCGTTCGACCGCGCGGTTTCGGTGGGTGGGTTTCCCACGACGCAGATGCGCGCGGGCGGGTTCTTCCGCCCCGACCAGTTCGAAGCGGCGGACGCTCGGACATTCGTTCTGCGCCTCGACTATCCGTCCAAGCTGTCGCTGCCCAATCTCGCCGTTCCGGTGCCGTTCATCATAAATTCCACCATCGCCAAGGCCAATGCGACCGAAGCCGACCCATGGGCCACGGAATACCTTCATACCACCACGGCCGGATCAGGCGCCTACACCGTCGCGCGCTGGGACCAGGGCCAGCAGATCGTCTATGACCGCAACGACGGCTGGGTCGGCGGTCCGCTGCCCGAGGTCCGCCGCGTCATCATGCGCGAAGTGCCGAACAATTCGACCCGCCGCGCTCTCGTGGAACGGGGCGACGTGCAGGTGTCCTTCGACATCCCCGACCGCGACGCCTCGGAGCTTGTCGGCACCGTCGACGTATTCTCCACGCCCATCGAGAACTGCATCCATTGCGCCTGCCTCAACACCCGTTTCGAACCGTTCCAGGACCCAGAGGTGCGCAAGGCCATCGCCCACGCCATCCCCTACGAGGCGATCTTTCGATCCGCCGCCTACGGGCGGGGCGCTCCGATGTGGGGCGGCGAGACAGAGATCACCGATACCGCGTGGCCCCGCCCCTTCCCCTATGTCACCGACATGGAGAAGGCACGCGAGCACCTCGAAGCCTCGAGCTTTGCCAGCGGCTTCCCGGTGCAGATGTCGATCAGCCTCGATCTGGCAAGCTGGATGGAACCGACGGCACTCCTGATCCAGGAAAGCCTCGGACAGCTCGGCATCACCACCACCGTGGAACGTATCCCCGGGGCAAACTGGCGCACCGTGGCACTGGTCGAAAAGTCGCTCGATTTCCACCTCGAGAACTTCGGCGGCTGGCTGAACACGCCCGATTACTACTTCTTCTGGGCCTATCAGAAGGATCGGCTGTTCAACTCGTCGAACTACGACAACGAGGAGGTCCACAACCTGACCGAACAGACGCTGCACATGTCGATGGACGACCCCGAATGGGCGCCCCTGGTCAAGCGCATGTTCGAGATCGTGATCGAGGACCTGCCGCGCATCCCGCTCTATCAGCCGGCGTTGAACGTCGCGGTCAACGGGGCCTCGGGCTACGAATTCTGGTTTCACCGCCAGCTCGACCCGCGCCGCATGAAGGGGGCCTGAGCCATGGCCGGGCGGACGCGCGCGATCGGGATGCGGCTGGCACAGACGGTGCCGGTGGTCATCGGTGTGATCGTCATCAGCTTCATCCTGACCCGCGCCCTGCCCGGCGATCCTGCGGTCTATTTCGCCGGCGCCATGGCGGATGCCGAATCCATTCAACAGGTGCGCGAGGCGCTTGGCCTCGACAAGCCGCTGGTCACGCAGTTCTTCCTTTATGTCGGCGATCTCGCGCAGGGCGACCTCGGCCGTTCGATCAGCACCGGACAGCCCGTCCTGACCGATCTGGCCGCGCGCCTGCCCGCATCGCTGGAACTGACACTGTCGGCGCTGGTGCTGTCCTGTCTTGTGGCCATTCCCCTGGGCGTTCTGGCGGCGGTGCGGCAGGGATCATGGGTCGATCACCTGTGCCGGGTGCTGGTCACGGCGGGCGTGTCGCTGCCGACCTTCTTCACGGGCATCCTGCTGGTCTATGTGTTCTACTACCTGCTGGGATGGGCGCCTTCGCCCCTGGGGCGTCTCGACTTCATCTACCTCGAGCCGCCGCGCGTCACCGGCTTCTACCTGATCGACAGTCTGCTCGCGGGCGATCTCGAGACCTTTGCCGCCACCCTGCGCCAGCTGGCCCTGCCGACGATCACGCTGGCCCTGTTCACCCTTGCCCCGATCGCGCGGATGACGCGGGCGGCGATGCTTCAGGCCTTGTCGTCGGACTACATCCGTACCGCCCGCGCGGCGGGCCTGTCGCGGCGCAAGATCCTGTTCGGTTACGGCCTGCGGAACGCTCTCTTGCCGGTCGTCACCACGCTGGGCATGGTGTTTTCCTTCGTCCTCGGCGCCAACGTGCTGGTGGAGAAGGTCTTTGCCTGGCCCGGCATCGGGTCCTACGCCGTCGAGGCGCTCGTCGCCTCGGACTATGCCGCCGTGCAGGGCTTCGTGCTGGCCATGGCGTTTCTCTTCGTCACGCTCAATCTCATCATCGACCTCAGCTACGCGCTGATCGATCCGCGCATCGGGTTTGACGCGAAATGACCGACACCACCGAAATTCCCGGCCGCAAGCCCGATGGGGCATGGGCGCATCTGCTGCACGTCCTGCGCGAGAACCCCGTGACCATGCTGTCCTTCGGCATGTTCGCCTTCTTCCTGCTGCAAGCCTTCTTCGGCGCGTTCCTCGTGCCGCATGATCCGCTGGCCACCAACGCCGCCAACGCACTGCAACCGCCGAACTGGACCCATTGGTTCGGCACCGACAGCCTCGGCCGCGACGTGTTTTCCCGCGTGGTGGTGGCGACCCGGCTGGACCTGACGATCTCGGTGCTGGCCGTGGCGATCTCTTTCGTGATCGGCTCGGTCCTTGGGGCCGTCGCGGGCTATTGGGGCGGCTGGATCGACGCGGTCCTGAACCGTGTCCTCGACACGATCATGGCCTTTCCGCTCTTCGTCCTCGCCATGGGGATCGTCGCGGCTCTGGGCAACACGATCGAGAACATCATCTACGCCACGGCGCTGATCAACATTCCCTTCTACGCCCGCCTCGTGCGGGCCGAGGTGAACATCCGGCGCGAGGCGGGCTTCGCACTGGCCGCTCGCCTGTCGGGCAACTCGCATTTCCGCACATTGGCATTCCACATCTTTCCCAACGCCCTGCCGCCGATGATGGTGCAGGTCTCTCTCAACATGGGCTGGGCGATCCTGAACGCGGCGGGCCTCAGCTTCATCGGCCTCGGGGTGCGCCCTCCCACGCCCGAATGGGGCATCATGGTCGCCGAGGGCGCCAACTACATCATCTCCGGTCATTGGTGGGTCGCGCTGTTTCCGGGGCTGTGGCTGATGCTGGCCGTCTTCACCTTCAACCTGATGGGCGACGGTCTGCGCGACATCGTCGACCCGCGCCGGAGGACTTGACCATGCTGACCGTCAACGATTACGCGGTCTCCTTCCGCACGCGGCGCGGCGAAGTCGAGGCGGTGCGCGGCATCTCCTTCGACCTCGCCGAGGGCGAGACACTGGGCATCGTCGGCGAAAGCGGGTCCGGCAAATCCGTCACCTCCTACGCGCTAATGCGCATCCTCGACGCAGGTGGGCGGATCAAGGCGGGCAGCGCCACTTTCGACGGCCAGGACCTGGCGCAGGCCAGCGAGCGTGACATGCAGGCGATCCGGGGCCGCGAGATCAGCATGATCTTCCAGAACCCCCGCGCTGCGCTGAACCCGATCCGCAAGATCGGCCATCAGCTCGAAGACGTGCTGCGCCGCCACGGACGCGCCACCCGCGCGGATGCCCGCGCCAAGGCCATCGAGGCGCTGGAGGCGGTGCGCATCCGCGATGCCGAGGCGCGCTACGACGCCTATCCGTTCGAACTCTCGGGCGGAATGTGCCAGCGCGTTGTTTTCGCTATCGCCCTTGCCTGCGGCCCGCGTCTTCTCATCGCGGACGAACCGACGACCGGCCTCGACATCACGACGCAGAAGGCGGTGATGGACCTAGTGCGCGACCTGACGCGGGATCGTGGCATGTCGTCGATCCTCATCACCCACGACCTCGGGCTCGCCGCGGAGTATTGCGACCGTCTGGCGGTGATGAAGGACGGCCGGATCGTGGAAACCGGCCCCGCCGCTGCCCTTTTCGCGGACCCGCAGCACCCCTACACGGCCAAGCTGGTCGATGCCACGCCGCGCCCCGGCGCGTTCTTGCGCGACCTGCTTCCGGTGGAGGCGCGCACCCCTCTCGCCCCGCACACGGCGGGCGATCGGGCACTGGTGCAGGTGCGCGATCTCGTCAAGACCTACCCGGGCAAATCCGGGCCGGTTCACGCGGTGAAGGGCATCTCGTTCACCATCCGCGAAGGCCAGAGCGTCGGTCTGGTGGGCGAGTCGGGCTGCGGAAAGTCCACGACCTCCTCCATGCTCGTGCGGCTGCTCGACCGCACATCGGGCGATATCCTGTTCGACGGCTTCGACATCGCGGATATCCCCGCCGACCGGTTCGTGCGCGACGCCCGCCGCAGCCAGATCCAGATGGTGTTCCAGGACGCAACCGACAGCCTGAACCCACGCCATTCCGCCCGCCAGGCCATAGCCGACCCGATCCTGAGGATGAGCCCTCTGCGCGGGGCGGGCCTGACGGCGCGGATTGAGGACCTGGCCACGCTCTGTGGCCTGCCCCTGCCGCTGCTCGACCGGTTCCCGCACCAGCTTTCAGGCGGCCAGAAGGCACGGGTGGGCATCGCGCGGGCCATCGCGCTCGACCCGAAATTCCTGATCCTCGACGAACCCACCGCGGCGCTCGACGTGTCGATCCAGGCCGTCGTGCTGAACCTGCTTGCCGACCTGCGCGCGCGGCTGGGCATGACCTACCTTTTCGTCAGCCACGATCTGAACGTGGTGCGGCTCCTGTGCGACCATGTCATCGTCATGCAGGGCGGAGAGATCGTCGAACAGGGGCCCGCCGCACATGTGATGGACGCGCCAAGCCATCCCTATACCCGGACCCTGCTGGCCGCCGCGCCGACGCCGCCGACCCAGACCGCTCACCCGACGACATCCGCTGCCGAATAAGAGACGATCCATGACCAGACCCCTCCGCGATCTGCCATTCACGCTCATCGCCCTGCGCGACGCCTATACCGCAGGCGTGACGCCCGCGGAGGTCATGGTCGAGGTCCATGCCCGGCTCGCCGACGCACAGGATCCGGCGATCTTCATCCATCTCGCGAGTCCGGAAGAGCTCGCGGCCGAGGCCGCCGCCCTCGGCTCCTTCGACCCAGCCCGACCGCTTTGGGGGGTACCCTTCGCCGTCAAGGACAACATCGACGTGGCAGGAATGCCCACGACTGCCGCGTGCCCGGACTATGCCTACGACGCGGAGATTGACGCCTTCGTCGTCGCCCGGTTGCGCGCGGCCGGGGCCATTCCCGTCGGGAAAACCAACCTCGACCAGTTCGCGACCGGGCTTGTCGGCGTCCGCTCTCCCTATGGCGTGCCGCGAAACGCGCTGGATGCGGCGGTCGTGCCGGGGGGGTCGTCGTCGGGCTCCGCCGTCGCGGTGGCCCATGGCATCGTGCCCTTCGCGCTCGGCACCGACACCGCAGGCTCCGGCCGCGTGCCCGCCGCGCTGAACGGGATCGTGGGGCTGAAGCCCAGCCTCGGCGCGCTCTCGGCCAGCGGCGTCGTGCCCGCCTGCCGGACGCTCGACACGATCTCGATCTTCGCGCTGACCGTGGCCGACGCGCATGACGTGTTCCGCACCGCCGCAGCCTTCGACCCCGCCGACGCCTATTCCCGCCCCCTGCCCGCCGCCGCCATGCCCGCCCCGACGCCCGCACCGCGCATCACCGCTCCGGACGCAGCGAGCCTCGTCTTCTTCGACGACGAAGTGCAGGCCGCGGATTTCGAGGCGACGCTCGCCACCCTCGCCGCCGGTGGCGCCACCATCGACAGGGTCGGTTTCACGCCCTTCTACGACGTCGCACGGATGCTTTATGACGGCGCATGGATCGCAGAGCGCTACGCCGCCATCGAAGACATGATGCGCACCCGCCCCGACGCTGTTCACCCCGTCACCCGGGCCATCATCGCCAAGGCCGAAGCCCAGAGCGCCGTGGACGCCTTCAACGGCTTCTACCCTTTGGCCGATCTGCGCCGCGTCTGCGCCCCTGTCCTCGAGCGCGCCGACATGCTGTGTGTCCCGACGATCCCGACTTTTGCCATGCGGGCCGAGCTTGACGCAGACCCCATAACCCCCAACGCGAACCTCGGAACCTATACCAATTTCGTGAACCTCCTGGACCTCTGCGCGCTGGCCGTGCCGACCGGCCCGCGCGGCGACGGACGCCCCGGCGGCGTCACTCTGATCGCGCCCGCCGGCCAGGATGGCGCGGTCGCCGCGCTGGGACAGCGCCTGATGCAGACCCGCAAGCCCATGCTCGGGGCGACAGGCGTGGCCACGCCTGACCTGCCCCACCCGGAGCCTCGCGCCGTGGCGACAACCGAGATGATCCTTGCCGTGTGCGGCGCGCATATGTCGGGCCTGCCGCTCAACGGGGAGTTGATCTCGCGCGGAGCACGGTTCGTCAGGGCCGCGCGAACCGCACCCGGCTACGCGCTCTATGCGTTGCCGGGGGGACCGCCCCTTCGTCCCGGCCTTTGCCGCCGAGATGACGGGCAAGGCGCAGCCATCGCGCTGGAACTGTGGGCGATCCCGAAAGACGCAATTGGCGATTTCATGCTCGGCATTCCCTCCCCGCTGACCATCGGAAACGTCGAGATCGAGGATGGATCGCTGGTCAAGGGCTTCCTGTGCGAAACCGATGGTCTGGCCTCTGCAAAGGACATCAGCGCGTTCGGCGGCTGGCGAGGTTATCTCGCGCGGGATACGAAGGTGATGGCCTAGACGCTTTGCGCAAGTGTCCTCGACCGCGGGAGAGTTCGGAACGTCGAAGCGGAGAACAAGGGAGAATACGCATTCTTCAGAGCGCAAGACATGCTGCGAGACCACCATGAACAGGAAATGAAACCAGGATGGTGCGTGTGAGGTGCACCGTCCAAGTGCCCCGCGCCGTCCAAGGCCGTCTTGGAATATCCTGCAAGCATCTGACAGAGTTGACGATTGGCAGCGCTCGTGCAGCAACCAGGTCCTCGACGTTCCGCCGCGAGACCGGGAAGCGCATGTACAGCATGACCGTCGGTTCGATGACCTCCGGGCGGCTTTGGAAAGAATTGAAAGGCTATGAACCGAGCTGTCCCGGCCAGAGCGGGTCGCGTTCACTCCATTCCACGCGATCCACTCCATCCCATTGATTTCGCATGTCCAGGAAGCTCGAAACCGGTTCCCGCTCTTGAGCGACATGACCTCGAAAACATCCCCCATGCACGCATCGAATGGGGATCGGTCGCGGGGATTGCCTGCGCGACCTTCGCGCCCCCGGAACCACCCGCGCCCTTGGCCGAAACCGGGGGTTCAGTCGACTTCGACCGGCTCGAGGGCGATGCAGGCGGCGCTGCCGATGGGGGTCTGGCGCGGTTCCGGAACGGCGACCCTGCAGGCGTCCCGCATCAGTGGGCAGCGGGGATGGAAGGCGCAACCCGGTGGCGGCGAAATGGGGTTTGGAATCTCGCCGGTGACCGGCTTGCGCCTGCGCCCCGACAGTTCGAGATCGGGGACGGAATCGAGGAGCATGCGCGTATAGGGATGCTGCGGCGTCCGGAAGAGGCCCTTGGCCTCGGCAACCTCCACCAACCTGCCGAGGTAGAGCACGCCGATCCGGTTCGCCATGTGCCGCACCACCGACAGGTCGTGGCTGATGAAGAGGTAGGTCAGCCCGAACTCGTCCTGGAGGTCGCGCATCAGGTTCAGGATCTGGGCCTGCACGGAAACGTCGAGCGCGCTCGTCGGCTCGTCGCAGACGATGAACTCGGGCTGCGACGACAGCGCGCGCGCGATGGCGATGCGCTGGCGCTGGCCGCCGGAGAACTCGTGGGGGAAGCGCCCGGCGTCGCGGGACGAGAGGCCGACGGTGTCGAGAAGCTCGCCGACCCGGTCCGTGACGGCGGCACCTTTCAGAAGACCGAAGCGGTGGATAGGCTCGGCGATGATGTCGCCCACGTGCCAGCGCGGGTTGAGGCTCGCGAAAGGGTCCTGGAAGATCATCTGGAACCGGCTGCGCAGGGTCCGCATGGCAGAGCCGGCGGTGCCCGCGATTTCCTGGCCGTCGAACAGGATGCGCCCCTCCGAAGCGCCGAGGAGACCGACGATCATCTTCGCGATGGTCGACTTGCCCGAGCCGCTCTCGCCAACCAGCGCGAAGGTTTCGCCCCGCGCGATGGTGAAGCTGACGTCGGCGACCGCGGTCAGGAATTGCCGGTCCTCGCGCTCGATCACCCGATTGAGCCAGGGCTTGGAGACGTCGAACCGCCGCCAGAGTCCCTCGACCTCGACGAGGGGGTCAGCCATGCGCCACCTCCGCCGCAGCCTCGTCATAGAGCCAGCAGGCGACCCTTCGGCCACCGCTGCGGGCGATCGCGTCGGGCCGCTCGACCCTGCAGCGGGCCATGACCTTGTCGCAACGGGGGTTGAACGCACAACCCGACGGGATCGCGTTCAGCCGCGGCATCGCGCCGGGGATCTGCACCAGCCGGTCGGATTCCTGAATGAGGGTCGGGATCGAGCCCATCAGCCCCACGGTATAGGGGTGCTCGGGGGAGGTGATGACGTCGCGTACCGGGCCGATCTCGGCGAGACGGCCCGCATAGAGCACCGCGACCCGGTCGGCGGTTTCGGCGATCACGCCCATGTCGTGCGTGATAAGCATCACCGAAGCGCCGCGCTCGGCGCAGATTTCCTTGATGAGGTCGATGATCTGCGCCTGCACGGAAACGTCGAGGGCTGTGGTCGGCTCGTCGGCGATGACGAGTTCGGGTTCGGCGCAAAGGGCGAGCGCGATCACGACACGCTGGCGCATCCCGCCCGAGAAATGGTGCGGGTAGTCGTCGATCCGCCGTGCCGCTGCCGGAATGCCGACCCGGTCGAGAAGCGCGATCGCGCGCTTCCGGGCCTCGGCCTCGGAGAGGTCGAGATGGGTGCGGATCGTCTCTATGAGTTGCTGTGCGACGGTGAAGAGCGGATTGAGGCTCGTCAGCGGGTCCTGGAAGACCATGCCGATCCGCTTGCCGCGGATC
>Ga0008833_1001266_pt1 | contig 12167 bp, 11 predicted proteins | sample HotLakConsoUCCLE_FD_62216 | JGI IMG/M metagenome (GOLD analysis project Ga0008833, IMG submission 62216) | Hypersaline microbial mat communities from Hot Lake, Washington, USA - Hot Lake Consortium UCC-LE | ecosystem: Environmental > Aquatic > Non-marine Saline and Alkaline > Hypersaline >... | reverse complement strand
GATCTCGCCGGCATGGTTCATGCCGATCTCGAACACCGCATAGTCGCAATCGGCCGGCATCCGCGCCAGCGTGAGTGGCACGCCCCAGTGATTGTTGAAGGACCGGTCGGCCGCATGCACGGTCCCGGCGGCCGAAAGCACCTCGCGCAACATGTCCTTGGTCGTCGTCTTGCCGGCCGATCCGGTGACGGCGATGATACGTGCCCGAGAGCGGGCGCGTGCCGCGACGCCCGCCTTCTGCAGCGCCGCCAGCACGTCCGGCACGACGATCATCGGCACGTTGAGCCGGCCCAGAGCTGGAAGCCGCCCTTCGGCCACCACCAGCACGCCGGCGCCCGCCTTGATCGCCGCCGTCGCGAAATCATGCCCGTCCAGCTTGTCGCCCTTGATGGCGAAGAAGGCATCGCCCGGCTTCAGCGAGCGGCTGTCGATGGAGATGCCGGAAACGCCTTCCGGCATCTTGCCGACCGGCCGCCCGGATACGGCCGCGACGAGTGCTTCGCTGGTCCACAGAAGGTTCATGCCGCTGCCCCGGAGAGCGCCGCTCGGACCTCTTCGTGGTCGGAAAAATGATGCGTTTCCTCGCCGATGGTCTGGCCTTCCTCATGGCCCTTGCCGGCCACGATCAGCGTGTCGCCCGGAGCAAGCAGCGCCACGGCATGGCGTATCGCCTCGCGTCGGTCGCCGATCTCGGTCGCACCCTTGGCCGTAGCCATGATGGCAGCACGGATGGTGGCCGGTTCCTCCGAGCGGGGGTTGTCGTCGGTAACGATCACGATATCGGCGAGCCGCGCGGCGATTTCGCCCATGATCGGCCGCTTCAGCCTGTCGCGATCGCCGCCGCAGCCGAAGACCACCACGACACGCCCGGTGGTGAAGGGCCGCACCGAGGAAAGCACGTTTTCGAGCGCCTCCGGCTTGTGCGCGTAATCCACATAGGCCGGCGCGCCGTTGGCTGCCGTGCCGACCAGTTCGAGCCGGCCCGATGCGCCTTCCAGATCCGCCAAAGCTTCGAGCGCCGTCGCGGTCGAAAGCCCGGTCGAGATGGCCAGACCCGCCGCGACCAGCGCGTTGGACAGCTGGAAGCCGCCGGCAAGCGGCACCTCGATCTCGTGAATGCGGCCTTCCGAAACGATCTCTGCGCGCTGGCGATAGCGCTCGTGCTCGACCCGCTTCAACTGCAGGAAATTGCCCTTCCGCCCGACGGTGCGCACATCGAGGCCGGCCGCAGTGGCTGCGGCGATCGTGCGGTCCGACCACTCGTCATCCGCAAAGATCACCGCCGGTGCATCCTTCGGCAGCAGGGCATCGAAGAGGCGCATCTTGGCGGCGTGATATTCGTCGATTGAGGGATGATAATCCATGTGGTCGTGGCCGAGATTGGTGAAGGCGCCTGCCGCCAGCCGCACGCCGTCAAGACGGCGCTGGTCGAGCCCGTGGCTGGAGGCCTCCATCGCCGCGTGTGTCACACCTTCGTCGGCGAGTTCGGCCAGAAGCGCGTGCAGCGCGACCGGGTCAGGCGTCGTCAGCGACCCGTATTCGACACGGCCCGGCGCATGGACCCCGGTGGTGCCGATGCTGGCGGCTGCCAGCCCCGCCTGCGCCCAGATCTGGCGTGTAAAGGATGCGACCGACGTCTTGCCGCTGGTGCCGGTGACCGCCACCATGTGGGCCGGCTGGCGGCCATGAAAGAGTGCTGCGATCTGTGCCAGCGCCAGCCTCGGATCGTCGACCTCGATCAGCGGCACGCTCGCGCCGCCATGCTCGCCGCCGCGAGCAACGACCACCGCCGCCGCCCCCCGCGAGATCGCATCGCCCACATAGCGCGAACCGTCATCCTTGCTGCCCTTGAGCGCGGCGAACAGGAAGCCGGGCCCAACACGTCGTGAATCGGAGGCGATGCCGGCGATCTCGATGTCGCCCACACGGTCATTGGCAAGGGACAATATGGGCGCAAAGGCCTCAAGCTTCATAACTACCGATCATCAGCAACGGACGGCTGCCTTCTCTCCTGGCGCGGCAGAATCACTGCCGCGAGACCAGCAATGCCTCACTGTCTTGACCGAAATCGGGCTGCACGCCAAGCAGCGCGGCCGAACGGCGGATGATGTTGCCCCCTACGGGAGCGGTGTTGAGGCCGGCCGTGGCGCCGATTCCCGACTGTTCAGGCTGGGGTTCGTCGAGGACGACCAGAACGACATATTCCGGGTCATGCGACGGGAATGTGGCAACAAAGCCGTTGAAGCGCTTGCCGCTGATATAGCGGCCGTTCTCCACCTTCTCGGCCGTGCCCGTCTTGCCGCCGACGAAGTAGCCGGGAACGTCGGCGCGCGTCGCAGTGCCCGATTCCACCGTCACGCGGAACATGTAGCGCATGGCGTCGACCGTCGACTGGTCGACGACCAGCATGGCATCGGCCATCGCCTCTTCCTCCGAGCGCGGCAGGAAGGTCGGGTTGATGAGATGGCCACCGTTCAGCAGCGCGGCCGAACCGATGGCCGTCTGCATGGGGGTGGTGGAAACGCCATAACCGAACGAGGCGGTGATGGAATTGATCTTGCGCCATGTCGCAGGCTCGGTCGGATGCGCGACCTCTGGCAGTTCCGTCCTCATGCGATCGAGCAGGCCGAGGCGGGCCAGGAACTCCCGATGCCCCTCGATGCCAACAGCATCCGCCATGCGCGCCGTGCCGATATTGGAGGAGTAGATGAAGACCTCGGGAAAGGTCAGCACGCGCCCGCGGCCGCGAAAATCGCGCACCCAGTGTCCGGCGATGCGGATCGGATGGCTCGCGTCCAGGCGCGAATTCAAATCGAACAGGCCGGAATCGAGTGCCATTGCTGTCGCGAAGATCTTGAACGTCGAACCCATCTCGTAGACGCCGGCGGTGATGCGGTTCAGCCGGTCCTTCTCCTGGGCATTGAAGGGATTGTTGGGATCGTAGTCGGGCAGCGACACCATCGCTACCACCTCGCCCGTACGCGCATTGACGACCGTCGCACCGGCGCCGATGGCCTGGTAGCGCTCCATGGCCTGAACCAGTTCGTCCCGCACGATATGCTGGACGCGAAGGTCGAGCGCCAGTTGGACCGGTTCAAGGCCGCCTTCTTCGACGAGACCCAGCGCCCGCAACTCGGCCAGTCCCTGGTCGTCGATCCACTTCTCCATGCCGGCAATGCCGTTATTGTCGACATTGACCAGACCGAGCACATGCGAGGCTGTCGGTCCGCCCGGATAGAAGCGTCGCTTCTCGGTGCGGAAGCCAAGGCCAGGCACGCCGAGATCCATGATCGCCTGCTGCTGGCGCGGCGAAAGCTGGCGACGCAGCCACACGAAACCGGCCTGCGTGCTCAGCCGGCGATAGGCCATCTCGACGTCGAGGTCAGGCAGGACGGTGAGCAGCTTCTCGACCGCCTCGTCCACGTCGACGATGCGGCGCGGCTCGGCAAAAAGCGAGGCGGTGTTGATGTCGGTTGCCAGCACCTCGCCATTGCGGTCGACGATGTCGGGACGCGACGCAGCGATGCGTGCCACTGGCGGGCCACCGGCCTCGATCTCCTGCATGCCGAGATAGGCTAGCCGGCCGCCAATGGCGGCAAAGATGCCGAAGAACAGGGCCATGGTCATGCCGATGCGCAAACGCGCATCACCGGCCGAAGGCTGCCGTGTGCCCTTGACGACGATATCAGCCTCGTCTTCACCGACGCCATGGCGTTTCCTGGAGAACCAGCGCGCGATCATTGCACGGCCCTCGTCGGGGCGGCATCGCTTTCGGCGAAACTCTCGCCCGACTCGCCCAGAATGTCTTCGATACCGAAGTCGCGCATCGGGATCTCGTCGATGCGGCCGAACTGCTTTGCCTCCGCCGAGACCAGACCGAGATCCTCGTCATAGCGTTCGGCGAGCCGCTGCAGGCGCGAGGGCTGGGTCAGCAAGCTCCAGTCGGCGCGCAACACATCGACGGCATTTTCCTGGACACGTATCTGCGTTTCGAGCCGACGGATCTCCGTGTAGCGGATTTCCGCGTCGTGCTTGGTCTTGTAGGTGAAAGCAGCAGCCGAAATCATGACCGCGATCAGTACGATGTCCGTGGTTCGAAACACGCGCGTCTACCTCTTCTCGGCCCGAGCGGGATAGGGAAGCTCGGGCAGGCCGAAAATCGAAATGTCGCCGGCACGCGCCGGCACGGAAGTCCTTTGCGCTGCCCGGAGCTTCGCGGAGCGGGCGCGCGGATTGCGGTCGGCTTCGGCATCGGAACAGGCAACGACGCCGCCGAGCTTGTCGAAAGTCGCATCCGGCGCGGCCAGCACCGGCAGGTGGCGTGAGCCGGCGGGTGCCTCGCTGCGATCGGCGATGAAGCGCTTGACGATGCGATCTTCCAGCGAGTGGAAGCTGACAACGACCAGCCGCCCGCCGGGCTTCAGGATGCGCTCGGCGGCAAACAGCGCGCGGGCCAGTTCGCCCAACTCGTCATTGACGAAGATGCGCAGGCCCTGGAACGTTCGCGTGGCCGGGTGGATTTTTGTCTTGGGGTTGTTGCCGAGCACGGCTTCAACCGCCTCGGCCAGTTCGCGCGTGGTGCGAAAGGGCCGCTCGGCCCGGCGGCGCTCGATCATCCGCGCCACTCGGCCTGCCTGACGTTCCTCGCCGAGAAAGCCGATGATGCGGGCGAGATCGCCCACCTTGAAGCTATTGACGATTTCGGCGGCCGTTGGCCCGGTCGCTGCCATGCGCATGTCGAGCGGCCCTTCGGCGCGGATGGAGAAGCCGCGCTCGGCCTCGTCCAACTGCATCGACGACACGCCTATATCGAGCACCACGCCGTCGACAGGCTGCTCGACCGCCCGGTCGAGATCGGAAAAGACGCTTTCGACGAGTCGCAGGCGCCCACCGAATTCATCGACCATCGGCTGCCCGGCAGCGATGGCGTGCGGATCGCGATCGAGCGCGACAACGTCGGCGCCGGTCTCGAGAACCGCACGTGCATAGCCGCCTGCCCCGAAGGTGCCGTCAATGATTGTGTGCCCGGGGCCGGGCGCGAGCTTGTCCAACACTTCATGGAGAAGGACCGGAATGTGACGGACCAGTCCGCCACCGGCGCCCTCCGCGCCGGGATCCGCCATCATTCCGGGTCCTCGCTCCGTCGGCTGTCCCCCACCGACCTCAACCGCAGCAACCTTTCGCGAACCTGACGCGCATGCGTCGCCAGCTGCGAAGGTTCCCACATCTGAAAGAACGTGCCGCGCCCGACAAAGGCCACCTCCGAGGAGATGCCCGTCTGTTCGCGGATGAATTCGTTGACCGTGATACGCCCGTCCTGGTCGAACTTCAGAAAGGCCCCGTCCCCGTGGATGAAATAGGACATGTCGTCCGTCGCCTGCTGAAAAGGGTCCTCCATCGCGATCCGCTCCTCGTAGCGCTCCAGAAGATCCATGCCTCCCACGTCCAGCGCCGGCTGATCGAGACAGCGCAGCGCGTAAAGCTCCGAAAATCCCCTCTTCGCGAGCACGGTGCGAAAATGCGCGGGCACCGAGACACGGCCCTTGGCGTCTATCCTGTTCACCGCGCTTGAGAGAAATCGATCCATACATCACCGGCGCCGCAAGCGGCTTGCTCTCCATGATCCAACTGTTCGCTCTCTGGCGCGGCCCTGCGGCCTCGCAAACGGTCCGGACACCGGGCGCAAGATTTTCCGCACCGGCGACCGCAAGGGCTGCCGGATCGAATGACGCGCCATTCGAAGCTGAGACGATGTCTTGAACGTATTCAAGGGATAGCATGGGCATGTATGGGCGTCAACGGGAACAGGCTACACTCGGCCCCTCTTCCCCGCGACCGAGCGGAGCGGAAAAGGCCCTCTTTGCTTTGTGCTCCATTAAGCCTAACGAAGTGTTAGAGCCCCTCTTGCAGCCCACAATCATCATGGATCGAGCATGACAGACCAGGATTCCCGACGCGCCGCCGAACTCCTCCATCTGCGCCACCGTACTCTTGCCAAGGGCGCGCCGGTGAGCCTCCCCATCACGACGACGAGCATGTTCAACCTGCCCGGCGACCCGGCGGCATTCGCGCAATATGGCCGCTTCGACAATCCGACATGGGAAGCGACGGAACAACTGCTCGGGCATCTGGAAGACGCGCCCGCGCTTGCCTTTCCCTCCGGCATGGCGGCGATCGCAGCCACACTGTTCAGCCTGCTCGAGGCAGGCGACCGCATCCTCCTGCCGTCCGATGGCTACTACACGACGCGCATTCTCTCGGAGCGTTTTCTGACGCGCCTGGGCGTGACCTTCGATCTGCGCCCCACGGCGCAGTTTCTGGACAGTGATTTCGAGGGCTACCGTGTGGTGTTCGCCGAAACCCCGTCCAATCCCAGCCTCGATATCTGCGACCTGGAACACGCGGCGCGGCTGGCAAAGCAGGCTGGTACGCTGCTGGTGGTCGACAACACCACCATGACACCATTCGGCCAGCGCCCGCTCGACCTCGGCGCCGACATCGTGGTCGCCGCCGACACCAAGGCACCCAACGGCCATTCCGACGCGCTCTTCGGCCATGTCGCCACGCGTGACGAAGCGCTGATGCAATCCATGCGGGATTGGCGCAAGCTGTCGGGCTCGATCCCCGGGCCCTTCGAGGCCTGGCTGGTGCATCGCGGCCTGGAGACGCTCGAACTACGCTTCGAGCGCATGTGCGACACAGCCGAGACCCTCGCGCCTCGGCTGGCGGCTCATGCCGCGGTTCGATCGCTGGTCTATCCCGGGCTGCCCGAGCATCCCGACCATGCGCTGGCAGTTCGCCAGATGCGCCGGTTCGGTTTCCTGATCGGCCTGACCCTCGCCTCGCAGGAAGCGGCGGACCGGTTCATCGAATCCTGTTCGCTGATCCTGCCGGCGACCTCGTTTGGCGGCGTTCACTCTTCGGCCGAAAGGCGCGCGCGCTGGGGCGATGTCGTCGATCCCGGCTTCGTGCGTCTGTCCGTGGGCTGCGAGCCCTGCGAGGAATTATGGACCGCCATCGAGGCCGCCCTGGACGAGGCCGTGATCTGACCGACCGGTCGACTGGTTGAATCAGTTTCGCAACGGCCTGAATCGGCTTCTCGTTGTACCGATCCAACCCGTTGAAAAAATAGAAAAATACCAGCCGGCCTGTAAGCCGGGTTCTGTATGGCCTGGACGTCCCTTGCGGGGCGTCCAGACGTGGCGGCCATTCCTCTGGGACGGATGTTGCCATCCGCCTCCTGCAACCTACCCGGACGACTGGGCTGGAAACTGCCCGAAGGTTGCCCCTCGCGCCGTCCCTATTCGGTCTTGCTCCCGGTGGGGTTTACCGTGCCGCTTCCGTTGCCCGGTCGCGCGGTGGGCTCTTACCCCACCCTTTCACCCTTGCCCCGCTGGAGCGGGGCGGTTTACTTTCTGTGGCACTTTCCCTGGGGTCGCCCCCGCCGGATGTTATCCGGCACCGTGTTTCCTCGGAGCCCGGACTTTCCTCGCACGCCGCCTTTCGACGATTGCGCGCGCGGCCGCCCGGCCGGCTGGTCGCCGTATAAAGGTGCTTTGAGGAAAAAACGCAAGGCCGGTCCCGCCTTCTCCGCGGGACCTGGCCGTCGATCGGTCAGGCGCCCGCCATGATCCGCTGCACCCGGGTGCAGTAGTTGGACGAGATGGGGTTCATGCGCTTGGCGCCGTGGCCCGCATTGTAGCGCAGGATCGTGCCGCACAGATCGCCGCCGGCCAGCTGCTGCGCCCGTGCCAGATACATCATGCCGTAGCGGATGTTGGTCTCCGGATCGAAGAGGGCCTGCGCGCTGCCCGAAAAGCCGATCCCTCGCGCCGTGGCAGGCTTGATCTGCATCAGTCCGATCTCGCCGGCCTGTCCGCGGGCATTCGCCCGGTAGTTGCTTTCCACCTGGACGACAGCATGGGCCAATGCCTCGGGCACACCATGTTGCTGCGCGTGGCGGGAGATAATCGCGGCATAAGGCGCGGTTGTCGTTCCCTGCAGGGCCTCGGCCTTCTCGCCTTCGACCAGCGCTGCGTTCTGGGCGTCGGCGGTCTCCTCGCTCGGCTCCCCGTGCAGCCCGAGCATGAACTGGCCCATGCCAGTTTCCTGATAGGCCTCGAGATTCGTGATCTGGTCAGGGGTCTCGCCGGCAAGGGCGTTGGATGGCAGCGAAAGGCTGGAGACACCGACGGCGAATGCCGCGGCAAGTACGGTCATGTTGTTCATGATCACCCGAATTTTTGTTGGCCGCCAGGCGAACGCATGGCGGTCGGTTGAAACTCTACCGGGCCACACACAGAAGACGCCCCCGGCAACAGCTGCGGGGTCTGACGATCGAATTTGCGCCAAAAATGTCATGGCCAGTCACTTTCGATGACCGGCTGTAAGGTTCCGCCGCTTCAGGCAGCCGGTCGGCACGCCGCTTCGCTGAGCATTGCCAGCGTATCGCGGGTGGAAAAATCCGCCTCGCCATCGACGCGAAGCGGGCGGAAATGCCGTTGAAAGGCCTCCACCACCTTGCGGGTCTCCTGGTCGAAATGGCCATGGACAGGAACGTGATATCCGTGCGCGGCAAGCGTCGCCTGCAACGTCGCGACCTCCTCCCCGCGATCGCCTTCGCGAAGGGCTGAACCCGAACGCAGCGGCGCGGGCGGGACATGCAGCCCCACCCCTTCGCGAGCCAGATCGGCCCAGGGAAACCGTTCGCCAGGGTCGATCTTGCGGCCGGGCGCGACATCGGAATGGGCAAGCACCAGCGCATCACTGATGGCGTGGCGGGCCTTGATCCCGCGCGAAAGCGCAATCACCGCCTCGATCTGACGATCGGGAAAGGGCGGCAATCCGCCCTCGTGCCCGAAATTGACCATCTCGATGCCGATAGACCGCGAGTTGATGTCGCCCTCGCCCCGCCACCAGGCGCGCCCGGCATGCCAGGCGCGATCAGCCTCGCGCACCATCTGCACGATACGGCCATCTTCATGCACGATGTAGTGGCAGGAAACGTCGCTTTGCGGGTTGCACAGCCAGTCCTGGGCGGCCTGCCCGGTGGCCATGCCGGTGTAGTGGAGTAGCAGAATCTCGGGCGACAATCCGTCCCGGCGCGGGCCGAAATTGGGAGAGGCCAACCATTCGGCCGTGTCATGGTCGGGGTCGCCGATCATGAGACGCGCATATCGCGCTCGATGCGCTCGAAAGCGCCGTTCAGCGAAGCCAGCCGGCTGTTGGCGATCGCCACGAATTCGGCCGGCACGCCGCGTGCAATCAGCCGGTCGGGATGGTTTTCGGCGACGAGGCGCCTGTAATGCCGGCGTATCTCATCAAATCCCTGGTCCCGCGAGACACCTAGAATGCGATAAGGGTCTTCCGAGCCGGCATCAACGTGGCGGCGCAGGATGGCATCGAAATGCTCCTGATCGATGTCGAAGATCTCCGCCACTCGGGCGAGGAACGTCTGCTCTCGCTCGTGCAGAAATCCGTCTGCCGTGGCAATATGGAAAAGCCCGTCCAAGATGTCGCCCAGCATCTCGCAATTCTCGGTGCCCGACCCACAGAGGCTGGCCAGCCGCTCCGCATAGGCCTCGAAACCCGCCACATCCTGCTTGGCCAGGTTGAAGAGGCGCTGGACATTGCCGAACTCCCCCTCTGGAACCTCAAAGAGCCGATGAAAAGCCTTCACCTCGTTGTCGGTCACGATCCCGTCGGCCTTGGCCATCTTGGCCGACAGCGCGATCATGGCGATGGAAAATGCCACGTTGCGCTGTAATTGCGGGTCGGTCGAGAACGTTGTCCGCAGGGCTTCGATCACGCCCGAAAGGGTCGTCGAAGAGACGCGAGACACGAATTCCCCGATGCGCAACCAGATCGACATGGATCGCCCCACTCCTCCAAATGCCTTGCCTAGGCGTGTCCCATCGGCGCGCGTGGCTTGTAAGCGGCTTCCAGTGACTTGGCCGTGCGGGCGTCGAGTTCCACATCGGCGGCGTTGATCGCCTCTTCGAGTTGTTCCATGCGGGTGGCACCAAAGATCGGCGCGCTGACGCCCTCACGGCCCATCACCCATGCGAGTGCGACCTGGGCGGGCGAGATCCCAAGGCGCTCGGCCACGGCCTGGACGCGCTTGAGGATCGCCAGATCGGCGGGCGAGCCGAAGAATTTAGAACGAAGATTGTCCTCGCCGGCCCGCTTGGAGGGTGATGCCTCCTTCTTTCCGCCGGCCAGGAAGCCGCGCGCCAGCGGCGACCAGGGCACGACCCCCACGCCTTCAGAGAGGCAGTAGGGGATCATCTCGCGTTCCTCCTCGCGATAGGCCAAATTGTAGAAATTCTGCATCGCAACAAAGGGCGCAAGCCCGTTGGCGAGCTGCATTTCCCGCAGCTGCACGAACTGCCATGTCCACATCGACGATGCGCCGAGATAGCGCACCTTGCCCGCCCGCACGATGTCGTCCAGCGCCGTCAGTGTCTCCTCGAACGGCGTGTCTGGGTCGAGGCGATGAATGTAGTAGAGGTCGACATGGTCCGTGCCGAGCCGCCGCAAGGTGGCGTCGATCTGGTCCATGATGTGTTTGCGCGACAGCCCGCGTTGCAGCGGGCCCTCGCCCATGCTCAGGCCAACCTTGCTGGCGATCACCACCTCGTCACGGCGCGCGAATTCCTTCAGTGCGCGGCCGGTGACCTCCTCGCTGGCACCGTGATTATAGGCATTGGCGGTATCGAAGAAGGTGATGCCGGCTTCCACCGCCCGACGGAAGAAGGGGCGGGCCGCTTTTTCGTCCATCGCCCAAGGGTGGGTCGGCCCGCCGGCCCCGCCAAAACTCATGCAACCCAAGCAGATTTTCGAGACCTTCAGGCCACTCTGGCCAATGCGCCGATATTCCATTGATTCTTCCTTACGCGTTTCGGCGGGGACCCTAGCCGCTTTCGCCGCGTGATGGAATCTCGAAGGCAACATCTTGATGCAAGGCCCTGACAATTCACGCAAAAGAAAAGGCCGGGAGGCCCGACCTTTTCTCGTTCCGGGACACCGTCAAAGCGTCCCGCTATGTCACCGTTCTTACTGAACCGGGGCGGGCTCATTCGTCGGCTCGGCCGGCTCCTGCACCGCAGGCTCCTGCATCGTGTTGGGATCGCCCGCAGGCTCTTCCGTGCAGGCGGCGAGTGCCAGAAAAGCAAACGCGGAAAGCGAGGCTGCAACAAACTTTTTCATCATCGTTCTCCTTCTCGAGTTGAACTTGAATGCCTCGTAGGGAGGCTGAGGGGAGAACGGGTCCGCTGCCCACTCGTTGCGTAACAACGGGTTACAGGATGAAACAGTCGATCAGGTCACGATGACACTCGTGCTCAGTCCCTCACCGCCTCGGCAATCAGCGCCACCATCCGCTGCGGCCGGTAGGCAAGCCGCGATGGCGTCAGGCCTAGGCGCACCACTACCAGATCCAACGATGGAATGATCGTCGTCGTCTGGCCGTCATGGCCGAGCATCCAGGAAGTGTCTTCCGGCAAATCAACATTGTCATCGGCGTTGCCAGGACCGCGCAGCCAGACATGGCCGTTGCCGTACTGGCCATCGGAAGCCGGCGACGGCTCCCGCATCCAGGCGACAAAACCGTCCGGCAGGATTCGCCGGCCGAGCCAGCGTCCGTCGCGCGCCAGGAAGAGGCCGAAGCGCGCCCAGTCACGTGCCGTCGCATAGAGATAGGAGGAGCCGACGAAGGTCCCATTGGCGTCAGTCTCAATGATCGCGCTCGTCATGCCGAGCGGACGGAACAGCGCCTCGCCGGGCCAGCGCAGCGCATCCGCAGGATCGCTGAACACGTCCTGCCAGATGCGCGAGACGAGTAAGGAGGTGCCGCTCGAATAGCTGAAGCGCTCGCCGGGCGGTGCCGCCAGTTCCTTGTCAGCTGCAAAGCCCGCCATGTCCGGCTCGAAATAGAGCATCCGAGTTACGTCGGTGACGTCGCCATAATCCTCGTTAAATTCAAGGCCGCTCGACATGGCCATCAGATCGGCGAGCGTGATTTCCGAACGCGCGTCGTTTGCCCAGAATTCCCTCAGCCCATCCTGGTCGAGCGCCAGGCGGCCGTCTCGGATCAGGGTTCCGACGATGGCCGCCGTCACCGTCTTGGTCATCGACCAGCCAAGCAATGGGCTTTCCGCCGAAAAGCC
>Ga0008833_1001264_pt1 | contig 12183 bp, 9 predicted proteins | sample HotLakConsoUCCLE_FD_62216 | JGI IMG/M metagenome (GOLD analysis project Ga0008833, IMG submission 62216) | Hypersaline microbial mat communities from Hot Lake, Washington, USA - Hot Lake Consortium UCC-LE | ecosystem: Environmental > Aquatic > Non-marine Saline and Alkaline > Hypersaline >... | reverse complement strand
GTCACGGGGCGATTCGCGTAGGGACGGCCGAGGAGCTAGCGCTGCTGCGGCGCATGTTCGCGGTGATGGGTATGCATCCCGTGGGTTACTACGATCTGGCGCCTGCCGGCGTGCCGGTCCACTCCACGGCGTTTCGCCCGGTCGACGATGCGGCGCTATCGCGCAACCCCTTTCGTGTCTTCACGTCGCTGCTGCGCCTGGAGCTGATCGAGGATCCCGAGCTGCGCGAGCAGGCCCGCGAGATTCTTGAGGCACGGCGTATCGTGACCCCGCAGGCCGTGGCGTTGATAGAGCGCTTTGAACAACAGGGCGGCCTCAACGCCGAACAGGCGGCGCAGTTTGTCGATCAGGCGCTGGAAACGTTTCGCTGGCACGAACAGGCCACGGTCGATCTGGCCACCTATCAGCGCTTGCAGCAGGAGCACCGCCTGATTGCCGATGTGGTGTGCTTCAAGGGGCCGCATATCAACCATCTGACCCCGCGCACCCTGGATATCGACGACGTCCAGCGGCGCATGCCTCAGGTAGGCATCGACCCCAAAGCGATTATCGAAGGGCCACCGCGTCGTCGGTGCCCTATTCTGCTGCGCCAGACCAGCTTCAAGGCCCTGGAAGAGCCGATATCGTTTGCCGATGAGGCTCAGGGGCATCACACCGCGCGTTTTGGCGAAATCGAGCAGCGCGGCATCGCACTCACCCACGCCGGCCGCGCGTTATACGATCGGCTGCTGAGTGAAGCGAAAAGCGCGGCGGCGGCGGATAACGAGGCGCACCAGGCCCGCCTGGCGGCGGTGTTTGAGGCCTTTCCGGATGACGAAACCACCCTGCGTCGCGAGGGGTTGGCGTTTTTCCACTACCACGCCGTCCCCGGCGCGCATGTGGCCGGGCCGGTCGATGAAGGTGACGTGGAACGGTTAGTGGAACAAGGCGCGCTGACGGTCACCCCGATGATCTACGAAGATTTTCTGCCGGTCAGCGCGGCGGGCATTTTCCAGTCCAACCTGGGCGACAAAGGGCATGACGGTTACGCACGAGAGGCCAATCAGCAGCAGTTCGAGCAGGCGCTTGGCGTGCCGGTGACCGACGAAGTCGCCCTCTACGCCAAGCGCCAGCAGGCATCGCTTGAGCAGGCGCTGGCGCAGTTGACGGGTTAAGTGATAGAACAGGCCATAACGTCGATTCATTCGTCATTGAGGCTTGGAGGGGATAGCAACATGAGCAAAGGGAAAATCCTGGTATTGCATGGCCCAAATCTAAACCTGTTAGGCAGTCGTCAGCCGGAAATATACGGGCACGAAACGCTGGACGATGTGAACAACGGCCTGCGGGAAAAAGCGGTGGTCGCCGATTGGGATATCAAGTGCTTACAAAGCAATCACGAAGGGGAACTGATCGACGCGATCCATGCTGCGCGACTTGACGGCACCCAGGCGATTATCATCAACCCCGCCGCCTACACCCATACCTCGGTGGCTATCCTCGATGCGCTCAATGCCTTTGATGGTCGAGTGATTGAGGTCCATATCTCTAATGTGCACAAGCGAGAAAGCTTCCGCCAGCACTCCTATGTCTCGTTGCGCGCCGACGGTGTCATTGCCGGGCTGGGAACCCAGGGGTATCAGGCCGCCTTGGATGCCGTCTTGAAACCCGCCGTCTGACGTCGTGGTACCGCCATCAATCCGCATATTCAAAGGGCAGCGTAATGGCAAAGATTTTCAAGGAATTCCGTGAGTTTGCTGTTAAAGGCAACGTCGTGGATATGGCGGTGGGGATTATCATCGGCGGCGCGTTTACGCTGATTGTGCAAAGTCTGGTGGCCGACGTGATGAACCCGGTCATCGGTTTGCTGGTGGGTGGCATTGATTTTTCGAACCTGTTTATCGTGCTGCGCCAGGGGGGCACCGAGGGCCCTTACGCAACGCTTGCCGAGGCCCAGGCAGCGGGGGCCGTGACCTTGAACATTGGGCTGTTCATTAACGCCGTGGTCAGTTTTGCGATCGTCGCCTTTGTGGTGTTTCTGCTGGTGCGAACCATCAACCGCTTGAAACGCGAAGAGGCGGTGGCCCCGGCGAGCCCTGTGGAACAGCCCTGCCCTTACTGCCTGATGATCGTGCCTATCAAGGCCACGCGCTGCGGTCATTGCACGGCGACGCTGCCGGATGGTGTCGCTGAGCATCAGGCCGACAGCTGAGCGATTGCCAGCCATAAAAAAAGGTGCCCACAGGCACCTTTTTTTGTGGCAACCGAGCGTCGCTAAGCGCGCTTGGCGGCTTTCTTGCCCGGTTGGCTGTCGCTGGCATCGCTTGGCTGGGGCAGCGAAGGCAGCGATTTGGCCAGCATTTCCACGCTGTGGCGGTAGTACAGCTGGCTTTTGTTGTGCTCGCCAAGGCTTGCATAAAGCCGGGCAAGTTCGGCGCAGACCACACCGCTGGGGCGTTGACGCTGGCTGGCTTCAAAGTACTCCTGGGCCTTGGTCCACTTGCCGGTGCGCAGCGAAAGCCGCCCGCAGGCGAGCAGCAGCTCGGGGTCGTTGGGCCGCTCCTGAAGCCACTTTTCGGCCTTGGCAAGCTGACGCCCTGGGTCCACATTGAGCAGGCCGTAACGTTTGACGAGGCGGGCATCCCAGTGATGGTCGAGAGAATGGTTCAGCAACCGCTCGGCGATGCTGTCTTCGTTGGCTTGCAGCAGCGCTTCGGTGTAAAGCACGATGAGCTCGGTCTTGCCACGCAGGTAGTCGGGCATATCGGCCCAGAGGCTGCGCACGCGTTCGATATCGCTGGGGTTTTGGGCCTCGAAGATAATCAACTCGCGATACGCCTTGAACTCGAGCTCTTCGCGCTCCTGCTGAGAGATCAGCTTTTGCGCTGCCAGCCTCGGAATCAGCCGGCGTAGTCCGTCCCAGTCGTTGACGCTCAGGAACACCTGCTTGAGCATCTTAAGCACCTGCGGATGATTCGACAGCTGCTTGTCCAGGCGGTTGAGAATCGCCAGGGCTTCCTCGGGCTGCTGGCGGTCGATCAACAATTGCGCCTGCATCAAGCCGATGGCGGTGTCGGCGCCTTCGGTGGTCAGCTGGGCCTGGTTAATATGTTCCTGGGATTGGGTGTAGTTGCCCTGATAGTGGGCGGCCAGGGCGGCCGACAGGTAATTGACCAGCGGCGTGCTGGAGTCGTCGGCGGCTTTCACCAGGGTTTTTTCGGCGCGTTTCCAACGTCCTTCGGTCATTGCCACCAGCCCCCGCACGGTGCGTTTCATGGCACGGCGGTTGCGGGCGCGGCTGTTCCAGGTGCGAAAGCGGCCCATCGGGCGAAAGATGCCGCTGAGCAGGCGCAGCGCGAAATGTACCACCACGAAGGCCGCCAGCAGCAACACCAAGCCGAACCAGAACGAGGTTTGCAGCGAGGTGTCACCGACGCGGATCAGCCAGTAGCCGGGTACCGACATCATCAGGTGACCAAACAGTGCCCCGACGGCGAGTCCGGCAACAATCAGCAGGATGAGCTTTCTCATGACTCACCTCCCTCTTGTTCTTGCTGACGCGACTCGTGACGGTTTTCGATAAAGTCGGTCATGGCTTGCTGTGATCCGCTGATATCGGGCAGCTCGGGCTCAACGGTCACCTGCTGGAGTTCTTCAAGACGCTCGACGACGCGCTGGGCTTCTTCGCGGGAGGTATCGTAGTAGCTGTCGAGCAGCTCGAGCGCCTTGTCGATGCTCGCTTCATACAGACCCTGTTCTTCTTTCAGCAAGGCTAGCTGAGCTTGCTCGATGACCAGCCGCAGGCTTTGACGCAGGTAGGATTCCTGCTCGGGCGTCACCAGCGCTTCAAGGGCTTCGTCATGATGGCGAATCATCACCAGGTCTTTTAGCTCTTCGCCAAAGCGTGCCAACTGGCGCTGGAACGTGCCGGTGGGAGGCTGTTCAATGCTCGAGGTCACGGCGCGCTCTTCCACGTCCTGGGCAAGGCGTAGCCCGGCCACGCGCTCCTGCTGGGCATTGAGCGTCAGATACACCCCGGTGCGATCAAGGCGCGGCACCGAATCCAGTGCGGCCAGTTCGTTGGCGATTTCGCGCCGGACAGAGGTCAGGGCCGGGTTGTCGGCATCCGCCAGGCGTTGATCGGCGGTGCGCAGCAGGGCGGCGGCGCCTTCAACGTCACCTTCCAGCTGCAGACGCTGGTTGGCCACGCGCAGCAGATAAGCGGTCTCGGCATGCAGCCAGTCGCGCTCGTCGGTTTCCTGCTCCTGGGAGAGCTGATCCAGCACGTCGTCCAGCGTCTCGTCGACGTCGCTGCGATAGTCGGCAAACTCATCGCGCAGTTCGCTGGTGGTGCTGTCAAGCTGCTCCTGGCGGGCGGCTTCGTTGCTTTCAAGCTGGGCGGCAAGGTCGTCGACCGACTGCTGGGAGGCGCTGCTTTCGGCGCGGTCGCTGAGGTCAGCGAGCTGTTGCTGCTGGGCTTCCAGACGCTGCCAGCCCTGCCAGGCCACGACGCCCACGGCGATCGCCAGCAGTAGCACCAGTACGATGGCGATACCGCCCTTGCCTTTGCCGCCACCCCCACTGGTCGGAGTGTCCTTGTCTGGGGTGCCTGGTTTGCCGCCGGATGACGACGTCGAAGACGACCCCGATGCATTATGGGTGGCGGTATCCTTTGCAGGGGAAGTCGGTTTGGAGCTGCTGCCCGCCGAAGGCGTTGCGCTGGTTTTCCCGCCGGCCTGGCTCTCGGCGGACGTGCTTTGCGGCGCCGCTTTTTGCTCAGCCGGGTTCTGGGAGGCGCTCTTGGTATTTTTCTGGTGGCGCCGTGAACGCCGGCCGCTGGACGTGGACGGCTGCGACGACGAAGAGGCCGGCGTGTCGGTTGTTGGGCGGGAATCCTCGCCACCAGAGTGGCTGGCACCGTTAGTTGAGGATGACGACGCGGTCGTCTTGTCCTCAGGGCCGGTGTCCGCTGTGTTCTTCTGGGTGTCGTCCTGATCGCTTGTTTGTTTGCTCATCTGTCGCTAGCCCTTATATAAGTTCCTTGATCGACATCGGCACCCGCTGGGTCTAGGCCCGAGCCAACGCGGCGATTAACGCCGGTGGTGTGGCTCCTGACGCCACGATGGGGATACGAAACCCCAGTCTTTCAGCCAGTGTAGCCAAACGGTGGCTGGAAACGATTAGCGGTTGGTTCAACGCTGCCGGTTGGCACCATTTTGCCAGATGTTCTAACAGTTCGCCGCTGGTGACGATCAACGCCCGATAATCACCCGCTGCGAGATGTGCTTGCATGGGGCTCGACGGTGCCAGCAGGCGGCGCCGATACACGGCGAGGCGCGTGACCTGAGCGCCGCGTGCGGCCAGTGTATCCGCCAGCAGCGGGCGCCCGCCTTCGCCCGCCACTATCAATACGCGCTGGTGAGTCAACGCCTGCAGCGAGGCCAATCGCAATAGCGCTTCGCTGGTGTCTTCGCCGGCGTTTGCCGGCGGCAGGTGTACCCTCACCCCTAGCTGTTCGTGAAGGGCGGCGGCGGTGGTTTGCCCTACGCTGTAATAATCGATGCCCACCGGCAGCTGCGGCCAGTAACGGTCCAATGCTTCGCTCAGGCAGCCGGCGGCGAAGGGACTTACCACCACAATCTTATGGTAGTGATCTATCTCCAGCCACACTTGGCGCATGGCGGCGTCTTCAGGCAGCGCCTGCAGCTCCATGGCCGCCAGCGCCTCGACCGGATATCCCGCCTGGTGAAGCGCCTCGGCGAGGGCGTTGCCGCGGGGCCCAGGCCGAGTGATGAGTACCGGAAGCGTCATACCTCGTTGCCGTACACCTCGGCCAGAATCTTGCCCGCCCCCTGGTCCAGCAGGTCTTCAGCAATGCGAATACCCAGCGCCTCGGGCTCGTGCATGGAGCCGTGGCCTTCTGCGCGCAGCACCTCGGTACCCTCCGGATTGCCCACCAGCCCGCGGAGCCAGATGGTTTCGTTCTCGAGGTCCAATACCGCGTGGCCGGCAATGGGCACCTGGCAGCCGCCTTCCAGGCGGGTATTCATCGCCCGCTCCGCGCGAACACGGGTTGCCGTATCAGCATCGTCCAACGGCGCGAGAAGTGCAATTAATTCAGGATCATGAAGGCGACACTCAATGCCCAGGGCGCCCTGGCCGCAGGCCGGCAGGCAGATTTCAGGGGGCATCGCCTTGGTGATGCGATCATCAAGGCCTAAGCGTCTGAGCCCGGACGTGGCGAGGATGATGGCATCGAATTCGCCGTCATCCAGCTTGCCCAGGCGGGTCTGCACGTTGCCGCGCAGGTTCAGAATGCTCAGGTCAGGCCGAGCCTCGCGCATTTGCAGGCCGCGACGCAGGCTGGCCGTGCCGATGCGTGCGCCTTCGGGCAGCTCGTCAAGACTACGGTAATGGTTGGAGACAAACGCATCGGTGGGGTCGGCGCCTTCCAGGATCACTGAAAGTCCCAGGCCTTCGGGAAAATGCATGGGCACGTCTTTCATGGAATGCACCGCGATATCGGCGCGGCCATCCAGCATGGCGTCTTCCAGTTCCTTGACAAATAATCCCTTGCCGCCAATTTTGGAAAGCGGGGTATCGATGATCTTGTCGCCCTTGGTCGAGAGTGGCACAAGTTCAACCTCAAGTTCGCTGTGCACCGCCATCAGGCGGTCGCGAACATGCTCCGCTTGCCACATTGCCAACTGGCTTTTCCGCGTGGCGATGCGTAGTTTGGTGATAGATGCCACGTTATGCTCCTTTTGCCGCTGACACGGCGTTTTGAATTATGATAAGTCTCATCATAAAGCACGCGGCTACCCAGTAAAAATAACCAATACCGTAAGCAGTTCGATGACGCGCCACGCTGTTTACCCCAGGATACCCTATGACGCCCGCCACGCCCCATGGACAGCTGGATCAATTTTTCTTGCTTTCCCATGACCTGCTTTGCTGTATCGACCTGGACGGACGGCTGCTGCTGGTGAACCCGGCGTTTGAAAGCCTGTTGGGTTATACCGCCGACGAACTGCTGGGCAAAAGTGCCGGGAAGGTGATCGATAAGCGTGACCATGCCTTGATTGAGGCGATGCTGGCTCGCCTCGTCGCAGGGCAGGAGGTCGCGCCCTTTGAGGTGCGTGCCCGCTCGGCATCCCAGTCATTGCACTGGCTCGAGGTCGATCCTTCCCGGGGAGACGAGATGGTCTACGTCGTGGCCCGGGTAGTCACTGGACGCAAACGCGTGGAGCAGCAGCTCTGGCGGACCCAGCAGCTGTTCAAGATCGTTGGTGACACGGCATTGATTGGCGGCTGGTATGTGGATCTCGACGAGGGAAGGCCCACCTGGTCCGACGAAGTCTGTCGCATTCACGGCGTGGAGCCGGGGTATCAACCCACCTATGAAGACGCCGTGGCGTTTTACACGCCGGCATCGCAGCCGCGCATCAAGGCTCGCTTTGCCGCCTGCTGTGAGCAGGGAGTCGACTTTGATGAAGCCCTGGAAATCATCACCCGCGATCAACAGCCCATCTGGGTGCGCGTGATCGGCAAGGCGGTCCGCGATAGCGATGGCAACGTGATTCGAGTGCAGGGCTCCACTCAGGATATCACCGCCCGCAAAGCCACCGAGCGCCAGCTGCAGCTTCTGGAACGCAGCGTTGAATCAAGCACCAATGGCATGCTGATCGTCGATGCGAACCATTCCGATCTGCCCATCGTGTATGTCAATACCGCATTCGAGCGGATCACCGGCTATACCCGCCAGGAAGCAAAAGGCCGTAACTGCCGCTTCCTGCAAGGGGAGGAGACCGACCCAAGCACCGTCAAACGGCTGCGCCAGGCAATAGCAGCCGAGTCCGAAGTGCACGTGGTGATCCGCAACTATCGCCGCGGCGGCGCGCCGTTCTGGAACGAACTTTACGTGTCACCGGTACGCGATGACCTGGGACAGGTGACCCACTTCATCGGTGTGCAAAACGATATCTCCGAACAGCGCGAATATCAGGCGCAGCTGGCCTATAACGCCAGCCACGACGCGCTCACCGGGCTGCCCAATCGCATGCTGCTGACCCAGCGGCTGGAGCAAGGCTGTTTGGTGGCGCGTCGCTACCAGCGTCATCTGGCCGTGCTGTTCATCGACCTGGATGACTTCAAGCCGATCAACGATACCCTCGGCCACGAGGTCGGCGATTTTATCCTCGTGGAAGTGGCCAAGCGGCTGGAGGAAGAGCTGCGACCCTGGGATACCATCGCGCGTTTTGGCGGCGATGAGTTCGTGGTGCTGCTCCCCGATCTGGCCCACGAAAACGACGTGATTCTGGTCGTCGAGCGGATTCTCAACCGGTTGGCCACGTCTTACTGGCAGCGCGGTAGCGAACTGCGCATCACCGCGAGTATCGGCGTGGCGATGAGCGACGGGACGATCAGCGATCCGCCCCAGTTGATCCAGCAGGCCGACCTGGCGATGTACAAGGCCAAGCGACGGGGGCGCAACACCTGCCAGTGGTACACCGAGGACCTCAACCGCAAGGTGAGCGAGCGGGTCAGCCTGCGCAACGCGCTGCAGCAAGCCATCGAGCAGGAGCAGTTCGAACTGTATTTCCAGCCGCAGATGCACGGCCCCAGCGGCCGAGTGATTGGCGTCGAAGCGCTGATACGCTGGAACCACGCCGAGCGCGGCTTTATTCCCCCGAGTGATTTCATCGGCCTGGCGGAAGACACCGGGCAGATCATCCCCATCAGCGACTGGGTGCTGGCCACTGCCTGCCGTGCCGCCAAGCAGCTCAACGAGCTGGGCCACGGGCCGATCACCATGGCGGTGAACGTGTCGCCGATGCACTTCCAGCGCCCCGGTTTTCTGGCATCCATTCAGCATGTGCTGGAAGACAGCGGGCTGGCGCCAGGACTGCTGGAGCTGGAGCTGACCGAAGGCGTGCTGATGGACAGCGCCGAGCAGGCCATTAAGGCGCTTCAGGACCTGCGCCAGTTGGGGGTTCACATTGCCATGGATGATTTCGGCACCGGCTTTTCGAGCCTGAGCTACCTCAAGCGCTTGCCGATCAACAAGATCAAGATCGATCGCTCGTTCATCAACGACGTGATCAGCGATCACCGCGACGCTGCGATTGTCGAAGGCGTGGTCACCATGGCCGCAAAGCTCGACCTGGACGTGCTGGTGGAAGGCGTGGAAACCGCCGCGCAGTATGCCTATCTGCGCAAACAGCTGTGTGAATACTTCCAGGGCTATTATTTTGCCCGCCCCATGCCGCTGGAGGCACTCAAGGGCTTTCTGACTGAGGAGCAGCGCCATCAGCAGTTGACCAATCTGGCCGGCGCCCAGGGCGATGGAACGCGTACCTTGCTGCTGCTGGATGACGAGCCCAATATTCTGCGCGCCCTGACCCGCGTGTTGCGCCGTGACGGCTATCGAATCATTGCGGTGGAGGACGCCAACGCCGCGTTCGAGCATCTCGCCATGCACGATGTGCACGTCGTGATCAGCGACCAGCGGCTGCCCGGCATGAGCGGCACCGAGTTTCTGCGCCGGGTGAAGGAGCTTTACCCCGACGTAGTCCAACTGATTTTATCCGGCTACACCAACCTGAAAACCGTGACGGAAGCGGTGAACGAAGGCGCCATCTACAAGTTCGTCACCAAACCCTGGGACGACGAAGAGCTGCGCGCCCTGGTGCAGCAGGCCTTTCGACATGCCTCCCGTCTGCGCCAGGCCCGCGAGGCGGGGGCCGTCGTATTGCCGGATCGCTAAAACGGCGTGCCGCTCCCGTGGGCGACTCTGTTACACTTTCCGCTATTCGACTCTAATTGTTTTGTCAGCAGGATATGCCTCCGATGAGCCAAGCTACGAACCAGTCCTGGGGCGGTCGCTTTAGCGAGCCCACCGATGCCTTTGTGGAACGCTTCACCGCGTCCGTCACCTTTGATCAGCGCCTGGCGTGCCAGGATATCCAGGGCTCCATTGCCCACGCGACGATGCTGGCTCGCGTGGGGGTACTCACCGACGACGAACGCGACGCGATCATTACCGGCCTGAGTGAGATTAAAGGCGAGATCGAGCGCGGCGAGTTTGAGTGGTCGGTGCCCCTGGAAGACGTGCACATGAACATTGAGGCGCGGCTGACCGACAAGATCGGCATCACCGGTAAAAAGCTGCACACCGGCCGCTCGCGCAACGACCAGGTGGCCACCGACATCCGCTTGTTCCTGCGTGACGAAATCGACGTCATCGAAGCCGAGCTTGTTCGCCTGCGCGAAGGCATGATCGAGCTTGCCGACCGCGAAGCCGATACCATCATGCCGGGCTTTACCCACCTGCAGACGGCGCAGCCGGTCACCTTTGGCCACCACCTGCTGGCCTGGCATGAGATGATCGCCCGCGATCACGAGCGCCTGCTCGACTGCCGCAAGCGGATCAACGTGATGCCCCTGGGCGCCGCGGCGCTTGCTGGCACCACCTACCCGATCGACCGCCATGTCACGGCAGAACTGTTGGGCTTTGATCGCCCGGCGGAAAATTCGTTGGACGCGGTCTCCGATCGCGACTTCGCCATCGAATTCACCAGTTTTGCCAGCATCCTGCTGATGCACCTGTCGCGCATGAGCGAAGAGCTGGTGCTGTGGACCAGCGCCCAGTTTGACTTTATCGACCTGCCCGACCGCTTCTGCACCGGATCGTCGATCATGCCGCAAAAGAAGAACCCCGATGTGCCCGAGCTGGTGCGTGGCAAGACGGGCCGCATCTATGGTCACCTGATGAGCCTGCTGACGCTGATGAAGTCCCAGCCGCTGGCTTACAACAAGGACAATCAGGAAGACAAGGAACCGCTGTTCGACGCCGTGGATACCGTGCGCGACTGCCTGAAAGCCTTTGCCGACATGGTGCCCGCCATCGAGCCCAAAAAAGCCAGCATGTTCGAAGCGGCCCGGCGCGGCTTCTCCACGGCAACGGATTTGGCCGACTACTTGGTGCGCAAGGGCGTGGCCTTCCGCGACGCCCACGAGATCGTCGGCCAGTCGGTGGCTTACGGTCTGAAGACCGAGAAAGACCTGTCAGAAATGACCCTTGAGGAGCTCCAGCAGTTCTCCGCCACCATCGAGCAGGACGTCTTTGAGGTGTTGACGCTTGAAGGCTCCGTGGCCGCGCGCAACCACATCGGCGGCACCGCGCCGGATCAGGTGCGTGCCGCCGCACAGCGTGCCCGCGATGCGCTGGCCGCCGTCAAAGGAGGTGCGCAATGAAAAAAATTGCCATGCTCGCCGTGGTCGCGCTGCTGCTGGTCGGCTGTGGACAAAAAGGGCCGCTTTACCTGCCCGACGACCCTAACGCCGACGAACAGGAGGGCTAAGTGGATCATTTCAACGACCGTGACGGCCTGCTGTTTGCCGAGGATGTGCCGCTTGACCAGATCGCCGAGACGCACGGCACGCCTTGCTATGTCTATTCGAAGGCGACCCTGACGCGTCATTTTCGCGCCTACACTGAGGCGCTGGGCAGCCATCCGCATTTGATCTGCTACGCGGTCAAGGCCAACTCCAATATTGCCGTGCTGGGCTTGCTCGCCAAGCTGGGCGCCGGCTTTGACATTGTCTCGGTGGGCGAGCTTGAGCGGGTGCTCAAGGCCGGCGGCGACCCGTCGAAAGTGGTGTTTTCCGGCGTTGCCAAGCAGCCCCATGAGATGGCCCGGGCGCTCGAGGTGGGCATCAAGTGCTTCAACGTCGAATCGCGCCCCGAGCTCGAACGGCTCAACGCCGTCGCAGGCGAGCGGGGCCAGGTGGCCCCGGTATCGCTTAGGGTCAACCCCGACGTGGACGCCGGCACGCACCCGTATATTTCCACCGGGCTCAAGGACAACAAGTTCGGCATCCCCGTCGATGATGCCCTGGCGGTCTACGAGCTGGCGGCGAGCCTGCCCCATCTGCAGGTCAAGGGGCTGGACTGCCACATCGGCTCGCAGCTGACCGAAACCGCGCCGTTTCTGGATGCCCTGGAGCGCTTGCTGGTGCTTATGGAGCGGCTGCGCGAACGCGGCATCGAGCTCGACCACCTGGATCTGGGCGGCGGTCTCGGCGTGCCCTACCGCGATGAAACCCCGCCCCATCCGTTTGACTACGCCAGCCAGCTGCTGGCCAGGCTGGCGCGCTGGGAAGGCGGCGAGCAGCTTACTCTGCTGTTCGAACCGGGCCGCT
>Ga0008833_1001262_pt1 | contig 12224 bp, 12 predicted proteins | sample HotLakConsoUCCLE_FD_62216 | JGI IMG/M metagenome (GOLD analysis project Ga0008833, IMG submission 62216) | Hypersaline microbial mat communities from Hot Lake, Washington, USA - Hot Lake Consortium UCC-LE | ecosystem: Environmental > Aquatic > Non-marine Saline and Alkaline > Hypersaline >... | reverse complement strand
ACATCCAAATCAAATGCCTCCGATGAAACCGGAAGCAGTCTGAAGACCAACCGTTACAGGGGTCCTTTTTGGATGCCGATCACCCCTGAAACGGGGTCCTTATTCCACGCCGAAACACAGCAAAGTGCGTATTGGGCGCGTCGAAGCACTTTCGACCCGGGCTTGGACAAGCCTGACGGGTGGAGCGCCAGTGAGAGGGAACCCGAAGCATTTGCAGTGTCGAACTTCGTGCAAACCGCATTCGCGGCCGCGGGAGCACTACCCTTTTGAGGCTGAGTTTCCTGGCGGTGACCCTTGGGCTTCAACGCAATCAAGGATTCGTTTGCCTCGCGACATGGTTGAATCCTTTAGAGCGTTGGTATCGACCCCGCTCGCAAGGATTCGACTGCGGAATTTGCAAGGATTCAATCACATCGAATCCTTGACAGCGTTGAAGGGTTGTGAGAGAAAAGATTAAGAATAGCAGGTAACAAACTGTTTCATAACGAAAAATAGAGTTACTAGATCTGCTTTCTCTGAATCGATATGACTCTGCCAGACTTGGTTTCTGGCGGAGGAAATTGTGCGTTTGGCGCATTTCACATTCATGGATTGTCACCTCCATATTGGTAAGCCCGACGATGTCGATCAATCCATACTTCAGCTGCTAGTTGCGGCTCTGGATAGTGACGGCTTCGTAGGGGGAACCGAATGGGGGATCACGGTTGAGGAAAGCCAGCCGCTTGTAGGCATGGCCAGCTTCGACACGACCTTCCGGAGGAATCGGATGGCGCGTTGCGTACTCGCTTGGTCGGAGGCCCAGGCTAAACAGGCATGGGCGGTGTCCTGCGAGGAGGCCGCGGCGGTGGGTCAGCTGCGACAAGGGACCGTGCGACGGAAACTTGAGTTGCCGTGGCTCGCCGTGGTGCTACTGCCGACCATGGCTAACGCGCCACGATCAGCCATAAAGGAAGCCGGAGCGATCGAGGCCCACGTAGCGCGGGCGCTTCTGATGCGCCATGGCAGCGTGTTGTCATGAGATGCCTCGAGTTGTTTTGTGGCGCGGGCGGGATGTCACTCGGCTTCCAGCAGGCAGGGTTTGAGATCGTGGGTGCAGTTGACAACTGGGGGAAAGCTTTGCGCGTTTATGAACGCAACCTAGGCTGTCCCACATTCGAGGCGGACATAAACGACATTTCCACCGTTGCCCTGTGGGGCATGGATCTTCGACCCCAAATCGTCATCTTTGGTTCTCCCTGTCAGGAGTTCTCCGCCGCGGGTTCGCAGGAGGAGGGTGCCATTGCCTTCACGACATTGGCGGCAGTGATGATTGTCAACATTCTGCGCCCACAATGGATGGTGTTGGAAAATGTGCCCCCCATGCTTGAGTCTGAGACGTGGATCCAGGCGAAGACTCTTCTGCGCGACGCAGGCTATGGGCTCAGCATTTCCATCGTTGACGCATGCTTCTATCGTACCCCGCAGCATCGCAAGCGGACAATCGTGGTAGCGCGGCTCGCAGAGGCTGACGGGTCTATGGTATCGGCCATCTCGGCCGCCGCGACGAAAGCGCCAATGACCGTGCGTGAAGGACTGGGAGATGATGCACCGCTTGGCCCATTCTATATGAAGCCCCGATACGACGACAAACGATCTGTCCATTCCATCGATGAGCCAAGTTCCACTGTCCGGTCGGTTTCATATCGACCAGTCCCGGCCAAGTTTCGTGAATTGTCCGACCAGCCCCTGTCCAAGGACATTGAGGTCGATTCATCAGCGGCGGTGTTCGTACGCAGATCGGGTGCGGGGGCAAAGTCTCGCAGCGTCATTCATCCCAAGGATGCATGTCACCCGTCTGAAGCAGTTGATCTGACGCTGCACCAGTTGGCTCTGCTGCAGGGTTTCCCGCCAAATTTTGAGTTTTCTCTTGGTGGCGGTAAGACCACGATAGCGAAGCTTATCGCTAACGCGGTGCCTCCACCCCTGGCCGCGATCATAGGGGCAGAAATTTTCGAGCGCGCGAGGGGCGAATCGATCCCCGAAATCGAAGCTGAGTTTTTGAATTGGCTGAAAGACAGTGCTGGTCGGTCGGTCCGTGAAATTCGCAACATTGGAAGTCGCATAAATCGGGCAAGGCGGCTGCTCGGCGGACGAGTGTATGCTGATCCAGGCAAGGAGCTCTTTCTGCTGGAGCAGGTCCCCGAATTCGCCATGTTGTGCTCGGCCCTGCGATCTGATCTGCGCACCGCCCTAAGGCACTATCAGGAGTGGCGGAGGCAGGTGCAGGAGAATCAGGGGGCAGAATCCATGGCTCGGCATTGGGGTTCTAACCTAGCGGTGCTGCGCAAAATGGGGCTTCGGATGGGGGGGCGGCAATCGCGGTTGATGTACCATGCACATCTGATTCGCCAGGCGCATATGACCGTGCCCCCTGTGCTTGCTGCGAACTGTTGAGTCACGCATGGCAACGCTTCATTCCGGTCGTGTCCATCCTGCGAATGCTGCGGACAGGCTGTTGAGGTTTTTCGCGATAAAGGATGCGGATAATGCCCCAGCCTACCGGGGCTGACACGTCGGCTGCTGTTTGCGCCGATAACGCGATTGCAGCAGCACGGCGCATTGCCGATCGGCAATCGCGGATGGAACACAAGGTTCGCGGCATCTGGTAGGAGATACAGCGCGTAGCCGAGGCACCTCAGCCCGGCCGGTTACCCTTCCCGAGATCCCTCTTCGCTCGGACATCCTTATCGATCTTCTCGAAGCTCTCGCGCATCAGCGATCTCTCTTGGTCAGAGATTCCAAGCCCTATTTGCCAGTGTCGTTCCATTCGCAAGGGATGCGTACCTCTCGTTCACGGGACGCCGCGGAACAAGTTGCTCTCCGCCACGTTCATTTCCAACCAACCGAGGAGACGAACTGTGTCAAGCGAGCAAAGGCATTCTGGGTCCCGGTTCCCAAGCCAAGTGTGGAAGCAGCGGACCGGCGCCGAAGCGGACTTGTCCCGCGACATTCCTGGCGGAAACGGCATCCTTGCCAGTCAGATCATCGCAGCACACCGACAGCGTGGTCACGACAGCAAACAGGTTCGCAGCCATCAGGGTCAGGATCGCCGCCAATAGAACGCCTGACAAATGTCCGCTCGCCGAAAAACGAACCGTGGTCGGTGGCAGAGGAAGCCAAGTCGAACGACCATACAGCTAACGGAGAATGATCATGCCAGACGATAAGAACAAACAAGGTGCCCAAGATCGCGCCCGGGTTTCGGCCGAGCAGCCCTATGAGGTTGCATACTTCGCCCAAAAGCACGGCCTTTCCCAGGAAGAAGCTCGCGACATTATCAAAAAGCACGGGCCTTCACGAGAAGCGTGCGATGTAGCCGCCGGGCGCTGAACTGGGCAGCCAAGGCCGCTCGGGGCCGTCAGCGAATATCGGACGCCTGACGATGTGGCCAACGCGGCTCGGCACGACTTCAGACCACACAGGAAAACCGTTCCCTTGGGAGTATCGCTTGACCTGCAACAGCCACAGGGCGGTCCGCTATCTGCCCACAGCATCCGTGTTGCCCCCGCATGAACGCGAGACCCATCTCAAGATCGCTGCCATTCTTGCGCAGACCATCGGCGCGCCGTTGGATGACGCGGCGACGCTCGCGCCCCACAAGCTGGCGGGCGTCTACCTCGTTCCTGACGACACCATCATCGGCATCGATCGTATGTCGCAGCTGGGCATCACCTCCAGCGACGACTTCTTCGGCGGAGCGGTACCCTTCCGGTTCTTAGCGGGGAAGGCCATCGGTCATGGTCTGGTTGATCGCGGCGCATCCGCGCCGTCTGGATGGGAGAACAACCTCGGTGATGAGCTCGAGGCACATGTCTTGCCAGGCTACAGCGCGTTTTCCCGTGCGGATGCAATCGTGGCCGGTAAAAGCCTTCTCACAGGACCCGTACGTCTCAAACCTGTTAACGCGAGAGCGGGACGCGGGCAGACCAGGGTCGAAAGCGAGCAAGAACTTCGCTCAGCATTAGCTCGCCTGGAACCCGGCGATCTTGAGACCCACGGTGTCGTTCTCGAGGAAGATCTTCGCGAAGCCTGCACCTACAGCATTGGCCAGGTCCAAGCAGCCGGCATCACGATCAGCTACTGGGGCACGCAAAGCGGAACATGTGACAACGCCGGCAGGCCTGTCTATGGCGGATCTCGTCTGATCGTCACCCGCGGCACGTTTGCGGAACTCGCCCGGCAATGTCCCGCAGGGCATGTTCGAACCGCAGCCCGGCAGGCCGCCGCCTATGATCGCGCCGTGCGAACGTTTCATCCCGCCATTCGGGCATCGCGGCGAAACTACGACGTGATGCTGGGCACGGACATCCATGGCCACACGCGCTCGGGCGTCCTCGAGCAATCCTGGCGGATTGGAGGCGCCTCGCCCGCGGAAGTGGTGTCGATAAAGGCGATGGCAGATGACCCGGCGTTGCGCAGCATCGATGTCTCCGCCGTCGAAGCATACGGTAAAGTGGCGCGCGTCCCTACCGATGCCGTGGAGTTCTACCGTGGTGAAGATCCCGATGTCGGGTTCATCTGCAAATACGTGGAGGTCAATGGCTATGAGCGCGCAGCGTGATGCCCTGCAAATTCCCGTTGATGGCCTGACCCTGTCGGCTACCATCATGACGCCAGCCGCCAGAATACCTGGTGTTCTGTTCGTTCACGGGTGGGGTGGCAGCCAGGAACAGGATCTACGGCGGGCCCGGGGTATTGCTGCTCTCGGCTGCATATGTTTGACCTTCGACTTGCGCGGTCACGCTTCACGCGTGGAAGATCAAAAGCAGGTGAGCCGAGGGGATAATCTTTCCGATGTCGTGGCTGCCTATGACGTGCTGGCCAGACAGCCCGCCGTTGATCCGGATGCGATTGCAGTCATTGGCAGCAGCTATGGCGGGTATCTGGGATCGCTGTTGACGGATCTTCGTCTGGTGCGATGGCTCGGTCTGCGGGTTCCCGCTCTTTATCGAGACACACAGTGGGACGATCCCAAAGCTGCGCTCAATCGTGATGATCTCGTGCGTTACCGCCGTGAGCGGGTTGACGTCAAGGACAACCGCGCTCTTGAGGCATGTTCCCGGTTCGAGGGCGATGTTCTCGTTATCAAATCGGAGCATGACGAACTGATTCCGCACCAGACGATCTTGAGCTACCGCAATGCGTTTCAACAGGCTCGCTCCCTGACGTTCCGCACGATCAGCGGCGCGGACCACAGCCTGTCGGATCCAGATTGCGATCAGGCCTACACCTCTCTCCTGACATCATGGACGACCGAGATGATCCTCGGCGCGCGGTTGAGCACGAAGCCTTTGAGCGCGTGACCGATTGTGTCGGCAGAAAGGTGGTACTGGAACATTCTAGCGAGCTGCCTGTTGCCTCAGAGTACTGTGACAGCAAAGAGGCGAACACGATGAATCGTAACGTCACCGCATTATATCCTACATACAGTTGTCATCACGCGGCGACCGTCGCTGCGTCATGACATCTTGAGCCTTGCGGAGCCAGCTTGCCTAGGCCGGATCGTCATCGAACATTCGAATACCGTGTCGGCTTTGGACTACTGTGCCTCACCGCCACAGTGATTGCCGGCCTGCTCATCTGGCATCTCTTCGATATCATCCTCCTCATTTTCGCGGCGATCCTCGTCGCCATTTTGTTGCGATCCCTCGCAGGCTTGATCCGGCGCGTTCTTCCGATCGGACGGCGAGTGTCGCTTGCAATGGCCGTTCTCATCATCCTCGGCCTGTCAGCAGGATTTTTCTTACTGTTGGGCGCGCAGCTGCGCACTCAAGCGCTCGACCTGATCGAGAGAGCGCCTGACTTGATTGAACCGTGGGGAGACTGGCTCGGGATCGACGACCTGGAGGCGAAGCTGCGCAGTCGGGCAGAGGAGACCGTCGAAGAAGCCTCGCTGATGAAAGACGTGGCAGGGTTTTCATTCTCATTCACCTCGATCCTCGGCGAGATCCTCCTGGTTCTCGTCGCCGGCGTCTATATCGCCTTTGGTTCGGGCACCTACAGCAGGGGCTTGCGCAGCCTCTTCCCACCGCCAGCCCGTGCCACAGCGGGATCAACGATCGCAGCCATCGGGCGGGCCTTGCGTCTGTGGCTTGCCGGTCAGTTGGTCGCCATGATTCTGGTCGGCGTGCTGACAACGATCGGCCTGTGGCTTCTGGGCGTGCCGTCGGTCTTGTTGCTTGGCCTTATCGCCGGGGTGCTGGAGTTTGTACCCTTTATCGGCCCTTTCGCCAGCGCGGTTCCTGCGATAGCCATTGCCGCGGCAGAGGACACGGGACTGATCTTGTGGGTGGCGGGGCTTTATCTTCTCGTTCAGCAGATCGAAGGCAATCTAATCACGCCGCTCGTCCAGCAGCAGACTGTCGATCTTCCACCTGCAGTCACGATGTTTGCCATCGTCTCTTTCGGCTATCTCTTCGGTCTGCTCGGGGTATTCCTGGCGACGCCCTTGGCGGTCGTTTGCATGGTCCTAGTCAAGAAGCTTTGGCTGAACGAGGCTTTGGGTGAAGAGACTGAACTGCCAGGGACCTCCTGACTCCGGTCGGATCGGAAGACACCTTTGGCAACGTCGCTGACCGTTACGAGTGTGTTCTTAATCCTGTGCCTGAGTTCATCGTTCATAAATCGCACAGGTTCTTCGGCGCGCACGTGATCGGTGACATCGATGCCTTCCACGAGGATGCCCGACACGTTGCCGTCGCTTTCGACGATTGGTTGGTAGACGAAATCCAGGAACACGTCCTTGGCTGCCCTTGAGGATTCAGATCGCAACGTCAGCCGTTCCCTCCGGCCGACATACGGCTCTCCGCTGTGGTAGACGCTGTCGAGCCGTTCGATAAAGCCTTGGCCAGCGATCTCCGACAGTGCTTGTCGAGCAGACTTTCCGATGATCTCGCGATCTCCGACAAGCCGTCTACCTCTACCGAGACCGCAACGCCATCGAGCGCATGTTCTGTCGCCTCAAAGACTTTCGCCGCATCGCCACCCGCTATGACAGGCTTGCCACGAACTTCCTGGCTGCCATCTGCATCGCGGCAACCGTCAGCTACTGGTTATGAGTCTGGACCCTAGGGGACCGCGCTCCCCAGTCACGGTGAGTCGTGAGTGTCCGCAAGGTCGCTCTCCTCACCATGCTGGGTAGGACATTGCCATCCAGTTTGGACGGGATCCAATGAGTTGGCCAAAGGGTATTCGTGCCGACGGAGGAGTCCAAAGGGCCACGGCGATATGTCAGAGCCAAGGGCAACCGAGGCGTCTCGCCCGCTTAGGAAACATTGCTTGACCGGCTGGCCTGCATTTCCGATTAGTTGACTCAGGATTTTCAGCGGAGCCCCCGGCACGCAGAGTCTCAAACAAGCGCCTATCCGCATGTGTGAAGGAGGTTTCATGGCCTCGTCTGCCGCATCGACCGACTCTTCATTTCTTGAAGAAGGCAGGAACGTCTGGCGTGTTTCCACGGCCGAGAAAGTAGCGTTCCTGATCGATGCGGAGCCCTATTTTCGTTGCCTTGAGCCGACTCTCGCCTCGGCGCGGCGCTCCATCTGGATCGTGGGCTGGGACTTCAGCCCCGATATTCGTCTTCGTCCACTGGACCCTGCCTCGCCCTTGCTGGGCGATTTCCTGCGCCAGCTTGTGGAGGCGAACGCCGAGCTCGAGATCCGGATCCTGGTCTGGGGGCTGGGGCCGGTCTATTCGCAAAAACGGCTGTCTCTATATGCCGGACCTGAATGGGCGGATCACCCGCGCATAACTTTGTGCTTCGATACCAAGCACCCCATCCGTGGCTCTCATCACCAGAAAATCGTCCTGGTGGATGAGTCGCTCGCCTTCATCGGGGGCATCGATCTGACGGAAGGGCGTTGGGATACGAGCGAGCACCGAGTCGTGCGGGCGGATCGCACGAAACCTTCTGGCCAAGCCTATCCGCCTGTTCACGACGTCCACATGGTCTTTTGCGGACCTGCCGCCACCGATGTCGCCGAGCTCGTGCGGCGCAGGTGGCAGAAAGCAAGGGGCGAATGGGTCCCGATCGCTGAAGAGAGGGTTGATCGCTGGCCGGTGGATTTCTCCGCGCAACTTGAAAACTGCCGCCTGGGCATCGCCCGCACCGAACCTCGAACGCTCTTTCGCAAAGGCGCCGAGGAGGCAATCCGGCTTACCCTCGACAGCATCGCGAAGGCCCGCGACCGCATCTATGTCGAGACCCAGTATCTATCCTCTTACGAGGTGGGAAAGGCGATCGCCAGGCGGCTGCGTGAACAGAACGGTCCCGAGGTGGTGGTTGTCGTAACGAAAAGCTCTCGCGGGATCTTCGAGCAGTATGTGATGGCCCACAATCGCAATCGAGTAATCCGCCAGCTTCGCGCCGCTGACAAGCATGGTCGACTGCGCATGATGTACGCCATGCTGCCGTCCGAGGGCGGCGAGCAGGAATTGCTGATCCATTCCAAGGTCATGGTCATTGACGACCGCCTTCTGCGCATTGGCTCGTCCAACCTGGCCAACCGTTCAGAAGGGATGGACACCGAATGCGACGTTGTCATTGAAGCAAGTTCGAAAAGCCAGAAGAAGGCCGTCGCCCGCTTCCGCGATACCTTGCTGGCCGAGCATCTCGGCTGCACCCTTGAGGACGTTGCCGAGGCGCATTCGAAGGCCGGCTCTCTCATAGCCGCCGTTGACAGCCTCAACGTGAATCCTCGCTGCCTTCGTTCCTACGAGGTGGGTTCAGGTACCCGCCAAGTGGGCTCGCTTCCAGGGACCGCCATTCTCGATGCCCGGAAACCCTATTGGCCCCTTCAACGGTGGCGCAAGACATGGCGGCAGGCAGCTAGCCGCTTATTGGGCTGGACTGTTTAGGTTGTGCGGCGTCTGGACAACACAAATTCGCTGGTAAGGAAAACTGGCAGCCCTATCGCGAGCGGTACGAAGAAATAGATCACGCGGAATGCCACCAGCGCAGCCAGCGAGCCGGCCCCGGGGATGAGATAAAGAACCGTCGCCTCCAGCACCCCGAGACCGCCCGGCACGTGGCTCATGAGCGCCGTTGCATTGCCGACTACGTAGGTTGCCGCCACTTGCAAATAAGCAAGTTCGGCAAATGCGCTCATCAACTGGTGCAGGCAACCCGCCACGCAGGCGAAGTTGGCGGCACCTATGGCAATCTGCGGCAACGCCAGACGAGGCTCCGGAAGCTCGATAGACCATTTGCGGATATGGAGTGGGCGGCGAAGGACCTGGCAAAGTCCCAGATAGAGCACAGGCGCGGCTAGACAGGTAATGCCGATGCCCATGATGGCTGGGCGTTGGAGGCCGAGAAGACCCACGGCATCCGCTGGGTAGAGCAGGAGCCCGATTCCCCCGAGAGTTGAGAGCCCCAGCCCAACCGTGAGACCGGAGAAGATGATCACTTTGGCAACGTCACCTGCCGTCAGGCCCCATCGAGAATAAAAGCGATAGCGGATCGCGCCGCTGCTGAGCGCAGCCACGCCAACATTGTGGCCAATCGACAGGCTGCAGAAGGAGGCAAGCGCCGCCCGCCGATAGGCGAGAGGCTTGCCGGCATAGTGCAACGCCAAGTAGTCGAAGCCGCTCAGGCAGAGATATGACAATGCGGCGAATCCGAGCGCCGCCGCAATACGTGCAGCAGGGATCGTGCGCAGTGAAGCCGTCACCTCTTCCAGCGAGTATTCCCCAATGGAGCGGTAAATCATGTAGGCCGCCCCCACAATGATGAGAGCGATTGCGAGGCGAATAGAGATCTTCGAGATGGTCATTGGGTTCGCTGCCAGTTTTGCCTTTCAAGGAACGAACCAGCACCGATTTGGTTGGCTTTGATGGGCGACAAAACAGCACCGCCAGATCAAGAACCCAGACACGAGTTGCGCCTGTTGAGCTACAATGTGCGCAGTTGCCGCGGCACTGACCAGCGGCGTGATCCGGCTCGCATTGCAGAGGTCATAGCCCGCCACCAACCGCATGTTGTGGCGCTGCAGGAAGTCGATGTCGGTCGCAAGCGGAGCGGCGGCGTCGATCAGGCTCTGGCGGTGGCAACACATCTGCGGATGAAGTCGCATTTTCATCCGGCTCTTCACATTGCGGAAGAACGTTATGGCGATGCCGTTTTGACGACGCTTCCCTCGCACCTGGTTAAGGCGCAGGCCCTGCCCTCGACTGGTGAACCGAGAGGCGCGATCTGGGTCTGCGTCGCAGTTGGTGACACGCAGGTAAACATCTTCAACACGCATCTCGGCCTGCGGCCGCGGGAGCGCATCATGCAGGTGCAGACCCTGCTCGGTCCTTCCTGGCTCGGCCATCCCGATGCAGCCGAAGGTCCTACGGTCCTGATGGGGGACATGAATGCCGGTCCTTCCTCGGCTCCCTTCAAATTGCTCGGCCGGACTTTTGCCGAGGTTCAGTCGGAAGCGGCGGGGCGGCCGCAGGCTACATTTCCCTCCTGGTTTCCGCTGCTGCGCATCGATCACATCTTTGTCCGTGGCCTTTCCGTCGACTGGGCGGAAGTCGATGGTCAGGGGCTTTCTCGTCGGGCCTCCGACCATCTGCCACTAGTGGCATCGGTCAGCCTGCCATATTCCAGCAAGGCAACCGGGGCTTCGCATAACTGACAGCCCGGTCGGGAACTCCCATGCTTTCTCTCTTGTTAGGTTGGAGACAGCCGCTGGCAAAGCAGCGCCCGGCAGACCACGATATGAAGAGGATCGAACCATGACATTGGATAGAAAGATAGTCAGCACGGAGCCATTCAAGGGCGTAGTCAACATACGCTACCGGGGCGCCGTGATCGCTTCGAGCGATGACACTCTCATTGCGGCGCGCGACGATGGCGAAACGCTCCATCTCGTGCCCTCGAAAGACGTCAATTTTGAACTGCTCGCTAAAAGCGATCGGGTGCCCGACAACCCGGCGCTCTCCTATTGGGACGTGGTCGCCGTAGGCGAGCGCCTTGAAGCCGCTGTCGTGGTGTTCGAGCGGGCTGTGGAAGGCCAGCGCGACTTCAGCGCTCACGTTGCCTTTCGCCCAGGCGATCTCGATATCGACGCCGTCTCTGCGGAGGAGAAGGCCGAGCGCGTCGAGAATTGGCCTAGCTAGAGATTCCGCCTAGTCTTCGGTCACCTCGGTTCTCGGAGCAAGCCTCCGACTGGCTTTACCCGGGCACGTACAGCCAGTTGCGGGACGACCGATCTACACCACGTCGTGCGGGCTGAGGTCGGTGGCGCGGACCACAATGCTTCGAGGAACTGTAAGCTAGGAAGAGCGTTTTCTACCTATATGAACAGCGAGTTGAGGTGATGTTATGGGCTCCATACCTGAGCGTGATAGCTGGACATCGCCGCCAATCGAGATTGCACGGAGCAACACCATCGTAGGTGCCACGTACCCAGCGGCGGAAGGGCACCTTGCCAATGCCGAAAGCTCCGCGTCTGATGATTCAGCACCGACCTTCGAAGAGGCTGCCAGCCAGTGCCGCGACGTGGTCTTGTTGTTGCCCCAGTTCAGACGGGCGGCCCATGCTCTGGTAGGGGATAGTGTCGCCGCGGACAAACTGGTTGAATTGGCCCTCGAGCGTGCAATTGCTGCCATCCGTTCGGGAGACGACTACGATGATCTGGAAGCTTGGCTGACAGATCTGCTGGAGGATACTTTCGTGCGCATCGGACCCGATCTCCGTCGCCTGTTCATCAAAGACGAGGGCCTAATTGTGCTTTCATCGTAGCGGCGGCCACTCAGGCCTATTACAATGAGTTGCGACCAATCTGGCGCGGCGTCTAGTCAGCGATAACACCCGTCGTGTCGTCATGGGCGTATTCGCGCCGGAGTCGGGTAGAGCTCGGGGTTTGCGCTCTGCCGCTGCAGCGTCGTTGCACCGTTCTGCCTATGTTAGTCCGACGCAGGAAGTGCTCACGCTCGAGCGCCGATGAAATAAGCGATGTTGTGCGCCGGTACAGGACGCCGAACCGGCCTTCATCGCCGACATAATCGATTGATCACGACCGATCGTTAGCGGGGTAGCGTCTCTCCCCCACTCGCCGCTTTGAACCTCTCCACAGTACGGGAATTTGGTGCCTCGGGCAATAAGTCTAACGCCTGTCCGCTTCTGGTTCCCGCCCAACCAATGAAAGGACCTGTCGTCAGGCGGGCGTCCCGCCGTCGAGTCGCGACTCAAAAAT
>Ga0008833_1001258_pt1 | contig 12280 bp, 11 predicted proteins | sample HotLakConsoUCCLE_FD_62216 | JGI IMG/M metagenome (GOLD analysis project Ga0008833, IMG submission 62216) | Hypersaline microbial mat communities from Hot Lake, Washington, USA - Hot Lake Consortium UCC-LE | ecosystem: Environmental > Aquatic > Non-marine Saline and Alkaline > Hypersaline >... | reverse complement strand
GTGGTGCCGTAAAGCGCCGGGACAGGTCCGCGCGCCACGGCGAAGAGCGTGAGGCAGGCAAACGCGAAGGCAACGCCTGGCACGAGATAGGGCACAAAGGTCACTTGCCGCAGGAAGGTGGCAAGCCAGGCCCGACGGGTGCGCGTGACGACATACCCAACCAGAAGCCCGAGCGCGCCTGCCACCAGAGCGCCGGAGCCCACGATCACCACGCTGTTGCGCGCCGCCGCCCAGAACGCCGGCTCGACCAGCACACCGTTTGGCAGCCCGACGGTGGAGAGGTTACGGCCCGTCCAGAAGGCGAAGGTGAAGTTCGACCATTCGAAGCGCCCCGGCGCGATCATCAGCGTGGACAAGAGCAGGACCGTCACAGGCACCACGACACTGACCGCGAAGATCGCCACCACGGCGCCGACGGCCACGCGGTGCCAGCGGCCCAGTGGCGTGATCCGGTCCATCGCGCCGCGCCCGCCAAGGGTCACGAAACGGCGGGCCTCACGCAGAAACAGAAGGTCGATCGTGAGGGACATCACTCCGATCAGCAGGATCGCACCGGCCAGCACAGCCGCGACCCCTACCTGCCGGGTACCAGCCGCCGAATAGAGGGAGGTGGCCAGCACGTCGAACTTCACGGGGAGCCCAAGGACATAGGGCACGCCAAAATCGCCTATGCACTCGGCAAAGACGAGAATGGTGGCCGACAGGAGCGCCGGACGAACCAACGGTGCCACGATCTGCTGGGCGATCACTCCGCGCGGAGCGCCCAGGATGCGCGCGGCATCCTCCATCTGGCTATCGAGATTTCGCAGCGCGTTGCCCACCAGCAGCGTCACGAAAGGTGTGTAGTGCAAGGCCAGGATCAGGGTGGTCGGCACCTGGCCGTAGGCAAGCCAGTCCGGCGGCGTGATCCCAAACGCCTCGAGCCAGCCCGCATGCCCGCCGGTCGATCTGTTCTTGAACAGGGTCAGCCAGGCCAGCGCAAAGGTCCATCCCGGCAGGATGTAGGGAATGACCAGCAGGCTTGCCCAAGTCCGGCGGCCGGACAGGTCGCTTCGGGTCAAGAGCCACGCCAGCGCCGATCCAAGCAGGAGCGCGATTCCGGTGGCCACGCCCGAGACCATCAGGGTGTTCCAGAGCGGCCTCCAGAACAGCAGCCCCGCCACAGGCGAAGACAGCACGCGCTCGATGTAATACGTCGTGAAGCTGCCCGGATCGGACCCGATCCGGCGCGTGTCGGCGAACTGCACTTGAAACCCGCCGAGCATTAACATGATCACGGGCGCAACGATCACATACGCAAAGAGGATCGCCAGCGCGATTCCGATGGCGGTCGTCGGATCGTCCAGCCGCAGGGCGCGCGCAGCCGGTCCGGTCGTTGCCATGCGGGAGGGGTGACGCAACTCCATGATGCTTTGCGTAAAGGTCCCGCATAACAGAAGGATGACGCCCAGCGGTCGCATGCGTCCGGGTTGCATCTCCGGCCGGTGCAGCTAGGTATTTGGCGCGAATCACAGGAGCACCGCGACATGGCCAACTCCCTGGACAGCCATCCCGGTTCGCTCGTGGACAGGGAAGACGCATCCTGCGTTCTGCTCCCGGTCGCAGCCGGACTATGGCTCGGCAACGCAACCGCGGCGGCCGACGCGCATGCGATTGGCCGGGCAGGCATCACGCAGACCCTCTGCCTCGCCGTGAACCTCGACATGCCTCCGATGACACTCGCCGACGGAACGGTGGTGCGCCGTGCCAAGGTCGGACTGATTGACGGCCCCGGGAACTCCGCTGCCCATCTCATCGCGGCAGTTCTGAGCATTTCGGGAATGTTGGCACAGGCCGCCCCCGGCAAGTCGAGTTACCCGGACCACCGCCCGGGCGGAGTGCTCGTCCATTGCAGGGGCGGGCGCTCACGCTCAGTGATTGCGTTGGCCCTGCACCTGTCCGAAGTGGCCGGCGAAGCGCCCTTCGATGACGTGCTTGCGCGGCTTCGCGCCCTGCGCGGATTGTCCTCCACACAGCCGAGCACTGCCCTGTGCAACCTGGCGGAGCAGGTCCGCGCTGCTTCCGTCCTGCGACCCGCCGCCGCGCTTCTTTGAAGGTCCCGGCAGCGCGTTGATCCTCTTCCTTCTGTTGCACCGTGCCCGAACGGCGTTGAACTCCTCCATAGCGTCCATTCGCGCTATCGCCGAGGGCCGCGACACGTCCTCGGTAATGCGCCCGTCAGATGATCCGCTTGCGGATGCTCGAGGAGATCTGTTCGAAGACGACCACCACCACGAGGATGACAAGGATGATCGCGGCAGCCTGGTCGTAGCGAAAAAGACGCATCGCGGTGGAAAGCTCCACGCCGATTCCGCCCGCGCCGACGAGCCCGAGTGTGACGGCGGACCGGATCGCCTTCTCGACGCTGAAGAGCGAGGTCGCCGTCATCGACGCGAAGCTCTCTGGCAGGATCGCTCCGAAGATCACCGACAGGCGGCCCGCACCGGTCGACGTCAGCGCCTCGGAGGGCCCCTTGGGCACTTCTTCGAAGCGTTCCGAGTAGAACCGGGCCGCGAAGCCGATCGTGTCCATGACGATCGCGAGAATCCCGGCCAGGGGCCCGAGGCCCACGGTCACGACGAAGATCAGCGCCCAGATCAGATCGGGGATGGTGCGCCCCACCGAGATCACGAACCGCGCGATGGTTCTCACCACCGCGTTCGGCGCGGTGTTGCTCGCCGCCAGCAGCGCCAGCGGCACCGAAAGCAGGCAGCCGAAGGTCACGCCGACCACGGCGATGTTGAGCGTCTCGAGCATCGCGTCGGCGATGTTGAGGGAGCCGGAGAAATCGGGCGGCACCGCCTGACCGAGGAAGCGGACCAGATTGCCCGCGCCGCGGATCAGCCGGTCGATCGAGACCTCGGAGGCGACAAGCCCCTGGATGAAGAAGGCGGCGAAGCCGACGACGAGCACCCAGGTCAGGGCCGAGGGCGCGCGGAACCGCGGCGGAAGGTCGGGTCGGTCGGTCATGCGGCCTCTCCATCATGTTGGGCGTCGACGCGGGCCATGCCGATATAGAGCGCATCGAGCCTGTCGCGATCGGCCTCGGCCACGGGGGCGTCGATCTCGATTCTGCCCGCCTTCATGCCGATGATGCGGTCGGCATAGTCCCGCGCGAGGTCGAGTTGGTGCAGCGTGCACAGCATGCTCAGCCCCTCTTCCCGCACGATGCGCCACAAAAGGTCGAGCACCTCGCGCTCGGCCTTCGGATCGAGGCTCGCGACCGGTTCGTCGGCGATCACCACCCTGGGGGCCTGCATCAGCATCCGCGCGATGGCGACCCGTTGCTGCTGACCGCCCGACAGCGCGCTCGGCCGGTGGAGGGCGCGGTCGGCCATGCCGACCCGGTCGAGACAGTCCATCGCCCGCTCGCGCTCCTCCGCGCTGGCCGTGAGGCCGAGGCAGGACAGAAGGCCGAAGCGCTGGCGCCCCATCGCGCCCAGCAGGACGTTCTGGAACGCGCTCAGTTGCGGAACGAGGTGGAACTGCTGAAAGACGTATCCCATGCTGTTGCGGATCCGGCGCAGCCTGCGCCCGGAAGCCGAGGTGACGGCCTCGCCATGAACGTGGATCGTGCCCGACTGCACCGGTTCGAGCCCGTTCAGACTGCGCATCAGCGTCGATTTCCCGCAGCCGTTCGCCCCCAGCAGAACGACGCCCTGTCCGGCCGGAACATCGAAGGACACTCCGCGCAGCACCTGAAGCTTGCCATAGGCGAGGTGAACCTCGTTCGCGGCGATGGCCATCGTCATGTCGGCTGTCCTTTCGCTCCGGTCCGCATAGCAGAAGGGCGGCCGGTCATGACGACCGGCCGCCCCACTTGGCGTGAGTTCGATTATTCGTCGAGGGGGATGCCGGCGACCTCGTAGGCCATGCGTACGACGTCATAGATCGCCGGGTCCGTCTCGAAGGACATGTAGGCGTCACGCTCGATGAACTTGTCGGCGTTGCGCTCGGTCGAGGTCAGGCTCTCCCACAGCACGTCGGCATGTTCGGCGAGGGTCGCGCGCAGCGCGTCGCGGCACTCCTGCGGCAGGGTGGCGCGCATCACCACCGGGTCGCCGGGCAGCGTGTCGGTCTGCGCCAGCAGGCGATACTCGGTGTCGGGGTCCTGCTCGCGGATCGCGTCCCAGTCCTTGTTGCCGCCGCCCATGGCGTCGACATCGTCGTTGATCAGCACCTGGATGCGCGCGTCGCCCGCCATGATGACTTCGGCATCGCTTGCGGGGTCGAGACCGGCTTCGGCCATCAGCATCATCGGAAAGATGTGACCCGAGGTGGAGCCGGCGTCCTTGAGCGCCACACGCTTGCCCTTGAGGTCGGCCAGCGTCTCGATGTCGCTGTCGGCCTTGACGACGAAGCTCGACCCGTAGTGCGGACGGACGATGGAGAAGAGGATGTCCATGTCTGCCAGCTGCTGGAACAGCACGAATTCCGACGGGCCGGCAAAGACGAGCTCGACCTCGTCGAACTGCAGCGCGGTGCCCGCGGCGGTGCGGTTTGACAGCGAGTAGAGCGCAAGCTCCACGCCCGTCAGCTCTTCGAAGGTTTCGGCGAAGGGTCCGAAGGCCTCGCTCAGATCGCCCATGCCCTCGATCCCGGTATCCGCCATGCGAAGCGGTGCCGGGCAAACCTCGGCCACCGACTGCGCAGATGCCGCGCCGGCAAGAAACACGGCGGTGATGGCTGCTGGTGCGAAAACATTCTGAAGTTTCATCATGTCTTGAGTTCCCCGTTGTTGGATTTGCCACCCCGCCCTAACAATCCCACATGACAGGTCTGTGACAGCCCGGAGACTACATGTCCGAGACCGCTGTTCTGCGGATGCCTTGACGCGTCTGCTTCCGTCCACTTCCCGCCCCTTGCGCAGGCGCCGCCGGCATCGGCGCGCTCTGCCCCGGAACTGACCTCGGGGCCTGACGCAACACACGTCGCCCGAGCTTTTCCACGAGCATCGATCTCTCGCAACTCGCCGACCTGGCCAATGCCACCGGCCCATTGTGTCCGGAGTGGGAACAGCCTCGCCCGAGGCGCGTTCTTCCCGGCAGCATTCACGACGGAGGACACCATGAAGCAGAGTTGGGTTGCGGCCATCGGTGCCGGGCTGGGCTTGGCCCTACCGCTTTCCGCTCAGGACCTCGGTACGGACGAAACCGAAATCGACCTCTCCGACGTTCCGCCGGCGGTGATGGAGGCCGCGCGGAACGCAATCGATGTCGAGATCACCTATGCCAGAACCGAGCGGGAGCCTGGTGGTCTCACCTACGAACTCGGCGGCAGGACGGCCGATGGCCTGAACGTCGAGGTCGACCTGCTGGAAGACGCGACGGTCGAGGAGGTCGAGCGCGAGCTTCCCGCAATGGACGACGTGCCCGCCGAGCTCCGCGACGCCCTGAAGGCCGAGCACGCCGGCTTCGAGGTCGAGATGATCGAAGAGGTCTGGGTGAACGAGAGGCTCCTGCGCTACGAGTTCGAGGGAAGGGCGGGCGATGAAGCCAGGGTCGTCGTGGTCACCGCGCTGGGAAACATCCTCGAGGTCACCGAAGAGGAATAGCCGAAACAGATCCGGGCGCATCTTCGTGGAGGAACGTGCTCCGCGCGGGCCGCACCGCGTCCCTGCCTCGGTCCGGCGTCGCGACTTGCCTGCGCGGGAATCACGGGATCGCGCGTGCATCGGCCCTCAGAAACCGCGAAGGAGACCGGTCATGAGCGAGATCGGCATCATCGGGCTGGGCAGGATGGGCTCCGCGCTGGCCTGCCGCGCGCTCGACCTCGGCGTTGGCGTGGCGGGAATGAGCCGGTCCGGCGTTCCGGCGGAGTTGCGCGAGGCGGGTCTTTCTCCGGCCGAGGATTTCGCGGGGCTACTGAGAGCTCTCGATCGGCCCAGGCTCGTCCTTCTGACCCTGCCGGCGGGCCCGTTGATCGACAGGATCCTCGGCGATCTCCATCCGCGTCTCGAACCGGGCGACGTGATCCTCGACGGAGGCAATTCCTATTGGGGCGATGGCATCCGGCGGGCTGAAAGACTTGCGGAGCACGGCCTCCACTTCCTCGATCTCGGGGTGAGCGGCGGGCCGGAGGGGGCCCGTCATGCGCCCTGCTTCATGATCGGCGGATCTCGGGAAGCGGTCGGGACGGTGGAGTCCCTCCTGCAGAGGCTCGCGGGCAAGGAGGGGGGCTATGTGCACGCCGGCGGCCCGGGCGCGGGGCACTTCGTCAAGCTCGTGCACAACGGCATCGAATTCGGAATGCTGCAGGCGATCGGCGAGGGTCTGGCCCTTCTCGAAGCGCATCCCGAGTCGCTGGACATCGCCGGAACGCTCCAGGCCTGGCGCCGGGGTACGGTGATCAGGTCCTGGCTCGTCGACCTCATGGCAGAGGCCTACGGCGATGATCCGGACCTCGAGTGCCCGGCAGGCATCGTCGAGGATACCGGCGAGGTGAACTGGCTCGTCGGCGATGCCATGATCTCCGAGACGCCGATACCGGTCATCGCCCAGTCGGTCATGGAGCTCATGAAATCCCGCGATCGCCACGGGGTCGCGGCAAGGGCCGTGACGCACATGAGGCACGGGTTCGGCGGCCATCCGTTCGGAGAAGACCCGGGTGTCGCGAAGGAGCGCAGGCAAGGGCGGGTCGGCCCCCTCTATCGGCCGTCGCATGAGGAAGGCGACCCCTGAGCCCTGCCCTGCGGTTCCCCGCGACCCGTCGCAACGCAATCGCGCCCGCTCGAACGGCGGAACATCGGTTCACCCGCCCAGTGTCTGGTCCTGCTCCTTGAACCAGTTCAACGCCTCGTCGAAATGCTCTGGCCCGAAGTCCGGCCAGAAGTCGTCGACGATGTAGAAGTCGGCATAGACCGACTGCACCGGAAGAAAGCCGCTGAGGCGCCGTCCGCCGCCCCAGCGGACGATGAGATCGAGCCTGGAGACGTCATGCGAACGGATCTCGCCGTCTTTCAATCCGGCGAGATCCCATTTCCAATGATAGTTCACCAGGAAATTGACCTTGATGCCGCTTCCCTGTCGGCTGCGGAAGGCGCGAAGCTCGTCGGGGAATTGTACCGACTGGTCGTCACCGACCACGAGAAGGGCCGCGCCACGGCGCACGACCTCTTCGGCGAAGGCGACACATGCCAGGCGGAAGGCCTGTATCTGCTCGGGGGGTCTCTTGGTATTGTCCTGGGTGAAGCCATAGACGGAGACTTCGGGAATGCCCCGGGCCTTGCACATCTCGTAGAGAGCGAGACCGGGCTCGATTCCCGCCTGGTAGCCTGAAAACCTTGCGAGGCCCTGCCCGGCCGCCCAGCGCCGGTTGCCATCGGGAATGAAGCCCACGTGGCTCGGTAGCACTCGTCTCGCCATGATCAGGGGTCCTAGCGCTTCTTCGAGGGGTTTCAACCTGGCCGAAGCGGGCGTCGCCCCCGCTTCGGGATGTCCACAATCATCTCTTCTGCCGGATCGCAAGGCAACATGTGGAAATGTCCGTACGGACCGTACAGCCCGAGCAGGAAGCCGATCCGGCAGCGCCCGCGCCGCCCGCGACCGAAAGTGGCGTCACATGCCGTCCTGCGGGCGACCGCCCTGGCGAAGACGGTGACCGACGAGAGCTAACGATGCGACCGCCTCCAGCGCGGATTGATCCAGGGGACCTCGTTCTCCGGTGCGAGCGGCGGCCTTTCGAGGATGTGATCGGAGGCCTTCTCGCCGACCATGATCGACGGCGCATTGGTATTGCCGTTGGTGATGCGCGGAAACACCGAACTGTCGGCCACCCTCATGCCCTCGACCCCGATCACGCGAAGCTCGGGGTCGACCACCGCTGCGGGGTCGTCCGCAGCCCCCATCCGGCAGGTGCCGCAGGGGTGATAGGCACTCTCGGCATGCTCGCGAATGAAACCGTCGATCTCGTCGTCGCTCTGCAGGTCGATGCCGGGCTGGATCTCGGAGGCGACGTAGGGGCGGAGCGCCTCCTGGGCGAAGATCTCGCGCGTGAGGCGGATCGCCTTGCGGAAATCACGCCAGTCGTCGTCATGCGCCATGTAGTTGAAGGCGATGCGCGGCGGGGCCGCCGGGTCGGACGAGCGCAGCGTCACTGACCCGCGCGAGGCTGAGCGCATCGGTCCGACATGGGCCTGGAAGCCGTGGCCACCGGCCGCGGCCCGCCCGTCGTAGCGTACCGCGATCGGCAGGAAATGGAACTGCAGGTCGGGGTAGGGAACGCCGGCCCGCGAGCGGATGAAGCCCGTGCTCTCGAACTGGTTCGACGCACCGGGACCGCCGCCCGTGAAGAGCCACTGTGCCCCGACCCGCGCCTTGCCGAGAAGGTTCCAGTATCGAAAGAGCGTGATCGGGAGCTTCGAAGCGAACTGCACATAGACCTCGAGGTGGTCCTGAAGGTTGGCACCCACCCCGGCGCGGTCGGCAAGCGGCGCGATGCCGTGTTCGGCGAGGTGCTTCGCGGGACCGATGCCCGACAGCATCAGGAGCTTCGGTGAATTGATCGACGAGGCCGCGAGTATCACTTCGCGGTTGGCCCTGATCGTCTCGACCTGGCCCCGGCGGGCGATCTCGACGCCGCGCGCGCGGCCCTCGGTGATGACGACCCGGTGGGCGAGGCCCCGCACCAGGCGGCAGTTATCGCGCCGGAGGGCCGGTTTGAGATAGGCGCTGGCCGCCGACCAGCGTCGGCCGCGCCACACCGTCTGCTCCATCGGCCCGAAGCCTTCCTGCTTCTCGCCGTTGTAGTCCTCGGTGGTCTCGTAGCCGGCCTGCCGGCCCGCCTCGACGAAGGCCGAAAACAGCGGGGTCTCCCACTTGCCCCGTCCGACGTGGAGCGGCCCGTCCTGCCCCCGCCACGACGGGTCGCCGCCATGATGGCCGGGGTGCCAGTTCTCCATCCGCTTGAAGTAGGGAAGGACATCGGCGAAGCCCCAGCCTGTGGCCCCGGCCTCGGCCCAGTGGTCGAAATCCATCGCGTGGCCGCGCACGTAGACCATGCCGTTGATCGACGACGACCCGCCGATCACCTTGCCGCGCGGCACCGGCATCCGCCGGCCTCCGAGGTGGGGCTCGGGCTCGCTCTTGAGGCCCCAGTCGTAGCGCGCCATGTTCATCGGATAGCTGAGCGCGCCCGGCATCTGGATGAACGGCCCCCGGTCCGAGCCGCCGTGCTCGATGACGATCACCGAGCGCCCGGCCTCGGCGAGCCGGTAGGCGATGGCACAGCCCGCCGACCCTGCGCCCACGATGACGTAATCGGCCTCCATCATGCCCTCAATACCGGACCTCAATACGGGGCCTCGACCGGGCCCGACCCGACGTAGACCGACCTCAGTTCGGAATAGTGGTTGATGGCCTCTCGCGAGTTCTCGCGCCCCACCCCCGACGCCTTGATGCCGCCGAAGGGCGCCTCGACCGGCGTAAGATTGTAGGCGTTGATGTAGCCCGTTCCGGCCTCGAGCCGCCCGATCACCCGGTGCGCGCGGGCCAAGTCGCGGGTGAACACGCCGGCGGCGAGACCGTATTCAGTGGCGTTGGCGCGGGCGACGGCCTCGTCCTCGGTGTCGAAGTCGAGGACCGCCATCACCGGCCCGAAGATCTCCTCGCGCGCGATGGTCATGTCGTCGGTGACACCTGCAAAGACCGTGGGCGCGATGAACCAGCCCGGCCGGTCGAGGCGCGTCCCACCAGCGACGAGCCGCGCGCCCTCGGCAAGGCCCTTGGCGATGTAGCCCTCCACGATCTCGAGCTGGCGTGCCGAGACCATCGGCCCGAAGTTCGTCGCCTCGTCGAGCGGGTCGCCGAAGACGACGCCCTTCAGGCGCTCGGCCAGCCGGTCGAGAAAGGCGGCAGTGATGCCCTTCTGGACGAACACCCGGGTGCCGTTCGAACAGACCTGCCCCGAGGAGTAGAAGTTTCCCATGATCGCCGCCGAGACAGCATTTTCCAGGTCGGCGTCATCGAAGACGAGAATGGGGGACTTGCCGCCGAGCTCCATCGTGACGTGCTTGATGCCCTCGGCAGCGGCGGCGTAGACGCGGCGCCCCGTCGGCACCGAACCGGTCAGCGACACCTTGGCGACGCGCGGGTCGGTGACGAGGGCTGCGCCCACCTCGCCCATGCCCTGCACCACGTTGAACACCCCCGGTGGCGCACCGGCCTCCACAAGGATCTCGGCGAGCTTCAGCGCCGACAGTGGCGTCGTCTCGGATGGCTTGAACACCATCGTGTTGCCGCAGGCGAGTGCCGGTGCCGCCTTCCAGCTCGCGATCTGGATCGGGTAGTTCCACGCGCCGATGCCGACGCAGACCCCGAGTGCGCGGCGGGTGGTGTAGACGAAATCGCCGCCCGGCAGGCGGATATGCTCGCCCGCGAGGCTCGCGGCGATGCCCCCGAAATATTCGAGCGCATCGGCCCCCGAGGCGGCGTCGGCCACGAGCGTCTCCTGAAGCGGTTTGCCGGTGTCGAGCGTCTCGAGCACCGAGAGGTCACGGTTACGCTCGCGGATGAGATCGGCGGCCCGGCGCAGGATCCGGCCGCGCGCGGTGCCGCCCATCTCTTCCCAGTCGACCTGCGCGGCCTTTGCGGCGGCAAGCGCGCGCTCGACCACCTGCGGTGTCGCGGCATGGACCGTGGCGATCGTTTCGCCCGTCGCGGGGTAGATCACGTCGATCGGCGCGCCCCCGGTGTCTTCGAGCCAGTCTCCGGCGACGAAGTGACTGGCTTTCGGTTGTGCGTTCAGCTTCATGTCACTCGCCTCGCGGAAACCGCTGGCCTTCCTCGACCGCGGTGAGGTTCATGGTGTCGGGCATGACCCGCGCCGAGGCTTTCCGCCGGGGCCGCGGGCGTCGGCCTCGGCGGCGCAGGTTGCGCCCATGAAGCCACTCGCCCGGGCCATCGGAAAGGAGCGTGCCGTTCAACCGGTCGACCATCAGCACGAGAAGGTTCGGGCGGGTCATCGGCGATCCTCCAGCAGAAGATTGACGTATTCGGTGACGAGCGGCAGGCCGCCGGCGGTGTCGCCCACGGTCTCGGCGAGCCCCTGGCGCAGGTAGAGCCCGTCGATCATCGCCGCGATCCCTTCCGCCCGTGCTCCGGCGGTTTCGGCGCCGAAGGGCTTCAGTGCGTGAACGAGGTTCGACCGGAGCCTGCGGCGATAAATGCGCAGGAGGGCGGCGATCTCGGGCGAGGTGCGGGCGCGGACGTAGAAGCTGAGCCAGGCGCTGACGACCTCGGGGCGGAAGTTCTCCTCGGCGAAGCTCGCCTGAAGGATCGCGTCGAGCCGCGCGCGCGGCGTGGGGGCGTCGCCCAGTCGCCGCCTGACCTCGGCGCCGTAGAGCGCAAGGATATGGCGCATGACCGACAGGAATATCTGCGTCTTGGTGCCGAAGTAGTGGTGCGCGAGCGCGCTCGACACGCCTGCCCGGCGCGCGATCTGGGCGACGGTGACATCGAGCGAGCCGCTCGCGCCGATCTCGGTGATCGCAGCCTCGATGAGGCCGGCTCTCCTGATCGGTTCCATGACGGCTGGTCGCGGCATCTGCCCCCCGCTTGACAATCGCTCTCGACAGGCTCGGGTTTTTTGGTTGATTGGTCAATCAATAAATCGAGGGCATGCGTCCGCCTGCCATGCCGCCCGCAGTGCGGCCACGCCGCAGAGGCCTCTGGTAGTCCTGAAGGATGATCTCCTCGACCACCAGACGGTCGTAGACCTCAAAGTACTGGTCGAAGAGTTCCATACCGCTGCCATCCCCCTGTGATTGCTTTGTCTGGCATCGCGATCCCCGCGCTGCGGCTCCCGCGTCAGCATCGACAGGCGCAATTGAAAGGGCCTTCTGGTCGTCGGGATCCGGGTGGTCGACGCCGCCAAGGCCGAGCCGCGCCGTCGGCCCTTGCGGGCACGGGCTTCGCCCTGCGGACCGCATCATCCGAGGCCGCTTACGGGCCGCCGCGACGGGGGAACTCTTCCGGCCTGCGACGGTTGCTCCACGGCATAACGAGCGCTCGGCAAGGCCTGGAGAATGCGAATGGAAAGCGAAGGACTGAGTTGGCTTTGGGCGGTCGCCGTCATCGGAGGCCCGGTCGTCCTGGGCGTCGTGCTTGCCATCGTGCTCTGGAGGCGAAGGCGGGCCCGGAAGCGAGATCAACGGATGCAGCGCTCGGAATCCGCGGATCAACGGGATTGATGTTCGCAAGATCGCCGGGCCGGGCGCCACATGACCGTCGCGTCGGCGGGTCCG
>Ga0008833_1001256_pt1 | contig 12302 bp, 13 predicted proteins | sample HotLakConsoUCCLE_FD_62216 | JGI IMG/M metagenome (GOLD analysis project Ga0008833, IMG submission 62216) | Hypersaline microbial mat communities from Hot Lake, Washington, USA - Hot Lake Consortium UCC-LE | ecosystem: Environmental > Aquatic > Non-marine Saline and Alkaline > Hypersaline >... | reverse complement strand
CACCGATCACGGCAAGCCGGAAAAGATGTATGCGCAGGCCGGGCTCGACCGCGCCGGCATCGTGAGCGCGGTCTTTGCCGCCCTCGGCAGGACGAAAAGCGCCGCGACGGCCTGAAGGTGAGCGATCGATTGCGTTACCGGCGTCAATCGCGCATCAAGACCCATGTCCTCTGACACCCCCAACCGCCTCAGACTCGACGAACTGCTCGTCGCCCGAGGCTTGTTTGCGTCGCGTTCGCGCGCCCGCGACGCCATCCTGCGCGGGACGGTGAGCGTCGACGGGCGTGCGGAGACGAAACCCGGCAGGACCGCAACAGCCGACGCGCTCATCGGGATCGACGATCCGGCCATCGCCTATGTCTCGCGCGCGGCACTGAAGCTGGTCCGTGGGCTGGACGCGTTCGGCATCGACGTGACGGGCGCCAAGGCACTCGACATCGGGGCCTCGACCGGAGGCTTCACCCAGGTGCTGCTCGAACGCGGTGCGGCACATGTGACGGCCATCGATGTCGGTCATGGCCAGTTGCACCAAAGCCTCGCCGGCGATCCGCGCGTGACCTCGATCGAAGGGCTCAATGCCCGTGACCTGACGGCTGCCCACCTGCCTGCCGGCGCGCCGGATGTGCTGGTCTCAGATGTCAGCTTCATCTCACTCAGGCTCGCACTGCCGCCAGCGCTCGGCCTGGCAGCGCCCGGCGCAAGAGGCGTCTTTCTGGTGAAGCCGCAATTCGAGGCGGGACGCCAGGCGATCGGCAAGGGCGGGCTGCTGCGCGATCCGGCGGATGCGGAACGCGTGGCGCAGGACATGCGTTCGTGGCTGGACGCCTTTCCCGGCTGGCGCGCCGTCGACGGCGTCGCGTCGCCCATAGAGGGTGGCGACGGCAACCGCGAATTCCTCCTTTGTGGCGAGAAAACCCGATGAGTACCCGCCTGACCGTTTCGCGCCTCGGCGCCCAGGGTGACGGCATCGCCGACACGCCCGGCGGGCCCGTCTTCGTGCCGTTCGCGCTTCCCGGCGAGATCGTGACGGCTTCAATCAACAAGGACCGCGCGGACCTGATCGCTGTGATCGAAGCCTCGTCTCAACGTGTCGAGCCGCCATGCCGGCATTTCGGCACCTGCGGCGGCTGCGAGCTGCAGCATCTGGAAGACGGCGCCTATCGCGCCTTCAAGCGGGAGACGGTCGTCACGGCCTTGCGCCAGCGGGGGCTGGAGGTTGGAGTCGGCGACCTGATCGGCTGCCCGCCCGCCTCGCGCCGCCGCGTGACCTGGACCGCGCAGCGCACCGACGCCGGCATGCTGCTCGGCTACCGCAAGGCGCTTTCGCACGAGATCGTCGACATCGAGGAGGATCCGATCGCGGTGCCGGCGATCGAGGGCGCGATCGAACTGGTGCGCGAACTGGCGACTGTTCTCTGCTCGACGCAGGATGCCTTCCGGCTGGCCGTAAGCGCCACGGCCTCGGGCCTCGACATCGCGGTTTCAGGCGCTGGCGAGATGTCTGCCGCAAGGCGCCAGAAGGCCACGCATTTTGCCATCGCCAATCGTCTGGCGCGCCTCTCCTGCGAGGGGGAGATCGTCGTCGAACCGCAGAAGCCGCAGATCCTGATCGACGACATCTCGGTCAATCTGCCGCCCGGCGGCTTCCTCCAGGCCGTTGCGTCGGCAGAGCTGGCGATGGCGGACCTCGTGACGGGGCATCTGAAGAAGGCGAAGAAGGTCGCGGATCTGTTCGCCGGCATTGGCACCTTCGCGCTGCGGCTGGGGCGCAACTCGATGGTTCACGCGGTCGAGGGCGAGGCGGGCGCCCTGGCCGCGCTCGACCGGGCCTTCCGCCATGCCGCGGGCCTGAAGACGATCACCAACGAACGGCGCGATCTCACCCGGCGCCCGCTGACTTGGAAGGAGCTGAACGCGTTTGACGGCCTCGTCTTCGACCCGCCACGCGCGGGAGCGGAAGACCAGGCGCGCCAGATCGCCAGGAGCGACATCCGCTACGTGGCCGCCGTGTCGTGCAATCCGGCGACGCTCGCTCGCGATCTGTCCATCCTCGTTGAGGGCGGTTACCGCCTGCTCTCTATCACCCCAATCGACCAGTTCCTGTGGTCGCACCACGTGGAAGCCGTCGCTCTTCTGGAGAAGCCGAAGAAGCGGCGCTGACGCGATCGCCTCGGGCGCTCGCGACAAGAGGTGTCAGGATCGGTGATAGAGCGTACTGCCAAGCATGTTGTTTGCTGGTATAGGCCTCGACCGTCCGGGAGGCGGGAGCAACCCTGCAAGGCGATTTGATGAACGAGATCTCGAAAACTGTGGCGGTCACCGCCGAAGCGGCGATCGTCGCGCAGGGGCTGGTCAAGTCCTTCGGCGAGTTGCGCGCGGTCGACGGCATCGACCTCGTCGTGCCGCGCGGCATGATCTTCGCCATTCTGGGCCCGAACGGCGCTGGCAAGACGACGCTGATGCGCATGCTGGCGACCCTGTCGCGGCCCGATGCAGGCACCGCAACCGTGTTGGGCCACGACCTGTTGGCCGCGCCGGCCGACGTGCGCGGCGTCATCGCCATGACCGGCCAGTTCGCCTCGCTCGACGAGGATCTCACCGGCCGCGAAAACCTGATCCTGCTCGCCAGGCTTTGGGGATTTCGCAGGCAATCGCGGGCGCGGGCTGACGAATTGCTGGCCGCTTTTGACCTGTCGGACGCGGCCGGCAAGCAGGTGAAGAACTATTCGGGCGGCATGCGCCGGCGCCTCGACATTGCCGCCTCGCTCGTCGTCACGCCGGGTGTTCTCTTCCTCGACGAGCCGACCACGGGGCTCGACCCCAAGGCGCGCAAGGATGTCTGGAAGATGATCCGCGCACTGGCCGAATCGGGCGTCACGATCCTTCTGACGACGCAATATCTCGAGGAAGCCGACCAGCTGGCCGCCCGCATCGCGGTGATCGACCATGGCAAGAAGATCGCCGAGGGCACCAGCCGCGAGCTCAAGGCCGCGACCGGTTCGGGCTTCCTTCATGTCGCGCTCGCCGATCCGGCCACGCTTGATGCCGCCTCGGCCCTGCTGGAGCAGCGGCTCGGCCGCGCGGTCCAGCGCAGCACGGAGGGCGCGGAATTGTCGGTGCTTGCCGACACCGCCAGGGAAGCCAACGAGGCGCTGGCCGCGCTGGTTGCTGCCGGCATTGAGCTTTCGGATTTCTCGATGGGGCAGCCGAGCCTTGATGAGGTGTTCTTCGCGTTGACGGGGCAACCCGCCATGGACGCGGCACAGAAGGAGACACAGCCATGAGCGACACCGCCTCCTTGCCGCAATTGCAGAAGGTGGCGCGCCCGAACCCGCCATCGGCGCTGTCCAACGCGCTTGTCTTCGGCTGGCGTGCCTTCCTCAAGTTCAAGCACGTGCCGGAACAACTGTTCGATCTGGTGATGACGCCGATCATGTTCACGCTGCTGTTCACCTTCGTGTTCGGCGGCGCGCTGGCTGGCTCGCCCTCCGAATATCTGCAGTTCTTCCTGCCCGGGATCCTGGTGCAGACGGTGGTGTTCAACGCGGTCTATTCCGGCATGGGTCTGTCGACCGATCTCAGCAAGGGACTGTTCGACCGGTTCCGCTCGCTGCCAATCTGGTCGCTTTCGCCCTTCGCGGGCCTGATGGTCGGCGACATCATGCGCCATTTGATCGCCGCGTCGATAATCCTTACCATCGGCCTCATCCTCGGCTACCGGCCGGAGGCGGGCATTTTCGGTGTGGTCGCGGCCTTCATCATGCTGGTCGCAATCGGCTTCGGCATGGGCTGGGTCTTCATCGTGCTCGGCCTTCTGATCCGCACGCCGACGACCGTGATGACGATCGGCTTCACCTTCCTGTTTCCGCTTGTCTTCGCCTCCAACATCATGGTCGACCCGGCCACCATGCCGGACTGGCTGCGCGGCTTCGTCGCCGTCAATCCGGTCTCGCTGATGACCACGGCGATCCGTGGCCTGATGGGCGGCGGCGCGACGATGGGCGACATCGTGATCGCGCTGATCGCGCCGGTTCTTCTCACGGCCGTGCTCGCGCCCCTGACGCTGTGGCTCTATCTCCGGCGGGAATAGGCGGGGCGGGCTATCTGCCTGCCAGGATGGTCTCGACGAATGCCGGGACGATCTCGGTCGCGCGGCCATGCACCGTCTCGTTGAAGAAGGTCACGCCTTCGGACGGCTCCAGATTGAGTTCGAGGGTGCGTGCGCCGGCATGGTGCGCCTCGGCGACGAAGCCCGCCGCCGGGTAGACATTGCCGCTGGTGCCGATCGACACGAACAGGTCGCACCGACCGAGCGCTTCCTCGATCCGCTCCATGTGGTAGGGCATCTCCCCGAACCAGACCACGTCGGGCCGCAGGAACCCGCGTGACCCGCAGGCGGGGCAGGGGCTGTCGACCGACATGTCGCCCGGCCAGTCGGCCCGCTGGCCGCAACTGCCGCACAGCGCACGCGCCAGTTCTCCATGCATGTGTACCAGCCTGACAAATCCTGCGCGCTCATGCAGATTGTCGATGTTCTGCGTCACCAGCAGGAGCTCGCCGGCATAGCCTGCGTCCAGCCGCGCCAGCGCCTCGTGCGCCGCATTGGGCTTGATGCCCGAAAGCCCCCGCCGGCGCATGTTGTAGAACTCGTGGACACGCACGGGATCGCGCGCAAAACCTTCGGGCGTGGCAACGTCGCGGTAATCCACCTTCGACCAGATCCCGCCCGCGTCTCGGAAGGTGTCGACGCCGGATTCCGCCGAGATGCCGGCGCCGGTGAGGATGACAATGGACGAGGGAGAGGGCACGGCGATCTGTATAGCATCCAGCATCAGGCTTGCTGCAACAGCTAAACCTCTATGGTATCATTACACAATTCTCACGAGGATCGACGATCTTGGGCAACGACCAAACGGATCGCATTCTTGAAATGGCTGCTGAGATGACGGGTGATTGCGATCAGGCCGCGATCTGGTTCTATCACAAGCCCATTCCCGGCTGGGCAGGCAAGACAGCCTGCGAACTCGTTGGTGATGGAAAGGCGGACAAGGTGCTTGCCTATCTGGAGGCAACGCGCTCCGGCGTCTATGCCTGAAGACGCCGGAGGCTGTGTGGCCACCTCACATCTGCGTCCCGCCCACCGTCATGGCGTCCATCCTGAGATGCGGCTGGCCGACGCCGACGGGCACGCCCTGGCCGGCCTTGCCGCACATGCCGATGCCGGTGTCGAGTTTCATGTCGTTGCCGACCATCGAGACCCGGTGCATGGCGTCCGGGCCGTTGCCGATCAGCATGGCGCCCTTGATCGGGTGGCTGACCTTGCCGTCCTCGATCATGTAGGCCTCGGTGCAGGCGAAGACGAACTTGCCGCTGGTGATGTCGACCTGACCGCCGCCGAAGGAGACGGCATAGATGCCTTTCTTGACCGATGAGATGATGTCCTCGGGCGTGTGCTCGCCTGCGGTCATGTAGGTGTTGGTCATGCGCGGCATCGGTTCGTGCGCGTAGGACTCACGCCGGCCGTTGCCGGTCGCCTCCATGCCCATCAGCCGCGCGTTCTGGCGGTCCTGCATGTAGCCGACCAGTCTACCGTCCTCGATGAGCACAGTGCGGTTGGTCGGCGTGCCCTCGTCGTCGATGGTCAGGGAGCCGCGACGCTCCGACATGGTGCCGTCATCCACCACCGTGACACCCTTGGCGGCCACCTGCTGGCCTAGCAGACCGGAAAAGGCGGAGGTCTTCTTGCGGTTGAAATCGCCCTCGAGCCCGTGGCCGACAGCCTCGTGCAGCATCACGCCCGGCCAGCCGGCCGACAGCACGATGTCGAAGGTGCCGGCGGGGGCCGGTTCGGCCGACAGATTGACCAGTGCCTGGCGCAGCGCCTCCTCGGCGCCGTGCTTCCAGCTGTCCTCGGCGATGAAATCGCCGAACGCCTTGCGGCCGCCCATGCCATAGGAGCCCGTTTCCTGGCGGTCGCCGTCGCCGACGACCACCTGCACGCTGAAGCGCACCAGGGGCCGGATGTCGCTTGCGAACGTACCGTCGCCACGCAAGATCTCGACATGCTGCCAGGAGGCGGCCAGCGACGCCGTGACCTGGCGTACGCGCGGATCGCGGGCCCGAAGCCAGGCGTCGATCTCCTGCAGCAGCCTGGCCTTTTCCTCGAAACCGGGGGCGGCGAGCGGGTTCTCGTCGCCGTAGAGCTTGCGGTTGGTGCCGGGCGGTGGGGCGGCGAGCTTGCCAGAATAGCCGGATTTGACAGCCGAGACCGCATCGGCGGCGCGCAGCAGGGAGGCTTCGCTCATTTCGCTCGAATGGGCGTAGCCGGTCGCCTCGCCGGCGACCGCGCGCAGGCCGAAGCCGCGATCGATGTTGTAGTTGGCGGTCTTCAGCCGGCCATTGTCGAACAAAAGCGCTTCGCTTTCGCTGGCCTCGAGATACAATTCGCCATCATCTGCGCCATGGATGGTATCGGCGACGATGCGGCGGAGGGCTTCTTCGGAAACGTCGAAGGATTCGATCAGCCTGGAGGACAAGATGCGGGCTCCCTTTGGGTGGGTCGTTTGCGCTCATATAGGTTCTGCGGCGCGCGATACACCCATCGATCCACCGAAGGAGCCAGTCCGGGATGGGGCAATGGGCGGGCCCCGAAGCAGGCTGGTTCAGGGGAGGGCGTCGTAGCCTTCGCCGAACCCTTCGAGTTCGACGGGTATGCCGATGCCTTCCTCGGGCGTCTGGAAGACGATGAATGTGGCGAGTTCGCCCTCACGCAAGGTCGTCAGGAGGGGTTCCTCGAGGATCACTTCGGCATAGCAGCCATCATCGAAGCAGCGCACAAAATAGGCGCGGCCGATGTCCTGTCCGTCGACGTTCAGACCAAGTCCGTTGGGCAGCAGTACCCCGAGCGGCGCGAGTACGCGCAGGATTTCGGCGGACTGATCGGCCGTCTTGAGCACAACCACCGAAAGCCCGATCTCGGGGCGGTCGTCGGCGACGACGTTCTGCATCATCACGCATTGTTCGCTGCTGGCGCCGGGTGGCGTGTCACAGATGATCGACCAGCCGCCATGGGTTGAGCGGACGCCCCCACCCTGCTGGGCAAGGGCCGGGGCCGACAAGGCAAGGCCAAGGGCCGCGGCGATGATCGGCAATGAGCGGCGAAACTGCGTTTGCATGAATTCTTCCTCGCGAATCAGGCGAATGTAGCGTGATGGGCGCGGCGCGAAAAGCCGCCGACCGGCCGCAGGCAGAGCGGAGCACAGGCCGCGGGGATCGCCGATGGTCAAATGCCTACAGCTCCATCGAGTCGCAGTGAAGCCAAAACAAGGCATGGGTAGCCAACAACCGCTATACGCGCGCAAAAATGCCGCACATCTGTGATCATGGCTTCCTTGCGGTCCCGATGAGAGTATGGTTTGAAGCGCCCAAAGGCGAGGATGAGTCCGTGCGCCAGTGCGTGTGCATTCAAAATCGTCAAGGACCGACCCGGGAGAGTAAGAGGGTGATGAGAAAAACTACAGCGAGCCTGGCCGCAATTGGCGCGTTGGTCCCGATGGGATTTGCACATGCTCAGACGCCTGGCGGACAACCGACGCCGTGGCAGATGAAACTTCCCGAACCGGCGACAGCCATCATGCAGGAACTGCGTTGGTTCGAGCAGTTCACATTGTGGTTCATCATCCCCATCACTCTGTTCGTACTCTTTCTCCTGGCTTGGTGCATGGTCCGTTATCGGGCCAGCGCCAACGCGGTTCCCTCGCGCACCAGCCACAATTCCACGATCGAGGTTATCTGGACCGTCGCTCCGGTGATCATCCTGCTGATGATCGCGGTGCCTTCCTTCCAACTGCTGACATCGCAGTACAGCCCGTCGGGAGAGCCCGAGATCACCATCAAGGCGACAGGCCTGCAATGGTACTGGGAGTACGAATATCAGGATGCGGAAGAGAACGTTTCCTTCGCCTCGCTGATGTTGAGCGACGGCGAGCGCGAGGCGCAAGGCAAGGAAGACCGTGATCTCTACCCGCGTCTCCTGGCGGTCGACAACGAGGTCGTCGTGCCCGTCGATACCGTCGTTCGCGTCCTCGTGACGGCGGCCGACGTGCTTCACGCCTGGAAGATTCCGGCCTTCGGCGTGATGAGCGACGCGGTGCCAGGCCGTATCAACGAAGTATGGTTCCGCGCCGAACGTGAAGGCGTGTTCTACGGAATGTGTTCGGAACTGTGCGGCATGAACCATGCCTATATGCCGATCGCGGTCCGCGTGGTTTCGCAGGAACTTTACAATGATTGGCTCGTCGCCGCCGCATCGGACGTGCCGGGTGCCAACCAGGCGCTCAGGGCAGCGATCTATGCGGAAAGCTCCGTCGCCCAAGTGGCGGACTGATCAGACGACGGTAACGGGTTAAGGACAACGGAGCGGGAATATGGCAGGCGCGGCAGCTCACGCCCACGACGATCACAAGCCTTACGGCTGGACGCGGTGGATCTATTCGACCAATCACAAGGATATCGGCACGCTCTACCTGATCTTCGCGATCATCGCGGGTCTGGTCGGCGGCTCGCTGTCGATGTTCATGCGCTGGGAACTTGCCGAGCCCGGTATCCAGATATTCCACGGCCTGGCGGCCATGGTGTATGGCTTTGAGGGCGACGCTGCCATCGACGGCGGCAAGCACATGTACAACGTGTTCACCACTGCCCACGGTCTGGTCATGATCTTCTTCATGGTCATGCCGGCGCTGATCGGCGGATTCGCAAACTGGATGGTACCGATCATGATCGGTGCGCCGGACATGGCGTTCCCGCGCATGAACAACATCTCGTTTTGGCTCCTGCCGCCCGCCTTCATTCTGCTTCTGCTCTCGATGTTCATGCCCGGCGGTCCCGGCATGTACGGCGTGGGAACGGGCTGGACGATCTATCCGCCGCTTTCGACGAGCGGCAGCCCCGGGCCGGCGATGGATCTCGCGATCCTCGCGCTGCACATCGCAGGTGCCTCTTCGATCCTGGGCGCGATCAACTTCATCACCACCATCTTCAACATGCGTGCGCCCGGCATGACGCTGCACAAGATGCCGCTTTTTGCCTGGTCGGTGCTGATCACTGCCTTCCTGCTGCTGCTGTCGCTGCCTGTTCTGGCCGGTGGCATCACCATGCTTCTGACCGATCGCAATTTCGGCACGACCTTCTTCGATCCCGCCGGCGGCGGCGATCCGATCCTGTTCCAGCACCTGTTCTGGTTCTTCGGACATCCCGAGGTCTACATCCTCATCCTGCCGGCCTTCGGCATCGTCAGCCACATCGTGGCGACCTTCTCGAGAAAGCCGGTATTCGGCTATCTCGGCATGGCCTACGCCATGGTGGCGATCGGCGCGGTCGGCTTCATCGTGTGGGCGCACCACATGTACACGACTGGCCTGTCGCTCAACACGCAACGCTACTTCGTCTTCGCCACGATGGTGATCGCGGTGCCGACTGGCATCAAGATATTCTCCTGGATCGCGACGATGTGGGGCGGATCAATCCAGATGCGCACGCCGATGATGTGGGCCATTGCCTTCATCTTCCTGTTCACGGTCGGTGGCGTGACGGGCGTGCAGCTCGCAAATGCCGGTCTCGACCGCTACATGCACGACACCTACTACGTCGTGGCGCACTTCCACTACGTGCTCTCCATGGGCGCGGTGTTCGGCATCTTCGCTGCCTGGTACTACTGGTTCCCGAAGATGACGGGCTACATGTACAACTCGTTCATCGCGCGCATCCACTTCTGGCTGACCTTTATCGGCGTGAACGTGCTGTTCTTCCCGCAGCACTTCCTGGGTCTCGCCGGCATGCCGCGCCGCTACATCGACTACCCGGATGCGTTTGCCGGCTGGAACATGGTGTCGTCCTACGGCTCCTACATGGCCGCCATCGGCACGCTGGTTTTCCTCTACGGCGTCTTCGAGGCTTTCGCCAAGAAGCGCGAGGCCGGCGCCAATCCGTGGGGCGAGGGTGCGACGACGCTGGAATGGCAGCTGCCTTCGCCGCCGCCCTTCCACCAGTGGGAACAGCTGCCGAAAATCAAGTAGGCACCGCAATCCGGTTTGAGTATCGGAGGTCGCCGCGCCCGGCACGGCGGCCTCACAAACAACAAGAGTTGGAAAAGACCGCAAATGGCGTTGGTCGAAGATAACGGGTTTGGCGAGGCAGGCTTCCACGTTTCGGAAGCGACGCCTGGCGACTATTTCGCGCTGCTGAAGCCGCGCGTGATGTCGCTGGTCATCTTCACCGCCTTCGTCGGCATGGTGACGGCACCGGTTGCCCTCAACCCCGTTCAGGTCGTCATCGCCGTTCTGGCGATCGCGGTTGGCGCTGGTGCCTCGGGTGCCCTCAACATGTGGTACGATGCCGACATCGACCGGGTGATGAGCCGCACGGCCAGCCGTCCGGTGGCTACGGGTCGTATCCTGCCGGGCGAAGCTCTTGTCTTCGGGATCGTGCTGTCGGCGTTTTCGGTTGTGACGCTCGGACTGCTCGCCAATTGGCTGGCGGGAGCGATGCTGGCCTTCACGATCTTCTTTTACGCGGTGGTCTATACGATGTGGCTGAAGCGCTCGACGCCGCAGAACATCGTCATCGGCGGCGCTGCAGGCGCCTTCCCTCCGATCATCGGCTGGGCGGCCGCGACCGGCTCCGTGGCGATCGAACCGCTGATCATGTTTCTCATCATCTTCCTGTGGACACCGCCGCACTTCTGGGCGCTGGCGCTCTTCAAGTCGGCCGATTACGAGCGGGTGGGCGTACCGATGATGCCGAACGTCGCCGGCCACGCGTCTACGCGACGCCAGATCTTCGTCTATACGCTGGCCGTCGCGGTGACGGGCGTGCTGCCCGCAGCCTTCGGCTATTCCAGCCCCATCTATGGCGTCGTCGCCGCAGGCCTCGGCATCGGCTTCATCGCCTCGGCGTGGAAGGTGCTGCGCATGGCCGATAGCGATACCATGATGCGGCCCGCCAAGGCGCTCTTTGCCTATTCGCTGTTGTATCTCTTCGCGATTTTTGCCGCGCTGATGATCGACACGCTCGTCGCGCGTTGGATGGGGGCTCTGGGAGCCTGATATGGAACAAGAATACGTCATCCTGACCGAAGCACAGAAGAAGGCGCGTCGCAGCCGTTCGACGGCGATCGCGCTGGCACTTGTTGCGCTCGTCGTCATCTTCTACGTGGCGACGATCACCGTCTTCGGTCCCGAGATTCTCAATCGGCCGATGTGAGGCAGGAAATGACGACGACGCCAGCGACCGACGACAAAAAGCAGCGGTCCAACCTGATGATCGCCGGTGCCTGCGCGGCCTTCTTCGCCGGCATGGTTGGCGTGGCGTTCGCCGCCGTCCCGCTCTACGAGATGTTTTGCCAGGTGACCGGCTATGGCGGCACCACACAGCGCGTCGAGCAGTATTCGAGCACGATCCTGGACAAGAATGTGCGGGTCCGTTTCGATGCGAATGTTCGCGGCCTCGCTTGGGATTTCGAGCCGCAGCAGCGTTCCGTGACGATCAAGATCGGCGAGACGACGCAGGTTCACTATGAAGCGGTCAACAGGGGCTCCACCCCGACAACGGGTACCGCGACCTTCAACGTCGTTCCAGAGCAGGCCGGCGCCTATTTCATGAAGATGGAATGTTTCTGTTTCACCGACACGGAACTGCAGCCGGGCGAGGTCATGGACATGCCTGTCGTCTTCTACGTGGACCCGGCGATCGTCGAGATCGGCGATGTCGGGACCATTACACTTTCCTATACATTCTTCCCGACCGCGGAGGGCACACGTCCGCTCGCCGCACGCGGGGCCAGTCAGGATGATGCGGCGACGGCTGCCGCGTCGGAAATCGGGGGTTGAACATGGCCGATACGCACGCAAAGAACCACGACTATCACATCATCGACCCCAGCCCCTGGCCGTTTCTCGGTTCGGTCGGAGCCCTCGTCATGGCGATCGGCGGCGTGGGCTGGATGCAGGGAATGAACAACAACGAGTTCTCCCTGCTCGGTATCAACCTGGCCAACCCGTGGCTGTTCCTGATCGGCCTTGCCATCGTGCTCTACACGATGTTCGGCTGGTGGTCGGACACCATCAAGGAGGCCCATGAGGGCCATCACACAAGGGTGGTCTCGCTGCATCTTCGCTATGGCATGATCATGTTCATCGCCTCGGAGGTGATGTTCTTTGCGGCCTGGTTCTGGGCCTTCTTCGACGCCAGCCTGTTCGCCAGCGAAGCGGCTCAGGTTGACCGCGTCGCCTATACGGGCGGCC